>Ga0247842_10001964_pt1 | contig 32042 bp, 32 predicted proteins | sample LaCruzMarch2015__3_FD_192411 | JGI IMG/M metagenome (GOLD analysis project Ga0247842, IMG submission 192411) | Freshwater microbial communities from meromictic Lake La Cruz, Castile-La Mancha, Spain - LaCruzMarch2015_19m | ecosystem: Environmental > Aquatic > Freshwater > Lake | place: Spain...
AGTGTATGGATTGTATCGCGGTCAAAAGCCGTGAGAAGTCAAACCCATAATACCGTCTCTCAGGTGATGGGCGTTTTATAACATACATTAAGCCTGTTTGTTTATCTATCATAAGTAGAGAAGGTAGAGAAGGTAAAGAAGGTAAAGAAGATAGAGAAGGTAGAGAAGGTAGAGAAGAAACGGAAGAAAGTTTAAAACCTTACCTAGTTTGGTTGGTAAAGTTTAAATAATTCGTCCGTTCTTTAAAAACCAAATAGTTTACCCTTTTTGTAAAACTGATAAATGAAGGTCTCTTCTTAAACTTTAACAAAGAAATTCTAGTTACAGGTTGTTTATATCCTGTAACTGAAGTAAAAGCCGTCTCAGAAAAAGAAGAGAACCCTAACATTAAACTTCAATACCACCAATATCAACCATCAAAGAAGTGTAAAGCGATACATAACCTCGTTCCTCTGCTTTGTACCCTACTGAATGGTTAAACTCTTTAATTAAGTTTTTAACTGTGGTTTCAGGTTGAGCAGGAATAAAGCCTTCCTCACCTTCAATACCCACCGCAGCCACGGCAGGCATGACCACTTCCATGTATACACCAACCAAAGAACTCCATCCTTCTCTGGATGAACCCCATAATCTGTCGATGCGTACATAAGCGTTAGGGATAGTTAAACCGTTAAAATTGTAGTCTGTTTGAATTGCCATTTTAGTTGTTCCTTGTGTTAAATTGTGACTGCGTTTGCTGGTGTTGTGTAAGTTTCATCTACACAAACCTAGGTCAATGAGTTCCAGCCTTCTTTGCTTGAACCAAAGATACGTGCTACACGAATGTAGGCATTAGGGATTTGGATGCCTTTGAAGTTGTAGTTTGTTTGAATTGCCATGATTGTTGTTTCCTTGTATTAAATTATTTCTCGACCCATGGTGTCCAAGAGCCGTTAACCATACTTCTAATGAACATTTTATTGGTGTTCTCTGAAACAACACCAAGACTTGTTGCTCTTTGTACAGCCCATATGTTTGCGTCGTGAACCATAACCTCTAAATACCAAAAGTCACCAGTAAGCGGCATGTTTGTTGCATTAACACTACAAACGTATGTTTTATTAACCGTGCTTAAAGTGTTTGCGTCGTATCCCCCATGACCAATCGGTGTGCTGCTAATACTCCCCGCCACCTGCAGCTTATCAACACCGTTGTCTGTGGTAGTGCCGATTAGGACTCTGCCAGACTCCATATCCATTATGTTTGCAGACCTTAAACGCATTACAGCCGACCCAAACGTAGCTTTAAGCAACTCTGACAAAGTATTTGGTGATGTATTTTGCGTAAAGAATGATGTCAAGCCAGTGATTGTTGAAAATGTAGCGGCTGGGTCAGTGTAGTAAGTGGTGGGCGCACCTGTATCAGCTCTATATGTGAAAGTAACAGTTGATACCGAATCATTTCTATTTAAAAAATATATTATATCACTCCCAGCACCAAGTGAGTTAAACCCCCCGTAAACATCAAAGGGACACGGCGTATAATACTCTGTTTGACTTAGTAAAGTAAGATGTACACTACCGTGTCCCTCCCCCATCAAATTTACAGCATAAACTTTTGACGTCGCTCGGTGCGGATACGCATTAGTTACAGTAAGTGTTCCTGAAGTTACATACCCCCAAGAACCCGCACCAAAACTCATAATAGGACAATACTTTCCAGCAGGGACATCTGATATAACCCAACGTTTAGTGAAGATAGCTCCACCATCCTCAACAGTAACTAAGCTATTCTGCACATCCCCAGTTGTCCCATCAAACCTTACCAACGCATTGTCTGTTGAAGTGACTTTGGATACTTTAGTATTTAATGCAGTTTGAGTTGCGGTGGAGATGGGTTTATTTGCATCTGTGGTATTGTCAACGTGAGATAAACCCACCATCGCTTTTGTAACACCTGATACAGTACCTGATACAGTTAAATTACCTAATGTAGATAGATTACCTCCGAAACTTCCTGTCTCAGAAACCTCTATACCTTTTTTTACTACTAAATTCTTGTCTGCCATTTTTACCCAACCTTTAATTAAACTTCAATAATTGTAGCTACTACTTTAACTTTAATGTTAGCGGTAGTAGGAGAGAAAAGCAAGCGAAGTCCGTTAGAATAATCTACACTAAAACTTCCTAAACTAGATGCAGTGAGGATTTCACTATACTCTACTTTATAAGCCGTAATGCCGTCAGTCATCAATAACATTTCTACGGTTTGACATGCAGACATAGTGGTGTTATGTACGATAACAACTGCTTTAAGGACTTTTGCTGTAAAAGTTGTAATAACCTGACTCGCGGTAAGGGTAGATAAAACAGCCTCAGCCGAAATCATGTTACCAATCAATGGTTTAGTTTGTTTTAAATCTAAAGCCGTTTGTGTAGCGGTTGAGATAGGTTTCAATAAATCAGCAGTATCGTCTGCATTAGAAAGCCCAACATCTGCTTTAGTTAAAACAACCACACCTGTCCGACCTGCTACAGAATCCACTGCACCCGAAGTAATGTAGATATAAACAGTACCAGACCATCTATAAGCTTTGTTTGTAGAAATGTCAACATATATTTTACCTGTTTCACCTGTTGAAGGGAAAACAGAAAAGGTATTATATTCAACAACATCATCAACATAAGATGGTAAATAAGTAGATAATATTTTAGACGTGGAGTCTAAAGGACACACGCCGTTAGCAGCACCAATCAAACTTGAAGCAACCCTAGCTGTAGAGTCAACCGCATTAACAGTAATATTAGAAGAACCATTAAAACTAACACCATTAATTGTGCGAGCAGTTTGTAAAACAGTTGCGCTACCTGCATTACCCGATACAGTAGTTTGGTCTCCTGTGTTTGTCCCAGATAGATTAGCTACCGAAGAATTAGCTAACATAGAGTTCGAAACAGACCCTGCACCTAACAATCCTGTAATATCAGACTGAGCTACTGAGGCTGTACCTGTAACACGTCCTTTAGAGTCGATTGCTACTTTTTTAAACTCACCTAATCCTGAATTAGTTAAACTAGATAGGGTTAAAGCAATAGATGTACTGCCTGAACCTGTCATGTCCCCTGAGACGGATATTGTTTGGTTACCTGTCAAATATGTGCTAGTATCTAACGCCCATGTGTTGACGGCAGTTTTCTTCAAGAACCCTGTACTACCTACCAAACCAGCAATTGCCGTTAAGTCTGCATCAAGAAGTTGTGCATCAGTAATTCCAAACCCGCTTACTGTTGTCGGTTTACCTGAAGTAATCTTACCCCAATCTAAATTTGGCACGTCACTTGCTAGTAAACTACTTGAACCTGTAACCAATCCTTTAGAATCATAAGTAATCTTTGTTGCGGTTGCTGCGGAGATTGCGGAGTTTGCGGATACTTTACCTGCAACAGTTGCAGTTAAAGCCGATACAGCCGACTCGTCAGAAGCTAATTGAGAAGCAATCTCAGCTAGAGTATTTAAAGCATCAGGAGCAGCTCCAATAATATCCTGAATTGCTGTAGAAACCTGTGCTGATGTTTGAAACCCACTATCATTAGTTAAAGAAGAAACTGCTGAAGGTATTGTAGGTAGATTCGATAAATCAGTGTAACTACCTGATTTTGCTACAGAAGATAAAGAAGAATCGTCTGTTTTGGTAGCCAGCAGTGTTACTATTTCTTGATAATCATGTCCGTCTAATAGGTCAGCATCTAAACCTGAACCCGCTCCATCTACAGTTTTGAGTTTAGTTAAAAGTTCATTCGCAGAGATTCCGTCGATTACAGCCTGTACAGCTCCGTAACCATAAGTACAGATTAGGAATTCATTGTTGTAGTTTTGTGACCCAACTGTTACTGTATTAAAAGAAACTGAAGGATTGTCTAAAGTAATGAGTAATTCGTTATTTGAGTTAATTATATAAGCATTCCAAACTAGGTTACTTTGTGGAGAGTGGTCTAAAGTAGCCTGTCCATTATTGATTTGATGTGTTTCTGTAACAAAAATTAAATCGTCTTTGTTTTCTTTCCAAGTTAGAATCCATTTAGCTTTAGTTCCACTCCATTCGTAGCCTGCTGCACCACCTCCGACATAAATATCAGAAATAGTATCTAACACAGTTACCTGCATTCCGTCAAATTTATTTACAATAGCATTTCTTTCAGCTATCGTCCCTACTTCTTTATCACCATCGTTTGTAATTATAATACCCATGATTTTCCTTTATAGACTAAAGAAAGGTAGGGAAGTTTCCTTCCCTACCAAAACTTCTATTTACACAAATTTCTAAACTAACTATAAAGCAGTAAGTCTTATACGTTTACATAAAGGTACTGAATAGAAACAGAGAAACCGTCCCATTGACCTGAAGTATCCACAGAAATGGTGTATGTTTTACCGCTAACGTCTGAACCGTCAATGAAGACAGGAGCGTCATAAGCAACACCACTACCATCGATGTAACGAACAGTAGCAAAGTTCATAATACCGTTGACACCTGATTTAGGAGCTTTACTTAACACAATTTTGTTTGCGCTAACTACTAAAGTTTCTAATTTAGGTAAAGAACCGCCTTGAGTTGCAGCATTGTCAGCATAAGCTTTTAATGCAACATCTAAAGCAGAGTCAGCAGCAGTACGAGCAGAAACTTCAGCAGCTAAGTTAGTAGTCAAAACAAGTTCAGCCGCACGAGCAGTTGAAGCTTCAGAGGCTAGGTTGTTAGTAAGAAGAAGTTCAGCGGCACGAGCAGTAGTCGCTTCAGCAGCTAAAGCAGTAGATGCAGTAGAAGCTAAAGTAGTGATAGCACCGTTAAGATCACTGTCGGCAGCTTGAAAAGCCGTAACGATTTCAGTTAAAGAGTTTAACGCAACACCATCAACGTTAGATAAAACATTGTTGATTTGAGTTTGTAAACCTGCGTCACCTGCGATACGAGCAGTTTCTTCAGCAGATACCGCAGCGATACGAGCTGTTTCTTCAGCAGTAATCGCAGTTTGTAACACACCTTCAGCAGCAGTAGCGCGAGAAGCTTCAGCAGTCAAGTTGTTTGTTAATAACAATTCAGCAGCGCGAGCAGTTACAGCTTCAGCAGCTAGATTGTTGGTCAACACTAACTCAGCCGCTTCTGCACGAGCTAATTCAGTTGCGTCAGCCGCATATAAAGCAGTTAAGTCTGCGTTTAAACCGGAAATACTACTTTTTGCACGAGTAATTAACATTTTGTAATCTCCAAATAAAATTTATTGTTAAAATTTATAGGTTTTACTTAGTCCTACAACTGATAGCAGCATTACGCTGGTTGTTTATAACTCTTATTAACTTTTTTACCTTAGAAAATAAAGGTTTTAAGGTTTTGTACTCCGTATATAGGGTGTCGAGTTCTTCTTTTGATAGGTTCGATATATATAACTTACCATCCTCAATCCTGTATTCGTATCCTTTTAAAATAACCCATGAAGCAAAATAAAAATCCCTGAATCGCATAAAAACTCATGTTAAATAAGATACAACTGCGAACCCATTTATTTTGACTGACTCATTTAAAATGGCATAAAACTTGCCTGAAGACTCTAGCGTAGAAATATTATCGTATTCTACCACACCTTCAGGAGAATATACAATAGCTATTTTAAATAAAATATCTCCTGAAGGTTTGGAGGGTAAAAGTATAGAATTATTTATAATTTCTGTTTTATTTATGGTGATTAACTGTTGGTCTCCTGAGTTTGTAGCATATAAGGTATCTATATGTTGTTTATCATCTGGAGATAGAAGTCCTGAAAAAGTTTGTGTTGCTAAATTACCTACAATATGGTTGTTTTGGTCTAGGTAGACACTTTTTTCACTAGGATAGGTGATAAAGATATGTTTCGTACCTTTAGTAAACGGGACTAACTCACCGTTTGCGGAGGAAGAAAAAACTTCCTGTCTTCTTATAGAGTTTGTCCTGTAGATATAAAAACCAAGTCCTACCTCCCACAACGCACCTACCTGACTCTCGATAGCATAATAAAAACAATCCCCGTCAGAAGAAGTAGATTGAAAACTTTTAAAACCATTTACAGGTTCAAAAAGTAAAATATCCCCTGTCCCTTCTGTTAAGGTTAATTCTTTGACTCGGTTAGCTACTATAAGGGTCATTGATATAAGGATATAACTTTGTTTTAAGGAAGTTTAATTATATTATGAGATGATAACCATGTAAAGACTCCGACTGCAATTATACCGACGAGCCAAAAGAATTTAGTTATAATCGTTTCTCCTACTTCTTTATAGAAACTATTTCTAGCTTCTTCTACTGCTTTTTTAGCTATAATAATTATCTGTTCTTCTGATAGTTCGTATGTACCAAAATGAGGGCATTGGGAAAAATCGGTTGTATTATTATCTTGACCAGACATTTTATTTACCTTACACTATATTAGGTTGAGTATAAACAACATAAGAACAACCTAAAAAGATTATTCAGTAGTGGAGTATACTATAGGTTAGGTTTTAAATCAACTATATAGGTTAAGGAAAAACCATTACAAATCAAACAGATAGAAAAGAGGGAGAAAATAAATGTTAGCTGAAGAAAGTTTAGACACTTCACAGACCCTAATTAACATTCACGCTAAGGTAAGTCCGATAGTTTTAGCGAATCTACTAGGGTGCAACGTGTCGCTAGTTTACCAACACAGTCAACTAGGAAGATTACCTATAGACTTTACTAAGCATAGTTACTTAGAATGTCTACATATGTATATAGGTTACTATAAAAAATCAGTAGAAATTAAACTTTTAAAGGAAAGTAATGAACAGGAAGTTAGATTAGCTAAAATTGCGGAGGAAGGAAGGTTAAAAGAGGTAAAAGATAGAGAAAAAGCTGAGATTGAGCGTCAAAAAGAAGCAAATAAGACAAAAAGAAGAGTAATGAATCTAGGAGATTTAGAGGGAGATGATGACGGACTCCATCCTTTGATTGCTGCGAAGATGAAACAGGATATACGCAACGGACGAGCGAGAGAAGGGCAGATTTTGCTGAAAAGTATGATAGAAAGAAGTGAATATATTTCAGCAAACGAAATGTATAACCTTCTTGAGCCTTTTCTTCAAGCAATTAAAAATAATTTAGTAAATATTTCTTCAGATATACCTGAAGTACAACTGCAAATAGACCAAAATATGGAAAACCTTTATAATTTAGGTATGGTTATTGCTGATAAAGCAGATAAAGACGGTAAAGAGTTGGTTCAAAAACTACTAGACACTACTTTAGACATAGCAGAAATAACGATTTGATATGATTCCTCAAACCGACTCAAATATAGCTGAGAGAAAACTTATAGGACTGTTATTTAAACTGTTTAAACAGCCTGTAAGAGTAGGTACTTTAGAATGGGCTAATAAGTTTAGGATTATGACAAGTGCGGAGTCTTCTATTGTAGGGAGATTTAGTAATTCCCCTACTCCGTACATGGAATTTGTCTACGATTGTGCTGATAATAATCAAATACCTGTTATTGTTGCGGTCAAATCAGCTCAAATAGGTTGGTCAGAAGCCTCAAACAACATAATTGGAAAGTGGATTCATACCGACCCTAGTAAAATAATGATGGCTTTCCCTAGATTAGCTTCTGCTCGTAACTATTCCAGAGAGAAGATTAAACCTTTTTTTACAGGTACAAAAGTTCTTAAAGAGATAGTCAACCAAAATGTAGCTAAAGAAAGTTTTAACTATTTTGAATTTCCAAATGGGTTTTTGAAATTAATTACAGCAGGTTCTGTAGGTGAAATGAAGTCCTCTTCTATCCCTAGAATCATTATCGAAGAGCCTGATGATTTAAAATCTGACGTTAATGGGCAGGGGGATAGTTTAGATATTGTTATCGAAAGACAGAAAACTATTCCAAAAGTACGAAAAAAACTTATTTACGGAGGGACTCCGACAGATAAAGACTTTTCAAAAGTAGAAGATGCGTACAAAAAATCAAATCAAATGGTTTTTAAAGCAGAATGTCATCATTGTAAAGGACTTCATGAACTTTCGTTTGATAACCTTTACGAAGATGATTACCCTGACCGATATATAGATGACATTTACGGAAGAAAGAATCCTGAATCTGCTTACTATATTTGTCCTATCTGCTCAGAGCAGTGGGAGTTTGAAGACAAAAAAAGAAATATTTTAAATGGATTGAAACATGGAAACAAAGGTTGGCACGCACAGAAACCTGAAATAAAAGACATTTATGGGTTTGCTTTTAATGAATTACTTTCTTCTTTTCCTGCTTCAGAATACAAAGAGTTGAGTAAAAAAAGAATCCTAGCTGAGTTAGAATTAGCTAAAGGAAATGAAGGAAAGATGAAGTCCTTTGTAAACAACAACATGGGAAAGGCGTATGCGAGCGGAAGTTCAGCTTTAGAAGTTGATGAAATGAAGTTATTGAGAAGTAACTACCCTGAGCATATTGTACCTATGGAGGGATTAGTTCTTACAGCAGGTATTGACGTGCAGGACAATAGATTCGCTGTAGTTATTCGAGCATGGGGACGAAACAACAATTCATGGCTGGTTAGTTGGTTTGAGATTTTTGGGGATGTAAAAAATCAGGATGATTATGTATGGAAGGAGTTAGCAGATAAAACTGTTTTAGCTTCTATTCCTCATGCAGGAGGTAAACATCTTAACATCGCCGCAATTTCTATAGATTCAGGAGACAACACCGAAATAGTTTATCGATGGGTTTTGGAGATGAATCAGTATAACCCACAGGTTTTTGCGACAAAAGGTGTAAAAGATTTACGGTTTTCTGAAGATGAGATTTATAGAGAACCTTCGAATTTAGAGTTTAACGTAGATAAACAATATAGAAGAAGTATGGCGGAGTCGATGGGGGTATCTTTATTTCTTTTAGGAGCGCATAAAGCACATACAGAAATCCTTAATCGTGTTATCCTTAACAAAAATAAAGATGCACGAAGTAATATATATTATTTTAACGAACAAAGTTATGGTATGTATGAAGAGCAGATGACATCCTGTCGTAGATTGGTTGACTCAAACTCAGGATATAACAAAACTGTTTATAAATTGATTGCGGGAAAACGTAAAGAAGCTATGGATGCGGAGAAAAATGCGTTACATGCGGCGTATGCGATAGGACTTCGCAATTACGGCTACGAGAATTGGAAGGCTATTGAAGATTACCTATACAAAGACCTTTAAAAACTGTTGACAAAAAGGATAAAACATGATTTTACCGTTAGAAGAAGCTAAAATTCAGTTAGCTACTGTGAATGCTGCGATACAAACCTTAATTAGCGGTAAAAGAATATCGGAGTTGCGGGTAGGTTCGGATGGTTTTCAAAGATTGTTGCGGTATCAGGAAATAACTATCGAATCTTTACGCGAAATACAAAAAGAATTGTTGATTTTAATTGACAGTTATGAGTCGAATAAACCAAAATTTAGAACTAACGCACATATTCCGATGGTAGTAACGAAGGATATTTACTAATGACACAAATTTACGACCCTTACGCAGATCACGTTTATGACCCTGTAGAGCAGAGAGCTTTTGAAGGTTCTAGCACAAACTATAGAAACTTTCAAAGAAGTTTATTGTCAGGTGAAGCAGATACTCTAGCCGCTAGGGAACTTCTAGCTCTTCAGATGAGGTCTGAACATGCGGTAAGGAACAATGGGTATGCGGAGACGGCTTTAAATAAATACATGACCTCTATGGGAAGTGTGAAAATAAATTGGAAGGATGCGAAGAATAAAGTACACAATCAGATGCAGGACTATTGGGACGAGTTTGCAGAAAACCCAAACTTAGATGGGTATGGAACATTGTGTAATACGGAGAGTGTATGGCACGCTTCTATGTTTGTTACAGGAAATGCTTTTACAAGAATGGTTATTCGTAGACAAGGAAATCCCAACAAAATACCTTTAAAGCTACAAAATATACCTTCGCAACTTCATAACGTATTTTATATGGGAGATACTGCACAGGATATTGTACGAAATGGCATAAAATTTGTTGACAGCAAACCTGAAATTTACTACTTTCGCAAAGGAATCCATGAACAACTTTGGTATAACACATCTAACACTTTTCCACAAGTAGAAATTCCTGCAAACGAGTTGCTTCATTTATTTATGCGTAAAAGCCCCGGTCAATGGTTAGGTATACCTTACTTATCCTCCGTCCTTCTTAACCTGTATGAGGTAGATGAATTGAATGACGCGACCATTGCAAAACAAAAAGCCGCTCAAGCCATTGCGTGGATTGTGGAAAATACAAATCCTTTAAGCATGACTCCAACAGGTACACCAATCGTAACTCAGGATAAAGATAAAAAAGATAAAATTGTGTTTAAAAGTACAGGAGGTAATACTCAATATCTAAATAAAGGAGAAAGAATAAACTTTTATCAATCTACTGATATTGGAGCTAATCTTCCTGTGTTAATTAAAGCTGAGTTGCATAGAATTAGTGCGACAGTAGGTATTCCTTACCATAAACTAACAGGAGATACTTCGGGACTAGACTTTTCTTCGATTAGAGCAATAGGAATCGAATTAAGGACGAGGTTAGAGTACATTCATCACGTTTATACAATTTCTTTAGGACTCGCCCCTTTAACCTTATATTTCAAACAGTTAAGTAAATTGACGAGTAAAAAAGTAAGTAATGCGATTCCTGTTTATCAACTTCCTAGATGGTATGGAGTAGATGCTTTAAAAGACGCACAAGCCGACCTTCTTGAAGTTCAGTCAGGGTTTTCTACTTTAGAAAGTAAACTAGACGAAAGACATACAACTTTTGAGCAGATTATAGCTGACAGAGAGAAGATTAAAGAAAGTGGGTTAGACCATTTACTTTCTACTGCCACAAATACCATGACAAATCAAATGGAAAACACCTCTGCGAACCCTAAATCAACTTCAGCCTGATTTTTTTTTAGTTTTTAATAAATAACCTATTGACACTAAATACTTTTTCAAAGTAAGATAGGTAAAACAAAACAGGATTGTTTATGCGATATAACAGAATTTTAACTAGATTATATAACCAACCATTAGCTATTGCACAAAGTAAACTAGACGTTATAACTTCTGAAGTTACTTTACGGCTTTTAGCTAATGAACGACCTTCAGCTTTAGAAGCTATAGAGTCAGTAACAGCTTTAGAAAACTCTAATGTAATCAATGTGTTTGATACTTTAGTTTCTAAAAATGGAGTTGGGGATAGTGGCAGTACGAGTTATGAGTCTGTAACAAGACAGATAAACCAAGCTATTTCAACAGGACAACAAAAACTAATATTTTATGTCGACAGTCCAGGTGGGGAAGTTAGTGGTTTATTTGCTCTTGCTGCCTTCATATCTTCTTTACCCGAAAAACACGGGGTAGAGACAATAGCTGTAACAGACGGTATGGCGACCTCCGCAGCATACGTTATAGCCTCCGCAACTCAAAAAGTATTTGCGACACCTTCAGCTATGTTGGGGAGTATCGGAGTTATCATGACTTTGGTAAATGTATCTGAAGCTGATAAAAAAGCAGGGGTTCAGTACACAATTTTAAGAAGTAAAGATAAAAAAGCCTTGCTTAATCCTCATGATTCTGAGTTTACTTCCTCTGCTATAGAAGATGCTGTAAAAATGTTATCTTCTTTAGATGTGATGATGAGTGAAATTATACTTTCTTCGAGAAAAAACTTGACACAAGAAGTTATTGATGGTTTGGCAGGCTCAACAGTTTTAGCAGAAGAAGCTTTATCCTTAAATCTTATTGATGGAATTGTTGATTCCATAGAAGATGTAATTCAAACAAATTTAACTCCAACCCGAAAAAAGGACAACAACATGACCTTAGAAGAAGCTTTAGTAAAGAACATAGAATTAAGTTCTGAGCTAGAAAATTTAAAAAAATCATCTGCTTTAGAAGTTGCAAAAGCTAGAGTAAATGAACAAAACAGAGTTTTAGGTATCTTAGAAGCCGCAGAGACTTTTAAACTTTGTACAGAAATGGCAGTAAAACGTATTAAAGCAGGGGCTTCTGTGGAAGATTCTGTTGAAATGTTTGAAAGTGTAAAAGAAATGCTACAAATGAGTAATAGTTTAGATACTTCTATTGGTTTTTGTAGCTCAATCAATGAATCCCTCATTCCTAAAGAAAAATCTGAAGACTTTTTAGATACTTTTATGGATGCTGTAGATAAAATTCAATCACATGATATGTATAAAGGGGTTAGATAATGGCTGAATATAATGGCGGTTTTCAAAGCTATCCAGACAGAGTAACAAAGAAAACATTTTTTCGAGCAGATGACAGACAGACAAAAACAGTTACAATTAAAGCAGGTCAGGTATTAAAAGCTTTAAGTTTTGTTGAGTCAGATGTAGATGGAAAAGCAATTGCTCATACAGGTGTAGTAGGTGGAAATAAGATTGCAGGTGTTACAGTATTTGATGTCGATGCTAGCGCGGCTGATGTGGATGCTAGTATCTATGTTGAAGCTAGTTTTTGGGCAGATGCTTTAGTATGGGATGTTGACCCTCTAGTTGATGTAATTGATAAGTTTGATGGCACGGCTATTGCTGTTACTGCTTACGACACAGGTTGTACTACTAATTTACTTAAACAAAAATTCGTTGAAGGTACTGAGTTTGAACCTTTAGGATTCTTAACCGCTGGGGAGCAATTATAATGGCTTTAACTTTTCTTGACCCTTACCAAGCTAGTAAGGTTTTATCTGGTGTTATTCCTGCAAACAAAGTAAAACGTCCTAATTGGTTGCAATCTTTTTTCACTAACGTTTCTACAACTGAGAAAGATACTGTAAACTTTGACGTAGAATTTACAGCAAAGAACACAATGGGTATGTTTGTACTTCCTGAAGTAGACGTTACCCCAATTACTTTAAATGAATTTGGTACAAAAGAGTTGCGTTTCTCTTACGCTAAAGAAGGTTTAAACTCCCCTGATTACGAAGAGATTAATGTAAGACAGTTAGGACAGGCTTTTGGCACTCAAGATGTTATGGCTAATGAAGCTATGAATCTTAGAAGTAAGTTAGCTTTAGCCGAACAACGTTTCGAAAACCTTTTCGAGTTGACTGCAACAAACATCTTAATCTATGGCGGTTACGAAGCTTCTTCTGAAAAACATCCTAAAATTCGTTACTCTTTTGGGCGTACAGTAGCTACTTCTACCACAGAATTTAACGGTGATTTAGTACCTTCAGTTAACTTAACAACAACTGCGGTCAAAGCTCCGTGGGATTCTACACAAACTATTTTACCTGTATTAACAGGAACATATAGCGATGGTAGACGTGCATGGACTAATGCTAACATTTCTGCAAAGACAGCACACCCCATACAAGATTTGGTTAAAATGTATGAGACTGCTAAATATCGTTCAGGAACAACAGCTTGTTTAATGTCGGCAGATGCTTATGAAGCGTTTAATTTTGATTTAATCACAAATTACAAAGACGCTTCAGTAACTACTTTAGATGTTATGTTACGCGCTCAGCAGGATATTTTACCTAGACTTAAAGATGTTCAAGGTCTAACTTACAAACGGTCTTTTCCTTTAGGTAATGGTGAACTAATTGATATTCATATATACGATGGCTTCTATCACACACGAGGAACAGGTGCTGCTGTTAAATATGTTCCTGATGGTTTCGTTGTTTTAATCCCACCTTCAGAAAACGGTATAAAAGTTTATGGCAGGATTAAACATCCTAGAGCTAATTACTCTGCTATGCCTAGATGGATTAACTATTGGGAAGATGTTAAAACAGGTAAAAGAGAATGGGAAATTCACACTAACTTTTTGATGGGGCATACTGATATTGATTCAGTTGTTTCTTGGAAAGTGGTTTAAAATCCTATGTCGTTTAGCATAGACTCTTCAGAATTAGAAGCGATCCGTAAAAAAATTATGGATTCTCAATCTATAGCCTATGCTGAACCTCTCATAACCAATGAATTTAGGAAGTTTAATGATTTATTGAGTTTTAGAGTAGGTTTTTTATACGAAGCACCTGAAAAATTAGTTGACATTTCGTTAAATAAGTATTGTCTTCCGTCAAAAGTGTCAGACCACACGTTAGAATACGAAGTAGTCTACCCTCATAGACTACTTACTATTTCCGATTACCCTTTATTCTTCGCAAAAGTACCGACACCGACTGCAAAATTTCCCGCAAGACTTCCTAGCAGCTATATTAGGTGGACTCCTTCTATTCAAGCTGAACAAGTTAAGGTTGCTATTAGAAGAGGTAAACCTATGATAGCTTCAAGAGAAGACAAAAATCAAAAAGGGTTTAGGTATAAAGACACACAAATAATTAAGGCTAGACGACAAAGAGCAACATGGGACAGGTATCCTTCTTACAGAACGGAAGGTATTCGTGCACCTTATGGCACGTTATTTGCTCCGAGTGTAGCTCAGTTAGGTGCGATTACCTACGATAAAGACCCAAAAGTGCGGAGTGCATTAGATAGTTTTCCCGATACTCTCATGGAAGTTGTCGGTGTAAATCTGTTGACTATGTTGACTAAAGACTGAAAAGGGAAACCTAAATGATGAGTGACTTTGATGACTTGAATTCAGTGTTTTTAGAAGAATTAGGAGATGATTTGGACTTTGATTTTGGGGTTATTAAAGGTTTTTTCAAACAATCTACTTATTCTGTACAGGGTTTAGACTCTATTTATGATATTGAACGACAGGATACATCTTTTTATATAGATTATATAGACTTTTATCAGTATAATATACAGGTTAAAGATGTGTTTAAATACTATATCATTAATGCGGAGTATAGATTTGAAGTTACATCGTATGTTGTTCAGTTAGATGGTTGGGTTTTGTTGAAAGTAAATATGCTAGGGTTGGGTTAAGGGTTGGGTTAAATGTATAATGAACAATTATTGATTGATGTAGTTAAAGCAAAAACAGGTTATGTTGTTGAGTTGGCTGAAGACCGTACAATAGATTTAGTAAATATAAATACAATTACATCACCTAGAGTTTACATAGGACACATTGGGGTAAAACCTGAACACCCAAATGACTTTCATGTAAATGGGTACAATGAATACGATAACCCATCTATTCTACTTACATCTATTCAGTTTGTTTGTGAGCGAGATAGTTTAACTGAAGTACGGACAAACATAGCTGAAGCTTATAAGAATTTTACTCCTTTTGAAGGTGATTCAGAATATAGCAGTTTAATCTTTATGGAAGCACAGGCTATAGCTAAAACAGGTACTAAAATATGGTGGCAAGAAATAGTGGGTTTAATTTTTCCAAGAATTTCATAGAGAGATAAAATTATGGCAGTTTATTTAGAGAATGACGATGGTACGATAGAAGTTTTGGTAGAAGATTACTCAGCAGGGGAATATGCTAGACTCCAATCTGCGGGAGCTATTTCTTTACCTACTTTATCTACAGATGTTTTAGCTTTAAAGTCCGATGTAACAAAAATTCAAAATACAGTAGATGGGATTATAGCGGATTTGAATGATGTTATGATTCTTCCTTCTCAATCACAGGCAGGAGTTTAGTATGACACAAGTAGCAAAATTTGACCAAAAAGCTGTAGTTTTATATGCCTGCGCTCAGGTTGCTGAAGGGATTCCTGTAAATCAGAATTTTTGGTTTGGGGGAGATGCTACTGTAGGTTACGAGGGGTATGTAATCTACGTTTTAGGTACTTCAGTTACTTGTCAGAAAAGGACGTATACTATAAGCGGTGACGTTCTTCAATACACAGATGACTCGGAAGTTGCTATTCCTGTAGCTGAACACCCTTTCGCTAAACTTTCTGTAGGTTCTTATCTATATGACGTTACCACAGCTTTAAGTAAAGTAGGTGCGGAGAGTAAAGGACGGGTTATTGGTAGAATTGCTGCAATTACCTCAGTTAAAGATGATAACAGCATCTCCGGCTATACCATCAAACTAGAAGAGTTACCTGTAGAAAGGCCATTCATCACAAACACTAGAATGGCTTCAGCAGGGAATGGAGTATATAAATTTAGAGTGGGTTTAGGTGCTAAAAATGCTTTAGCTGCTTTAAACCTAAATGCCTCAATCGAAACTCAGTCAGAAGCTTTTCAATATCTAGGAGATGAGTTAGATAGAGACGAAGTTACAATTGTTACAGATAGAACCTGTAAGTTTGATTTTGAGACTTTTGTCCCTGCTTTCGGTACGATTGCGAATACTGTTGATTTGGGTATGAAGTTTTACTCTTTAGATTTAGATACTGGTGTTTTGGTAGTAACTGTTGACGACTCAGCCTTTACCCTTAAGGAAGTGTTAGGGGCTATACCTTTGAAAGCTTCTATTAATTATATAGACGATAGCGGGAGTACAGTAGCATTAGGAAAAGTAACGGAAAAATCAGACACTAACCTGACAATATCATCAATTACTCCAGTTATTGTTCCTTCAGACTCAACTCCTCTCTTCGTTATCATCAACGAAGATGCTTTAAGTATCCCACTTTCTCCTTTCTTTCAAGCCTGTGGTATGGCTTTAGTATTAAACCCCTCAGCCTCTCGCTACTACGTTTCTAACAAAAATATATCTAACACATACCTAACCGTAGAAGTTCGTCATGCTTCTAGCGACCTTAGAATTCAAGATAAAGTTTATACTGTAACCGACTGTAGGGGTAGTGCTGATTTAGATTTGGTTATCGGCTCGATACCAAAACTGAAATTTAATTTCGAAGGTAACGTAAACCAAGCCAAAATCGCATCAGAAAAACTTAAAGTTCTACCAAACTTTGAGAAACAAAAACAAACAAGGTCAGTTACATTAAAATCATCTAGCATTGTTCGTGCCAACCTTGAACTTTATTCGGAAGACGGTGTGATGCCGATTACTGTACCTACAGCATCTAACATTGTTTTCAACAAAATCACCGCACCAAATATCACAGGCTTTAAGTACGCAAGATACTTGACAAGTGAACTTGACGGTTGGTCAAAAGGTGGAGAACCTTCAGATGTTACAATTTCTATTCTTGAAGATGTTAGTTCTGTTGCAGATGTGTTTGACCCGCACGACAACCTTGAAAAGTACCATAAATTCAGTTTACAGTACAAAAAGAATGATTCAACATCAGGAATTGGCTCTACTGTTTTAATTGTTTTTGAAAAAATTCAACTTGTTAAGGTATCTTCTGGTACAATAGGCTCTTACAATTCACAAGACGTAGCATTTAGAAATGTCGGCAAAGTGACTTTTACTTTCTCGTAAACAACTCAATCCAATTTAACCTTCGTGAGGACATCATGACTAAACTATATATCAAAGCCCATAAACCTTTTGTAGAAAAAATAATCACTGCAAAAGGTGTAAAAGATTCTGTAATTCTAGGTATCAAAACATATACAAACAATGAAATTGATGAAGTTAGAAAAACTTTTCAATCTTTGTTGGAGAATGTGCGTGTTACCCGATTGCTGAAAGAAATAGATGATTTAAAACAAGACGATACAATTTCTATTTCTGACGCAGAATCTAGGCTACAATCTTTATACTCTGAAATAGACTCAACTCAGGAAGACCAAAAAGATAAACTACATGCTTTTTACAGAGGGCATATTTTATTTTTAAAAAGTGCGTATCTAGCTTATGAAGATGCCGCAGGTAAAAAAGTTGATGTATCTGTTACAGATACTAGAGATGCTAAACCTTTAGAGTTTCTATGGGAAAGTGCAGAAGAATGTCTACCCGTCCTCCTAGATGTTTATTTTGATTCACCGTACTATAGAGACTCGCTTATTACATCTATAACTGAGACAATCTTTAACTACTCTGCAAAAGAGAATGAAAGAAAAAACTAATTGACGCAGGCAAAGCGTTAGGCAAAGTTTATAAAGCTAAACCTAACGAAGAGCTTGTGTCAAAAAATAAAAAAGATGAAGACCTTTTTATTGAAGCTTTTCCTGAATTTAAAGATGTAGAAACAGAGATAGATGAAGTAGAAGAGGATACGGACGAAGAAATCTTCTACATTTTCGAAACAGTTAAGGATATTTTTGACATTTACAACATAACTATAAATTATGTTGTAAATGAATTTAATTCTTTAGACTCTTTGGTGTTAGTTGAGTTGATAAAAGACAAAAAGTTAGCTATGACAGAAAGTCTTTCTAACATAACTTACATTCATAGCGGCTTTCTTTCAGTTGTAAACTATAAGGCAAGAACAGATGGCTAACTCTAAAGATTTGAAGTTAAAATTAAAGGTTATTTATGACGCAGACGGAACTGCTCTTCTAAAAACCCAAAAAGAATGGGATTCACTTCAAAAAGAGTTAACAAAAGAAAGACAAAAAGAAAAAGATATAGTAGCAGGTATTTCTGATGAACTTCGAAAACAACTAAACATTGAAGACAATTTAAAATCTTCTTTACAAAAGTTAAACCAAGAACAACAGGCAAAACGTAGAGATATAAATAGACAAGTTGATGAGCATAATAAGAAGGTATCTGAAGGATTAGCTACTGAAGAGAAGTTAAAAGAAACTCTTCAAGACAAACTTTCTCTTGATAATCAAATACTTAAAAACATAAACGACAAAATAAATCGAACCAAAAAACTTCTCGACGGTCAAAGGCAGTTAGTTGACGAAAAGCGGCGAGAAGGACAGGTAGAAAAGGAAAACGAAAGAAACGGAAAAACGGCTCGAGGAACTTCCTCTTCCTCTTCCTCTTCCTCTTCCTCTTCCTCTCCTTCCTCTCCTTCCTCTTCTAGCGGAATGAATATGGATAGGTTGTCGCAGTATAGCCGTGATTCTAGGTCAGGTGGCATGGATATTGCTAACCTTTCACGTTATAGCCGTGAATGGAGAACCCTATCTAACGTAATCGGAGAGAATACAGTGCGAGTTGCGGAAAATGCGCGACAGTACCAAAATCTTTTTGTTCGGGTTTTTGAAATAGCCAGTATTCATGGATTAATTAACAGATTTAGAGAAGCTATAAAAGGTATTCCTGCTGCGGGTATTGAATTAGAATCTACAATAGCTTCTTTAACTGCCACAGCAGGCGGTTCTGGCGGAATGGGGAGTGTGTTAGAATCGCTTAGAGGTGAGGCAGATAGGACAGGTATTTCTATAAAAACTTTGAGAGAAACTTTCAGAGGTTTTCAAGCATCTACAAGTCTCGCAGGTGAGTCAATAAGTTCAACTTGGAAAATGTTTACTGAATTAAATACAGTAATTACAGGATTGCATCTTCCCTCCGACAAAGCTAATGGCATATTTCTTGCTATGGCTCAAATCTTCAACAAAACAAAAGTACAATCTGAAGAGTTGGTAAAACAGCTAGGTAACTTATTGCCTGGTGCTTTTGCTAGTTTTGCTGCGGCTAACAATGTTGCTTTTGGAGGTCAGTTCAAAAACGCCTTAGATTTGATTGTACAAATGAAAAAAGGTTTAGTTTTTGCCCACGACACAATGGGAAAATTTACAGAATATTTAGCTGAGCGATTTGCTCCTGCGTTCGCCTTAGCTAGTCATAGTTTAAATGCAGAAGTTGGAAGGTTAAAAACAGGTTTTACTTTACTTCAAGAATCTATCTATACAGATTATTCTGGGTCTATTGTTGGTACTGTAAGAAACCTTACTAATTTAACGGATACCCTTAGAGGAGTTGTTGAAGGTACAAATACATTAGGTAATGTACTAAAAAATATAGCTATTATTGCTTTGGGAATGTTTTCTATCTATATAGTAAAAACTATCTTAGCCGCTCTAAAGTTACGAGCCGAAACTATAATTTTAGCTGCGGTTGTAGATAGTCAGGCTGCGGCTACTTTACGAGCTGCTGCGGCTACTCATACCCTAACAGGAAGGGTAATTGTAAGCACAATAGCTATGAACGCTTTTAGAACCGCTATAGCCTTTCTTAGTTCTCCAGTTGTTGCGATGACAGTTTTTTTAACGGTATTATCTCTGATAATTAACGAATACAAAAACTCTAGAAAACCTATTGATGATGTAAATGAACTTTTACAACAATCTAAAGAAAATTTAGATGCGATAGGTAAAAAACCTGTAACATTAGAATTGAGGGTAGACGCCGACCCTGAAGTAAAAAAAGCTTTGGCAGCTATGAAAGCTTTACAAGACTATAGAGACAAACTCAAAAATAGTTTAGAAACGAGTTTGGTTAAGAACAGTACTGTTAGACGTATTAGAGAAGATTGGTTATTAGAAACGAGTTTGGCTAGGGACAGTCTTGTTAGAAGTATTAAAGAACGTGGGTTAAAAGAATCAGAGGATAAAGTAAAAGAACTAGGAGACCTTCTTGTAGTGCTTAGAGAAAAGGCAGCCATAACTCTTGAACTTGAAACAAGTCAAGCTTTGGTAGATATACAAGAAATTTCCTCAAAAATGAAAGAGTTAGCTTTACAAGCTCAAGGATTTACTGAAGAAGCTGCTCGTACGAATTTTGAACATAGTTATGCTTCTCAAATGACAAAAGTAGAGAAAGTTATAAATGAAGGAAGTAGTCCTGTAGCCTCTTTAACACCTCCTTCTATTTCAGGTTCTCTTCCTTCTTCAGTTATGTCAGGTAAAGGAGGAACTGCTCCTGTTAGTATTTTAGGTAGTATAGATTCTTTTCAAAAACCATCGACTCAAAAATCATCGACTACGCAAGTTGACGTTTGGGCAACTAAATTAAAAGAACTACAAAATATTAGATACCCTACCGAAGAACAAGCTAAACTAGCTTTGAGTTATATGAATAAGCTAGCTATGTTTAAAGCGGCTGAAGATACTCAAAGAGACTATAGAATTGCTAAGGACTATCGTGTTAACGCTCAAGTAGAAGGTAGAGCTGTTGCACATACTAAAAGTATGTTAGAAATTCAAAAAAGAGCTTATGGAGAAGCAAAAACTTTAGATGATGTTACAGCTCAAGCAACTATTGAAGCTAAACTAAATGAAACAGAGCTTTTAAAACAAATAAACCTAGAACAAAGTAATTTAAACTTTAGGACTAGAGCTGAGAATTATAAACCTAGCGAAGAAGATATTAAATTACAAAAAGACCTTAATGAGCAAAAAAAGTTACTTAAAATAGGGACAGAGAAAGAAATATCTGACGCTCAAGAAGCTTTTCTAAATAAAAATAAAGAATCTAACTCATCTGCGTTGGATACAGAAACCAAAGATGTAAAAAGATTTTATAAAGATTATATTCGTGATGCTAAAAATGCAAGCAAAGAAATTGCCTTTTCTATTCAAACTGTTGAATGGGAATTTGAAGATAAAGCCATTTCTGCTGAAGAGTATTTTAGACAGAAAAATGCTTTACAAGACAAGGACTTAGCACAACAAAGAAAAGCAACTGAAGAAGCTTTAGCCTTAGCTCAATCTGTTAATGACGTAGATTTAGTAATGGAGTATACAGATAGACTCGAAGGCTTAACAGACGAACAAAAGAATCTAAACTTTCAAAGAGAAAGAGAGAATAACCTTCTTATTTTCAAACAACAGTTAGATAAAATAAATTTAGAAACAGCTCAAAAACTAAATGCTTTAAATCTTCAATCAGCTGTAACAGACAATAAATACCTTTCAGGACTACTTCACGAAACTGTGTATTTAAAAGAATTAAATAAACTTAAACAAAAAGAGTTACAAAATATTTGGGAAGAAATTAAAGCTAAAACCACTTTAGCAAATCTTCCTACCACATCTCCTGCAAAAAGGGAAGAGTTACAAACCGAAATAAGTGGATTAAAAACACAGGTAACACAAAAATCATTAAGCGGAACGACTGTTAAAGATGTGATGGGGTTAAAAGGAACTGACCAAATATCTAACCTAGTAAACTCAGCCTCAACCGCTAATAAATCTTTAACAGACTTAGAGGGAAATAAAACAGCAGAGAAAAACAGTGTAATGGAGAAAGCAGATAATGATTCTCTTAGATTTCTTATGGGAGCTAAAGATGTAGACCCTGTTGAAACTTACAGAAAGCAGAATGAAGACCTACTTAAAATAGATGAACAATACGCACAGGCTTCTTTTGTTATTAGGTCAGAAAATTTTGGAAATATAATGGGTTCAGGGGCTGATGCGTTTGCTTCTTTGACTTCTTCTATGCAGGCATACTACGGAGCAGATAGTGAAGCGGCTAAGGCAGCTTTCATAGCGTACAAAGCTTTCAAAATTTCTGAGATTATAATAACTACTGCACTTTTAGCAATAAAGTTAGCTACTTCTCAGGCAGACATACCTATTATCGGGCCGTTCACTGCTGCAAGTATGATACCTTTTGCTTATGCAATGGGGGCTGTTCAGATTGCTGCTGTAATGGCACAACCTATGCCTGCTGCTCATGGAGGTTTAACCAAAGTACCTGAGGAGCAAACCTATCTACTTAACAAAGGGGAAAGGGTTTTATCTCCAAAACAAAATACAGACTTTACAAATTATCTAAATAGAAAAAAAGAATCTACTTCAGATGGACAAAACCAAAATAACGTATACAATATATCAGTAACTGTACAAGGAAACAAAGACGATAAACCTTCCGACACAGGTCAAAAAGTCGCAGAAGCTGCTATGCGTGCAATAGCTAAACAAGAAATAACTTCTGCTTCTAGGTTAGGTAACAAACTAAATAAAATAACTGCTTTCTAAATTTGGATTTTTTATATTTATGGCAACCACAGCACTTCCTTTACCCTACCCTGAAAAGATTCTACTTTCTGCTTCTAAAACAAGAGGTTACAGGGATATAAATATAAGTTATGGTGATGGTTATAGTCAAATAGCTCCAAAAGGGTTAAATCCTTCCTTCGATACATGGACTGTAGAATGGGCAGGATTAGATTTAGTTGAAAAACAATTTATAGAAACTGTTTTAGATTTATCAGGTTCATGGGGAATTCTTACATGGAGACCACCGAAAGAAACTCTTTTGAAAAAGTTTAGAATGACTTCAGAGGGGTATACTTTATCTATGGTAGGACGCTCTAGTTACAGAATCTCCTGTACTCTAAAACAGGTATTTGACATTCTGACTGTAGCATGAGTGATTTATTTGTTACAGAAACAGAACAATCTACTGTATCTAACTTTATCGAACTTTTTGAGTTAAATTTAAGTGTAATTCCTTCCATATCTCCTGAATTTGTAAAAAGTTATTGGACTCCTTCAGGAGTTCACATGGAAGGAAATATACCTACTCAGATAACTTTTAAAGGAAATTCTTACACCCCCTACCCAATCCAATTAACAGGGATTTCTCAGGTAGTTGAAGGTGCTTATCCCCGACCTCAATTAGTGATTGCTAATTTAGATAAACTAATCGGGAGTTATACATTTCTTTTTAGTGATATTATTGGAGCGGAAGTAACTTATATCAGAACTTTTGCTAAATTTTTATCAGTAGGTTTATCTTCTCCTCCTTTGACCTACTACATAGCACGAAAAGTTAGTCATGAAATAGGTAGTTTGACTTTTGAACTCCGAACTGCTTTAGATAAAGAACGGGCTTTTTTACCTTCTCGACAGATGTTAAAAAAGGATTTTCCAGGCTTAGGTGTAAATAAAAGTGTAAAATGATACAACTAAATGACGTACAAAAAGAAAAAATAAATTTCAACACTCTTGTTTGTTATCCCTATGAAATGTGTGGGATACTTACTGAAGATGACTTTATTTTCTGCCCCAACATACATGAAAACCCTAAAACAAACTTCAAAATATCCCCAAAAGACTTACTACCTTATTTAGGAAAAGTCAAGGCAATTGTTCATTCTCATTGTAAAGATTCAAAAACTCAGGAAGTTTTCGACATTAGAACTCCTTCTGTATCTGATTTAGAAGGGCAAACTCTTTCAGGAGTTTCTTGGCTTATCGTCTCCTGCAACGGTTCTACAGTTTCCTCTCCTTTAGAATTTCCTAGACAACCTTCTAACAACTACATTGGACGACCTTTTATATGGTTAATCAATGACTGTTACACTTTGGTACAGGATTTTTACTTTTTTGAGTTAGGAATTTCACTACCAAACCACAAAGCCAAAACAGATTACAGAGATATACGGACTTTGAACGGTTTATTTGACGATTTTATCGTCGAATACAATTTTAGACCTAGACATGAAGGAGAACCTGTGGTAACAGGTAACCTACTTCTTCTAAACCATAAAGGAAGTGTAAGAAATCACTTAGGAATTTATAACAAAGGTAAAGTAATTCACCAAGACATGTTAAGTGTAGAGGTTGATTTTGAAAGAATGCTTCCTTATATCGCTGAGGTGTTAGTTTATGAAGGTTAGAATCTTCTCAGATGTAAATAATTACGAGGATTTTTATTTTAACTCTCCTTATCTACAGGAAACCTTAAATTTTATAAAACTTCAGAAAGGATTTGAGTATACAGATAGAATTGTTCAAAATAGATACCTTTATGTGTTGTATAAAGAAGGGGAAGAATCTATAATACTTAACGAAGATATTATTTTTTCTAAACTACCTGAAGAGTATTCAGTTTACATTATACCTGAGATTGAAGGGGAAATTCCTGTGCCATTTATTTTAATTGCTGCTCTAGCCGCTTCTACAGGATTAACTTTAGCTACTTCAGCTTTAATTCTAGCCATCGTAGGTACAGTTATGATAGTTGCAGCTATCACTATGGGTGTTATGGCTTTTCTAGCTCCGACTGCTTCATTCCAAAAAGACCCTTCAAAATCTCAGAACAATAAAAGTAGTTTATTTAATAATAGCCCTGTTATACGAGAGCAGGGAGGAAGTATTCCTTTAATCTATGGTAACCCTTTCTGTTCAGGAGTTTTAATTTCTTCAGGTTTATCTACTCATGACATTGAAATAACTCCTGTCCTAACTTTTTAACTTTTAACTTTTTGATTCTTTAACTTTATGGCTATACTAGAAGGCGAATACATTCAGGGAGCTAAAGGAGGTAAACCCTCCGAAGAGCCTAGTGACACACTCCGAAGTAGACAAACTGTCCGTCTTTTGTTTGCTATTTCTGAAGGGGTAATTTCTGCGGAAACTCCTGAAATATACCTAAACAAATCATCTATAGAGAATTTTAAACATGATGAATTGACGGTTAAACAAGGTACTGATTGGCAAGGAGTTATTCCAGGTTTTATAGCGATTGAAGCTTCTAAAGATGTTCCTACACAATTTTCTGAAATTAGGAAAGCAACTACTGATACCAACCCGCAATCTAAAGACTATAAAGATTACTCTGTTTCTTTAGAGGCAGATGTAGATGCTGTAAATTTAACCTTTACTTTATCTAGTTTACGGTTAGCAGATGATAAAGGGGATATAAAACCTTATACGGTAGAGTTTAATATAGCTACTTCTTTTGACTCTATGTTCTCTGCAGTTAAGTCTGAAAATAAAATAACTAAAAAAGGTAAAGTATCTACTGTATACGCTTTTGATGTTTTGGTTAAGAAACCTCCAACAACTCAGGGACAGGAAAATGCTTTATGGTATGTAGGGGTTAAACGGCTTACAATAGACGATGACACTAAAGTCACAGCAAAACAAAGTTCAAAAACATCTATAACCTCGATTATCTCTATCCAATATAAGCAACTTCCTTACCCAAACACAGCACTTTTAGGTTTGGTAATGAAAGATGCTGACGAGTTTGGCGGGAAGATTCCTGACATCATTTTTAGGGTTAAAGGAATAAAGGTAAGAATCCCAACAGCCTACAATCCTGAGGAGGAGGGAGAAAGGTATACAGGTCAATGGGATGGTAAACTAAAATATATAACTTTAGAAGGAGGGATAACCCATGACCAGTATGAGTGGACAGCTAATCCTGCTTGGATTTTATTTGACGTACTTACTCGTCCTAGCTCTCGAGGAGGGTTAGGAATAGCTGACAAAGATATAGACCTGCCTTCTATATATCTTTTAGGTAAGTATTGTGACGATTTAGTTGAGTCAGGAAGGATAAATACAAATGGCACTCTTTTAAAAGAACGTCGTTACGAACTGCACAATCAATTTGCAACTAGAGAAAATGTACCTACATTTTTAATGTATATCCTTACAATCTGTAATGCTAACATAACCACTAATGAGTTTGGGCAGATTAGTGTTATGTGGGATAGAGAAGGGCAGGAAATAACCAAACAAGTTTCTAACGCAAATGTTGTAGATGGGATATTTACTTACAGTTCTAATGACTTTGAAGCTCGTTATACTGTAGCCAACGTAACTTTCAATAACCCTGATAACTTTGGGGAAACTATCACCACAACGTATATAGCGGATGGTTCTCATGGAGGAAGTGACTTTGATTTAGTCTCTCGTTACGGGATTCAAACAATTGATATTGTTTTAGCAGGGTGTATGAGTGAGGCTCAGGCAATTAGAAAAGCTAGATGGGCTATTTACTCTAATTCAATAACAACAGGATTTGTAGGGTTTAAGGTTGGTTTTACAGGAATAAACTATAAAATAGGAGAATTGATAAATATTTATGACAATTATAATGCTTCGGACAGTTTAGCAGGGATTGTCACAGGATTTTTAGCTAATACACGCTCTTTTAGGTTAGATAAATCAATAACTAGAATACCTACAGGAAGTTGGGTGGCTAGTTATTATACTTCTGAAGGTATTGTCTCTTCTATAGTAAGTATTGAAGGTGATGTAGTTACTTTACCTCTTAAGTCTACTTTACCTATTCTATCTAGTCTATGTATGTTATCTGATTCTACTTTATCTCCTAAAGTATATAAGGTAATCAAAATAGACTTAGAAGAGGACGTGTACTTTATCACCTGCTCTGAACATTTTGAAGGTAAGTATAGTTTTATCAACAGCGGAATTCTTTTAAAACCACCTTCCGTTGATTTTATCGACCAAACTTACTTTGAAGTACCTGCTCCAACTACTTTAAAGGTAACTACACGCACAGTTACAAACAAAATTGTGTCTAGTTATTTGGATTTAGATTGGAAGATACATCCTTTCCCGTCTACTTTACCAAGAAATCAAAGGTTTAAACCGACTTATAAACTTATTTACTCCTTAGATGGAGTTGTACAAAACACTATAACTAATATTGAAGTTTCTGAATATTCTATAAAAGACCCTATACCTGGAGTTTATGAATTTAGGTTATGGGCGATTAACCCTAAATCAGGAAGGCTATCTTCTGAACTGTCTCTCGAATTTGTGTTTAGACCTAGAACAGGTAGATCTGATTTAAAAACTCCAACTAACATAAAAGTTCAGGGGAGTACAGCTACAGGAAATCGTTTACCCTTTACAACCAAAAACCTGACTGTAAATTTTGAGCATGGAGGAGGGGAAAAAGACACTCTTAAAGATTTTCTTATAGAAATCAGAGAGTTAGATAATAAATTAGTACATTCCTATTATATCCCATCTACTAACACACAATTTCAATATAATCTAGGAACAAATTTGTTCGATAAATACCCTACCTCAGCAGACACAGTAAGTAATGTAGGGGAAGTATATGAAGTAACATACCCATTTGCTGATGATGGGTTATATAACAGCTATACAATAGGTAGTGTAATCTCTGCAGATGACTTAAAGGATATGGGTAGTCTATCTATTGTAGGTAGCTTTCCTACTTTATCTGATGTATGTGGGTTTGGTATAGATATTCAACCTGATTCTGCTTCTTCTACCTTCGTTATTCTATGTAAAGACTTTAAAATCAACTGTTATATACAAGGTACTTTAGTCTACAGCTTCCCAACACTAAGTACACATACTCCTTCTGACTCATACGAAATAGAGTTTGGGTTCGAGGATAACTATTTTGTTGTGTTCAAAAAGAGTGGAAAGTACAGTTATAGAAAAGGTTTTACAGCGGCAAATACAGATTTTGCTGCTAAAATCCAACCTAAAATAATCTTTAAATCCCAAAACTCAGTTATCTCTGATTTAGAGTTATTTACTTTAGAAGACTCCCTCTATCCTTCGGACTACTACAAAACTAAAAACCCTAGCATCCTTGCTAAAACAATTAGTTTTACCTTCCCCTACGAAGACAATTTAGCTTTTTTCAAAACCCCTGCTAGAAGTTTTAGGCTGAGGTTCTACGCTAGAGATTTTTTCAATGATTTGTCGAAAGGGGTTGGGGTTAGGTTTGATAACTATGCCCCTCCCACAGACTGTTGCTCATTTACTGTAAAAGCTTTGGCTGAAGCTGTGTTGATTACAATAACTCCGACAGCCTCTACCGATGAAGATATTTTAGGTTATTGTGTTTGGCAGGAAAACCCTTCATTGACTAAAGCTGCAGTAGCTGAAAAAACCCCAATTTATAAAGGCGAATCTACTTCGGTTACTTTAGCTGCTTTACCTGATGTAGACTACGAGTATTGGGTAGCTGCTTATGATTCTTACGGTAAATCCGACCTAAATTTGTTAGATAAAATACCACTTACTGTCAGGGTAGCTACTAATTTGCAGGATGCTTTGGTTATTGTAGAAGGATTAGAGTTTTCTACTTTAGCTCATGGATATACATGGACTGAAGGAGTTGTTTTAAACAATAACAATGGGCGAAAATATGTTGTAGAGGAGGGAAGCACTGCCACTCAGGGTATGTTATCTTACTTTGTATTGGATTTTGATGAAACTTTAGAATCACATTTTGAAGACTCTTCAGTACAAAAACAGAGTATTACAAAATTAAGTATTACGACGGTAAATATACACACTCTAGTTACTGCCCCTCCTTTGAACGTCACTAGAGTTACTGTAGCCTCATGGTATATAACACCTTTGGGGGGTTACGGACTGACAACATGGTTAAAAGAATCTGCTAACAAAATAGAAGCACGGACTAAGGCTAGGATAGATACTGCTTTGGATTTGGTTGAGCATGATTTTAGAGTAACTGCATTAACTCCAAAAATAGTTTTGAAAGATAAAAATGATTTATCAGAGGATGGGACAAAGTCTACAACCTATTCTTTGACCGCTGATAAACATATTTTTACTATTACAGCCGATTTATGCAACTCTTCAGATAATGAAGTTATCTCTCAGAGAGGGTTTTCAGCTCCTTTAAGAATTAATTTTGATGATAAATCCTTATCTATTTATGGTAACAGGATTGTTGATGAAGGTAGACTAGCTAATGTAATCTCTTCTATACCTACCCTAGATAGTCTACTCACTAACTCCTATGACATAGGTTGTGTAGTTAAAAGTATGTTAGATGGAGTACCCGTGATAGGAACTCAACGTATGTCCTCTAGCGGAATTATAACAGATGCATATGGAAATGAAGCAACTGATGGGTTTACTTTAGCCGTTAGAAATCAGTTTGGTAGCTGTGCTTTTCATGACCTGATAGCTCACGGAGGTTTAAAGGTAATAGGAAATATAAATAATAACGGGAGCATAAACACTTATGGAAAAGTTGTATCTCAAATTGGTATGGTCGCTCCTTTTTTCAATACACCATCGGATGAAAACCTAAAGACTATTCATTCAAAGGTCTCTAACGCTTTAAGTGGGTTATGTAAACTCACTCCTATAAAATATACCTACAACAATAAATATTTATCTTTACAGACTCAAAAACTTTCTATCGGACTTATTGCTCAGGAAGTTGAGGTAGACTTTCCTGAAGTTGTTACTTCTTCTACTCTTTTTGATGGAGATGATACAGAATATAAAAGCCTAGACTATTCTAAACTTATACCTGTACTTATTCAAGCTATAAAAGAGCTTAATGAGAAAGTAGACCTTCTAACATCTAAACTATTCCTTTATGAGACACAAATCTGAAAGACGTGGAGCTAAACCAGAAAGAAATAGAGCTAAAAGAAATGAAAAGGTAAATAATTCAGAAGAAAGTTATCAAAACCAATCAAAACCTTTAACTCCTTTAACAAAAAACCAGAAAAAATATCTAAATTCCTTTACCAATAACATAATTACGTTTGGTATTGGAGAGGCTGGAACAGGAAAAAGTTATTGTGCTGCGGGTTATGCAGCTAACCAACTGAAAGAAGGTAAGATAGATTCTATAATAATCACTCGTCCTGCTGTAGAAGCAGGGGAAAGTTTTGGTTTTCTTCCAGGTGAGTTGTCTGAAAAGTATCTACCTTACTTAGAACCATTTAAAAGTATACTTAATGAACGATTGGGGGTAAGTTATGTAGAATACCTTATTAAAGTAGGTAAGATACTTCCTTCTCCTTTATCCTTTATGAGAGGTAAGACATTTAATGATTGTGTAGTTATTTTAGACGAAGCTCAGAATACCTCACCTACTCAGATGAAGATGTTTCTAACTAGAATAGGTAAAAATTGTACGGTTATCATAGACGGAGACCCTATTCAAAAAGATATTAGAGGTATTTCAGGGTTAGAAGATGCTGTGGATAGGTTACAAAACCTAGATTCAGTAGGAATTGTACGGTTTACTATTAATGATATTGTAAGGTCAGGAATAATTAAAGATATTTTACTTGCTTATAGATAAATTACTTGTTTTAAGAATGGTTTTAAGGTAGAGTAGCTATGTGTAGAGTAGAAGCTACAGAAGAAGAGATAGACACAATCTTCAATGAAATCAAAGGGTTAATGACCCAAACTTACTCTACACAAGCTCAGCAAGATGAAGCTCTTAGACAAGGTAAGTTACTTATAACAGCTTCAATAGGTAAGTTAGTTTCTAAAGCGTTTACCATTGGAAAGAACATCGGAGAAGCTAGAGCCGATGAAAAAGACCTAACAATGTATTGAATGAAGGATGGTTATTTATGAATTTGAAAGAAAGAAGTACCTATCGTGGTTTGGTTTGGTGCATTGCATCGGGGGTTAGTTTGTATTTTTTACTCTCTCATGATAGTGAAAGTGCTACGATTGCTTTAAGTTTGGCTGCTACCATAAGCGGGGGGTTGGGTTTGGGGGATGATAAGGTGGGTTAACCCTTTGTTTTTTGTCCTTTTTCCCTTTGTCCTTTGTCCTTTTTGTTTTTTGCCCTTCTTCCCCGCTCGCCCCTCGCGGGGGAAGGTCTTCTATCCAATCATGTAAAGTTTTTCTAAACCTTGTACAGCTCCTGTGTTTTTACCTAAACTACTAGCTATCTCCTTCTCCCAAATACAAACAAATTCAGACGGCATGAAGTATTCTGACACAAATATTCTATGTTTTGTTCGGTTATCGATACACCATTGGTAGAATTGTTCGTAGTTGAATAAATTTTTACTGTTTGTGGTATACTTAGTGGTGGATTTGTAAGGAATATCGCAATAGACTATTGACTTTTCAGGAATAACCAAATCTAAATAACTTCCTATCCGCAAATCAACTGTCTGAAGAGCTTTACTTTGTTTCTTCGCCGCTCCGTACGCTTCAGCTATGTCGTCTCTACCTTTTCTACTTTTTCTATCCCTACACCACCCTCCGTACCATTGACCTCCATACGATAAAGCATAGCCTGTGTAGCAATTTAACCCTGTTAATTCCCCATTTTTAACCTGTTTTTTCTGTTCGTGGTAGGTTTCTTCGGTAAATTCCTGATTATTCTTTGGAAAATCTACCTCATTTTCTATGTTCTTTATGTAGGTTAGAGCTAAAATACATTCTTTGCTTAAATCACTTCCCATCCTACTTATGTTACCCCATTCTACTTTATCTATCATACCCCCACCACCAACAAAAGGCTCAACCCACCAATCAAACTCCGCCACGTTTACATTCTTCTCTATTTGTTGAAGAATATGTTTCGCAATTCTACTTTTCCCACCCATGTATTTCATCACCCACCCCTAGCTCATAAAGTTTCATCATTTACTCCAATTATGTCGTACCCCAAATCATCATCTTCTTTGATAACCCACCCAATCTGGTTTAAAAGGTTCAGGTTGGGTAAGTAGTTCTTTCACCTCATTTATCAATTCTGGACATGGTACTTCATAATACTGCAACTCCTCCAAACACGTCCATAAAAGCTCTCT
>Ga0247842_10001967_pt1 | contig 32015 bp, 32 predicted proteins | sample LaCruzMarch2015__3_FD_192411 | JGI IMG/M metagenome (GOLD analysis project Ga0247842, IMG submission 192411) | Freshwater microbial communities from meromictic Lake La Cruz, Castile-La Mancha, Spain - LaCruzMarch2015_19m | ecosystem: Environmental > Aquatic > Freshwater > Lake | place: Spain...
AAAGAACCCCTGAATCTGCCCGGCGTGTAAATCCATGGTTAAAATCCGGTTAGCCCCGGCGGTAGTCAGAAGGTTAGCTACTAATTTTGCGGTAATCGGCACACGCGGCTGATCCTTCCTGTCCTGGCGCGCATAACCAAAATACGGGATAACCGCGGTAATCCTTTGGGCGGATGCGCGGCGCAAGGCATCAATCATAATTAATAATTCCATAAGGTTATCATTCGACGGAGGGCAGGTCGGTTGCACTACAAAAACATCCTTGCCGCGCACATTCTCATTAATTTTTACCCGGATCTCGCCTTCACTGAATCTGCCTACCAGGGCATCCTGTAATTTAACTTTTAAATTCTTACAGATATCTTTGGCTAACACAAGGTTTGCATTACCGCTAAAAATAGCTAACTTATCCATATTTATTTATCCCCCTGCCTGCCGGCAGGCAGGCTTCTTCCTTAAAATTCTCGCCGGAATTCCTACAACAACCGTATTATCCGGGATATTTTTAGTAATCACTGAACCAGCTCCGGTAACTGCGGACTTGCCGATTTGAACCGGAGCAACAATTACAGTATCAGAACCGATATTAGCCTTATCCTTAATAACTGTATTATTTTTCCTAAGGCCATCAAAGTTAGCCGTAACAGTACCTGCTCCAATATTTACGCAGGAACCGACGGAGCTATCTCCGATGTAAGAGAAGTGTTTGACGAGTGTCTTGGCGCCGATCTTGGCGCGCACAATTTCAATAAAGTTACCAGCCGTCACATCATCTTTTAGTTCGACACCTTCACGCAGGTGGGCAAAAGGACCCACTGCACAACGTTTTCCAATTTTAACACCCCTTTCAATTACTGTAAAGGGATAAATCACCGTATCTATACCGATCTTGGTACCAAAATTAATAAAGGTAGATGCCGGATCAATAATCGTTACACCACTCTGCATTAATTTTTCATTAACCCTCTCCTGCATAAGAGAATTAGCTTTAGCTAATTCGGCCCGGGTGTTAATCCCCAACGCTTCCCGGGTATCTTCAACCTTTACCCCATCAACCAGGTAGTTCTTTTTGGCTAAAATACCAATTAAGTCGGTTAGATAATATTCTTTCTTGCGGTTATTAGCGCGTATGCGTTTTAAATTTCCGGCCAGGACTTCTTTTTTAAATACCATAATTCCGGTATTAATCTCTTTGATATCTTTCTGCACCTCATCGGCGTCCTTTTCTTCAACTATGCCGCATATACTAAAGTATTTATCGCGCATAATCCTGCCGTATCCGGAAGGCTTTTTTAACTGCGCCGTTAATAGTGTTGCGTCAACATTATTTTCTATATGGTAATCTAAAATCTTCTTAAGTGTTTCTTTCTTTAATAAAGGATTATCTCCATAGAGAACAAGCACAGTACCTTTAAATCCCTTCAAGGCCGTAAGGCCAGTTTTAACCGCATCTGCGGTACCAATCAATTTCTTCTGTACGGATATCCCAACCCCTTTAGGAATAATCTTACGCACCAACTCTTGTTTAAACCCTAAAACCGCGACCACCTGTTTAGGTTTCAAGGAAGCTACCAAATCCAAAACATAACCCAGCATAGGCCTGCCGCAAAGATTATGCAGCACTTTGGGCGTTTCAGATCTCATGCGTGTACTTTTACCCGCTGCCAGGATTATTACTGCGATATTATTTTTCATATTTTGTTTTTATTCATAGTTGCCCGGCAAGGATTCGAACCTTGACAGTCAGACCCAAATTCTGATGTGCTACCATTACACTACCGGGCAGAAATTACATCTTCCCTACCTCTCCAAGCCGGTAGGCACTTGCGCTTGGCACAAGTGTTTCACTAAATAAAAGATTTAAGGTGCTCTAGATCCTTGATCTCACTAACGTTCGATCAAGGATTTCGCTAAACCAAAACTTTGGGTGCTCAAATTTATACTTTAGTCCTATTCTTCTCTTGCTCGTACGCTTCAAGGACTCTTTTTTGCAAATATTCCCTAAACTGCTGCGTTATAGGATGGGCTATATCCTTATGCTCGGACTGGCTGCCTGCCGCCTCTTCCACGCGTTGCGGAACAGCCTCAACCGGCAAAGCAGCGGCACACTGATTGCAATATTTACTGCGCAATTCATTCTTAAAAGAACATTTCGGGCAAGGGTGTTTTACCTTGCGGGAAGGCATAGCAATGAATAACCCCGTCGAGCCTTCAATAACCTTAATATTCCTTACCACAAAAACATTATCAAAAGTAACCGTAGCGTATGACTTTAACTTCTTATCCGGAGAATCCTTCAACACTATCCTGACTTCCGTTATCTCCATATTTTCCCTCCCTGACTGCCGTGGCTAAACTGCAGAACTTAGGAAAACCTGCCAAGATTTATGTTCTTTACGCAACTTATTGCTTAAATTTTGAGCCTGGGCCCGGCAATTACAAATTGCGAATACCGCCGGACCGCTTCCAGACATCATTACCCTTTCTAACCCCATAGCAAAAAGCGCTTTTTTTACCCGATTAACTACAGGGTAGAGATTACTGGTAACAACTTCTAAATCATTAAAAAGGCATTTTGAATCAAAAGAGCAACCATTTTCCAGCAATTCAGGAAGAAGTATTTTAACATCAGGCGCCCGCCTTGTCAACCCGGAAATACCTTTAAAAGAAAATAAAGGGTTCTTGTGCTTGGATAGATAAAAGTCGAATTTCCGGTAAATCAAGGGAGTGGAGACTTTAACCCGCGGATAAACCAGGATAAACCACAATTTAGTGTTTTTTAAAGAAGTTAGCGGTTTGATTTTATCTCCCCGCTGGCTGCCTAAAGCAAATTTCACATCATAAATAAAAAAAGCGACATCACTTCCCAGTTTAGCTGCTAAAATAGCCAGCCTTGCTTTAGATAAATTCAAATGCCAATATTTATTTAACCCCAAAAGCACACTAGCAGCGTTAGATGATCCTCCGCCAAGCCCGGCACCGACAGGTATGCGCTTTTTAATCTCTATCTCCAGCCCGTACTTTAACTTAAGCTCCTGTCTTAATAAATCCGCGGCGCGGAAACAAAGATTAGTCTCATCCTTTGGCACATGCCGGCTATCGCATTTAATCCTGATCAGATTATCTTTACGCTGCTTAAGGATAATCGTATCCGCCAGATCAATACGTACAAACAAGGTATCCAGATTATGAAAATTATCTTTGCGCTTGCCTAACACGCGCAAATAAAGATTTATTTTAGCAAAAGATTTAATAACCAGCGGCTCGTTACGAGGCTTCATGAATTTATGCTAAAGCTTAGGAGATATTGGATAAAACCGCTTTTTCTATATCCAGGCTGGTAAGATTATATTCTTTTAAGAGCTCTTCCGGCTGGCCTGATTGGCCAAAGCGGTTACGAATACCAAGACGGATAACTTTCCTGGGACAATGTTCAGCAACGACTGCATCGACGCTGGAAGCCAGGCCTCCGATAACATTATGCTCTTCACAGATAACAAAAAACTTAGTTTCTTTAGCGGCCTTAAGAATAATTTCATTATCCAGCGGCCAAATAGTATGCATATTAATCAGGCGCGCCTTAATCCCTTTTTGCGCCAAACTTTTCACTGCTAAGAGCGCCTCCGGAACCATTATTCCGCAGGCGATAATAGTGAGATCGTCTCCTTCAGAGATCACCTGGGCTTTACCGAATTTAAACTCATTTTTATTCTCAATAGTAGGAAATTTTGAGCGACCTAAGCGGATATAAAAAGGTCCCGGAGTATTTGCTGCGGCAATAATCGCATCTGCTGTCTGAGGGCCGTCGCAAGGAACAATAATATTCATACCGGCAAGCACGCGCATCAACGCAATGTCCTCCAGGGCCTGGTGGCTTGCGCCATCCGGTCCTACGGTAATACCGGCATGAGTAGCTACAATTTTAACATTGAAATTATTATAAGCTATGGAAACCCGTATCTGATCCCAGGCACGGCCTGCTGCAAAAACGGCGAAGGTAGAAAGAAAAACCGTTTTACCGCAGCTGGCTAATCCTGCGGCCGTAGCCATCATGTTCTGCTCTGCTACGCCAAAATTAAAAAATCTGTCCGGGAATTGCTTGGCAAAAAGATTCGTCCGGGTAGAGCTGGAAAGATCGGCGTCTAAAACCACAATATTCTTATCTGATGCGCCAAGTTTCACTAATGTCTGGCCGTAAACATCCCTTTGATAAAGCTGCTCTGCCATTATGCCAACTCCCTTAAAGCCTTTTCTGCTTCTTCTTTAGTAGGAGCTTTACCATGAAAACCTATTACGCCTTCCATAAATGAGACCCCTTTTCCTTTTATAGTGCGGCCGATAATTATTGTGGGCTTGGATTTTACTGTCTTGGCCTGCTCATAAGCGGATAAAATCTGCCGCATGTCATGGCCGTCAATCTCAATCACATGCCAGCCAAATGCCTGCCATTTAGCAGCTAATGGCTCTACTCCCATTATATCTTCGCATTTACCGTCAATCTGACAACCGTTAAAATCTAAAATAGCGCAAATATTATCGCAGGAAAAATGGCTGCAAGCCATAGCTGCCTCCCAGATATTTCCCTCTTGCGTCTCCCCGTCTCCCAATAAAACATAAACCCGATAATCTTTTTTATCCATTTTTGCCGCCAGGCTCATCCCCAAACCAATAGAAAGCCCCTGGCCAAGCGAGCCGGATGCTGATTCAATACCCGGAGTCAAACGGACAGGATGCCCCTGAAGATTCGAGCCTAATTGCCGCAAAGTCATTAATTCTTCTTTAGGGAAATAACCTGTTTGCGCTAATACCGCATACCAAAGCGGACAACAGTGACCCTTAGACATATGAAAACGGTCCCTGTCCGGCCATTGCGGATCTTTTGGATTAAAACGTAAGATATTAAAGTATAATGCGACAACTAAATCCGCGGCAGAAAGGCTTCCTCCGGGATGCCCTGAGCCGGCCTTAGCCAGCATCTCAATAATTAGACGCCGGGCCTCTTTGGCCTTAGCCTCTAATTCTTCTACTGATAATTGTTTGTTTTCCATTATTGGCAAACTTGGAGCAGTTTTTCTTTCACTTGTTCTTGGGTAGAATCTAATTTCAGGGATTTCTCCCAATTTAGCTTTGCGTTATCCGGGTTGCCTAACTTCATAAAAACATCCCCCAGATGCTCATATATAACCGGATCGCTTAAAAAAGACGCTGCTTTTTCCAAATGGCTTAACGCCTCTTTAAATTTACCTTTTTTGAAATAGAACCATCCCAGGCTATCAACATAAGCCCCATTTTCCGGATCAAAACTTAAAGCCTTCTTAATTAATCCACCGGCTTTATCAATATTCCTATTTTGCTCCAGGTAAAAATAACCCAGGAAATTCAAGGCTTCATGATAATCGGGTTTTAATTTTATTGCGACCTTAAATTCTTTTTCTGTAGCAGCGTAATCTTTCAGGTCATAATAGACGCTGCCCAGATAAAAATGTGCCTGCGCATCAAGCGGGGCCAAACCTGTAATTAATTTAAGAATCCCTTCAGCTTCTTTGAATTTACGCTGCTGTAAATAAACCGCAGCTAAATTTTTGTAAATCTCAATATTCTCAGGCTCAAGCTTAGCGGCATTCTTAAGCGTAAACGCATATTCCTGCGTAGCCAAATCCGTTTTATTCTGAGTTGTGTAAACCAGCGCTAATATCGCATGCGGCTCTACGGCATCAGGGGCAAGATTGATAGACTGTTTTAACTCTAGTATTGCCGAAGGAATATCATTTTTTTTAATGAAAGCTGAAGCCAGATTTAAATGTAACAAAGAACTCTGATCGTCGCTCTCCAGAGCCTTACGATATTCCTGGATAGCCCTATCTATATCACCAAGGTCTTCGCAATAAATAGCCGTGATATAGTGGCTTAAACTCTGGGTGTTTTCTAACCTATCCGCATCTAAGGCCCGGGCAGTTGGAGCGAACAAGGCCAATAAAAGGCAAAGGCAGACTACGCTGTTAAGATATCGTAACTTCAAGAATACCCTTCTAAAATTATCCAGAAGCCCTAGAAGAAAAAACTTAACCCTTACCACCCCAAGCTCTTTTCTTCAAGTGACGAAGACGACGACGCATCTTCTTACGCTTATGGGTTTTAATCTTCTGTCTTTTTCTTTTCTTTCCACAAGGCATGATAACCTCTCCCTTACTTATAAAATAACCTTATTCAGTGGATATTCAATAATCCCTTGAGCGCCAGCTTGCTTTAAAACAGGAATAAGCACCCTGACAACTTTCTCGTCAATAATTGTCTCGATGGCAAACCAGCCATCATCACTCAAACCGGAGATAGTGGGCTTCTTTAATGCCGGAAGCTTAGCGATAACTGCCTTAAGATTTTCTTTTCTTACGTTCATCTTTAAGCCGACTTTTTCTTCTGCGGCAATTGCCCCCTGTAGAAGCAAGGCAATCTGCTCCATCTTAGCCCTCTTCCAGCTGTCCTTATAAGCATTTTTATTGGCGATTAGCTGAGTAGTAGACTCACAAAGAGTGGCAATCTCAATTAATTTATTCGCCCGCAAGGAACTGCCTGTCTCAGTCAGTTCAACTATCGCATCAACCAGTCCGCCGCTGACTTTAACCTCCGTTGCCCCCCAACTGAATTCTACTTCTACATTAACTTTATTTTTCTTAAAATAATCCTTGGTTACATTTACCAACTCCGTAGCCACACGCTTACCATTTAAATCCTTTACGCTCTTAATCCCGGAGCCCTCCGGAACCGCCAAAACCCATCTTACTTTATTCAAACCCTGTTTGGCATAAGTTAAATCCGTAACCCTAACCACGTCAGATTTATTCTCCAGGATCCAGTCATTACCGGTAATTCCGCAGTCAAGCGCGCCATCCTGGACATAACGTGACATTTCTTGGGCACGCAATAAAACCGCCTGGATCTCCGAATCATCAACCGACGGAAAATATGAACGCGAACTGGGCAAATTAACGTTAAAACCGGCCTTTTTAAGCATCTTAAAGGTAGACTCCTGGAGGCTGCCTTTAGGTAAACCGAATTTTAATACTTTGTTTTTCATAATAAATTTCCCTTTTCTTAAAAAGCCGCTGTTAAGAAAGTTATTATATCTATATTCTGACACCTTGTAAAGAAAAAATATTTGCGTAACTCTATCTTTTTCCCCCCGCGCTGGACTCGAGCCGCTTGACTTTTTCAAAATCCAGGCTTGCCTGCTGAAGATTATCCATATTCAGATAAGCAACTGCCCTGCCATAATATGCCTCGGTAAAATTAGGGTCAATTTGTACGGCCTTAGAAAAATCAGAGATTGCTTCCGGGTATTTATGCCTCTCCATATATAGCGCTGCCCGGTTGGAATATGCCAAAATAAAGTTGGGATCACTTTTTATCGCCTGGCCGAGATCAAGAACAGCTTGATCATACTCATTTTTCATCGCATAAATAGTTGCCCGGTTATTATACGCCCTGGGATTAATACTATTTATTTCAATAGAGCGGTTATAGTCGGATAAAGCCTGTCCGGAATTGCCCATCTTTTGATATACATTTGCGCGGTTATAATAGATCCTGGCGCTGATAGGATATGAATGCAGGGGGTTCTTAACGCTAAAATGCATCTTTGAATCAATTTCAATGGCCTTATTAAAATCCGCGATAGCTTGGGCATAATTGCCCTTGGCAGCATAAGCATTACCGCGTTCATTATAGGGGCGTGCTTTATCGGGAGACTTACTGATTGTGTCATTCCATAAAGAGATCTCATTCCTCCAGATGATATTTCTCTTAAATGTTAAAACAGAAGAAAATATCACAATTATACCTAGTAAAATAACCAAGAGCCTTCTATTTCTTGCGGAAAAAATATAATACATAACACAAACAGAAAAAATGCAAAGGCCGACTAACGGTAAATAAAGCCGGTGTTCAAATATAACATCAGGCTGGGGAATAAAACTCGACTCCGGTAATAATGTCAGAAAAAACCAAAAGATGGCAAAAGATAATATTTTGTATCTGCGGAATATTTTTACAGCGATAACCAAAACCAGTATTAACGCGATCAGGCTGATTAAAGTCGGTAACTCAAACAGGCTCCTGGATACTGGATAGTCATAATCAAAATTTTGTTTTAGAGGATAAAAGAATAACCTTAAGTAGGTAATTTTTACATTTAGTTGTGTTAAGAAATAATACCAGCCTTTTATAGGAGCATCAGCCAATTTCTGGATATGCAATAAAGTGATGGGTTTAGACAAAAACATGGTAACCGGGATAATGGGCAAGGTGATTAAAAAAGGGGCCGCCGGTTGCCATTTTATTTGTTTGTCTGTCCTAAAAAAATAAAATTCAAATAAAAGTATGGCTAAGGGTAAGGTAATCGTATTCTCCCGGGTAAACATGCCAGCTAGGGCAACTATATAAGCTAAGATATATAAAATGCGCCTTTGGATGCGCAACTTCCCGTCTATCCCCCATAATCTGGCAGTTACATATAAACAAAGAGAAGATAAATAAAACAGCCCGGCAAGGCAGGTTGAACGTTGATGTATATAAGTCACTGATTCTGTTTGAATGGGATGAACTAAAAATATGAGGCTGATAAATAAGGCGATCTCTCCTTTGAACCGCGCCAGCTGCTCTTCCTTCATAATTGGAGTAGAAAAAATAAGCCGCACAAACCAAAAAACCAGCGTTGATACCGCAAGGTGTAAGAATAAATTAAATAGGTGATAGCTAAAAACATCCAATTTAGCAAAATGGTAATTTAAAGCTAAGGAAAAGAAATCCATGAAACGGGTAGGCAGGAATTCCCAGATTAAAGGCAGATTTGAAATATCCCTTATGTTGCGATTCTCAACGATAAACCCAATATCATCAAACTGAAAGGGGCTTTTCAGAACATTGGAATAAATGGCTATTCCCAGAAAAAACAAGAGCAGGGCGGCAAATGGTATAAAAAAAAGTGTACGATTTTCTAAATTTTTCATCATAATTTATTTGTTTTAATTATATCATAAATAAACAATTGCAAGAATAAATCTGGGGCTAAAATGCTTTGCATACGCTATTTATTTATAATATAATAAAATAATATCCGTCTAAACTAATACTCGGAACCACAAACATAATGACAAAAAAAATTCTGATCACTGGCGGAGCCGGCTTCCTGGGGTATCACATCACCAAGGAACTCCTTGAGCATAATGTTGAAGTCATTTTATACGACGCCTTCTTAAATTACATCCCGCCGCTGGAAAGTTCATATGCGACATACCTAAGATACCGATTAAATGACTTAAAGAATAAAACCTGTCTGATACGAGGCGATATACGCAACAGGGGATGCCTGGCTAAGGCCCTTAAGGAAACCGCGCCTGACCTGGTCATCCATCTGGCTGCCATCCCCATTCACAAAGCATCAAATCAGTTCTCTGAAGAAGCAATCCAAATTAACCTCAATGGTACAGTGACTATTCTTGAATGCTTGAGACAGGCGACTTCAGTCAAAAGGTTTATTTTCACTTCATCCAGTTTTATTTACGGCGATTTTGATTATGAGCCCGCGGACGAAAATCACCCCAGCCGCCCTATCGATATTTACGGAGGAACAAAACTTTCAGGAGAAATTCTCACCGCTGCTTTTGGCAAAAAGTTCGGGATGGATTACACTATTATCCGGCCTTCCGCGGTGTACGGCCCCACTGACGCCAACCGCAGGGTAACGCAAATCCTTATCAATGCCGCCCTTTCCGGAAAGCCGCTTACCTTACACGATGGCGGCCAGGAAAGAATTGATTTTACCTATGTCAAAGACACCGCCCATGGGTTTGTGCTAGCCGCCCTTTCCGATAACGCCAAGAATGAAACATTTAATATAACCAGAGGAGAAGGCAGAAGCGTCAAAGAATTCGCAGAAGCTATTAAAAAAAGGGTCCCCGGGCTGAGTATGCAAATAAAGCCTTCAGATGAACGCAGGCCAAAAAGAGGCGCCCTGGATAACACAAAGGCTAAGAAAATCCTGGGGTATGAACCAGTTTATGATATTGAAAGAGGGATTAACGAGTATATTGATTTTATCCTGGAAAACGGTTTTAACAAGAATGAGCCCGGCACAGAATGAAAATCCGGCTTTGCAAAAATAATTTTAATTCAAAGGAATCCCGGGCAATTGAGAGAGTGTTAAAGTCGGGGTGGCTTACTGACGGCCCGATGAACACAGAATTTGAAGAGGCATTCGCAAAGTATATCGGAGTAAAAAGAGCCCTGACTTTGAATTCCTGCACCGCGGCGCTGCAACTGGCAATAGAAGCTTCGGAAATCACGGGCGAGGTGATTCTGCCCAGTTTTACCTTTGTTGCCTCCGCAAACGCTGTAGTAAGAGCCGGGGCGACACCGGTGTTTGCAGATATAGAATACGGCACCTGCAATATCGACCCGGTGGATATCGCGCGCAAGATTACTCCCCGCACCCAGGCAATAATGGTTGTGCACTACGCAGGACAAGCATGCCCTATGGATAAAATTACTAAACTTGCCGGCCGGCATAACTTAAAGATCATTGAAGATTCCGCCGAGACCATCGGCGGGACTTACAAGAAACAAAAAACCGGCAGCTTTTCTACAGGATGTTTTTCATTTTACCCCACAAAAAATATCACTACCGGTGAAGGCGGAATGCTTACCACGAATAATCATAAACTCGCCGATAAAGTAAAGATCCTGGCTGGCCACGGCATTAAAAAAAGCACGTATGAACGCCAACATTCACAAGAACCATGGTTCAGAGAAGCCAGTTACGCCGGGTACAATTTCAGGATGAGCAGTATTTTAGCGGCCATTGGCGTTGAACAATTGAAAAAACTTGATGCCATGAATGCCCGGCGCAGGGAACACGCCGCCTACTTGAATAAAAAATTAAGCTTTGATGAAATAGATCTTCCCGTAGAGTTAAAAGGATGCCGGCATGTCTACCAGATGTACACCATCAAGGTTAAAAAAGTCGTAAGGAGGGATTTTGTCCTGGGTTTGAGGAAAAAAGGAATTATGGCCTCAGTGCATTTTACTCCCCCCGTGCATTTACAAAAATACTATGCGGAAAAATACAGATACCTGATCCATGATTTACCGGTGACTGAACGCGTGGCTGATTCCATTGTAACCTTACCTATGTATCCCGGGCTGACAAAGAAAGAGTTAGATTATATGGTCAATTCGGTTGGCAAGCTATTACACAGGCTAAAGGAAAGGACAATAATATGACATTAGAAAGATACCCCTATGTAGTTATTATGATACCCGCACATAATGAAGAGGCGTCAATAGCAAATGTTATTAAGAAAATACAGGAAAATTATATTGCTCAAAATAAAAACTATTGGGTTGAGATTATCGTAGTGGATGACGGCTCCTCTGACAACACCGCAAAAGTTGCCAAAGAGGCCGGAGTAAACAAAATAATCTCGCATATTAAAAACCGGGGGTTAGGCGCCGCTACGCGCATCGGCCTGCAAAGGGCTTATGAAATGGGCGCCGATGTTGCGGTTAAAATCGACGCTGACCTCCAGCATGACCCTGATGACATCGATAAGCTTATACAGCCCATACTTGAAGACAAAGCAGACTGTGTCTTCGGCAGCCGCTTTAGCGGTGGATTAAAATATACCATGCCTTTTTATCGCACAATGGGTAATCGATTTTTCAGTTATCTGGTAAGCAAACTTACCGGCCTTAAAATAACCGATGCCCAGACAGGGCTTATGGCTTTCAGCAAACGCTATCTTAAAGATTTTGAAATGATCTCAGATTACAATGAGACGCAACAATTAATTATGGATGCAAGCAGCAAGCACATGCGCATTATTGAAACTCCCGTCGTATTTTATAAAAGAGAAACGGGAAAATCATTTATTTCCTGGCGCTATCCCATCAAGGTGGTACCAACCATAATCCGCTTCTTTTTCTACGCCAATCCGCTAAAAGTATTCCTTCCCCTGGGGATCTTTTTAATTGCAGCAGGAGTTGCGCTGGGGATTAAAATTATGCTGGCCGGGGAGGGATTCTTTGGCGATGCCACTATTTCAATCCTGGTTATTGGCGGCATTCAAATCATACTATTCGGAATGCTTGCTGATATGGTGGGAACAAAACACTAAACAAAACTCTTTATATGAACATTCTGCTTATCAACCCAAGCCTCACCCGAGAACAGGTGGGGCATTATAACAACAGGATTGAAAAAGCCCGGGGAATTTATCCTTCGCTAGGATTACTCTACATCGCTGCAGTATTAGAGCAAGAAGGCCACCATGTCGAAGTAATCGATGTTGATATTGAAACTGATCCTCAAAACAAGATCCTGCATTCCCTTTTGCGCCTTAAGCCGGAGATCTTATGCATCCACGTAATGACATGGACTTTTCACCAGGCTAATGAAATCGCAAAACTTGCAAAGAATACCCTTCCTTCTATATGCGTAGTTGCAGGCGGAGCGGCAATCACTTCAGCACCCGAGCCGGTAATGGAATACAGCGTGTTTGATTATGGAGTGATTGGCGAAGGTGAAAAAACAACTATTGAGCTTATGCGGACACTTGGCTTTAAAGGCGACACAAGCAAAATACCTGGAATTATTTACCGGAAAAAACAGCAGTTATTTTTGAACGGACAAAGGCCTTTGATTGAAACGCTGGATTCTATCCCAAACCCTGCCAGGCACCTGGTAAAGCTTAATCGTTATTATGATGCCTTATCGAGAAAACGCACATGCGCAACTATGATCACCAGCCGGGGTTGCCCTTACAGTTGTATTTATTGCGACAGGCGTAACCGCATGGGAAATAAATGGCGCTCTTTTTCGAATCGCAGAATTATAGAAGAAATGCGGGAATTAAAAGACCGCTATGGCATAAAAGAGATAATGTTTTTTGACGATGAATTTATCATAGACCGCAGGCGCACCATTGAATTCTGTAATCTAATCCTTGAAAAAAACCTCAAAATTATATGGGAGTGCCGCAGCCGGGTTGACATGGTTGACCGGGAGCTTCTTGCAATAATGAAAAAATCTGGCTGCTACCGTATCCGTTTTGGGTTTGAATCAGGGGACGAGGCGATATTAAGAATCCTGAAAAAAGGAATTACCGTAAAGCAATCCCTGGAATGCGCCCGCCTTGTTAAAGAATCAGGTATTGAAATCTGCGGCTATTTCATGTTCGGCTGCCCCGAAGAAACCGAAAAGACTATTAAAAAAACCATTGCGCTGATATTTGCTATAGAACCGGATTTTGCGGTACTCAGTAAAACAATACTTATACCGGGAAGCGAACTCTTTGATTGGGCAGCCTCGCAAAAACTTATTCCGGCAGATTATTGGGAGAAATTTCTTGCAGGAGAAATTACTAATACTGCGCCTTGCCTCTCCTCAAAAGAATTGCCTGAACAAAGGGTCGATCAGATTATCCGGGAAACAAATAAAAAATTCTACATGCGGCCGAAATTCATGATGCGTAAACTAACTAAAATTAAAAGCGTCTCCCAGTTGATCAGACAAGTTCATATGGCAGGCGCGCTGCTGAACCATTAGCCGACTATGAAAATATTATTTATACACCCTCCGGTAAATGTCAATCTTAAAATCCAACAGGGATTAAAATACCCTCCGCTGGGGATAGCATTTGTCAGTGCTGCCACTTTAGAGCAAGGGCACAATGTGCGCATATTCGATGCTAACGTTGAAAAAAAGCCTTTTCAATCATTGCGCATGCTGCTTGGTGAATTTCAACCCGACGTAGTAGGCATAAGCTTCACCAGCCTGTTATCAAACAGTGCTCACTACACTGCCGGATTTGTAAAAACAGTCCTCCCCCACGTTACTATCATTGCAGGAGGATATCATCCTACAGTTCAGCCCCTTGATGTGATTAAAGACACTAATTTTGACGCGATAGTAATAGGAGAAGGAGAAATCACTTTTCTTGAATGGCTAAAGGCATATGAATCAAAAGATAAAGATTACAGTTTAATCAAAGGGCTGGTGTTTAGGAAAAACGGCCGGATAATTGTAAACCCGAAAAGAGAATTGATACCGGATCTCGACACTATTCCCTTGCCTGCCTACGGCTTACTTCCTATCGCGCGTTATAACAGCATGGTCTCAACGCGCTCACCTTATGTTACTTTTATCCGCAGCCGCGGGTGCCCCTTTAACTGTATTTTCTGCGGCGTGCAGAAAATGTTCGGAAAAGTTTACAGGGTGCAGTCTCCGCAAAAAACTATTTCAGAAATCTCCAGGCTAGTCAAAGAATTCAAAATCAAGGAGATTCTTTTTAAAGATAGCGACTTTTTGATCGACAAAAAAAATGTAATTGCGCTATGCAAACTTTTAATCGAGAAAAAATTTAACCTTATCTGGTCCTGTAATGGACGGGTAGATATGATCAACGAAGAAATCACTTTATTAATGAAACAGGCTGGCTGCAAAATGATTACCTATGGGCTAGAATCAGGCAACCAGGAAATTCTAAATAATCTTAAAAAAGATTTTACATTAGAGCAGGCAACCAGAGCTGTCCAGGCAACAAAAAAAGCAGGGATCCAGGTAACCTTAAATATTATTTTTGGCGCGCCCGGGGAAACCAAAGAAACCGCCCGCCAGACTTTAGCATTTATAAAACAATTAGACCCGGATTATCTTAACTGCGCATACCTTACCGCCTTCCCCGGCTCCTGCCTATATGATGAGGCCCTGCGCAATGGCTGGTTCATCAACGGCCAACCTTATTCATTCGCATACGAACAACTCCGGATGAATGCCACAAAAATGTCAGTTAAAGAATTATCTGTCTTAATAAAAAACGCCACCCGGTCATTTTATCTAAGGCCGGCGTATATCGCAAAAAGATTGCGGTATTTAAACTTTGCTGAACTTAAAAATGATTTCAAGGGGTTATGGGCAATCATAAAAAATTATTAAATATCTTCACCTGGCTTACCAGGGAAATAAGGACGCGCAAGGCCTTGCCTTATATTCCCCAGGCAGAAATCCATATTGATATCGGATGCGGGCTCGATGAGTACCTATTAAAAAAATCCCCCTGCCGCACCCGCATAGGATTTGACCAGCAAACTGGACAAGTTCTGGTTGATACAATCTCCGCGCAAGACAATAGCATTGATTGCATAACAATGCTGGCCTGTATAGAACATCTGAGCTGCCCGGAAAAGATTATCAAAGAATGCCACCGCATAATCAAAGCTGACGGTAAATTAATTATAACTACTCCAAAGTCAGCGGGAAAGTGGCTGATGAAGATATATCATCCCCATTACGAAGCGACGGAAGGCCCGCACCAAAGATATTACAATCTAAATTCTATGCATAACTTGCTAAAAGGACTTTTTCAGATTAAAACCTATCAAACCTTTATGCTTGGATTTAATCAGCTTTTTGTCTGCACAAAAACACAGGAATTAACGCAGATGAACTTCGATTAAATTTAACTTTTTGTTCGGTAGGGCAAGGATTACCTGGCGGGTAATGATCAAATAGCGGGACTTATCAACAAGCAGATCTTTTGAATTAAACAAAACCTTGGCAATCTTATACTTTCCGTAAACAAGCTTTCCGTAATTTATAAACTTTATTTTTATCCTTTTGCCGGCAAAAATACGCTCAATGCTTATGCTGCCGCTTTGGCGAAAATGTTCTGCGCTTAATTTTGGCTCAATTACCAAATCTCCTCCCTGCCCCCTGACTCCAAAAACCTGGGTAAGCATAGTTAAGATAAACCAGCTGGCTGAACCGGTCAAATAAGAATACATCCCCCGGCCTTCCAGGTTAAAATATTCCGGCAGACAAGGATAAACTTTGCTCCTGGAAGTATTCACTGCCATTTTATAAAGTGAGCTTAAAGTTTCCCAGGCCTCTTGAGCATAGCCTTGTTTATATAACGCATAACTAAACATCACTGCCATATGGCTAAAAATTGCCCCGTTCTCCTTTTCCCCGTAAGAAAAAGAAAAAGCCCTGCCCAAATCAAGCTGCTCTTGCTTAAAATCGGTATTAAGATGAATGCTGCGGTTTTGTTTATCAAACAGATATTTATTTACACTTTGCAGGATTTTGCGCACCTGCCAAGTCCGGGCAATGCCGGCCATTACGGTAAAAACCTGGGCAGTCAGGGTCATTTGCACACGATTTCCTTTTCTACCCTCCAAGCGTTTCTTACGGTTATCATAATAACCGTTAAAAAACCCTTCCTTAAGCCATTCTGAGGCACGGATGTGTTGTTTCATCCAAACAGACTTACCCCTAAGATCTGCGGCTATCTGCGCGACATCTAAAAGGATCTTTTTTCCGGATACAACAGTGGAGATTTTAGAAAAATATTTATCTAAAAGTTTACGCTTAGAAGGAATGCTTTTGTAATTAATCTTAGTAAATAATATTTTGATCTCATCGAGAACCTCTATTTTGTTTTTCCCGGTTTTAAGCAAAAGTTCAGCAAGTGTTTCCAGATTTTGCGCGTACATAGCGCTAAAAGCTACGCTTTCTCCGTTTTCCCTTGCCATATCCAGGCCGTCATTCCAATCAGCACCTTCAAGGCGGATATGATTGTGGCTGCCGACATTAAAGAACTGTACCAGATTTTGCACTAAAAGATGCTCTAAAACAGAACCTGAATATATCCTTCCGGAATTAGTCTTTAGCTTATTCCCGTAAGCAGGTATCCAGCTATAATCAATATCTTTGGTGCGTTTTATTTCATGATTGTAAAAATAAGTTGCCGGCTCAAACAAAATACCCAGGTCACCGGTTTCGTTAATATATAAATCCAGGGTTAAAAGCGGCCAGATGCCATGATCCATCCATACCCGGCTGATATTGTTACGGTCGGCAATAAATTCTCCGGGCCCCTTTCCGATGATAGTAGCATTGGAACCGTCAATCTTTACTCCGCAGAAGTTGTTAACTAAAAACGGCCTGACTTTTTCAGGTTCATTAAGGATTAACCCCAGGCAATCCTGCCATAGGTCGCGCCATCCACGCCCGCCTTTTCCGTAATCAAAATCCGGCAGAAAGGAACAGCCGAAAATTCTTCTTAATGTTGGTTGGACATTTACCCAGCGCAACCAGTTATCAAAATCTCTATCCTCTGTTGTAATATTTATCCCCTGACTCAAGCTTCCCCAGAATATTTTAGTTTTTTGCAAGGCATGCGAAATTTTATCCGGATGATTAAATTTAGAAATTAATTTTGTAATTTGCCCGGCATCCTGAACTATCCCCATAGCCAGCGTATATATCTTTGACTGCCCGGGTTTAAGAGAAACTCTCTTAAAACTTAAACCCCCCATGGCCTCCTTGCCCTGAATATTATTTAACCGCTCAGGAATGTTTTTAAATACCGCCTCTGGTTCTTCCAGGTCACCTGAGTCTCCGCAAAAAACCTCCTGTGTCGGATAGACCCTCTCAGGAGGAGAAAGTTTTTCATCCCAGCTTAAAACAAAATAGCTATCTTTATTCCTCCGGTGGCCGGATTCATCAAAAGCCAATGTCGGTTTAGAGATTACCCCAAATTTATGCAAGCTAACACGCTGCAACAAACTGGTTACATGGCGATGATCGCGTATATTATTGGCGCCGCGGCTATACATAGGAATAGCCGCTGTGGGGATAAAACTTATTAAGTTACGGGAAATATTGGTAAGCCTGACTTGCATTATTTCAACCGGCTCACCCGTAGCCGGCACAAAAGAAAGGATCTCTGCGTTAATACCTATTGTTTTATTCTGACGGTTTATCTTCTGCCAAAGTAAACCAGCCTCTAAACTAAATTTATCCTGGCCTATCTGTTTGGAATCTTTGGAGACACCGGTAGCTGACCATACTTTACGCGGGTTAATATAAATCCAGAAGTTGCGCGAAGAGCGCAAGTTGGTTAAATCAATGCGCGAAACCGGGGCCAAAAGAAAAGAGTTTTGTCCGCTCTTGATATCCCCGTGCAGATCAGGAGTGATAGAAGACATAATGCTATCATTGCCCAGAGGCAAATACAGGCTCTTGATTTTATCTGCGCAGCCCGAATAAAAACTTCCTGAATTATCCGTAAAGCTATATAAAGTTTTATCCATAATTAGTTAAATTAACATAAGCATAAGGTATATTCAAGCAAAACTCTATAAACTTGCTAATTTCTTACCGTAAATATAAAGCGGGACATCTTTGTGCAGAATATGTTTAAAATAAGACCTTTTTCCTTCATAGAGCAACCGGAATGATTGTTTAGAGAAAAAATCTGCTCCGGACCGGGAGATTGTCGCTAAATGCACTCCAGAGACCAGTTTTTCTTTCAGGTAGCCCAGATAAGCGTTTATTAAAGCCGTGCCGATATTTTGACCACGGAATTCGTTTTTTATGTTGATATGAAAAGTGGCTGGGTATTCTTTTGTAAAATCAGGAGCGGCAAGGCCGCCCTTAAGAAACTCCATCAAACAACTAAAAATAAAGACAATATTCTTTTTTTTAATAAAAATGCCGCTTTTTAGCGCCTTCCAAAATAAACGCAACATTATCTTGTCTTGAAAAACTTTTTCTGCGGCAATTTTGTTTTTTGCGCCAATCAAGTAACCAGCGACTGTCGAATTAACCTCCGCAACAAAACAAGACTCCGGTTCATAATCAGTAAAATATGAGTTAAGGGCATCGCAAATAATTTCTCTGCCTTCAAAAAATAGAAAAGCCGGCTGCCCCATAAAAGCAGTATCATGGCTGATTGACCTGAGCTTGCCTCTATCCCTATTTTCAAACTTCCTGATATTTACGTTAAGTTCTCCGGACACGTTTTGCCTTAAGGTTAATCCTCTTTACTATGAAAAAGGTAATGAAGTAAAAGATTACCGCGCAGATAATCCCCAGTACTACGCTACCTAAAAAAAGCGGCTGATAATAACTACAAATCTTCTGGAATGTTATATTCTTAAATACTGACCAGCTTAAAGGTTCAAATTTTCCATTTAAGATACACCTGCCAATTTCATAGCCTGCCCAAGTTATGGGAGGGACTGTCGGAGGTAAAGAAATACTGGTTCCCAGGAAAATCGCGATCTTATTTGCCGGACGGACCAGAATAGCAGCGATAACTACCAATACGGTATGCAACCCATAAACCGGTAAGATACCAATAAAAACGCCTATGGCAACTCCCAAGGCAATCTCCTGGGGAGAATTATTCAGCCTAAGCAGACGGACAGCAATCCTCTTAAATTTCCACTTCAATATACCTCCCACTCCTTTCTAACCCATATATTTTAAAATATCATAATAAAGCGATATGCCTTAGTGATAAAATGTGAATTTGAAGAATCGGACTCATTTAAAGATTAATGCGAATTGAGAATATAAATTACAGCCAGGAAGGTTGCAAGAACCAGGAATAAACCCATCAACTTGGTATTGCGTATTTCTTTAGGCATTGAGATTGGCTCAACACGCCAGTTAATCTTTTCATAGAACTTTCGCTGGAACTCAATAATCGCTCCGGGCGCAAGAAACATCGCTAAACCGACTACTATAGCGAACAAATAAACCAATATTGAAATCGGGCAGGATAAAGTCTTAACCACCCGGCTCTTCTTTTTTGATATTAAAAGAGGCTCTTATGTAGCTTACAAGGTAATCCAGTATTTCTGATGGCAAATCTATAAACTCTACGCCAACCTCAAAATCATCGCCATAAGACAACTCCCTAATCCACATACATTTAACCAATGTCTCAAAGCTGAATAACGTCGCAGGGAAAGTGATCCTGATCCTTAAACGGCTATCCTTAGGGATAAACTCATGAGTTAAAAATCTTATCCCCCCCTGACTGATATCCCTTGTGAGATACTCCTTTATTGTCTCTGCGGGTATGATCTCGTAAGCTACCTGCAGGCTTTCAGGAACTCTTGTATACCTTCTTCTCTCTTGCATTCCGCCTCGCTCTCCCCTTACACTGCCATTAGAATCACAACGTTTATACCAAACTTTCTTAATATTTTATTATTTTCCCACTTTAGCATCTTAAAAACAACTCTTTTTTATGCACAATGCTTATAGGAAAATATCGGCTTTTTTATTACTATTAATTAACGTTACAAATAGATAGCAATCTTTCAAGCAAAGAACCATTTTTTGACCCTTGCCCCAAAGAAAGATCGCTTACTACTACGCGATTTACTGCGCACAAGATATCTTTCCACCCTTTTTTTTGCCTATAGCCATGAGTTTCATGTATCACGTAAGGAGAACCTTTATATGACCCAAGATATAAAAGCACGTGTCCTTTTAACTGTAAAATCGTAGCTCCACCGATAGCTAATTTATCCAGAATAAGCAGTTTTGATGCGCTGTTTGTTTTTTCAGTAAATGACCCTAATTGCTTTCCTACTTTACATTGAGCCTGAGAATTCCTTGGTAAATATATACCAACGGTGGAAAAAATCTCCTGGAGAAAGCTAGAGCAATCCTGTTCGCCATTCATGCCTCCCCAGCCATAAGGAGCATTGAGAAGCTTAAAGGCCTGCTGAATAATATTGCGAGGAGTATACAGTAAATAGCCTGAATTTATATCCTCTTTTCTCATATAGGCATTGCGCTTATTAAACTTGCCTCCATCTACTTGAAAAGGGATAGAAATCTGGATTACTCCAGAATTAATATCTTTCTTTACGGGAAACCTCACTCCCATCCTGACATAATCAAAATATTGTGTTAAACCCGGATCTAAGAAAATATCGGCTTTAGTATTAGTCACTACAACAAAGGGCTCTTTTTCTAAATAACTCTTAAGCTCAGCAAAAGTACAAATAACAACCCTGTCTTTTCTTACCCAGCCTGGGCTTGCCGGAGAATGCGCATATATCCATAAACCGTCTTTACTTTCATGTAAAACTGCCAAAGGCGTACCGATATCCAAAGAACTATTTTGAAGCTCGTCAAATTCAACATCACCCGGCTGACTAAATAAGGCCTCCTCAGTTGGCAAAATCCTCTGGTCAGCATAATGCCTGATAAAACCGTAACGCACATTAATTCCAACCGGTATAGCGCTAAAATTAATTTCTTCCCTGATTGCCCGGTAAAAAGAGTTGTCTATTCTCTTTGCATTTTTATCGAAAAGTTTATTTAAAAAAAGCCCCTTAAGTTCTTTTTCTAAAAAAGAGCTTAATTCTTCCCCTGAATAGCTCGGGCCAATTTTAGCAACATCCTCCGTAAGCCCAAGCTTACATTCTACTTCTGAGTTAAACAAAGCGATAGCTGAAGAATCCAAAACCACTTTATCTGCGAAAGAATTCCGGCTTATCCAAAAACCGGGGCTTTTCATCTCTCTTGTTGTGTTAGGAATTACAGCCGGAGGCGCGTAACCCCTTTTTCCTTCACGCTGGCAAGCTGATATAAATAACAGGCAAAAAATAAAAATAAAGTAAGATATTTTCTTCATCATTTTTTATTCATCTATTTCTTATATCAAAAATTAACGATTTTACCAAACTGTTTCCTAATTATATCACTTCCATTTCAGAATGGTAAGCAATTTAATGGGGAGAAAAAATCCGTAACCATAACAGGGGGCAGAATGAAGCTGACTGAGATAGAAAAACAAAAAAGCCAGGATTTGCATAACTGCTCATCCTAGCCTTGTTTGTATTGACCCCGTTTCGCTTACGCTCACGGGATTTTACACAATATGTGCATCTAACGGTGCAGGTGTATGTTCAATTGCGGGGATGCGATTTGAACGCATGACCTCAAGGTTATGAGCCTTGCGAGCTACCAGGCTGCTCCACCCCGCGAAATTAATGAGCACTTGGCTTATGGAACGGAGTGAACATAAGTCAATGTGCGAATTAATCCCTGCAGTTGCGAACAAATTCTGTGAAGAATTTGCGAAGCGATTAACTGCGGGGATATTGATTACCTACCTATGATATTAAAACCAGCTATCTCTTCTTATCCGAGAAAATCTTAATCGGGATCTCGCCTTTTCTCACTACCCCCATCTTATCCCGAGCCATCTTCTCCTGATAAACCGGGTCATTATCAACCCGCTTAAGCTCTTGTTGCAAAAGATAATTTTCAACGGCCATCTTACGAAAACTATCCTCTAACTGACGGTTCTTCGCTCTTAATCCCTGCAATTTTATATAACCCGGCAGGAATAAGATTAAAAGCAAAACCGTAAAACCAAAAAGCCAAAAGGCCTTTCTTAACGTAGAGAGCATCTACCTCTTCCAGGATGTCCCCGCATAAACTGCCTTTTTGCCTAACTCTTCTTCAATCCTCAAAAGCTCGTTGTATTTACAGATCCTGTCAGTGCGGGATAAAGAACCGGTTTTGATCTGGCCTACGCCGCTTGCCACCACCAGATGCGCAATAGTAGTATCTTCTGTTTCCCCAGAGCGGTGCGAGATTACGGCCTTATATTTATTTCTTTTGGCAATAGCAATCGCCTCAAAAGTCTCTGAGAGAGAACCAATCTGATTTACTTTTATCAGTATAGCATTAGCAATCTTTTCCGCAATCCCTTTTTTGAATATCTTCGGGTTAGTAACAAAAATATCATCCCCTACCAGCTGAACCCTATCTCCTAGCTTTTGAGTCATCTGTGACCAACCGCTCCAGTCATGTTCAGAAAGCCCATCTTCAATAGACAGGATAGGATAGCGGGAAAGCCAACCCTCGTAAATGGCTATCAGGTCCATAGAAGACTTCTCTGAACCTTCAAAGGTATATTTACCTTCCTTGTAAAAAGAGCTGGCAGCACAATCCAAAGCCAAAGAGACATCTTTACCCGGGATATAACCTGCCTTTTTAATCGCCTCTATAATTAAACCTAAAGCCTCTTCGTTAGAATTAAGGCTAGGGGCAAAACCCCCCTCATCACCCACGGAAGTAGAAAGTTTTTTAGATTTTAAAAGCGCTTTAAGACTATGGAATACTTCTGTAGCCATGCGCAAGGATTCTGAAAAATTCTTGCCTCCAATAGGCATAATCATAAATTCCTGGATATCCAAATTGTTATCTGCGTGCATCCCGCCGTTTAAGATATTCATTAAAGGTACCGGCAGGATATTTGCCTTAGGCCCGCCTAAGAATTTATAAAGCGGCTGTCTTTTTGCAAGCGCCGCTGCTTTAGCCACTGCCATAGAAACCCCCAGGATGGCATTAGCCCCAAGGTTGGATTTAAACTCTGTCCCGTCCAGCTTAATTAAAAGTTTATCAATCTTGGTAAAATCCGCTGTCTTTCCGCAAATAGCGGAATTAATTATGGTATTGACATTGGCAACGGCCTTTAATACGCCTTTACCTAAGTATCTGCTTTTATCGCCATCCCTTAACTCCAGGGCTTCATTATCTCCGGTAGAAGCTCCCGACGGAACCGCGGCGCGGCCTAAAATTCCGTTTGTTAAAATACAATCCACTTCAACCGTAGGATTGCCGCGGGAATCCAGGATCTCGCGAGCTAAAACCTTCTTTATTTTTGCCATTTGATTCTCCCTTTTAAAGTATATTTTTAGACAACTTCATAATTATACACGCAAAAATTATCAAGTCAAGGGAAGAAAAGGTTTGACTTAAGATAACAGATATGTTATTTTTTATATGTTGTATTTCACATGCTTGGTCAGCGGCAGACGGGAGAAATTATGAATTGGAAAAAAATCAGGTTCTATGCAAAGCTACACTGGTTAAAAGTCCTCCTTTTTACTTTTTTAGCTGCACTGGCCATATCTCTAGGATTCCTCGTTATTACCGGCCTGCGTGCCTGGAATGAATCTGAATCTTATTTAAGACAATCCCAGCTAGCCATGATTCCCCTGCAGCTATACCTACAGATTATTATGGCCCTTATCTTCGGCTTTGTATACACATACCTGATGTATTGGCTCTATTTTAAACGCGGGGCCTCATCATTTTCTCAAACCAGCAAGAAATCTATTTCCGGGGGAGATGTAGGTGTTACCTGGGATGATGTGATCGGGATGGATGAAGCCAAACAAGAAGCCCTGGAAGTAGTTAAATTGATCACCGACCGTGTGAGCCTTCAGCGTATAGGAGGAAAAATTTTAAAAGGCATCCTTATGCTCGGCCCCCCGGGATGCGGTAAGACTTACCTGGCTAAAGCAATCGCTACAGAAACCAAGCTTCCTTTTATCTCAATGTCGGGTTCGGAATTTGTAGAGATGTTTGTCGGCGTAGGAGCCGGAAGGGTACGTTCTTTATTTAAAAGGGCACAACAACTGGCGGAACTTGAAGGCGGCTGCATCATTTTTATTGATGAAATTGATGCCATAGGCGCGCAACGTTCCATGGATCGCGGTTTCGGCGGGACTACTGAGCATAATACTACCCTGAATCAGTTGCTGGTTGAACTGGATGGCCTAAAAGATAAAGATTATAATATTATTTTAATCGGCGCAACCAATGCGCCTGAAACTTACCTTGATCAGGCCCTGCTTAGACCGGGAAGGTTTGACCGCAAGATCATCGTAGATAAACCCAATCTGGAGGATCGCGGTAAGCTCTTTGCCTATTACCTAAAAAGTGTAAAATATGATGCGCAAGATGTAAAGATCGACCGGCTCGCACGCATTACCGTAGGTCAAAGCCCGGCGGATATTGCCAATATAGTACGAGAGGCAGCCCTAATTACCGTACGCAATCAAAACTCATCAGTTTCCATGAAAGAAATTGATGAAGCGCGGGAAAGAATCGCCTTAGGTATAAAACGCAGAATTAAATTAAGTGAAAAAGAAAAATGGCAGACCGCCTACCATGAAAGCGGACATGCCATTACCACTTACCTGCTTGCCCCCTCTAAGGATGTTTTTAAAATAACGATCACCCCGCGCGGCCCCACTGGTGGAGCAACCTGGATTCCGGAAAGAGAAGATACTTTTATTGAAGATTCTAATGAGCTACTCAGCAAAATAAAGATTAGTTTAGGTTCGTACGCTGCAGAAAAAATCAAGTACAATGCGACAACCTCCGGCGTATATGGAGATTTTTCCAGTGCCATGCATCATGCCCACAATATGGTCTGGGTCTGCGGCATGGGTAAAAGCGGATTTTTAGGCAACTGGGAGATTGTTGATAAGATCTCCGAAGATGTTAAGGGCAAGCTTGATGCCGACGTCCAGGACATATTAAATACCTGCCTTATCGAAGTAACCGCATTACTCAAAAAAGAAGAACCCCTTATGGACCGGTTGGCCAAAGAGCTTGTGGCAAAGAGTGAACTCAATTACGATGAAATCGAAGCTATCTTCAAAGAGTTTGGCAAGAGCCGCCCTTAAACTGATCCCTCTTATTTTATTTTTATCCGCCTGCACCTCCTCTACCACTCCGTCATTTTTAAAAAATGATATCTCCAAAGCAGTAAAAGATATATGTAAAAAGGAATACCAGCTTGATATTATAACCAATCTTGAGGGGCGCACTTTTTGGGTATATATGCCGCTTGAGAACATAATTACCAAATCTCCCAAACCGGAAAAATACATCGAAAGATTCCTGGTTGAAAACAGAAAGAGTCACTTGGATGAAAGAATCTTAAGAATTAATTATCTTGTTAAACCTGTCCCGGAAACAGAAAAACAGCAGGATATGTCATTAGATAAATCCGTAAATACAAAAATCTTTAACGTATTGCAGGTTATCCGCAGAGTGCTTTTTAGTATGGATAACAAGCAGCCTAAGAATAACCCCCTGTTTTTCTGTATTGTTACTTCAGATATCGCAAACGGTTTTGAACTAAAACAAATTTTTTATTGCCTGGACTTAAAGAAACTGTCTTATGGTTTTATCTCCCAGTCCGAATATCAGCACCGTATTGTCCAGAATACGGAGGTTTCCGCACAGATTATCGGAGATAAAGAAGGCAGGCATTTAGTTTATCAGGATATAACCTTAGAGGAGTTTCTCACTGATCAGATCCAAGGCCGCATAAGAATGAAGTTCCAAAAACCAGAGGTGGAAAAGAATGCGGATATCGACAGGGAAATCTTAAAGATAGTCTCTCTTACTTTAAATACTTACGCTTTTAAAGATTTTACTATTGTAGAGATGACTAACCTGGTAACCGGAACAAAGACCATCCTTAATCAAACTGCTGTTTTTGCCGGATCTAAAGAATAGCAATACCTTCCTGCCTCTTTAATTTATCTTACCGCTACAAAATAATTTGATTGCCTGAGGATAAAGCTTGTGTTCCAAGCTATGAATTCTCTTCTCAAGCGAGGCCAATGTATCCCTATTTCTGATTTTTATTTGTTCCTGCAAAATAACCGGTCCGTGGTCCATCTTTTCATCAACAAAATGCACTGTTACTCCGGTAAAAGGAACTTTATCTTCAAAGGCGTCTTTTATGGCATGGCCGCCCTTAAACTCAGGAAGCAATGAAGGGTGGATATTTAAAATGCGGTTACGGTATTGCTTAACAAAAGCCGGGCTGAGCATACGCATAAATCCGGCTAACGCAATTAAATCTATTTTATAATTTTTTAGTCTCTGAATTATCGCTGTTTCAAAATCTTTGCGGCTGGAAAAGTCAACACGGCTGACTAAAATAACCTGCACTCCTGCCTTTTGCGCGCGCTTAATCACAAAAGCCCCTGGCTTATCGCAAACCAAAATTACCGACTTCATCTTAATCTTGCGTTGCTTTATCGCTTTAACAATCGCCGAAAAATTACTTCCGTTACCCGAAGCAAATACGGCTAAATTCATTCTCTTATCCTTATGGTCTTGGCAGGGCAAACCTTAACACACTCTTTACAAGAAGTACACTTATGATAATCAATTACCGCCAGGTTATCTATTACATGAATCGCGTCGAATTTACACGCCTTCTCGCATAACTTACAGGCAATACAACCTACAGGACAGACGGCTTTTACATCCCTGCCTGAATCATGTGAGCTGCATGCTACATACACGCTATTGGATACGGATACAAGCGAGAATAGTTTCTTGGGACAGGCCAATACGCATTTATTACAAGCGCGGCATTTAATTTTATCTACTATCGGCAAACCCTCGGCAGACATGCTAATCGCTCCAAACGGACAGGCCTTCTGGCAAGTACTAAAACCAAGGCAGGCAAAGACGCAAGCCTTCTGCCCTCCTAAAACCAGATTCGCCGCAACGCAATCATTAACCCCGTTATATAAATATTTATCTTTTACCTTTAAGCCCCCGTTACAATGCAGGGTGGCGATCTTTTTAGTCTGCTTCTCAAGCGTAAGTCCCATCAGGCGGGCAATTTCCTCTTTAACTTCATCGCTACAAACCCGGCAGCCATCTGCAGCGCTCTTACCATTAAGCAGGCTCTCCGCAAAACCAAAACATCCGGGATTTCCGCATGCCCCGCAGTTTGAGCCAGGAAGAAGATGCTGCAGCTCTTCTAATTTAGGATTAATCTGAACAGCTAACTTTTTGGAGGCAATAGCTAAACCTACCCCAAACAGTAACCCTAAGAAACCTAAGACTAGTATGGCAATCAATATTTCCATTAGAATTTAAACCCGCTAAAACCCATAAAACTTAAACTTAAAACAGCAGCGATAATAAACGCCAGCGGAAAATCCTTCAAGGCTTTAGGAATATTACAAAGCTCAAGCCTCTCTCTTATCCCGGACATCAAAAGCATGGCCAAGGTATAACCTAAACCTACACATAAACCCTGAAAGACAGAATAGTAGAAGCTACCGGCAACCTGCTTGCCGTTTACAAAAAACATATCGATATTTAGTACAGCCACCCCTAACACCGCGCAGTTTACGGTAATTAATGGCAGATAAATTCCAAATGCTCTATACAACTGCGGACTCACCTTCTTTATAACCATTTCTACAAACTGTACAAATGTGGCAATAACTAAAATAAAGGAAATTGTGCGCAGATAAGTCAACCCAAACGGTAAAAGCAGAAAACGATAGACAAACCAGGTGATCGCCGAAGACATAACAATAACAAACATAACCGCAGAACTCATCGCCAGCGCCGGCTTTGTCTCTTTGGAAATAGCAATAAAGGAACAAAGACCCAGGAAACGCGAAAGAATTACGTTGTAAATAAATACCGCAGAAATAAATATGGTTAATAATTCTTGCAGGCTCATGTTTTTCTATTCTTCAATAAATTAAAAAAACCTAATAATAACCCAATCACCAGCAATGCCCCTGAAGGCATGCCAAAAACAAATATCGGCTCAAACCCTTTAATCAAGGTGTGGCCCAATATCTGGCCTGAGCCTAAAAACTCTCTTATGGCTGAAATAAGAATAAGCGCCAGGGTAAAACCTACGCCCATACCTAAACCGTCAAGAAATGAACTAGCTAAATTATTTTTACAGGCGAATGCCTCCGCGCGGCCCAAAACTATACAGTTAACAACAATAAGCGGCACGTAAATACCTAAAGCACGATCCAATACCGGACTGTAGGCTTTCATACACAATTCAATAATCGTAACAAATGTGGCGATAATTACGATATAACAGGGAATACGAATCTTATCCGGGATAAAATCCCTGACTAATGAAATCATTATACTTGAGCCCAAGAGCACAAAAGTAGCGGCGATCCCCATACCAATACCATTAGCTACCGATACGGAAACTGCCAGCGTTGGACACAAACCCAGAACAAGCACAAAAGTGGGGTTCTCTTTAATTAACCCTTTAGTAAATTCTTTAATTAAGTTCTTCATCGCAAGCCGTAAATCCTGCTTTTAGTATAACGATCGATAAAAGGAGTTGCCGCATTCATCATTAATATGGCATATGATGCCCCTTCCGGGTATCCACCCCAAAGCCGGATAATTGCCGTAAGCAGACCGCAGCCTACGCCAAAGATAATTTGCCCTTTGGAAGTTAAAGGTGTAGCCACATAATCAGTAGCCATAAAAAATGCTCCCAGGATCAAACCTCCGCTTAATATATGAAATAACCAGTCTCCATGGAATAACTGTTTAGCTCCAAATATATAGGTAAAGATGGCTGTGGTAAGAATATAGGTTGCGGGGATATGCCAGGAAATATACCCCTTGTACAACAAAATCGCCGCTCCGATTAATAATGCTAATATACAAACTTCACCGATACAACCTCCGCGTTTGCCTAAGAATAAATCCAGATAAGAAATATGCTCCAGGATCTTTCCTTCTTTAAGCACAGCCAAAGGGGTTGCGGAAGTTATTGCATCATAACTAAATGGCTTAACAAAGGTAGTCATATATTTCGGCCAGGAAGCCATAAGAAATACCCTGCCTACGAGCGCAGGGTTGAAAATATTCTGCCCTAGGCCGCCGAAAACCTGCTTGCCGATGGCAATAGAGAATACCGCGCCAACTATCGGCAACCACAAAGGCACATTAGACGGCAAGTTATAGGCCAGTAATATCCCGGTAATTACCGCTGAGCCATCCATAACTGTAATCTTCTTTTTAGTCCAAACTTCAAAAATTGTTTCAGTTAAAACCGCAGCGGTAACCGCAACTAAAGTGACCCAAAGCGCATCTAAGCCGAATATGATTACCCCGGCAACCCCAGCGGGTATAATACTAAGCACAACTGTCCACATGATCCGGGAAACAGATTCCTGCTTATGGATATGCGGAGAACCGGAAACTATAAGATTATTTTTCATTTTTTATTAATTCTTGTAACTCTTGCGCCTTTTTAACTACTGAATCCATTACCGCCCGGCTAGAAATAGTTGCCCCGGCAATTGCCTGCACTCCCGATAAATTCAACACATCCTGGCTATTAAACTGCCTGGTAAAACTATTTTCCGCCACACGCATACCTAAGCCTGGGGTTTCATTTAAAGAAATGACCTTTATGGCGCTTATTTTTCCATCGAGAAAGATACCAGTTAAAGTTTCAATTACGCTGGAATAACCTTTACCACTGGCTTTAAAAACAAAACCTATTAAGCTATTCTGGCTATCCAACGCCCTGTAATATAATATTTCCTGTCCTGATTTTACCTCGGTAAATTTCACGGCGCCAGGCATAACCTCTTTAAGCGCTGCCTGCTCTTCTGCTAAAGCTTGGGCTATAATTTTAGAACGGGTAAGTGAATTAACCCCGGCTAATAACCCCGCGGCAACTACACAAATCAACGTTAAGATAAAACCGTAACGCGCTATTTCTTTCATGTTATTTTATTCCCTCTAACTTTGCCCTTTTAATCGTCTGCAACAACCTGCGATTTGCCGGACAGACATAATTACATATGCCGCATTCAATACAATCGCCAGCTCCATACTCTTTGGTTAATGACCAAAGAGATCTCTCTGAAGCCAAGTTAATCTGACAAGGCATAAGCCCCACAGGACAGCCGCGTACACAGGCAGCACAGCGTATACAAGGTCCTTCCTCTATGGTTTTAGCTTCTTGCGCATTCATAAGCAAGAGGCCGCCGCTTGATTTTATTATTGGAACTTCATCTGTATACTGGGCAGTACCCATCATCGGGCCGCCAATAATAATCTTCGCCGGCTCTTCCTTAAGCGGCCCGCAAAAATCAATCAAATTCTTTATCGGAGTGCCTAAACGCACGAGTAGATTTTTGGGGTTTTCCAGGCAGTTGCCGGTAACTGTAACCAGCCTTTCAATTAAAGGTTTACCTTTAAACACCGCCTCGTAAACCGCATATACAGTAGCTACATTCTGCACCAGCACACCGATATCAAAGGGCAGTTTGCCGCGGGGAATCTGCTTGCCTAGAATATTCTGAATTAATTGTTTTTCTCCGCCTTGCGGATAATCTGACTTTAAAACCTTAACTTTAATCCCGGGAAAACCGGAAAACGCCTTTATCGCTTCGGGTTTATTATCCTCTATCCCGATATAAATCTCTTTTATCCCTAAACAAGCGGCAATTAATTTAATACCCTCTGCAATTTCGGCTGTTTTCTCAACCATCAGCCGGCCATCCGCAGTCAAATACGGTTCACATTCTGCGCCGTTAATAATCAGCGTATTCAGCGGCTTAGGAGGATTAAGTTTTATATGGGTAGGAAAACTTGCCCCGCCCATACCTACTATACCGGCATCTAAAACAATCTTCCTGATATCCGTGGGACTAAGCCTATCTATCTCCTGCCGGCTTTTTAAACTAAAAGCTGTGCCATCATCCTGGCCGTTACCTTCTAAAACAATGGCCTTGGCCCTGCCCAAAACAGGATGCGGCCAATCTTGTATCGCGACAACCACACCAGATATTGAAGCATGAATAGGCGCGTAGAGATTGGCCTGTATAGTAGCAATCCTCTGGCCAAGTCTGACCGTATCGCCAACTTTTACCTCGGGGTTACAGATCTTACCCAAATGCTGGATTAAAGGCAGATAGACTTTAGAAGGAAGCGGCAATTTTTCAATCGCCTTATTTTGCGAATAGTGTTTATTTTCCGCTAATTTAACCATGCTGCCTTTCGGTTAAAGAATAAATTTACTAATCCTAGCAGGCTCAACAATCCACCTACGATAATCAAAATCAACAAATGAGAGAATCTTTCTGCTAGCGTACTGCTGATAAACATGAATAAAAGAAAACCTAGGTGCATGACTATCTCAAAGGAACTAAAAACCTTGCCTAGCATATCGTTATCACTGACACTATGGATAATAGTATTGGAGGCAATCATAATCGGAGCAATAATCAAGCCCAAACACAAAGCTAGCAACGCAGCCATGGCAAAATTGGGATAATTATATATTCCCAAGGCAAAAATGTCCAGCATTATTCCGCTTAAGACCAGAGAAGCAAAAATGACCTTATAATGCGCAATGCGCTGGCCGAACCTGCCGTAAACCAGAGACCCCAGAAATAAACCGATACCCAAAAACATCACCAAAAGTCCCAGGTCTTTAGTTGTCGAATGCAGGGTATTTTGCACAAAAACGATGATTACCACATAAACCGCGCCTAATGCCGACCAAAGCGCA
>Ga0247842_10001973_pt1 | contig 31965 bp, 32 predicted proteins | sample LaCruzMarch2015__3_FD_192411 | JGI IMG/M metagenome (GOLD analysis project Ga0247842, IMG submission 192411) | Freshwater microbial communities from meromictic Lake La Cruz, Castile-La Mancha, Spain - LaCruzMarch2015_19m | ecosystem: Environmental > Aquatic > Freshwater > Lake | place: Spain...
TCCTAAAGATATGTTTGAAAAGGTATGTTAGGTGTTTGATGAAATTTATAGCTCCATTGATGATAGAACATAGATTGATTGAAAGGATGATATCCTTATTAGAAAAAGAATCAAAAAATATTATCCTAAAAAAAGCAGCTGATGTAAGATTCATATTAAGCGCGATTGATTTCTTAAGGACCTATGCAGACAAGACCCATCATGGAAAAGAGGAAGATATACTTTTCAAAGAGCTTTCTAAGAAGAAGCTAAAAAAAGAGTATAAAAGAATACTTGAAGAGCTTCTGAAAGAGCATACTATTGCAAGGAAGAATGTGAAATCTTTGTCAGAAGCTGTCCAAAGATATGAAAGTGGAGATTCTAAATCTCTCAAAGAAATGATTAATATCATCAGTTTTCTTATCAATCTATATCCTATGCATATAAAAAAAGAGGACAGCCAATTTTTTATACCTATTATGGAATATTTTGATGATAAAGAGCAAGACAATCTACTTAAAAGATTCATGGAATTTGACAGAAGCATGATTCACGAAAAATATAAGCGAGTTGTAGAACAATACGAATAAAAAAAGAAAAAATAGCCCCTAGCAGATTCGAACTGCTGTCACAGGCTCCAGAGGCCCGTATCCTTGACCGCTAGACTAAGGGGCTGTATAATCAAAGTGATTTATTTTGTTTTATAAAACTTTGTAAAACAGAAAAGCTTAATAAGCATTATTATATAATTTAGATAAAATATGGGGTGGTAATATGAAAAAAGTGTGGTTATTGATTGTTATATTTTTAGCCTTGGTTGGAATATCGGCAGCTGAAGATTGCAATACGCAGCCAAAATCTACGGGTGAATTCTTAAGCCAGATTTCAGATATGAATGCTAAATTAGATACATGCAATTCATCAGCTTTAAACTCATTTGCAGTGTTATTAAGGACAGAAACGATGAATTTCCAGATATTTATGCAAGACAGCTCAAAAGAAAATTTTGTTATAGTCACAAATAGTGGTAAGGTAACAGAGGTTAAGGAAGGATTTTCTGAAAAACCAACATATGTTATAGGAATGGGTGAATGTGAATTTGATACTCTGCTCAGGTCTAGCGATAAAGCCGGTGTTTTCAGATATCTTTATGACCAAAAAAAGCTGATTGTCACTCCAGTAGGTTTTTGGAATAAAATAAAATTTCAGATTATCATGATTGTGGCAAAAGTTACTATAAAATCTGCTTCTGATGTTGAGATTGCATGCTCTACAGAAACAGGAGAAGCTTCTTCAAAGAAAAAAGTTGGAGAAACATGTGATAATGGCGGCCAGTGTGAAACTGGCAATTGTGTTGGTGTAGGTCAAGGACCTCCATGGACATATAAATGTTCTTGTAATGCATTTAGGTTTGAAGGATATGCCTCAGACGGAAAATGCGCAGTAAATCCATCACAACCTGAACAAGGAACCAATAAGAAAGTAGGTGAAACCTGCAATCATGGTGGAGAATGCCAAACAGGAAACTGTATTGGTGTAATTCCTGGACAATTATACAAATGTTCCTGTGATGCATTCAAATATGTAGAATCAGACACAAGCGGAAAATGTCCTAATAAATAGGACTTATTTTTTTATTTTTATTTAATTTCTAAAATAAGAATTTAATCTTCAACTTTAATCGCTTGAACAGGGCATTGCGCTTCACATGCTCTGCAGCCAATACAATCTGAAGGCCTAGCAACAACTGTTTTTTTCTTTTTGCCATCAGTTTTCATATCAAAAACAGTAACAGGACAGACAGAAACACAAGTACCACATGTAGTACATTTTTTATAATCAATTACTGGATGAGGCATTTTCTTCCACTTTAACTTCAGAAACAACAACAACTTCTGGTTTAACTTCTTCAACTTTTAATTCTTCAGAACCTTTTTTGTCTTCTTTTAATATTTCAAGAGATTTTATTTCACAACTTTTTAAAGGATATATTTTTGCCAGATCTTTCCTTAATTTATCCTGGATCTTGTGATTCAATATCTCTGTTGCCAAAGCTTCAAAAGAAAGTTTTTCAACATCTAATTTCAATAGATCACGTATTTTTTTCCTCAAAGATGTCAATACAGAATTTGATGTCATATGTATTGTAAGCATAAATATTTTTATCCTGATTGGTTTATTATCAGCTGTTTTCATGTCAAAACAGTCATCAGCCCTTCTTTTTTCTTTTCTTACCATCTTTCTTATATAAGCTGGCAATAAGCTGCAACCGATAAGTTCTGTTCCTACGCTATCACCTTTCAATGAGTTGATATTAAGCTTTACTTCGATATTCTGGTCTTTTGGATCGCCAGTTATGCCCATTAGGTTGATTCGCATATTTTTGCCAAGTAAAGATCTAGGATCAGTAACAGGTGTTTCACCAAAAACCTCTTCTCTCATCAGTTTAGGTGCTAGTATCTGAACAAATATTTTTTTCTTGATTTTTGTATCTGTTGCCATTTTTCGTTATTAGAAGGGATAAAGGGGCTATTTATAAATGTTTCTTTTAGGAACATCTAAACCTATAATACACTTTATATGTCTAAATTAATCACTTCTTTAGCATGTGCCTCTATAAATTCTTTTCTAGGCTGCACTTCATCTCCCATCAAGATTGTGAATATCCTATCTGCTTCTACAACATCCTCTAGCTCTACTTTCATTATTGTTCTCACTGAAGGGTCCATTGTTGTATCCCAAAGCTGCCTAGGGTTCATCTCTCCTAAACCTTTGTATCTTTGAACATTTGAATCAGAACCGACTTTTTCTAATAGAGATTTAAGCTCATCATCAGAATAAGCCCACAGATTTTCCTTTCCTTTTGCAACCTTATATAAAGGAGGCATTGCAATACAGATATGTCCTTGTTCAACTAGAGGCTTCATATATCTGTAAAAAAATGTAAGCAACAAAGTCCTTATATGGGCACCATCAACATCTGCATCAGTCATTATTATTATCTTATGATATCTTAATTTAGCAATATCGAATTCATCTCCGATACCTGTGCCCAGAGCAGCAATCATCGAAACAATCTCTGTAGAATGAAGAATTTTATCTAAACGTGCTTTTTCAACATTAAGTATCTTTCCTCTTAAAGGCAATATAGCCTGAAATTCACGGTTTCTTCCTTGTTTTGCAGAACCTCCTGCAGAATCACCTTCAACAATATATAATTCACATAATTTAGGATCTTTATTTGCGCAGTCTGCTAATTTTCCAGGCAAACTATGGCTTGCTAAAGCTCCTTTTCTTCTTGTCAAATCACGCGCTTTGCTAGCTGCTTCACGTGCATTTGCTGCATTCATTGCTTTTGCAACGATCATCTTTCCTGCTGAAGGATTTTCATTCAGATAAGATGTTAGATATTCATATACAATATTGTCAACAAGACCTTTTACTTCAGAATTGCCTAGTTTAGTTTTTGTCTGGCCTTCAAATTGAGGCTCAGCTATCTTTATAGAAATAACTGCACTTAAACCTTCTCTGACATCTTCTGAGCTTAATTTGATCTCGCTTAATTTTTGTTTTTCAATATACTGATTTACTACTCTTGTTAGAGCTGTCTTAAATCCTGAAAGATGAGTTCCTCCTTCTACAGTATTGATGCTGTTTGCAAAAGAAAAAACATTTTCTTGATATCCTTCATTATATTGGATAGCAACCTCTATTGCTAATCCTTCTTTTTCTTTTTTCAGATAGATTATACCGTTTATAGGCATCTTGTTTTTATTCAAGAATTCTACAAAACTGATTATTCCGTTATCATAACAAAATTCTGTTTTTTTAACAGTTCTTTCATCCTCTAAAGTTATTTTCAAACCTCTGTTTAAAAAAGCTAACTCTCTAAATCTTGCAGCTAAAGTATCAAAATGAAACTCTGTTGTCTGCATTATTGTTTCATCTGGCCAGAAAGTTATTGTTGTTCCAGTACCTTGTGCATCTCCGATCACCTTAAGGTCTGTTACAGGATTTCCTATCTTATATTCCTGAGAATAAATTTTATTATCTCTTTTTACTTCTACAATAAATTTTTTTGACAATGCACTGACAACAGAGATACCTACACCATGTAATCCGCCAGAAACTTTATATGAATTTTTATCAAATTTTCCTCCTGCATGCAGTTTAGTCATCACTACCTCTAAGGCAGGTTTATTGAACTGAGGATGGATATCAACAGGAATACCTCTCCCATCATCAATTACAGTCAAGCTGTTATCCTTATGGATAATAACATTTATTTCAGTACATTTTCCAGCCAAAGCCTCATCTACTGAATTATTGACAATCTCATAAACCAGATGATGTAAACCAGCTAGATGCACATCGCCAATATACATAGCAGGTCTTTTTCTAACTGCATCTAGACCGCCAAGTACCTGGATAGAACTTGCTCCATAATCATCTTTTTTGATGTCTTTTTTTTCTTCCATCTTAAAGGTTTTTTATCTAAATCTTATTGTTTTATATCTCTAAATCAGTTAGATATATACTAAAAAATAAGCCTAATTTATTTATAAGTCTTTCGGTTGAAAACGAGCGTTATAAAGCTTATAAAGCCTGTTTTAATGGTATCTATAGCGACTAAATTTTATATTTTTTTGGCCTAAAAACAAACTGGATTAATTTTATTAAAGCTATTAAAACGAAAATTGCTAGAAAGATAAAAAATAAAAAATAGATTCCTAAAATATTGAAGAAAGCTGTAAACATAGGTTTTTCAAAAAATTCTTTTTTTAATTTTGGCAAAGAAAAAACAGCATTAAAAGCTTCTTTTGGAGGAAATTCCTCTTTTTTACCTACTGCCAAAACATATTTTCCATGATTATCTGGACTGGATACCTGTATAAGATATTTTCCTTGATCTGCTTTTTTATCAAATTCTGGGCCCTGCCAATAGCTGTCTCCTGCAAAATCTTCAAAAAAAGGAGTCCATTTCATCAGTGTTCCATCTAAGGATATATTTTGAGGTCCTATGACCTTAACTGAAAAATCTTTTTCTGATGGGGTTATATCAGGAGATAATATCCCAAGATAAAGATCAAATGATTGATTTGAGACTATCAGATAATAATCTGAAGTTCCATTTAGATCTCCATAAAATGCTTTTGATACTTCAGGATCATCCACTAAAAAAGGGTTGTCAGAAGAGCTTTGCTTGTCAAAAACAATCCTTGGCTGATGAGCATAAACTAAAGATATGCTGATCAAAAAAAATAAGATTAATAACACTCTTTTTTTCATATATGTCTTATAAGATATCTGCATTAATAAACATTTCCAAAATTCAAAAGGTTTATAAGTTTAAAAATATCTAAAATTCAAAAAGAGGTATGAAATGCTAAATTATGTTAATCTAAAATATAAACCTTCTTATGATGATCTTATTGCAGAATATTATGTTGAGCCTAACAAAGTATCTATCCATGAAGCTGCTGAAAATCTAGCAGCAGAATCTTCTATCGGAACATGGACAGATATCTGGACAATGAAGCCAAAGATTGCCAAAGAACTAAAACCTAATGTTTTTTCTATTGAAGGAAATTATGTAAAGATTGCATATCCTTCTGCATTGTTTGAATATGGAAGCATCCCTCAGATCTTAAGCGCTATTGCAGGAAATATTTATGGTATGAAGATTGTAAATAATCTAAGGCTAGAAGATATCCAGTTTCCAAAGCATATGGTTGAGAGTTTTAAAGGTCCTGCTTTTGGGATTGAAGGCATAAGAAAGATGGTCAAGGTTTATGACAGACCATTAGTTGGAACAATTGTTAAACCTAAAGTAGGATTAAATCCTAAAGAACATGCTCAGGTTGCAAAAGAATCCTGGATCGGCGGCTGTGATGTTGTAAAAGATGATGAAAATCTGACAGATCAAAAATTTAACAGATTTGGGGAAAGGATAATCCATACTCTCCATGCAAAAGAGCAGGCTGAGAAAGCTACTGGAGAGAAAAAGATCTATATGCCTAACATCACTGCAGAAACAGAAGATATGATTGATCGTGCTAAATTTGTAAAAGAAAACGGCGGAACCCACATCATGATTGATATATTGACAGCAGGATGGAGTTCTGTCCAAACTATTAGAAAATTAAATTTAGGTTTAGTGATCCATGCTCACAGAGCGATGCATGCTGCTTTGACAAGAAATCCTAAGCATGGGATGTCAATGTTAACAATCTCTAAATTGGCGAGATTAGCAGGTGTTGATCAGCTTCATATCGGTACAGCTGTCGGAAAGATGGAAGGAAGCTCTTTAGAAGTGATGGGCTCTGAAACAGAGATTGAGGAAAAAATCGTTATGCCTGATAAAAAAATACATGCTTTAGAGCAAAGATGGTATAATCTTAAACCTGTATTTGCTGTATGTTCTGGAGGATTACATCCTGGACTTGTACCTGATGTTATCAAGATGATGGGAAGAAATGTTATTATACAGATGGGCGGCGGAATACATGGCCATCCTCAAGGAACGATTAAAGGTTCTCAAGCTGCTAGACAGTCAATTGAAGCTGTGATGAAAGGCCAGACTTTAAGAGAATATGCAAAATCACATTCTGAGTTAAGAAGAGCTCTTGAAAAATGGAGTTAGATTTGTACCTACTCTAAAGTAGATTAAACAACAAGGTTTATATATCAGTTCTTGATTAGATTATATATAGGGATTTGATATGAAAAAATTTATTTTAACAATATTCATCTTTATTATCTGTTTAACTACATGTTCTAATATTGTATTTGCTGAAAATGAGACTGGATTATCTATACATAATGTAGATGTTTTTGTCGGTTCAGCATCTGATGCAGATGTTGATAATGATACTAAGATAAATAAAGAAGCAAAACCTTCAGATATAGTAAAATTTTCTATAGAAGTTGAAAACTTATTTGATAGTGATACTAACTGTGATGATGACAATTCTGAGGATAAAAATGAATGTGAAATTGAAGATATAATCATTTCAGTAACAATAAAAGGTATTGATGACGAAGATGATATTGAATCTAAAACTGTATCATTCACACTCGGTGAGGGTGATCAAAAGACAAGTGAGCTTAGTTTTAATATTCCTGAAATTGTAAAAAGTGATATTTATGATGTTATAATAAATGTCGAAGGAGACAATGTCGGCAATAATAGTAAATATAGCATAGAATGGATCCTCCAATTAGAGGTTACTAAGAAAAAAAATGATATAATCATAACTAACTATGGACTAAACCCATTATCTTTAGCATGCGGTCAAACAAAATCAGTTCTTCATATAGAATTATTAAATCAGGGTACAAGCGATGAAGATGCTGTTGTTATAGAAGTAAAAAATTCTAATATCAATATGAATGAGAGATTGACTGGGATAAACATGGCAACTGATTATGACAAAGATGCAAGATATTCAACAGATATACCATTAGAGATTGGAAAAGAATTTTTAAAAGAAGGTATTTTTCCTTTGACAATAAATGTCTATTATGATACAGACAAGTTAGATGATCAAAAAACAGTAAGCTTAGAAATAAAATCCTGTAATGCATCTGCTCCTGTTCAGCAAACTCCTGTTGTTGAAGAAAATTTAACTGAAGAGAATTCAACTAACCAGACAATAACAGAACAGGTTGTAGAAGTTTCGACAGAAAATTTCTTGACACAGATTCCAGGTGTAGCTTATGAGAATATAAATAAGTTCAGAGCATCTTATTATGCTATCCCTTTATTAGCAGTCTTTATCATAATAGGTATCATCTTTTTAATAAAGGAAGTTAAGAAAAATTAGATAGGTTCTGTAACTCCAAATTCCTTGTTTGTTTCCAAAACAATCATACTTTCTGTCTTTGTTATTCCATGAATACTTCTGATCCCTCGATCAATGCTAAAGATTAAAGAAGCCAGCTCATTTGTATCTTTTAATCTTAATTTTACAATAAGATCATACTGGCCTGAAACTATATAGACATCTTCTACCTGTGGAAATTTTCTTATGCTTTCTGCAAGCTCTTTTGCTCCGATCTCTTCACCTGCTACAACACCCATCAGAACAGTTAAAGAGCGTCCAACTTTAGCTCCGTCTACAATTGCTTTATATCCTTTGATATATCCTTCTTTTTCTAGATGTTTTATACGGTTGTGGATAGTTGTTCGAGGTACTCCTAATTTTTTGCTTAGTTGAGAAGTATTTCTATTTGAGTCAATCTGCAATTCTCTTAACAAATCACGGTCAGTTTTATCAAACATGATTAGGTTAATAATGCATTATTTATAAATTTTACGTATATATAGGTCATTTTTTCTTAAATTAACATATTATTGGAATATTTTTCCAAAACCAAAGAGTTAAATATAAAAAGGAGTTACCTTCATTAAAAATGAGGTGGTTTAAATGGCAGTTATCTTATGGCCCTATAACATAAGCACAAAAAATTTGATTATAGAAGATTCTATAAACAACTGTAGAGATGTTGTATTTTATAACAACAACTCATTTGAACTGATACAAGGCGGGAATCAGGTTATAATCCCAACAGTTTCTGACTTAAAAGGATTGATGAAAAAAGATGATATGCATCTGTTATGTCATTCTCCTGAAGCTTGCAAAAAATTAGAGTCTATGTTCAAGAAACATAAGATAAAAACAGTAACCAAATCAGAAACTTATATTCTTTGATTTTTTATATTTTTCTTTCAATTATATCAAGTGACACAAAAATTTTTAATAGATAAGAGCACTTAATATCTAGAAAGAACTATAATAATCAGATTTTTCTTTCAATAACTTTTCGCATCGCTTCTACAAATTCTTCTGCTTCTTTATAATATAATTCATACTGTTCACCTTTTATCTCCTGGATCTGCCTGTGAACGATCATCTTTGACAGTTCGTAGAATTTTTTCATCGTATCTACATATTTTAATTTCACTAGACCTTGTTTTGCTAATTTTTCATGCAGAAAATCTGCAACATGTGCTGGTGTTGGCGGAGTTTCACCGACGCTCATCAAAGCTGCATGAGCTGAATCGATAACACCCCAATATAAGTCCAAACATGCTTGCAAGATATGCCATTTTGAATTTTTCAAGGTAGCTGGTGCTTTTGCAAAATAAACCCACACGCTTTCTTGGGTAGGTTTTATTCTTCCGGTCCTTAACAAAGACTGTAAAGGTTCAAAAAAACCAATATCATATAATGGATATCCTGACCTTAACATATTTATCCCGATAGGATCTCCGACACGCATATATTCCCAGAAATTTGTGAATTTAATTGTTGTTATGTGAAGTCTCGCAGAATGTTTTAAAGCTAAGTTTTCAACTATAATCCTATATGTCTCTACAAATTCAGGACTTATCCTTATTGAAAGATCATCAACTATTATCAGGATATCTATATCTCTAACTCCTGGAATTATTGGTTTTGGCTGATTAACAGTTGAACCGAACAAGACAATCGCTTTGATATATACTTGCAGTTCTTTTAAAACATCATCTGAAAAAGATTTTGCTATCTTTAGGTCAGATTCCATATATTTAGAAATGTTATGATGGGGTTGTTTTTCTATCTTAAATTTCACTTAATTCACCTTATAGTGTTAATTTGGTTAAAGGCTTTAATAAGTTTGTTAACCATTTTAGAATGATGAAAACAGTTTCTTTTTCCGAAAATCTTCCGGTTTAAGATAAAAAGAGTTTTTATTTATGAAGAGTATTATAACTTATATGGGATATTATAGACCTGATGCAGGTTATGGAAGATTAAAGCCTTATCAACTTAGATTAGACCCTGTTGAATTATTAGGAGGAGTATCTTCAGGATATTTTAAGCCTGGAGACAGCTATCAAAAAAATATTATAGATAATGAATCATATAGAAATAAGCCTATGCCAGTTTATACTTCAAATCCTTCAAATTATATGCAAGACCCAATAGCTAGATTATCTAGACAATATGCTGCAGATCCAGAATTACAGCCAGACAGTCCAGAAGTACAGATAAAAAAATTATTGTCTCAATAATTATTTTTTGGTATAAACCGTAACTGGAGTCTGCTCAAACCAGTATTTTTTTCCTTTTTTCAGGAATCTTGGCTCAAAAACAAAATTATAGACAAATAGTTTTCCTTTTAATTCTTTTAATAATTTATCTTCTGTGCCTTTATGAAAACCTTTGTCTGGATTGATAAAAATGATGTCATACTTGCTCCAGTCATATTTCAAAAAGTCATCTTGGATAAATTCTGCTTTTAGTTTTAATTTGTTTTTGATTTCAATTGCTTTGTCATTTAGTTCTTTGTCAAACTCAATTCCAGTTGCTTTTGTAAACAAAGAAGCTATCAGAACAACTTTTCCATCACCTGAACCTAGATCTAAAAAGTTTTTATATTTTTTTAGATTTATCTTTTTGAATAAATTATAAACATTATCTGCAACAGAGATACCCCAAATTCCAACTTCAGTATCTCTAACTGGAATCTTGCCTTGTTTCAAAAAAGAATTATAAAAATCATCATATTCTTTTTTTATCAGTTCAAACGTTTTTGTTCTTGACATGTGGAATAATCTTAATTTTAACTATATAAAACTTGCTCATAGGCATATGAAGCAATTCGTCACGATTAACTAATAAAAAATAAATAAAATTTTGACACAATTTTTTTAAAAAATATTAAAAATTGATAAGACGAGATTTATGATCAAATAAATAGTTTTAAATACTGAATATAATTTGTGATTAAAATGCCTGATGGGGATTTTTTGGAGAAAAAACCTCTGGAAACAGAGAAATCATCAGACCAATTTGTAAAAAAACAGGAAGAAAAAGGAATTCTAGACAAATTAGAGACGACAAAACAAAAAGAGATGCAGAATGAAGTTACAGCTGAAAATAGATCTCCTGAAAAAGAATCAGCAGAAGAACCTTCAAAAATAAAAGAGATAAGTGATGCTATCCTAGAACTAATCGAAGAGATTAATTTTGAAAATAAGTCTGAGAAACTAGAGGAAGATTTTGATGAAAGGATCATCAGCTACGGAAATCTAGATCCAGAAAATGAGTTGATGGACTATTCCAAGCTGGAATATGGTCATGTAGCAGATCCTCTTAATATTGAGCTAGGTCCTTCAGATTATGGTTCAAATGATAGTTCAGAAGGAAGTTTTGTTGCTGAAGAAACAATAACCATAAAAGAGCTTGAAGAGCTGATAAATGAAAAAGTATTTTCTGATCTTCTAAAAACAAGCACTACAAACATAAGCCCGGAAATAAAAGAAAAATTTGAATATTACAGATTATTTAACAGCGCATTGATAAGCATGAAGTATGAATTAGCTTTTTCTTAAATCATTCCATAGGAACTTGGGACCATAATGTCCAGTCGTTTGAAGGAGAATAAGCTCCGAAGATAAAATAAGGAGGATAGCTTCTTCCAAAATAGCTGTTTCTTACATTACCCCATGAAGGAGAAGGCATTCCTACCCCGCCATAGCCAGAACTATATATGTTTGAACCAAATTCTCTCCAAGTTTCCAATAATATCCTTCCTGCACCGAATTTTTCTTCGCCATAAGCTTCTGAATTTATTGCGCCCTTATAACCATTTTCTTTAAGTATCTTTATCGCTTGTTTTAGAGGCAGATCACCCTGGCCTGCCGGAAGATGCTGATGGCCTCCTCCAATTGCATCAACAAGATGTATATTGCCTATAACATCTTCTTTTGCAAGATTCTTGATCTGATCAAGATACCATTCATCAAACCTTTTTTTCCTTTGCTGACGGTCTTCATTAGGTTTAGACTCAAAACTATTGAACCACATGCCTAGATGCTGTGTATCTAATGTTGCTTTGATATGATCTTTAGCTTCTTTTTCAGCTTCAGATTTGCCCATACCATATTTTTTAATAAGATCCTGAGCCATCTCTTTTCTTGCCCCTTTTACCAGTTCAATCAATTCCTGAGGGTGGCTTCCATAACCCATCTCTGGGAAGATATTTTCAGGTGCTAAAAATATGTCTCTTTGAGCAAAACGATTGCTATGGGACTGCTGCATTGCTTCTATACCCATCTCAGCATAACTTTTCATAGACTGCTTGATTGCATATTTTGCTGCTGACTGAGTATTTTCTCTTAATATCTTTTGGTTTTCAGCTGCTTCTAGCTGGCCTGTAACCATCTCTTTTCTTGAGCTTATGTCTTCTCTTAGGTCTTGAAGGCTTTTTGATATTATCTCAGAAGGGAGTTTTGTTTCATTAGGAGTTATAAGACCTTGACCAACAAGATTATGTAACTGGTTAGAAACAGTTGTATCAGTTTTCATAACTTTCCAGATATCTTCTTTAGGTATAGTTTTTTCTAAATTCTGATAGAACTCTAAAGCCTGTTTCATCTTATTGATATCTCTCATGTCTGTCCTAAGGCCTCTAGAGTAGTTTCCAGCCCAACCTCTTGAAATAGCCTCTTGGGTCTGAGTTGTTGCAAATAAGAAAGCTTCTTCTGGTGTAACTACATCCTCTTTTCCGCTTTTGATAAACTCTTCATATCCCATACCTAATTTTTTTGCTCTATCATGATTCATCTCATCTGCTTCTTTGACTAGATCTCCCCAAGTGTCTTGGTGAATCAAAAAAGTATTTTTTTCTTTATCATATTTAGGCATCCTTTCTTCAGTATTAACCAATCTTCCTTCATAATCGATATAAGCTCCAGGTTTTACGTTTTGACCGTTTTCATCTAGATAAGATTCTCCTTTATATTTTTCCCATTGTTCAGTGCCTTTTTCATATCTGTTCCAGACAGGCCTTGGAACTAGCTGGTTCATCCTAACTTCAGAGATAACTCTTCCTGTTCTTACATCAACTAAAGGCTTAACAGCTCTTTCTGGTTCTTCAGAGTATGATTTGATTGCATCTTTCCATTTTCCGGTCTTGTTCCATGAAGCATCAAACATGGTTCTAGGATATTCCCCAGTATGTATGACAACTCCGCCACCTTCAGTAGCTTCAGCTGCAAACTTTATTGCTTCTCTTACCTCATCCATCTCTTTATTTCTTGTTTCATCGCTGAAACCTTGTCTTGGATCAAAACCTGAAAGATTACCTATGTTAGGAGGTGTATGCACTGATGTGAACTGTACATTATTTACACGAGCAATTTCTCTTAACGCTTGTCTCGCTTCTTGACCATAGCTTTCAACACCTACTGGTTCTTCACCACCACCCATCCCTGGCTGAAGCTCGATTCTTCCTGTACCTGCCCTTATAGCTGCCTGAGTAGATTGTAGAAAAGTTCCAAACTGCCTGCCTTCTGTTGCTGTCTGACCTATTTCCTGAAAAGGGATGATAGGTTTTTCTATATTTGCATCAGGTTTTACATCATTCGGTCTATTGCCTGAATAATACCTGTCCATTGGTGAGGCATAGTTAAACTGCATTTTTAGGTCCTATAGATATCTTTTAATATTTTTTTTGTCATATCTATCTGCTCTTCGATATTTTCATTGACTGCCTTATAGCTTCCTGTTCTTATTCCGTCTTCTCTTTTCCTTAGCTCGTGATACATATTTCGTACTTCATTGATCTGATTATTTGTCAAATAACCTACAGTTTCTACTCTTTGCTGCAGATATTCAGCTCTTTGTTCGATCCTTTGAGTAGGTAAGCTATGGATGTATTGTCTTTGCTCTTTTAGTTCTTCTTCACTTATCTTTGGCTTTTCTTTTGCAACAGTCTCTTCTAAGCTTTCTTCTTTTTTGAAGGGTAAAGCATCTAATCCTTGTTTTAGAGGTATCTCGATATCTTTTAGTTTTTCTTCGATAACTATTTCTGCTTCGCTTTCTTTTATTAATCTTTGAGCTTTCTCGATCTCTTTTTTATTTTTTGCTTCTAATTCCTTAAGTTTTTTTATTCTTGTTTGGGGAGATAATTTTTGCATCTCCTTATCAATATCATCTACCATGCTAGGAAACCATGAGATTTTTTATAATTTTTATAGGTCATCCATACCCCGCCTTGAGCTTCTGCCAAAGCTTTGCTCTTTTCATTTTCTTTTGTGATATCATCAAGCTCTACTTCTTCTTTTTCTTGTTTTTTCTTAGGTTTGATGTCTATGAATGTCCCGAATATATCCTGCATAATTGTCTTTTTAGGTTTTTTCTCCTCTTTTTTTTCTGCTGCTTTTATCAGATTTTCTTCTCCTGCTTCTCTGAGATATTTTTCCATCTCTTCTCCTAGGCTTTCCATGGATTCTCTGACCGAATTATCAATCTTTCCGATCATCTCAAAATCTTCTGCTTCTCTAAGCCGTTTATATGCTTCAATATCTTTGTTTGTCCAGGCATAAGCTCTCATTATGATCTCTATCCTGCCCATATGGACAGGACCTGTATGCTTATAACCTTCCTGATGAAATGATAATTCAGGCCTGGTCCTTATTACAAAATTTGCAAGTACGCATGCATAATATTTTTTGTTCTTTTCAGGGATTTTTTTTGCCAAAAATTCTACTTCCAATAAGCTTCCTTCAAAAGCAGAAACTAAATCTGGAGAAGTTAACTTTTTTTCTTCCATTGATTCAGATTGTAATCTTGCGATATTTCTTAGATATGGCCTTATCCACATCAGATACATATGGATGACATCATAATGCTGCCTAGTATATCTTAAGGTGAATATTCTTCTTGTTTTCAGCTCTTTATAGGTATGATCACGCCATTCCATATAGCTTCTTAATTTTCTTTTTAATACTCTTTTAACAGCATCATTAAATGCCAGCTTATCGACATACTCATCAACATCTTGGGTAGTTGGTGGATGTACGCTAAAAAATAGATCAGGAAGTGTTGTAAACTGAAGTTCACGCGCCATACCAAATACAGATGAAGGATTTTTTGAACCTCCTTCTGCCATGTCAACATAGATTCCTTTTAAAGTTATTTCTGCGCTTTCTCTGCTAGGGCTTTGTTCTTCATAACTATCATCATAATAATGGATTCTTTCATCTAATATCCTTAATTCTCTGACCAATTGGAACATATCTTTGATCATCTTTCCTATTGTTGCTAGATATTGGCTTACTCTGTCTTGTTGGATACCTAATCTTGTTGAAGATTGCCCCCAGAAAGATGATTGCTCTGAAGAGGTAAATACATCAATTATTTTCTCAACAACAGGAAAACCTTTATTACCTTCTGTTAAATGATTTAAGATCCAAAAATATGATTCTTCAATAGGGTTTGTGAATGTTTCATAGATGATCCTTCTTCTATGAGTTACAGTTTTTACAGCAGGATATCCAGTATACACCCATTGGTGCATGCTTTTTTCCATAATCTCTTCTTTATACTTATCAAAATATGCTTTTTTATCAAAATTCATTAAGCTTTTGAGATATTCTTTGCTTGGTTCAGCCATTTTTCTCCTCTTTTTTATATGCCATAAATCGTCTTGACGATTTATGAGCATGTTCTAAAACTTCTTGTTTTTGAAATAATGTTACAGTAAAACCAACCTTATGCACTATTTTTGAATCTGTTTTTTCAGCGATCTCATTGAATATATCTTTTTTATCCTTATCCTGTATAAAAGTTTTTAGGATTTTTACCTTAATTAATTTTTTGTTTTTCAGATGCTCTTTTAAGGCTTTTATGACATTTTCAGTTATGCCGTTCTTGCCTATAGACATAACTGGCTCAAGTAGGTTTGCTTTGCTTAAGTGTCTTTTTATTTCTTTGTCCATCTCATCACCCTACAATAATCATCAATCATATCTGATGCTATATAACTATAGCCCTTTTTCTTCTTTAAATAATCTCCTATTTTTTTGTTTATATAAGATGCATTATATGCTGCTTGTACAGGTTCTAGCTTTTGTGCTAAAAATCCTGCTGTTAATCCTGCTAATATATCTCCAGTACCTGCAACAGCCAACCTTTCGTTTCCTCCCTTGACATACGCCACCCTATTTTTAGTGATTATGATATCTGTCGGTCCTTTCAGCAGGATTACATTGTTTTTCACATCAATTATTTTTTGGATTAATCTTGCTTTTTTGATGATATTCTTTTCTGCAATAACTTTTCTTATTGTATGGTATTTTATACCTGAATTTTCCAAGAATAATGCTAATTCTAAGATATGAGGTGTTATTATTGCATTATTGACATCTTTTATTCCTATTGCTTTTATTCCGTCTGCATCAACAACTAATGGATTTTTAACATTTTTAATAATTTCTTTTGCAAATTCCAAGGCTTTTTTATCTAAAGTTAGACCATTCCCGATCTGGACAACATCAAAGTTTTTGCTTAAAGCTAAAACTTTTCTTACATCTTTTTTTGTAAAAGAATCGCATTTGAATTTTTTTGTTATCAGATCTGCTGATAAAGAATTTATTGCCCAGCCTACTTTTTCAGGACAAGCGATTGTAACAATATCAACTCCTGTTCTTAATGCTGCTAATCCAGCTAATGCCAAAGTTCCTGTATAATCTTCTGAACCTCCGACAATCAGCACTTTTCCGTTTTCTCCTTTGTGAGAGTTCTTTTTATGTTTTGGAATTATTAATTTCATTTTTTATTTAGGATAATATTACCTCTGTCATCTAACTGTATATTTACTTCATCACCTTTTTTCCAGCCTTTTGCAAGAATAATAGGTTTAGGCAAAGTTATCTTAAACTGCTGGTTGTTGTCAAATTGGAGTTTTACCATTTTATGAGTGATTATACATAATTATATACATTATATGATATATTAATTTAGGTATATATAAATGTTGTGGTTTTTGAAAGATTTATACGAAAAAATGAAGGTTTTGTTGAATAAATGTTTTGGTTTGGGAAATTTATTTTCAGAAATCTAGAATTATAAATTGTTTAGAAAAAATTAGTATTGTTTCCAACCAGCGCCAGTCGGTGTTTTTTCGGTAATAAATCTTCTTACATTTTCAGCAGGTACATAAATTATTCTTCCTTCTTTTTGAACATCTAGATAATGATTGGCTGCATTTGTGGCTCCACTAAGAGTCCTTAGACCTAGCACATGTTGCAAATCTTTCATTCTTAATTTATCTCCTAATTGCTGAAGCCTTTGATATGCTTCTGATCTTATCTGATCATGATTTGTTGAATTAAAATCAAGATGATAATTTGATTTAGGACCTTTTGTGCCATCTGAATGTTTTGGATTCAATCTTTTTGTTGAATGTTTTTCCATATAGACTATCAAAGAATTTATATCGATATCATTTTGTTCATTTTTATCTAGCGTATCTTTAGTCACCAATGCCTTTAACACCCTTATACTTCTTCCAACAATTTTTGAAGCCTCTTCATATGAAATTCCTTTTTTATGTTCTAGAAGTTTTTGAAGCACGTCTCTTGTAGAATACATATCCTCTACACTGTGTGCCTTGAAATAATCCATAAGTGCAGGTTCTATTAATTGGACTCTATGAGTTAATTTTACTTTTTCGAAAGAAGCTGGCTGCAATTCATTCATTTTTTCAACTAATCCCTTAACAACCAATTCAGGAACAGATGAATCTTGTTTTGGAACTTTCAGTCTGTATAATAAAAATCCGTTTACAATATCATACTCGTGTGAGAATTCTATTTTAGCAGCTCTTGGATTTGAACCATTTCTTTGTGTATCTTGTTGGATTATGCGCCCGACGTAAATATCTCCAGGTTTCAATATATCCAATATTTTATTTTCAAGATCTTTAGCTAGCTCTTGTTTTGTACTATCATATATAGGGGAAAGTAAATATACCTTATTATCTTTTCCTCCTGCAATGTATGATATAATTGTATGAGGAGTCGGTTCTCTTGCCAATTGTGACAAAGCAATTTGTATTCCTTCTTCGGTGCCTACAATTTGGAGAATTTCTTTAAGCATATCTTTTGCTTTTTCATCACCTAACCTCCCAAGTGTTTGCTGTACTTTTCTTGCTTTTTCTAAATCATCCTCAGAAATCCTTAAAAGAGAGCTTCTTTCTTGAAGTATATCATAATCATGTTGTAATTCACAGGTTAATTCTCCAGCAGCTCTTCTTATATATCCTTGGTAAGCTTGTTCTTTTTGGTCTTCAAAAATTTTTCTTTGCTCAGCAATTTGAGATTCATATTGAGCATTAATTCTTTCTGTTTCTACCTCTCTTTTCTTCTCTAACCTAGATACTGCTGTTTTGGATCTTTTAGAAATTGCATTTCTTTCTTTTTCAAATAGCTTGCTTAAAGTATCAAGGTTTAACATAATAGAAGGATAAACTATAATTATTTATAAGCTTTTCTATTTATACTATGATGCAGTAGTAACAATAGAAAGATTTATAAATATCCTAACTTTTTCGTTTATCATGTCAAGTCCAACAATAGACAGAACTGTTTGGGAGTGTATAAGACAACTGCCAGGCAGACAAGAATACAAACTATTATCTCATCAGTTTTCTAATCTTGAACAAAATTCTTTTTATTTTCAGTTATCTAAACATATAGGAATACATCATTTTCTTGTTCCTGAAGATATTCTTCAGCCATTCAGAGATAATGATTATGAGTCAAGAGGGGATTTTGAAAATACACAGATAAATACAGGAAAAGGTCCATATCAAATAATCAGAGGTTCTCGTTCAAGTAGTTCTAATGGTTCATATATTATAGATCAAGTCGAAATAGGATGGGATATGCTTGATGATTTATTATTTAGTGCATTGAGCTTAAGAAAAAAAAGTGATAAACAATCTTTAAATAGATATAGATATAATCATGGAGTTTATGTCAGAACAACTCCTGAATTTGAAGATACAGATATGTAATAATTCTTTAAAATAATTAGTTAAACACTCTTTGCTTCTTTCCAAAGAAATTCAAAATAAGTTTTATAAGAATCAGAAACCTCTTTGCAGTCAATATGAAAAACTAGAGGTTTTTCTTTTAACAACAATATGCTGACATTATTCGGATAGATATCCATTGCAGCAGGAACAATTGTTCCTTTAGGTAAAACTTTTGCTTTTGTAAAAGCCATCTTATCATATTCTTTAGCTGTATCTAAAGCGTCATAATTAAAGATGATCTTCATATTGATTTTTTTCTTTATCCTTCTTTGATTGTATTGCTTGAAAAAAGTATGCCCTAAAAAATGAGCAGATTCTGGCTGAGCTCCTAAAACTAAAATATCTTCACCATTTTTTAATCCAAATAAAGAATGATCATAGATCTGCTTGAATGCTTTATATCCTTCATATAATGATACTCCATAATTAGATCCTTTTTTCTCTTTCAATAGTTTTATCTCTGGAACTATCTTAAGAAGCTCTTCTCTTTTTTCATCCAAAATATCAAACATCACATCTGGATCCTGAGCCTTGAAATTTTTTACATTATTCCTTAAAAAATATGAGACAAGGCCTTTTTCAATCAAAGAATTAAGAGCCTCATAAACTCTAGAAGTATGCAGATCTGTTTTATTCCTTATCGGAGTCGCTGTTGCTTCGCCTAATTCAAATAAAGCTAAGTAAACTTTTGTCTCGTTTTCAGTCAATCCAAATTTCTTAAGCTCTTCTTTCATAATAACATACTCCTCTTAAGGAGTATGATTGTCTATATACTATATAAAGATTACTATTTGAATGAGAAACAAAAAAATAAATACAAAGGTGAAAAAATGGTAGAAATTTTAAAACAAATACCTGAAAAACAGGCAACAATGGTAAAGATACCTAAAGGAAGTCCAATAATAACAGGATCTCCTGGTGAAGAGACAATAGAATATTGTATATCTGGAGATTTTGGAGATGAAACTTTGATCATTCCTTCTGGATTAAACCAGAAATTCCTGCAGAAATGCAATATAGGATTAAAGCCCGTTGAACAGGGGTTAAGTGTAGAAGAAGTTGTAGAAAAAATAGAGGAAGTTAACCAAGAAAAAGACTTATTCTTGAGGTTTGCTGGAGATAAACCATTATCAGTTGTAACATCAAGATTTACTGAAATAAAACCTAGTAAACTAGCTGCTGAAGCTGCAAAGATCATAGGAATAAATCCAACTGTAAGATATTTCAGGAATAATGAAAGCCTGCAATTCAACTTTCCTGTTGAGACAAGATTCAAAGGAATCAATCTTGTAATCAATACAGGAGATTATGGAACTTTTGGCGGTTCTGGGTTAACAGCTGTAAATTATGGGTTAAGCTGGTATAACACAACATGCACAAACTGGACATTATTCTTGAACAAAACATTGCGTCAAAGCTTAGGAAGAGTATTACATGTAGGAAACAGCTCATTAGATGAAAGTTTGACACAGATGTTTGAAATAACATCTGGGTTAGGAGAAAAAATAGATGAAAGCAAATCAAAAATATTCACTTTTGGTGAGATGGACAGATATTTTACACAATATGAAGTTAAAGGTCTGAATAAAAAGATGGCTGATCAGATAAGAAAAGAAAATCCTCGAGGAATGACTTCTTATGATCTGTCATATAGATTGACACAATTATGCCAGGATAATAAATTATCAGATGTGACAAGAGCAAGGATAGAATATCTGGCTGGTGAAGTAATCCTATGCTATGATTCTATAAAAAATGGATTAGATGTTCAGCCAAGAGTAAGGACCAATAGAACAAGAAATCTTATTGGAGAAAAAAATTATGTAAGCTTGAATTAAGATGAAAGAAACAAAATTTGAAAAAGAAATAAGGAAAAAACAGGAAAGAAGAGTTCAAGAGCTTAAACAATTGGAAGAATTAAGCATTGATCTTCATGATAATCCTGTTGCTCCTAAAAAACCTATTGAGTTTAGATTTGACAGAAAAGATGCATCGACATTTGAATATCCTATCGGAATAGGAAACCATCTTATTGAGAAAAAAAGCGACGGTTATTGTGTCCATATAAGTGTTGATAAAAGATCTGTTGAACCGATAAGAATCTTTTCGAGCAATTCAAACCAATGGAATCCTAATTGCTTTCCTGAGTTATTAAAAGATATTTCAAAGCTTCCAGACGGATATTATCATGGAGAGATGCTTGGAAAAGCACCAAATTCATTATATTTTCCTTCATTGATGGAATTTACAGCAATTGAGAACAGGCCAAAATTAAACCAAAATAATGTTACAAAAGAGCTGATTGAAAAATATCCATTAAAATTAGATATCTTTGATGCACTAGTTATGGAAAGATGCAGATTAGCATCAAAGCCTCTTAGAGAAAGAAGATATACTTTAGAACATACTGTAGAAAAAAGCGATAATCTAGGTTTATCTTTGCAATGGCTTATTGACGATGAAAAAGACCTTAAAGACCATTTTATATGGGCTGTTGACAATGGATATGAAGGATTGATAGCAAAAGATCCAAATTCATTATATGTTCCAGGAAGCAGAGATAATGACTGGATAAAATTAAAAAATTTTACTACATTAGATCTAGCTGTATTAGGGTTCTATCAGACTGAAGAGAGCAAAAAAGCTGGAAAACCTTTCTCAGCTATACTGGTAGGAAGCTATAATCCTAAAACAAAAGAGTTTGAAACAGTTGCAAAAGTAAAAGTAGGATCAAAAAAAGATCAGGATGAAATCTACAAAAAAGTTGATGTGGTACAAACCTCTGAAGATTACAATAAAGTTATACAATCAAACAGCCATATAAGATTTAATCCTGCTATGGAAAGCATTGAAAGAAAGATACCAGATAGAATTGTTACTTATGACCCAAAAAGATTAGCGATTGTAGAGATCCAATGCTTAGATGTTACATACAGCGAAAACTGGCACAGCTGCGGATTGAGCTATGACAATAAAAGATCGCATTCTTTGAGAATAGCAACTTTTGTAAAAATAAGAGATGATAAAAGATGTCTGGAGGATATAACAACAACACAGCAGATATTAAAGTATTATACTGGTTAATATACTCCTTTAAAGGAGTATGATTATCTATATACTGGATTATCTTACTAAAAACAAGCTTGTTGTAGAAATAATGCAACACAGTTTTACAGATATGATTTAAAGGTGAAAAAATGGAAAGAATAAAACAATTTGAAGTTGCAATCCTGCCAAAAGATATAGATTGCAATGGATTGGATGAAAGAAACGCAGACTTTTTCTATACTGCATGGATGTATTCAGAACCTCTTCTAAAGAAAGTTGTATCTGAATTTGAAGATGCCCTAAAAGAAGAAGCTGGATTAGATGGAAAAGTACTGAAAGCAGCAAAAGAAAAGACAGTCACAAGAGGGGATATAACCTTCAAATTGACAGCAACTCCTTCTCCTCGTACAAGTTATATGGAAGTTGGAAGAGCTATAGACCAATACTTAACTGATCTGCAGGAAGCAAATGATGTTGGTGTAAAAAGAAATGGAATTAAAAGATTTGATGACAAAGCTTATATCAGCATTGATGAGGTCATTGAAAAGATGAGTTCATTGATACAAAATAATACAAATGTCACAACAAATTTCAGCATCGATTATACCAAATTAAGAGAAGATCCTGTAAAGACTGGAAAATTAATCTTTGTAGAACCAGGGACTTATGGAAAAGTTACAGAGCAGAATGCAATAACCTACAGATTGGCAAAAGAACAGCTAAAACTTTTAGGTTCAAAAGTTACAAAACCTTTTAATGCTGCATTAAAAGAAGAAACTGGTTATGATATCAAACATTTGCCTGTACAGACAACACGAGATTCTTTCGGAGTTGGAAAATATATCTTTATGGTAACATCAATCCCAAAAACAGATGTTGAATATGGCAAAGCTGCAAAAGAATTTATCCAGCATGTGAAAGATTGCCAGGAAAACAGCGAAGGGATAAAAGAAAGGGATAATGTTGACTGGATAGCTATTGATGATCTGGTAAAAGAATACAGGACATTGATTGCTACAAACACAAAACCAGCGATAGAACAAAGGATTGATCTGTTCCCAAATCCAAAATATGACCATGTTTTGGTCAGCTTTTGATTGAAATTTTAATTCTTTATTTTTTTCTTTTTATTATTGCTTGATTATCTCATAAAAAGTATCAAATATAGGTTTATCAGAAACAATTTGGTAAAAACTAACATTTAATTGGTTACATACTTCTTTTATATTAGAAACATGATCTTCCATCATAGTATTATAGTTCTGAACCAGCCTTGGGCTGATATAAGTCTTTATTTCATCTCCAGATTCAGCATCTTTAAGCTTATAGTCTCCTGTTAGCTTGATATCTTTTTCTTGCCTATCCAAAACTTGGATTAATTTTACATCGTGTTTCCCAAGCATTAACAGGCTGTTTTTGATCTGTTCTGGATCATACAACAGGTCTGAGATGATTATTATCAAAGATCTTGTCCCTATCATCTTCTTATAAGAAGATAATGTTGCAAACAGATCAGTTTTTCCGTTTACTTTCAAAGTGTTAAGATGTGTTATCATAGAAGCTAGCTGATGCATCCCTCTCCTAGCTTGGAAAAGGTTCAATTCGTCTGAAAATGTTGCGAACTGGAATTTTTCATTGTCTTTCATCGCAAGATATGCAAATCCTACACCTATCATAGATGCATAATCAAATTTAGTCAAAGGCTTTCCAAAGTTCATTGAAGCTGAATAATCAACTAAGATATGCACATTCAGATTTTTTTCTTCCTCAAAATTTTTGATATAAAGGTTGTCTGTACGCGCAAATACTTTCCAGTCGATTGACTTGAAATCATCTCCAAAAGAATACATCCTGTGATCTCGAAAAGTTATCCCTTTTCCAGCAGATATGGATTTTTTTTGGCCAGAGTATATAGAGGTTACTCTCTTGTTTATGATTAGGCTAAACTTATCCAGGCTGTCCAGAAAAGAAGGATCAATCATAGTTTATTTGACATTCTTTAGGATGTGCTCAATTGCATTATCTGTTGTCAAACCTTTTCTTTCTGCTTCAAAGTTAAGGATTATCCTGTGTCTTAATATTGGATAAGCCATCACATTGATATCTTCAGCACTTACATGGTTTCTTCCATTTAACAAAGCTCTTGCTTTAGCAGCTAATATCAATCCAATTGATGCTCTTGGTGAAGCTCCGTATTGAATCAGGTTTTTGCTTTCTCTTGTAGCAGTTATTATATTAAGAACCCTATTTTTCATATCATTTGCGATAGGAACTTGGCGTACATGCTGCTGCATTGTTTTTATGTTATTTTTGCCTAATAAAACTCTTAGCTTGACATCTCCTTCTTCTGAAGCAAATTTATCAACAATCTTAAGCTCTTCTTCTTTTGAAGGATAACCGACTTTTATCTTTAGTAAAAACCTATCTGCTTGCGCTTCTGGCAAAGGATATGTACCTTCCTGTTCAATAGGGTTCTGTGTTGCCAATACAAAAAAAGGCTGGTCCAGCTGATAAGTTTCTGTTCCAACTGTTACTTGTTTTTCCTGCATAGCTTCCAATAAAGCTGACTGTGTCTTAGGAGTTGCTCTGTTGATCTCATCTGCCAGAACAACATTTGCAAAGACAGGTCCTGGCTGAAACTTAAAATGTCTTCTTCCAGAGACTTCTTCAATAATATATGTTCCTGTGATATCTGACGGCATCAGGTCAGGTGTGTTTTGGATCCTGCTGAATTTTAGCTCCATAATCTGTGAAAGAGTCCTAACAGCTAATGTTTTTGCTAAACCAGGATAACCTTCTAGCAAAGCATGCCCATTGCACATCATCGCTATAAAAAGCTGCTCAACAACCTCATCCTGACCAACAACTACCTTGCTTATCTCTTTTCTTAAGCTTTCAAATGTTTCTTTATATCCTTGCATTATACTTCACCTCTTATACTTATTATTTAATTGTCTTATTTATTAATTTTTGCTTCAAAACCTTTTATCTGATATTTTTGAGTGCTTTGCTGCGGCTGAACATTTTTTTGTATTGATTGCGTACTGTTTTTTTGAGCATTTATCTGTTCAAAAACATCATTTGTTATCCCTTTTGACCATTTGTTATTTTTACAAAGCTGTTTTATCTCTTTTTCAGGATGGCCTTGTGTCAGATAAAATACGATTGCCTGCTTTAATGTCAAAAAGTCTCCTGCATATTTTAGAGATTTCTTTAGGTCTATATCATTTAATTTTTGGCCTAATAGATAATAATTTATGGTGTTTATATTATAACCAAAACCGATAGCTCTTATTATCTTTTGTTTAAGCTCTTTTTTTAATTTATATTTATCAGATTTAGATTGTACTACAACACCTCCTGAAATGATCGTTAAAAGCAGACCGACTATTGCTGCATATAACAGGATATCTTTTAATGATATACCTTTGCAATCATCTGGACAAGAGCTATGATTTTCCCATTCTTGGCAGATTGTGTCATTATTGCATGTCCAATCCTGTCCTGGTGACTGTTGTTCTTCTATCGGAGGTAATCTTTCAGCAGGTTCTATAACTTTACAATCACTCGGGCATGATTCTAAAGTTTCTCTTGGATCGCAAATGCTGTCATTATTGCATTCTATGATTGTTTTACAGTCATTTGGACAGTTTAATTCTGTCTCATTATTGTCACATATTGAATTATTATTACAGATAGGAACCGGAATATATGTTGAGATATCTTTTACAAGCAGACCAACCTTAAAGTTTGCCTGAACACTTTCCAATTTTATAGAAATATCATTTTTTCCATCAAAATCGATATCAAACATTTTTTCTTCACTAAGGTTCATAAGGATATCTGGTAATTGTTTTATATTGACGCCTATTATTGAAGTCACCATAAAGATAGCAGATGAAGAGGTTATATTTTTTACCTCTATTCTTCCAAAAAGGTCATTTACCCTGAATGTAGCCCAATCTAGCTCTCTTAAAAAACCTCTGGATCCTTCTTTTGTCAAAGTTCCTAGATTGATCTTTTCCATAGTCATATTTGCAGTATAATTAGATATATTCAGATTTTCATCGATCAATCCGTCACAGTCTTCATCAATCCCGTTTAATGTTTCTTTTTCTCCAGGATTTATCTGAGAATTATTATCATTGCAATCATATCCTGTATAATCTGTACAGGTTAGATTATGGAATAAAGTTATGTTTGGGAAATATTCATCTTCATCATGATCAAATAATTCATCATCATCTATATGGCTGTTATTATTCCAGTCAAATCCTTCATCTACTTCACCATTGCAGTTATCATCTTTGTTGTTGCATGTTTCGTTTACAGGAAGAAGGGGTATAATACACTGGCTCCATTTTGATGTATTCTGGCAGATTTGCCAACTCATCCTGCATATACCTATATTATTAAAACCGCAGGTTTTATTTTCTCCATAACTGCATTCACAGTCTGAAGGACATGATGTTTTTGTTTCATTTAAATCACAGATAGTATTATTGTTGCAATAGCTGATATTGCAATCCGATGGGCAGTTGGTTTTATTTTCACCTGATTCGCAGATTAGATTATTGTTGCAAATGGGATTATTATCTGGAGGGACACCTATTGTTATATCTGTAAAAGAAGTTCCGAAAACTGAAACTGATTGACCATGTAAAGGATAATAATAGTATTCTGCCAATACAAGAGAAGCTCGTCTAGTATCATTGGTATCATAGCCACCTACAAATAAAATGTTATTATTTCCATTTTTGTAAATAAATAAGATTCCTGTGTTATTGGATATATTCATCATTGAACCGCAAGATGGATAGGGTAAATTCATAAAAGAAGCGATTATCCTATTATTGCATGGATTGCCTATAAGAATCATATTTTTATTAGTAGGATTGGATATAGATGTATCTAAACTAATTGACCCAACTTGATATCCTAATGATTGCAAAGATGAGATTATATCCATAGAATCAAGCATTTCTTGATTACCTGAATCAGCACCAATAACAATTGTTGCATTCAATGAATTGTTCTTGATAAAGATACATGGATAGTTTGAAAGATCTGAATCATACACAATTGAGTCGTTACATGTATCAGATTGGGGTGATAGAGAATAATAACTCGGATTAACAAAGCAGAAAGTTGCGCTCCTTATATTATTAGTTTCTTGAATTGATAAAAGTTGAAAGATTGTAGAATAATCAAATTGATAGGACTCTGTAGATATGTTATGTAATATAATATAATCATCATCCCAGCTTATAGTAAATCCTGCTCGATAGCCTGATGAATAGTTATATACATCTGAAAGAAAAACATTATATGTTTTATTAGATGTATTAATTTCCTTATCTCGATATTCATTTAATGAAAATATTTGTTCACATTCTGGTGCTAAACAAGCACCATCATAACAACCATTAGGACAAAACTCTAAATGCTCATTGTCTATTCCTTGAATGTCACAATAATATTCATCCAGAGTATTTGTGTAACAACGATCTGTTTGTACAATCAAATTATTATTTATAATATATGATATATTACTTTTTATATATGGATTGATTCCACCATCAGGATCAGTGCAATTTACAAGTATACCCGTCTCAACAGCCGAACCAGTCTTATTTGAATTAAATATAAACAAAGGTATTGCCATTATCAAAACTAACAAGCTCAATATTCCAATTCCGATCAGATCTTTTTTGTCTTTCATCCTTGTGCAAGATTCCAAAAATAATTTTTGACCAATTCTTGGTCTTCTTTTGGAAGCCTTTTATTGTATACTTCTGCTTCATCTAACCCTACATCTTCGGGAAATAAACTTTCTTCAAAATCCTGTTTAGTAGGGTCTTTGACATCATTAAGATTTATCTCATAGCCTAGCTTATTGATATTTATCGTCAATTTATCATCACCGAGTTTAGCTAGCTGTTCTTCTCCAAATATATCCTCATCATTACCAGAGGTTGTGGCGCTTATTATATCAGAGATTATTCCTGTTTCATTGCCATTTCCGCCATTGATAAAACCAAATATTTTATCTTGTATAAAATCAAGCTTGAACTCAACATCATATTTAGCTAAAAAAACCAATGTTACACATAATAAGATTATCAATAAGATATGGTAGGATGTTCTTTTGTCTCTAAAAAAGCTTGCATAATCAACATCTTTAAGCTCTTGGGATACTTCATGTTTTAGTTCGTCTACAACAGGATTTTCCATATTGATATTATCTGCTGCAGTCCTTATCTTCTCATTGAGTTTTGTAAATTTCTGTTCAACCTTTATGTAATAATTTTCCCTTAGCTTAAAAAATAGATAAATTGCTATATAAACTATAGGTGGGACTATAGAATATATCTTATCCAGATCAAATAGGGTTAAAAATATATAAGAAAGCAAGAATATGGTTATAGATGCTAAAACTGTATCAAATGCAATAAGGTTATAGAAAAGAAAATTTATTTCTCCGATCATGCTTCTAAACGTCTTTTGTTTTCCATCTTTAGGCTTTATTTGTTTTTCTTTTTTTACAGGCTCAGAAATATTTTTTGTAACCTGGATATTTATATCTGATTCTAAATTTGGTTTATAGGATGTATCTGTCTTTGCAGATTTCTCTATCTTGATAAGAGGCTGCTTTTCTGGAACATCATATGTATGATGTTCAACTTTCACAAATCCTAGATCAAATTTCTTAATTTTCATTCTGGACAGTCATTAGGCAGATCTATTAAGGCTCCTCCATCAATTGCATCCTGGACATCAGAGCAAACACTGTTTAGATCGCTTTGGAAAGATTCTGATTGTGATTTATATTCATCCCTTTGGGAAAGATATGTCAATGAAAGATCTTTCTCTCTTCTTAACTCATCCTTTGTCTGCAGCAGTTCGTTCCTTGCAGATTCAAGATTTGTTTTTGTTGTATCTAATTCGTCTTCAATCGTCTCTTTCTCTGTCTTGATATCAGTATATTTTGTTTCAAGAGTCTCTTTTTTAGCGCTTGTTTCTGCAAGCTCTTCTTTTTTCTCAAATAAGACCGAAGTTACTTTCTGTAATTCGCTTAATTTTGTCTTAGATTCTTTGACCAAAACCTTGTAAGTAGACTGATAATATATTGATGCTGCACTAAAACACACTAAAAGCGCTATAATAAGTATCAGCAACCCTAGATTCATGTTTCTTTTCATTCCGCTCATTTTTACCTCCTCATAGACTCTATTATTTTTCTGATCAATATCTCAAGTATGAATATTGCCAAAGCCAATGCAATGAAAGGCCATCTAAAATAATTAGGTATTGTCTTCATCCTTACACTTTTTTGTTTTATAAATTCTACAATCTTGTCAAATTCATTTGGCTCAAATATCTGGCCATCACTTATCTTGACCAGATCATTAAGGTAGTCATTAAATCCTGTGTTTCTATATTCAGCAGGAGAATTTACAGCCATGACTGCATTAAAGAACTCCTCATATCCTTCTTTTTGAGGAGTATAATATGCAAGATATGTCTTTTCATCTGCTTTTTCAAATTTAAGTACATTTGAAACAGGAGTTTTATCGCTCTTGACTGTTATTTTTGAAGTCTCTCCAAGATTTACATCAGACATCTTTACATAGAAACTTAATTTCTTCTGCGGATCTCCGATAGCCCAATTTATAGATCTCATCAATAATTTTGAGTTTGTTAAACCTAAAAGAGGAGATGCCCATTTTTCACCATCATCGGTGGATAATGCAACAACTCTCCCTAATCCATATCTCCATACTGTTACGATGGGTTTTCCGTCTCCCATTGAAACAAGCATCTGAGCAGATGATTTTTTTACAACATAATTGAATCCGGTTATCTGAGCGTTTAAATCAAGACCTTTTGTTATAAAATGATCTGTATTGAACAAGACCAAAGACTGGATATCTTCTGGTGGAAGCTCATCCCTATCTCCGAACAATATATTTAATTTTTGAGTTTCAGTAGGCTCAAAATATTGAGCTCCTGTCTGGACAGCCAAGGTCTGCAAAAATGCACTGTTTGTTGCTTCTCCTACGCCTACTGTATAAAGCCTTATGTTCTGTGAAGCAAATCTTGTTGCAAGAGTTGTTGATAGGTCTGGAATGCTGTCAACTCCATCAGATATCAATATTATATTTTTGCTTCCTAAAGAACCGTCCATCATATACTCTGCTTTTTTCAGACCAGAATATACTAAAGTTCCTCCGCCATCAACAAGCATAGATATCTTTTTGGTTATATTATCTTCAATTTCTCCAAGTAATCCTACAGGAGATATCTGATATGCCTTATGATTAAATGCGACAACACCTACTCTGTCAAACAAGCTTATCCCTTTTATTATTTCTAAAGCCAATGATTTTTCAACATCAACTTTCTTGTTTTCGCTTGTTGAGCTGAATCCCTGGCCAGTGCTTCCAGAGATATCTATTACAATGACGATATTTGTCGCTAATTCTCCTCCATAACCTGCTTCCCCAACCTTGACAGGCAGTATTGTTTCAAATATTGAATTTGCATAATTTCCTCTGTCATATGAGTTTTCTCCGCCAATAACCATCAGACCGCCATCATTGATGATATAGTCTGTTAATTTATCTACTTGAGAATCTAATCTGTCAGCAGCCATATCATCTATTATCAAGGTTGAATATTCTCCTAAATCTTCAGGGATAGAATCTTTTTCATCAACTTCATAGATTGATTTAAGCATATTCACAAATCTCGAACTTTTTTGAGAAAGATATAAGATTTTTGGCTTTGGCAAAACATGGAATGTTTTATAATAAATATTATTTTCCTTAAAATGATCAACACAGTCTATTGATGCAGTTATCTTATGATAACCTTGGGAGAATGTCTTTGAAACTTTGTATAGGTCATTTTCAATCTTTTCTGCATTTACAGGTGTATTATCTATTGTAACAGAGATATCATATGATAAAGAATTTCCTGCCCGATTGATTTTTATATAAAATTCGCTAGGAGTTCCGATGATAGCTTCAGAAGGGCCTTCTATAACAACAGAGTAATCTGTATTGATAGGTGTCAATTTGATTGCGCTTATTGTTGTATTAAGGCTGCTTGCAAAAAACATCACATCTGACAAATCTTTTCCTTTGGTGTTCTGTCCATCAGATATGAGCAAAAGGTTATCATCACCATACATATTATTTATTATTGAATCACCTATTTCAGAATCATTTGCTGATCCTATCTGTATCTTTGTGACAGGTATCTTTTCTTTCAATCCTTCATAGACAGCATCAATAACTTTTTTATCAAAAAGCTGCATACTTGTTGAATTATCGACCAATATTTTCAATGAATAATCACCCTGGCTTATCTCTTCTTTTAGAGTATAAGGTGATGACAGAGCTATCAGCAAGCATATTGCAATCAATGATCTTGTTATTCCTACAAATATCCTTCTTCCTTTATGGAAATATGCAAACTCTTTTTTCTTATCGATATCTGCAAACTTGATAAAATTTATTTTTACCAGGATTATGATAGCTATTATTGCAGGTATTATAAGAGCAAGCATGAACGGAAGCTCAATATAAAATTTCATAGGTCACCCCTAAATTTTATATAAAGCAGTTCTATTATAAGGAATAAAGAGGCAAATACTATCAAGGGAAATGTCAGGTCAAGATCATAGCTTTCTTTTACATTCTTTGAAACAAAATTCTGGTATTCTTTTGAGAATAAAGATGGGTCTTTGCTTACATCGCTTTCTTGCTCATCTAAAAGATTATATGCAATCTGCTTGCCATCTTCACTATGAAATCCTGCTTTGTCAATAAGATTCTTTTCACCGATTTTAAAGTTATAATCTTTGATATTCTGGGTATCTAATAAGAAATGGACTAATTTATTCCAAAATATCGGATAGTCTGGACTGAATTTAAAATCTGTCTCATCATCAAACAGCCCATAGTAGACTATTTTGCCTTTATCATAATTTTTATAAGCTATCAGGCTGGAATTATCTTCAGCATTCAACAAAGAAAATGTTTTTTCATTGGGTTT
>Ga0247842_10001981_pt1 | contig 31870 bp, 30 predicted proteins | sample LaCruzMarch2015__3_FD_192411 | JGI IMG/M metagenome (GOLD analysis project Ga0247842, IMG submission 192411) | Freshwater microbial communities from meromictic Lake La Cruz, Castile-La Mancha, Spain - LaCruzMarch2015_19m | ecosystem: Environmental > Aquatic > Freshwater > Lake | place: Spain...
CTTCACCACTTGAACTTGTATTTGTGTTTTCTTTGAAAAACCATGTCATTGACGAAAAATAATAATAGATCGTAACAAATAACCCTATAAATGGTACAACGCAGAAATAAAATAAACTGATAATAGGGCCCAACAAAACAATAAACATTTCTGGCGTTCCATTTAATAAATTATAGTAACCTGTAAGTGCATTGTTACTATAACTGATTAAACCTTCTAAAATTGAAATAAAATAATTCATAAAAAAATTGGAGTTTGGTTTTTCTTTATACTTACGAAACATATCCAATAATGCGCTTTTAGCATTGTGCTTGTCATAAGGAAAACTTAACTTGACGGATTCCTGTGGATTAGTATTTGTTATAAAAATGTTTGTTAGTATTTTCTGTATTTCAAGTTGATTTTCTGTATAAGGAAAACAGTCTAAATCAGTTGGTAGAATATTTGACTGTGCTAATTTACATTCATATAATGTGATTGCGCCCAGTATAAAATAAATTATAATTGTTATAACTGTTGTTATTATAGAAGACAAATAAGTACCAATACTACCCATATTTTGTGACGTTGTTGAAGACGCTGTGTTATTTTTTTGTTGTTGTTTTTGATCTAAATTCTGTGTATCATTTGTACTCGTATTCGTATTCGTATTTGTATTTGTAGTTGACATTATTCTTTACACTTATATTTAAAGGATATAATTATATTATGAAATAAATTAAAATATTAAATAATTATATGAAACTAAATAAAAATAATTATATTGTACTAATTTTAGCACTAATATCATTAATACTTTTGTTTTTACTACTTAAATATAATAGTTTTTTATTTAAAAATGACTACTATACAGAATGTTTTAATCCTAATATGGCGCTTTATAAAGATACAGGTTCGCCTAGTACAAGTCATACAGTCAATTTACCATTAACAACAACTTATAGTTGCCAAAATTTTTGTGCGCCTGCTACAGCACGTTGTGCAATCACTGGTACACAATGTATGGCTGACATAGATTGCATGGGTTGCAATCCTTATGGGCCCGCTTTTAATGACTCGACTGCAAATGTTCCTGGTGAAAATGATGCTGGAAAGTTGACCTGGGGTGTAACTCCTACGTATTCAACATTAACTACCGATATCGGAACACAGGCTAAATTATTCACATCGAACAAAAATAAACTTGATAAGCCAGCCATGGCGGATTTTGGCATTAATACATGGATTACCGGGTTCAATGGAGGTGAAAAATTATTCGATGCAAGATACAAACCAGCTGGCTTACAATTTATGCCCGATTATCAAAAAAGGTATTCTGTTACAGGTCAGTTTTTAACTGATGGTCCTCTTGCATCCAATGCATATTTGCATTAAAGGTGTCAAAGTTGCGTCTAATTTTTATCAATTGTGACTTGTTTTGCGATTTTCTTAATGATTTTAGTATCTTTTTCATAGTCATTATCGCCTTTCCCACCCATGGCTTCGTAAACAATCTTGTTGTATTGACTATTTTTTTTGGAGTCGTATTCTTCACAGTCAGGATATTTCTCTCGAAAGGCTTTGAACATACAAATATTTTTATGTGCGATTGTGCGTATTGCTTTCCGTAGTTTCTTATTGTTCTCGTCTTCTTTCTCCCAAATGTTTTCGTCTTTTACATACATGACTTCTCGCTTTTGATCTGTACAATGAACGGGTCGTTTTTCTACATCTAATGCCTGCAAGTTTTTTATGATTATATTGGAAATTCCTTCAATATAACCAACTTTTCCAATATTTTCCAAATCAGAAACCTGCAATTTGATTGATTCGACAAAGTCACTAATATTCATAGCATCTTTGCACGTTTCATTTAAAAATACTTGCAAGTTAAATGTTTTATTATTTGAGTTATTATTGTAGTTGATAGTATTGTTGGTACTACTACTTCCATTTTTGACAATCTCTATAAGCTCTTTATTTTGATTTATCAACATGATTATTAATTCTTTATCGCTTACAGCAGGATTATCGGTTTTAATATCAGTATCACTTTTCATATCAGGTTTGATGTTTATTTCTTGACATATTTTTTTGTGTCGATAAAACCCACTATCATACTTATATATTTTACCACACTTACATGTAAAATGTGCGACTTTTTGCGACTTTTCACTATCATTTACTACCATTTTACTACCATTTTCGGTTTTTATGTGTTTATCGGTTGACAAATGTTTACAATAATCTGCTTTTTTAACCGTTGTATAGTCACAAAATTCACAACAGAATAATTTTGCGACTTTTTGCGACTTTTTACTATCATTTACTATCATTTTTACTAAATAAAGAGAAAAAATTTAAATATTGTACTTAATAAAAATAAAATTTATCATAACAAACCAAGAATTATTTTTTCTGTCGCCATACGCTAAAATGACATTTCAGTCACAAATGTTGCATTTTGGGAAAGTCAATCGACCCTTTTCAAAAATGGACATTTTTTTTGTCCAAAATCGAAAACCAAAAATACTTTTGGACCCACTTTTTCGTTAAAATATAATAAATTCCCAAAACAACTTAAAGAATTTATAGAACTTCTATAAAAATGAAAAATCTGAGATATGCTATTTTTTGTGGATACAATTATGAACCCTATGGTGGGTTTAATGATATATACGGCTTTTATGAAACATTAGAAGAAGCGATTGATGTTTATGATAAAATACTTAATACAGATATCAATTTTGACGATATTTCCGATCTTTGGAAATTCAATAATCCATCATCAAATAAAAATAAACGTGTTTATCGTTTTTACTGGGCTCACGTAGTAGATTTACAAACAAAAAAGAAAGTTATTGAAAAACGGTGTTTTGCGCGTTCAAAGTTGTAAATGTCCATAAAATTAAATTTTTTCAATACCAACTACCTTGGCTATTTTCTTAATGATTTTCGTGTCTTTTTCATAATCATTATCTCCTTTACCACCCATCGCTTCATATACGATCTTGTTATATTGACTATTTTTCTTGGAATCGTATTCTTCACAATCAGGATATTTATCCCTGAAATCTTTGAACAAACATATATTTTTGTGAGCAATCATGCGAATGGCTTTACGCAATTTCTTATTGGCTTCATCTTCCTTTTCCCAAACATTATCTTCTTTCACATACATAACTTCTCTTTTCTGGTCGGTACAATGAACAGGTCGTTTCTCTACTTCTAAGGCTTGTAAATTTTTAATGATTATATTGGAAATTCCTTCAATATAACCAACTTTTCCCACATTTTCGAGATCAGATACTTGTAATTTGACAGTTTCTATAAAATCACTAATATTCATTGCGTCTTTGCAGGTTTCATTTAAAAACACTTGCAAGTTAAATGTTTTATTATGAGAGTTTATATTGTTATTGGTAATAGTATTGTTTGTTCCGTTTTTAACAATTTCCATAATGATTTGTTTTATATCAGATTGTTCTTTAATCAAATCATTATTTTGCTTAAGTAGTAAGTGTATAATATCATCTTTATTGTTACTTTCAAAACTAAAATTACTGGTAGTTATTTTGCATTTTACCTTATGTTTCCACAAACCACTTTTATTAGAATATTCTTTATTGCAATCTTTACATATAAATTGTGTTTTGCAACTTTTTTGCAACTTTTCGCAACTTTTGGTTTCCATTTGGGTTCCAGTTACATGATTTATATGTTTACTAGTCAACATGTGTTTATTGTAACTGCTTTTACGTGACGTAGTGTATTGACAACTTTCGCAATAATAATGTATATAGTCTTTTTGCAACTTTTGGTTTCCTAAAGTTTCCAAAGTTTCCATAAAATAGAAACAGAAAATAATTTCAAAATATTAAATCAAAATTTAACCGTAACAAACCAAAATTTATTTTTTCTGTCGCCAGATGCTAAAATGACATTTCAGTCACAAATGTTGCATTTTGGCAAAGTCAATATACCCTTTTCAAAAATGGACAAAAAAAATGTCCAAAATCGAAAACCAAAAATACTTTTGGACCCACTTTTTCGTTAATAATATAATAAATTCTCCAACCTACTTAAAGAAAAATAATCTATTGTGTTTGGCTGGCCCTTTTATGCGGACGTTTTCGAAATTTTCATTTTCTAAAAAAAAATGAGACGATACTACATAACAATGTTGAATGCATTAAAACGAAATGATAAGAGCATCCGAAATTTATGAGAGATTACAAAATAAAGTTCAACCTTATTTTGAAATAATGAAACCATACTTAGGTTTATGCCAAAGTGTATGTGGCATATACTTGTTATGGGTTGTAGTACATTTTGTATCAGTACATATGTATATTCGTTTTTGTACTCCTAGTACATTTACAGGATTTTTGATGTCGCCTTTTATGGCTGCAGCACCACATTGTCAAGCATTACGCTGGTCTATTTACAATGGAGGCAATAGTATTGTTTCAATGTGGGTGACATTGGGTGTATGGTTAATGGGATATTTCCCTTTATTTCATCACAAACTAAACAACGTAGTAGTATCAGAAAGAGAATATAACTTAAAAAAAGAAGAATAAAGCAACTTTTCAAAAAAGTTGCGCAAATCTACTTTTGATAAAAGTAGAGCAAAAAATGTTTGGCTCCACCTTTCCCAAAGGTTGAAGATTTGGTTTAACCTTTTCTAAAGGTTAAAGGTTTGGCTCCACCTTTTCTAAAGGTGGAAAAGGTGGAAAAGGTTAATCGGCATAAATACGCAATACAGCTTTTTCAGTAACTGTATTTATTTTTAAAACGGCATAATTACCTTGCCATTTTTTATATTCTCCTAGTCCTACAGTAATGGCACCATAATAAGTGGTATTAGCATTAGTTGCTTTAGAGATGGATGATAACCCTTCGACACCGTATAGTGGGAGACCTACAGCCGTGCCTGTAAAAGTAACTCCGTCAGGCGCACAATTTTGCTGACAAGGAATAGCAGCCTTTGGTAGTTTTACATCGTCGATCCCACCAAAATCCCATCCATTTAATGAGACTGTATTCATATTTACGTTATCCACAAATTGGATTAGCTGTTTGAGATTAGCGGGTTTTGCACTAAGAGGAACCAAACCAGCAGCATGTAGAGTAGCCGTTAAAGCTACACTCCACACGGCGCCATCCCCACTTTTTTCTTTAGCAGTCTTGTCAGTTAATTTTCCTGTAAAACTACCTAAAACTATCTGAGATCGGGACGTATCATATGCTTGAGTTGCACTTAACGTACGAGTTGACTTAGCAGGTAAGTCAAATCTGAGAACTCCTACTAAAGGACGTAAGGATGCGTCTGTCTTGGACATGTATATTTTTTCTAAAGAAAACATTTTTTACAGAAATTTTAATTCCATCCACCTTTACGCCTTTTCTCATCTAAAATGCCTATTTTTATTCATGAAAAATATCATAATCACCTATATTAACACACCCCGACATTGCGCCTCTTTTTTTCAACATTTCAACTTTATTTTTTGTATATGAATCTTGGAAACCATTTATAATTTTTTTTTTAAATTCTAATTGTTTTTTTTTATCACCATAAAAATCATACCCTTCACAATTTTCATTACAAAAGGTTTTTTTACAAGTGTTATAAGCAAACTCGTCTTGTTGTTTTGTAGGTGATTCATATGGAATATTATATTTTTTGGCACTTTTTTTAAATACCTTTTTCATTTCTACCATGTAATCATCTTTACAAAATTTTTCACATTTTTTTAATCTTGATTTATTTCTTGTTGTTTTATTTAATTTTTTGCTAAATTTTTTTGATTTATTCATTATTTTTTTAAATATTTTTTTATAATTTTTTTTTGATTTATTCATTTTATATAATATTTAATTATTTTATTTTGGGCGTTTTACACCCTTGAAGAATTCAATCCGCACATCGGATGAATTCTCAAGTAAGTTACCGGTTACAGATTTGTATAGAGCACCCCACAGGGGTGCGTATTCAAATCTTCACGGGTATAAATGAGAAAAGGTGTAAAAAAGGTGGAGCCAAAACTTCAACCTTACCACTTTTAAAATTTTTGTGCAAAATGTTTGGTTCAACCTTTCCCAAAGGTTGAAGTTTTGGTTCAACCTTTCCCAAAGGTTGAAGTTTTGGCTCAACCTTTCCCAAAGGTTGTTTTGCGCAACTTTTCCTAAAAGTTGCTAGGTAGCATACACCAAACCCGCATTTCCACCAATAAACAACACCATATTAATTCGTTCTTCTGTTACGTATAAATCATAATTATATTCATAAATTCTCCAAGTCGGTTTGTTTATTCCAATAATTTCTTTTGACTCAGGATCACATATTGTCAAAACTTGTGCAAGAGGGTCCAACGAAGGAATATTAGTCGTAAACTCCAACTGTATATTTGTAAACCGGTTCATATTTATCGCACCAGAAGGTTGCAAGTCAAGTATCGATGTGTTCAAACAAAAATTATAACAGTACAAACCTTCGGGAGCTGCTCCTGCCGTTCTAGTATATTTTTCAACATAGTTGAACACACCCGCAGGTAACAAATTTTCTCTATACTGGCCATCTAACAATATACCCATAGCAACTAATATTTCTTTTGTATTTTCCATGGTGTACGTACCTGTCGTCATATAACCTGTCAACGTACCGTCAACATTTACACCAGGTCCGATAGTTGTACCATTGCTCAACGTATATGTTCCATAAGTAGGTGCGGGTAGCACATCCGATGGCAAGTAGTTGTATGGCCAATTTGTGTAATTCGTCCATTCATTCCGCAAATTAGCATCACTTCTCTGAAAATAAAACATCCAACTTGATACGAGCCCAATGGAGACTAAGTCTACTTTATTCGGCCCCGTAACATTATAAAACACACTTTCATTGACCTGTTTGAATAAATATTTTTGCTCATTTTTCGCAAATATACGCGACTCATCATTAGATAGAAAACAATAGGTTGACATCAAATAAATATCTGGAAACCACACATTACGTTGATCTAAATATGAATTAATGCCCAAAGTTGTGTCAGGAGGTGTTTGTAAAAATCGGTGCATTTGATTTTGAAATTGATTGAAATTGGGTGCTACGTATGGAAACTTATTCACTGGATCAAAAACATCTCTTATTTTAAATAGTTCAGCAATAGGTCGAAACGTGACATTTATTTGTAATTCATTGTATTGAAGCGAAACTAAAGGAAAGGCCATTTGTGTTTTTAAAGAAAACCACGATCCTAAAGGAATATACAGTTGTCTTCCTCGAATAGAAGGCTCCGCTCCTGCAGGATTTTCGGTATAATACGAACTAGGATAAGAATTTATGCGACTACCAGCGCTGGCTGGATCAACTAGTTCAGGAACATGTCCGATCATTTCATAAAATAATTTCAATTTTTCTGCGCTAAAATCTCTACGCGCCGCATTCAAAATATATGAACCTGAATACTCTTGTAGTTTTTGATTGCCGCAGTTGATTGTAATTTGAGAAATCATCATTGCACCAATATAATCAATCCATTTGAACTCATAAGGCGCCCAGTCTGTATAGGATGTCGTACCATCTGGATTAGTAACTTCTTGAGGAGGTAAAATTGTGCTCCAAATAGATGGTAAATTGACTACGATATAGGTGTCCATCAATAAATCCGCATATCTCGGAACTTTAAACTGAAATGTAGACGTATCAGTTAAACGCAACGTAGTTGAACCCTCAAAGTCAATTCTAAATTTTTGTAAACCGAAATTTGTGTATTTTAAATAAGCTGATTTCCAGAAAGTTTTTGAAGGATTTCCATTTAATATTACATTTTGTTGACCACTTGATACTAAATTTAATAAACCACCGGCCATATTACTTTATATATATATTTGAATTATATATAAATGATTTTAAATTATATTATTTTATGATTATAAAATTATAATATAATTTTTATTTTTTTGTTTTGTTGGAATATTTTTTAGTTTTGTTGGAATATTTCCTACTTTTTTGATGGCGCCTATTTTTCTTAACACTTTTAGCACGCATTTTTGAATACATTTTTCTATATTTTTTACTTTTCCTTCCACCCACTTTTTTATTGTTAATTTTATTCCAATCTGTATTATTTGCAGTATCTGGATCATTGTTTTTTTTTCTGTCTTCTCTATCATAGTCAAGTATTTTAGAGTTCAACAAATTTTTTCTATAATATTCTTCAATGTCGTTGTAGTCTTCTGGAACTTCTAAGTTGTCAACTAATTTATTGTCGACAGTATTGTTTTTTAATAAAATATTACGCCATCTTATCAACGTATCAATTGTCATTTCATTTTTTCTGTAGGCAGTTTCACCGACGTTTTCTATGGAAGACTGTAATAATGCATTGACATAGTCAAGTTGTTCTTGTGGTGTTGCCATTGTTGGGTCGCAGCAGTATTTTCCGTCCATGTATTTTGGATATTGATCTGTATTGCACCCTAAAGACCCCGGTTTTTTTAAATTTCTTAAATATTCAGAAAAAGGAATTTCTGTTTTACTGAATTGCACGTTGGGCCCAGGAATACATTGCTTTTGTGCAGTTATAGAGCTTTCGTCAAAGCGAACATTTTTGTTTGAAAAATTTGACATGTAATATAAAATAAATAATATAGTATAAGTAAATAATATAAAATATAATATAATATAATTTATATTTTTAAATAATATTATATATTAAGTATGGCGACTTCACGATTAGATTTAATTTACAATATGAATGAAGACTTGGCTTCTTTTTTGATTTTAGCGCTTATATTAATAATTATCATTGTATACATTTCATATTTTATTTATACGACCCAACTAGAGACGAAAGAATGTAGTTATTTGAACACTTTGTATCCTTCTATTGATGGAAATATTAAATCGATTTCACCGACCAACAGCGACTGTAGCGGCAATTTATATGATTATTATATTAAAACTGCTTTTAACGCTTGTAGTGGTGGCAGTTATACAAATGACTACGTGGATGTGTGTATACTGAAAAGCATACTTAAACAAGGTGTGCGTTGTTTGGATTTTGAGATTTTCAATATAAATAACAATCCAGTTGTGTCGACTAGTACTACCAACGACTATTTTGTGAAGGAAACATATAACTCTGTTAATTTTAGCGATGTTATGAGTACAATAGCCAATTATGCTTTCTCGGGAGGCACAGTTCCTAACCCTACAGATCCGTTGATAATTCATTTAAGAACGAAAAGTAATGAACAGGCTATGTATACAAATTTAGCGAATATTTTCAAGTCATATGATAATTTGATGTTGGGTAAAAGTCATAGTTATGAAAATTATGGGCAAAATATTGCCGTACAACCACTCACATCATTTATGAACAAAATTATTTTGATTGTAGATAAGTCGAATAACGGCGGGTTTGAAAACAAGGATTTTATGGAATATGTCAATTTAACGAGTAACTCTGTTTTTATGCGGGCATTATCGTATTACGATGTGCAAAACACACCTGATATAAATGAACTGGAGCAATTTAATCAACGTTGTATGAGTATCGTGTATCCGAACGTAGGAACAAATCCAAGTAATCCGAGTGGAGTAACATGTAGAGCAGCGGGTTGTCAAATGGTTGCAATGCGGTATCAATATGTCGACAATTATTTGGAAGAAAATGCCATATTTTTTGATGAAGGCGGATATGCTTTTGTCTTGAAACCTGCCAACTTACGATACACTGAAGTGACAATTTCACAACCCACGCCGCAAAATCCAGCAAATTCTTATCAGACGAGAAATGTTACTACGGATTATTATAATTTTAACTACTAAATCCACCTTTAGAAAAGGTGGAGCCAAACCATCAACCTTTGGGAAAGGTTGTTTTGGCTCCACCTTTTCTAAAGGTGGAAAAAGGTGGATTTAATCACCTTATTGTAAAGTAAACTATCATCTTTAAACAAGAGGTTTATTCTATCTTTATTTTGTTGGTTTAATTTACCTCGTATTTTATTTGATACATTGTTTGGTTTAAATAAACATTTATCATATGTATACCCAAAATATTTCAACATTTTAGGTAAATTATCCAATGTAATAATAATGTCTACATTTTTCGTCCAGTAATTAATTGTTCTATATGGTAAAAATCCTAATATTTCTTCATCTGTCATTTTTGAAACAACTTCATTTAACTGAATATGTTTATCCGTATAAACATATAACAAATGTTTCGGCCAATCGTCTCTAGGAAGTGTTTTGCCTAATCTATAATTTAATAAACTCTCAAATCTTTCAACTGGATTTCTAATAACTGTAAAATAAATACTTCCGTCATTTGTTATTGCTTGGTTATGACCGTTGTTTTTAATTTTCAATTTTGATAAAATACTAGAAACATATGAGCCAGCGCATTTTGGTGTATGAACAAAAACCAATTCTTTTCTATTTTTATCTTGCATTAATTCTAAAAAAGAACGAACAGAATACATATAAATATATATTATACTAATATTTTTTCCCAAAGGTGGAACTCAACCTTTGAGAAAGGTTGAACCAAAACATCAACCTTTGAGAAAGGTTGAACCAAAACATCAACCTTTGAGAAAGGTTGAACCAAAACATCAACCTTTGAGAAAGGTTGAACCAAATCGTTTTGCACAACTTTTTTGAAAAGTTGTTTTGGCTCAACTTAACCTTTAAAAAGGTTAAACCAAAAAATATTGAAGTTTTGGCTCAACTTAACCCAAAGGTGGAAAAAGTTCAAGATTTTGCACAACTTTTTCCAAAAGTTGTTTTGGCTCAACCTTTTCTAAAGGTTGAAAAGGTGGATTTATGCATCGTCATAAATACGCAACACACCCTTTCCAGTAACTGTATTTATTTTCAAAACAGCATACTTTCCTTGCCATTTTTTGTAGTCTCCTGTTCCTACAGTAATAGCTCCATAGAAAGTTGTATTAGGGTTAGTTGCTTTAGATTTATTTAAAAGTTCAAATGGTGCTGTTCCGCCATTAGAAGTGCTACCGAAAATAGTGCTACCGAAAATCAAAGTATTAGGAGCACCAAATAGAATGTCGCAGCAATGAGGGTAAGAACCAGTACCACAAGTAGTATAATTATTACTACAATTTCCAGTCTCTTTTTTGCCAAATACTTCAGTGCCGGTTGGTTGTGCCCACAGTGTTACTGTAGCATGTGGTGCAAAACTGCCTACTTGCTTCTTTTTTCAGGCGGCAGCTGTGTCTCCTGTTTGAGCTGGACCCAGGCCCGTAAGACTTAAACCTGCACTCACTTTTTGAGGGTATCCAGCATCAGCTTTCACCGCAACATCCTTATCGAGTAATGTTCCTATAGCACTAGCTAAAGTTATTCCAATTGAAGTTACATCGTATGCCTGAGTTGCATTCAATGTACGACTTGAGTTAGAAGGTACACTAAAGCGGAGAATTGCTAATAAACGAAGCAAAGAGTCTGTCTTGGACATTTATATTTTTTCTAAAGAAAATATAATTTACAGAAATTTTAATTCTTCCACCTTTAGAAAAGGTGGAGCCAAACATTTTTTGCAACTTTTCAAAAAAGTGGTAAGGGTATTTTGCTCAACTTAACCTTTAAAAAAGGTTAAACCAAAAAAGATTGACGTTTTGGCTCCACTTTTTTTAAAAGGTGGAAAAGATTGACGTTTTGGCTCCACCTTTTTTAAAAGGTGGAAAAGATTGACGTTTTGGCTCCACTTTTTTTAAAAGGTGGAAAAGGTGGAAGAAAATAAGTAGCCATCCAAATCCACGTCATCAATTAAGTATTTGTCTTTCACTTGATCCGCTAATAATTTATATACTATATTTCGTTTATACTGCCTTATTTTATCTAATTCAGCTATAAACATATGCAATTTTACAGCAGGAGACCAGTTATATTTACATGATAAAGAAGAACAACATAAACAAGATTTATTAGTAAAACGTTTAAGATGTTGTGAAAATCGTTGTGACGGCATTTTTTGGTAATGTGAATAAGGTTCGTTATTGTAGTAAAATTTAGGCGAATGAAATGGATAAGTTCTATCAACAACAAATGTAAACGTATCAGTTGAGAGAGGTGATACTGATTGCGCATTTGTAATGCGCAATGGTGTAATTACTTTTTGAATTTCAATGACAACGTTATTTAATTCGGGATCCCATAATATTCTTATATTGTTATAATCTTTAGACAACTCTTTGTACTCATTTTTAACGCGACTTTTTAAACATTTACTAGCTATCAAATCTATTTGTTCAATATTATTTGTCTCCATTATATATATTGTATTGAATAATTAATTTTAATACAAAATAGAATTTTTATAATTTAGTTAAAAATTTTTATATTATTATTTATTATAAATGTCTCCGCGTACTGAAACATTTTACATTCTTTGCTCCGGTAATAAAGCGAAACAAAACGAACTCCAACTTCAGATGGAAAAAGGTTCTACTCAGTCAGGAATTCAACCGGTGTATTCAGACAAACAACTTACGAAAAAAGTAGGAACTTTAAAATTTGACGGTGTATTACTCGATAATACTAAGTCTATCTCAGTAATTAATATAGAGAACACAATTACTACAGATGATGGAACTATTAGTTACAGTTTTGTTCGAAGTAACTATAAAAAAATTACAGTAGAAACACAACAAACATCGGGTAAATACACACAAGGAACTATAACAAGATCATACGAAGGAGATGATAAAGAACTTCGTAAAATAGTTTATACATCAGCCGAATAAATCATCAACCTTTTACACCTTTTAGAAAGGTGGAGCCAAAACAACTTTTAGAAAAAGTTGTGCAAAAGGGTTTTGAATCAACCTTTTCCACCTTTAGATCAACCTTTTCAACCTTTAGAAAAGGTTGATGTTTTGCACAACTTTTTCTAAAAGTTGTTTTATCAGTATAATATAAGAGACAATCAAAATATGAAAAATGATAAACAGAACAAAAATATTTGTAAAGGTTTAACATTTCAAGATTGCGAATTAGCAATACTGCGTATGGCAGTTGATAAAGCAGAAGAAAAAATAGCAAAACGTGTTGTCAACTCGGAAGACATAAAAAAAATGATCGCTATTGTCGAGGACTTTATTAAGGTAAAAAATTTGATATGTTATGGAGGAACTGCCATCAACAATATATTACCAATAGAAGACCAGTTTTACGACAAAGACGTAGAAATCCCAGATTATGATTTTTTCACACCAGACGCACTCAATGATTCAAAAGAATTAGCAAATATTTATTACAAAAACGGTTATACTGATGTCGAAGCTAAATCAGGACAACATCACGGAACGTATAAAGTATTTGTTAATTTCATACCCGTTGCAGATTTAACACAATTTCCAAAAGAAATCTATAATGCATTAAAAAAAGACGCAATACGTGTTTCAGGAATATTGTATGCGCCTCCCAATTTTTTGAGAATGTCAATGTATTTAGAACTTTCTAGGCCAGCGGGTGATACTTCACGATGGGAAAAAGTGCTTAAACGTTTGACACTTTTAAACAAGAATTATCCTTTAACATCAATCAATTGCAATACCGTTGAATTTCAGAGAGAAATGGCAGACAAAGAAAATTCAGACGAAATTTATGATAGTGTAAGAAATTCACTAGTAAATCAAGGCGTGGTATTTTTCGGTGGTTACGCGATTTCACTTTACTCGCAATACATGCCAAAACATTTGCAAAAAAAAATCGAAGATATTGCAGATTTTGATGTTTTATCTCATAACCCAAAGACGACAGCTGATATTGTTGTTGAAAGATTGAAAGATATACGGATCAATGCTAAGATAATATACCATAAACCGATTGGCGAAATAATACCTGAACATTATGAAATCAAAGTAGGCAATGACACAATTGCTTTTATTTATAAACCAGTTGCTTGTCATAGTTACAACGTACTTAAAATTCATGGACAAAATGTGAAAATAGCTACTATCGATACTATGTTGAGTTTCTATCTCTCTTTTTTGTACACAGATCGCGACTATTATAAGGAATTTTCAGATCGAATATTATGTATGTCAAAATTTCTTTTTGATGTTCAGCAAAAAAATAGATTAAAACAAAAAGGTCTGTTAAAACGATTTAGCATAATTTGTTATGGTCATCAAGACTCCATAGAAGAAATGCGTGCTGAAAAGGCGAAAAAATTCAAAGAACTTCAAGGGAAAAAGGGCACACCTGAATACGAAGAATGGTTTTTAAATTATAAACCAAGTACTGAACCTAAATCTAAATTAAAGAACCCTAAATTGGATAAAAGATCTAAACCTTCTGAAAAATCATCAAAAAGGAAGGCAAAAAATGTTACTCGTAAACTAAAGAAAACCCCCAAAAAGAGGGTTAAAACTACTAAAAAAAGACATTTTTTATTCTAGACATTTAGACATTTAGAAATTTTGTAAAAATATTATATTATTATATATTATAAAATGGTAAAAACCCGTAGCATGACCCGTACTAGAAAACAAATTTATCGCAAACGTGTTAAAAGTTCAGCCTGTCGTGGAAAATCATTTACTAAATGCAGACGAAGATACGGTTGTAAAAGAACCAGAGCCAAAAAAAGAAAGTCTTACTGCAGAAAATTGAGTAATCGTCGTGCATAATTTTCCAGTATCCAAAGATTTATATACAATAATTATCCAAAAATAACACCAACATTTGTTTGCCATATGCTGTAATTGCATCATATGATAAATTACTTTTAACAGCTTGTAATATATTTTTCCTAGAAACATAGTGCAGCAAAAAAACAATCACAACAATCATTTTTTCAATCAAGTATCGAAAATACATATAGACGCGGTCAGATATGCTCCAGTCATTAACATAACTGCACATAGTAGTAGAGTAACCTTTGATAAAAAATGTATGTACATCTAGCATCCCAGATAGAATTCTATGAAAATTTGTTCTTTCATTTTTAACATTGATCGAACCTAGTATCTTATCGAAACTGTTTAAATTCATAAATAATACCTTTGTTTTTGTTTCTCTCTTCGCGTTTGTCGAATTGGTTTTGAAAAAATGTGGATTTAACCCGTCTATGTATGTTCCCTTATAAACAATATTTCCGTCAATTAAAATTGGTATAAAGCATGATTTGATAATGCAATCTATTATTTCATCTACGTTTTTGTAAGTTTTTTTAACTATTTTTTTGCGTTTCTTCACATTGGTAAATGTAATATAAAGTTTATTATCAACTACATTGCACACGTCGAGCGGTATTTTATGCTTAAGTCTCTCTTTCAGTGTTTTGATAAAGGTAAGATTGTGTGTTTTTTTAAAATCAGTCAATAATAATTCGTACAAAGAAGACGCTTCATCTAAAGCATCAATGTGATAGAGAAACCCTATTATTGATCCAATACTAGAGCCCGAAATTCGATTGACTTTTACGTAGCCACGATGCTCCATTTCTTTAATAAAATACAATGCTCCGACTAAATAACTTCCATTGAATAATCCACCGTCTAATACTAGGTCCAGTTGTAAGGATGATCCTCTATTTTTAACTGTATCAGGTAAATTTTCTATTAATTTATTGATGTATGGTTTGATCATTGAAGTATATAATTTATTGTATCAAATAAATTATATAAAGTTTACCTATTTTACAATAGTATACAAAAATGTTGTGTGAGTATTTTATTCTTACTAAACCAAGTAATTCACAAATAGACAATGATGAAAAATAATATTTTATGTAACTTGTATTACACCGTCCGAAAACTAAAATTTACCGAAATGTGTATTTACTTTGTTCAACAAATAATAAAAAATTCCGAATAAACAACTCATGAATATATAACCATTTAAATTCAAATTACCATCTTTTGAAAAAAGAACAGGTAAATAGGAAAACATGAATTTTCTGAAGAACGGTAATTGAAATAAAAAGTATAGCACAGCAAGCAGTAGTGGAACTTGAATTTCACTGTACATATCATCAAGTGCACTGCTGCGTTCAATATTTGCATTGTAGTCATTGATGATATCACCGGCTTGTTCGTAATTTTGAATATAATCGGCGTTGTGTTGTGGTGGAGGCGGAATATAATTGGGTTGAATATTAACGTCATGTGTTAAATTACTGGTTGTCATTGGAATATCTCTGGATGGTAGTTGCGTGGCTCCACTTGTACTAGCTTGTTGAAGACCATTGACAATTTGATTGATAGTAGTTTGATCAAGAGTGATAGAGCTTGCGGGGCCCGCATTCATGTCAGGTTGCATACCAGGCGGCATTCCAGGCGGCATTCCTTGTTGCATACCTTGTTGCATACCTTGTTGCATAGTATTTTGTACAACACTTTGTCGTTCATTTCCACCACTTGGGTCAGTAGGTAAATCAAAAATACTTGTTGTCGCGTCAGACATTGTTTTTGTTCTTATTATGTATAACAAAGAATGATTGATTTTGTTAATTACGCAAATAATGATGATGCTTCTAAAATTCAAAAATCAATAATTTTTTTACTTTTATCGCATGTCGTTGCTTTATTGACGTATTTATAACATTTGTCGTCGTGTTTGTAGACTTTATCTTTTAATTCTTCTAAAGGAGGGGCATGAAATATAATACAATCTTTGTCTTTACATACAGCTCTAAATAAAGAAGCTAAACCAAAACCTAAAAGAATAGACATGATTATTTTTCCATTTTGAGTATGAACAAGTCTGCCTAGATTTAATGACATATTGTTATTAATTTATATTTATATTATAATAAATAAAAATAAATTTCAAGCAAAACTCGAGTAAAGTTAATTTTGTATAGGTATTATACCCAACAATTTTTCATCTTTTGGACAATCAACTTCCACTGGTTCAAAAGCAAAACAATTGTCGGCTTTATCCTTGAAAATAATTCTGTCTACATTTTCAGGAGTTGGATAAATAAAAATAGTTTTCATTTCAGGGCCATAAATATAAACAAAAAATATTCCAATGGCAAAACTTATAATAAAAATAGGAAATGAAATGTAGTCTAATATCATTGTATATGTATTTTATTATAATAAAATAAAATAAATATTACTATGTAAACAAATTAATTATCATAGAAAATGGTGACCTTTCCTTTACCCTTTTTGGTATTTATAGGTTCTTCTGTTATATATTTAATTTTTTCGATGTTATAACTACCACTTGCAGAAATGCATAATGATGATATTGGTTTTTTTTCAGTTCCGAACCACGGGGTATTATCTTCAATAAAAGAAGTAAAATAACTTACAGAGCCTGTTACATTTTTTGAGTCTAATTTGTTTTTTGACATATAAATTGTTGCTATTTCTCTCACAAGATTATGATTTGTATCTTGAGAAAAAGTCATTGAGTTTCCAGACCATGTTATATATCCTACTTGTTCGTCTTTTTCATTGTATAAAGGATACAATTTATCAGCATATACATTGTTTAATACGTTAGTTGTATCTTGGCTTTTTTCAGCTAATGGCAAGTAAGTTAAACTGTCCGGGGTGTTGTAGTAGTAGAAGAAAACGTCACGCGGCATTCTTTATAATAATACTAAAGAAAATATTTTTATAAAAAAAATCGTCTAAATTTTAAACGCAATAAAATAAAATAATGTAATTTAATATTCCAAAATAACTTTTCTTGTGGTAGTTTCATCTGTTTTAACAGTTACAGTTATTTCTTTTCCAAGATACTTTCCGCCAGTACCAACTGCTTTACTAACAAATGTTTTATTTTTTTTTAGAAATCTATCTGAAGTTTTATAAGATAGTAAAAATATAATATACGAGTCAGATTTATCTTCAAAAGAAAGTAAAGCATTTGATGAATACACCGATGTTTTATCTTGAAATTTAGTCACAAATTCATTTAATACAATTTTACCAGTAGGTAGTTTTTTATTGTTATACAAAATATAATTTGCATTTTCTACGCCGTCAATATTGTCTGTGTTACTACCTAAATTATTTGATGAAGGAGATAATTGATTATATTGATATAAATCATTTAGGGTGTAAGTGTAAACTTCGCGAACCGGAGACATTTTATAAAATTACTAAATAAAATATTTTTATAAAAAATTTAAACGCATCAAATTAATTTTCGTATTCTAAAATTACTTTTCTTACTTTACTACTGTCAGTTTTTATAGTAACAGTGACTTCTTTTCCAGTATATTTACCACCTGTTGAAATTGATTTATTGACATATTTTGTATTTGGTAATAGATAAGTATCATTGACCCATTTTAAAGTCATGACATAAGAACCGTCATCAAATAAATATACTGCGTTACTAACATATCCTGTGTTATTAGTCTCAAAAATATTACTATTTTTGTTTATAATCGCTTTACCAACGGAGTTTTTTTTAGTATCATATAAAAGAATTATTTCATTTCTAATTTCAGCAGTGTTTGACAATGTAGTACCTATACTAGAAGATGGAGCAGCTAATGGTATGGTTGCATTACCATCTACAGGATTAGTATATGTGTAAACTTCGCGAACAGGAGACATTTTATAAAATTACTAAATAAAATAATTTTATAAAAACCGCCTAAATTTTTACGCACTTACAAATAATTACTGATAATCCCCAGTTCTTGTTTTACAATATTATTAACTGTATCCATCATCATATTGTAGTTACGTTGCCCATTTTTTTCACTATAAAGTGTCAAAAGAGTATTCAAGTACGACTTGTCTAGTTTATTGAATATATTGTTATAAATGTTGTTTCCGAAATTATATGTGCCGTCGCTCTGAACTTGTGGTGGAATGATCAAGTTACTAGGGGCTACAAAAACCACAGGTTTATTTTCTTTTTTGTATTGTACATATTTGTCCATTGTTTCTAATAACCAATCACGATTGCCATCGCTCATTAAAGCTTTTTTGTATGCAACTGATAATCTATTCCAAACATTTTGATATTCTGGATTTTCCCAACTAATTGTTCCGTCGTCATTATAAACAGGCATATTTCTACTTTGTAGTGGTTGCATATTGTCAAATTGATCTTCTTGCTCTACAACAAGGTTCATTTTTTGTTTTGGTTTAATCTTGCCCTTTGTTGGTACACTAGAAACATCGCCATAAACAAAATATAAAACAGATGGTTCTACATAATCATCTTCTAAATTAGCAATACCATATTTTTTCTGTATCAAATGATAAGTTCCATCGCTTTCATCATATTCGACTAGATTTACTTTATATTTCAACTGAAACAGTTCATCTATTTTAGGCTGCATTTGATTTACATAAATTACAACGGCATCTCGTACAAATTGTACATTGGTTGTGGTATTAAAATCTTTCATGCATTGTTTAATTTGGTCAATATAAATATACAATTCTTCTTGCAATTTCTTTTTCCTTTCATTTTCACTTTTGTTGTCCACAATTTCAAATAATTGTTCGTAATTAAAATTCAATAAAAAATTAATATCATTGATGGCTTCTTTTGTTTTATCAAATTTTTCGACTGCATTTTCGGTTGTTGTGTAACCAAACAAAAGCTTGTTTTTGTACTCAATGATTTCATTTTTGTAGTCATCATTATCTTTTTCCAATTCTCTAATATGTGTCATAATATTATAAGTAACACCAGGATTGATTGTAATGTTTAAATTACAAGGTTCTGTTAAACTTCCACAAATTGCCTTGAGTTCTCTCGTGTCTTCATTTTCCTTTCCTAGATGTTTTACGGAAAAAATGGTTCCTACAGGGCGTTTGCAGTTTATACATTTAGGTTTCAGTTGTTTGAACTCATTCCTCTTTTCTTTCCAACTCAAAGCCTTATTCTTAATTATTTTTTGTTTATCTTTATTGTAGTCACTTTCATATTTGTTTTTTAATTTATAAAATTCATTCAATGCTTCATTTACTGACATTTGATTTCTAGAATTAGTATTTGCTACATTTGCTATATTTGCCATTATTATTCAATATATAATTTATATATATTGAATATTTAATATTATACAATGTTTGTGTATATTTTAATTTTAATAAATTAGTTTTTTACTGAAAGTTTCATTTTCTGTTTCCCAATTAGGCAGTCCAGTTATTAATTCTTGATGCGCCTGTTTTTTGGCGAGCTGAAATTTTTGTACCTTTGATAAAATATATTGTTGTTTTTCTCTATCTTTCCTTTGTTTTTCCATAGGAGACAACTTTCCTTTGTATTTATAAATTAAAATACATGCTAAAATTAAAGCAAACACAAAAAACAATCCTATATTGAACATCAAATTTTGATACTTCGCTTTGAATGCATGACATTGTTTAAGTGTTTCATTCAAAAAATATTTAACTCCATTTTCTACTAATCGTGGATTTTCAGATACATTTCCATAATCCATACTAAATAATATATTTATAATTAAAAATTAAATTATACATAATATTTATATGGCATCAAGTTTTTTAAATATTGGAAGTTTTTTATTCACTACATTGATATATTATTTGGTTTTAAAACCCAAATTAACCTATGACGACATGAGTAATCCAGATAAATACAAGAGTTATTTAAACAGTGAAAAGATAAGTTTAGCAGTCTATTTCTTTGCTATTTTAATAGTACAATTTATTGTAAATGCATATGTTGTTACACAAGCATGTGGTGGTAGTATTACACAAAATATAGCTGCATCAGGAGGATATACATTTATTCCATGGACACTTCTTTTCGGTATTGTAATCGTAGTTCTTATGATATTTCCAGGTTTTAAGAGTGCATTTTCTGATGTTATTGGTTATTTTTACGTATCAGGTTCAGCAAACAAATTGCTTACTGAGTTGCTAGTGAACAAAGATGTCCAAACACAAATTGATGCAGACGGTGCAAGTACCCCGCAGCAAAAAGCGGCTATGCAACAAGCAGCTGACATGATTGTTAAGATATGTGGTAATACTTCTATTTTAATTAATCAGATCGTTCCATCTAATTTTGTTGAATATTGGAATTTGTTAAAACCATTAATGAAGTCGCAGTATCAAACCGATAATGCATTATCAAATGAAAAAAGAAATGAACTATTTGAACTGGTAATTACGAGAGATAATGTGGGTGAAGCAATGTGGTATATATACACCGGGTTTTTAATATCATCCATTGTTCAACTCAAGATTACAACACGAGGTTGCGTTGTAAATCCTGCACAAATGGCGAAAAATTATCAAAATTATGTAGCTGAACAAGAAAAATCCGAAGAACAACAAAAACAAGCTACAAGTTCGGTTTACACAATTACCAACTAAATTATATGTTTTTTGTAGAAATGATCAATTTCCATTCCTGATTTTTCAAATTCGTTTTTATAATAGTTTGACTTTTCATATTCAGATTGATAAATTATGTCAAAGTCAACTACAGGACCTAATACACATTCTTTTATTGAGTACATTATATAAGGGAATTCTTTGACAATGTGCAACATATTGTTTTGCTGTAACTGCAAATGTATTATTTTTTGTAAATTCCAATAATTTGTTTCTTTCATTTTTAAAAAATATTCATTTGATCTTGTAATAAAATTATATAAAATATTCAAATAGTTTTCAACATGTTTTTTTGATAAAACAACGTGTTTATCTGTATATCCACCATAATGCTCAGAGTTAGGAAACCATATATAATTGTCATTCATACACTCCATTTTTGGATGCGGTAGTTGATATACAAAATCACTTCTTGTAATTATAAATCTGTCATATTTGTTTAATAAGTCATTTTCAATAAGTTTTTGTAATAAAAACCATTTTAAAAAAATTTCCTTACTTCCACAACCATATTGCTGATTTTCATTATTTTTAATACCGGCTAAAAAACTTCCATTAATTTTTAGAAATTCACTCCAATGCAAATGTTTTTTGTATGTAGTTACATTTATTTGACTAACTAAAGCAGTGTTATTGCTTTTTCGAATTCCATATACTTTATTTCTCCAGTAATCATCGTTTAAATTATTTTCGTGAATTATGATTTCATCATCATTAAATTCTTCAAAGTTGTTAATGTCTTCGTAATAACCATAAAAAGTAATATTATCATCATAACTATTTTCTCTATTATGTCCTATTTTACCATATAAAGCATTTTTATTATCAAATCTTTCATATCTAAGGCGATCTTTAGAAACTACATTATATACATTTTCAAATTCATTTCTAAAATCACCGGAGTAATTGTACAAAAATTTATAACTAGCTAAGTTATAGAAGGAGTTACTTTCATAGTCATAGTTAGGGTTCGCAATACTACATAAACATAAATCAGCTTCTAATCTATCTATAAGATTTTTTTTAAAACTATCAAATGCTGGTTTATAATCGCATATTTCGGATAATATTATTACAAGTGTTTTAGACATTATTATATATACATACAAAATATATAATTTATATGTAATAAGCTTATTCAATACCACTACTAAATAATTTAATAATTTCAAATTTTGTTGTTTCATTTGCGTATTGAATATGCAGTAAATCTTTATCGTTTAGTTTTATTTTGTTCATTATTTTATTTTTAATACCAATTAAATAAATATCATCATGAATTTGTTTACTTTTAATATTACTACAAATAGTATCGTATTCAAACATAAAATCTAATTCTGAGTCTAAATCGGATGAATTTTTGCAAACTAAATTTTCTTCCAATTTATCATTTTCCTGATTTTCAATATCAATATCATTAATGTAACTAAAACCACTAAACTGACTTAAATTGTCTTCATCATCATTATGTAAACTATCAAATGAACTAAGAACACTATTTTTAATATTTTTTAAGCTATTTTCATAAACTTTAATATATTTTATATTATCATTCAAGCTACTGTTACTGTCTATACTAAGTATATTATTATCGCTAAAACTATTATTATAATGATTTGGAATACTCATTGTAATAATATATATTATAATATACTAAAATTATACTAAAATTCATAAAGAATTATAAAGAATTATAAAGAATTATAAAGAATTATAAAAATTTTGGACTTGCCAAATAGAACATCACTATTAAATAACTTATAATTCCTAAAATTAATGATAATAACCAAATAGGTAAAATTGTTTTGTTTTTATAACCTATTCCAAATTCTCGGATACTCCCATCTTTGTTATATAAAAATGATGGTTTCATCATTATAATAAATCCAAATAAAGCTACAAATAAAATGATTGATATTAATGTAATATTTTCTCTTATATAAGTCTTATTCATAAACATTATATAGTATTAATATATTTATTCTATTATATTCTAATAATAATAAAATAAATAATTTTACACTTTTTACAATAGGCGAATAGAAAAATATACGAGCTTGTCAACTAAGGACAATCATGCTCAACCATTTCCTTTACTAAATCTTCAAAACTGTATTTTGTTTTCCAGCCTAATTCAGTCCTTGCTTTGGTAGAGTCACCTAGTAGTTCTTCCACTTCAGCTGCTCTAAAATAACATTCGTCAATAAAGACCAGTTCTCTCCCACTATTGTTATCATAACCTATTTCATTTATTCCTTCACCTTTCCAAGCTATTTCTATACCTTTTAATCCAAATGCCTTTTCAATAAATTCGCGAACAGAGTGAAATTCATTTGTACTTAACACATAATCTTGCGGTTTATCTGCTTGTAACATTAACCACATTCCTTCTACATAATCTTTCGCGTGACCCCAGTCACGTTTTGCATTTATGTTTCCCATTACAAGTCTATCACGTTCACCCTTTAAAATCATTTGTATTCCTTTGGTAATTTTACGGGTTACAAAAGTGGGACCACGGCGAGGACTTTCATGATTAAATAATATACCATTGACGGCAAACATGTTATAAGATTCGCGATAGTTTTTAGTAATCCAATATCCATACAGTTTAGCGACACCGTAAGGAGATCGTGGATAAAAAGGCGTTGTCTCTTTTTGTGGAACCTCTTGTACACATCCATATAATTCTGAAGTAGATGCTTGGTAAAATCGTATTTTATTTTGAATGCCCGAACTTCTTATAGCTTCTAATAATTTTAAAACGCCTACACCGTCAGCTTCTGCGGAATATTCAGGCATTTCAAATGATACTTTTACATGGCTCATTGCTGCTAAATTGTATACTTCCAAGCGTTCTAATTCTTCACCATAAGTCTCTTTAATTTGATACAGCAAATGCAATAAGTTAGATCCATCAGTTATGTCACCATATTTAATTGTTAAATTTTTATTGTAATACAAATGATCAATTCGATGTGTATTTATATCAGAAGCTCGACGAATAATTCCCCAAACCTTATATTCTTTTTCTAATAGAAATTCAGCCATGTAAGAACCATCTTGACCTGTAATACCTGTAATCAATGCAACTTTCATTTTTATTATATTTAAAAATACTTTTTATATTATAAAAATGCGAAAACTTTTATAATATAACTTAAAAAATATACAATATTTTATATTTTTATACCCGTGAAGAATTCAATGGTGTCCCATTTGAATTCTTCAACGGTGTAAATAAACATATTACGAATCATAATCATCATAATGATCGTTGTCTACGTCATCTCCTTCAAAAACACCATCCATAAAGTCTTCCGTGTACCTACTCATATCGTATGCTTCCCGTTCTATTTCATTTTCCCTATCAACTTCATCGATAAAATCATCTAAACCTGTTTCCAAATTAGTACCAGGTTGTTTTTTTTGTGCTTTTCTCTCATACTGTAACATTTTTTCTATAAATTCACGTTCATCATCATAATTTTCTTTTACGTATGTGGTTAATCCCTTTTGTAACCCCTTACTCCAAACACCTAATTTATTGATTTTTAAAATTGTATCAGCATCTCTGTCTTCGTCTGTCATGTCCTTTAATCTGTCTGTAATAATATCCTTTTCTTTTCCCTTTAATTTAAAAATTTTATCTTGGATTTTTTCATAAGAAATATCGACGACTTCTTTGTATGAATCCATAATACGCAAAAATTCAATTAACAAGTTAGCAACTTTTTGTTGCAAGTATTTTTTGTCTCCGCTTAATAAATTTGTATCAAATTCAATTCTACTATCAGTATTAACGGTATTATCTATGACAGTATTTGTTTCTTCTAAATATTCAACTGAAAATATATCTTGTGTGTCTATAATGTTTTTAGTTTTTATTTCTCTTACAATCATGTTTTCTTCACTAGATAAGTCAATATACTCGTTCAATATTTTTAAAAAATAATATTCATATAAAAACTTACTTGTACGTTCATCAAAAATAGGCTTCAGTTCTTTTTGCTCTTTGTTGCTATTACCACTACTACTCACATCCATTTTTATGGTTACAAAAGTAGGTGTATCATGTGCCAGCTTCACTAAGTCCGCACAAGAACGCTGTATTTTTTGTAATATATTGTTTAACGTAGGAACATCGTAAAATACGCGTAACTTATCATAAAAATCACTAATTATTTTTTTCACATTGTTTTCATGATTTTTTGATAAACCCAAATATTTTGGTATAAAATTTTCCTTGTAATCTACTTTATTCAAAATAATGTTAGGAAAAACGTTTACAACGTTGTCAATAAAAGACTTTAAAAAATTTATGTAACTAAACGTTGCATCATTAAAAATTTTATTCTTATTTCTTTGTGATTTTTCAGATGACCATTGAGAAATTGTATTAATGAAATTTTTGACTTCATTTAATTTACTACGTGTTACTTCCCTTCCTTTATTTTTGTTAATGAAATCCAATAACTCATTCTTCATCATATCGATTTCTTTGATTAAATAATTATTCAAATCTTTCACTTGTTGAGTGGTTACATCTGATGCTATATTGAAAGTATCCATTGCATTATTAAACAATTCAATTAGTTTATCAGGAACTACTTGTTCTTTTTGATTTCTTATTTTAATTTCTTCTAGTGAATATGTGAATTTTCTTATAGATGATACTATTATATTGTTAGTTTCGATATTTATAATATTATTTCTTGAAATAATTTGTAACATTCTTAAAAAAGATTCCAAAGAATAGTTGACGCCACTCTCTTTTAATTTTTTTATCACTTCTTCTACGTTGTCATTTGTGTTAATTAAGTCATATGGTTTCTCATTACACAAAGGTAAAATACTTTCAGGAATAGGTAATAAAGATCTAAAATTACAATAGTATATAAAAGCACTGTAAATAGTGTTCTCGCTAAATTCCTTTTTAACAGGTGGATATATATTTTTTGTATTTATTGGACTATACAGTAACACTGCTGTAGTGTAATCAACAATGTCGCTAATAATTTTTGAAAGATTATCAACTATTTGATTGTACTCTGTTATTCTACTATCCTCTTTTTCGAAATAGGCTATTGTTGTCGTAAAAGAACTATTTTTTTCATCACAACATGAATTTTCCAAATAATATTCGTTGTTCATTTTACTCAAAATCAAGTCTTTTTTTTTAACAACTTCTTCAATTCTCTCTTGAATAGCTAGAGAGAAGTATATAATCTTGGAAAGAACTACCAAAATCTGTTCATCTTGCGCTTTAAATCCTGTTTTAATATTGGACAATAAACTTTTTTTGAACTCTGTTGAAATATTCACCAAATTTTTAATTTTAAAAGGTACCAATGGTGGTAAAAACTGTGTCCAATTAGTAACATCATATTCTTTGGGTACTTCTTCTTCGGGATTATTCAATAAAAATTCATTTTTTTCATCTATTTTTCGTTTTACATCAGATAGTTTCATTAAATTTTCATTAATCGCGGCAATTATTTTTCTCTCAATAACATCTTCTTTTGATTTTTTTAATACATACCAAGGTTTGGCAATATTTTTCCTGATTTGAAAACAAATACACGTTAAATAACGTACACTTGTCATGTCTCCTACGCCATCAAATGGAAATCCAGTAAATGATCTAACACAACCAGGAAATGTTTTTCTAGTTTTTACCGAAGGAATACTAGTTTGAACTGCTATTAAAAACATTCCCAACGTAAAGTACAAAATACTTGTGTAATATAAATCTTCATAACTCATCGGCTGTTTTGCACCAGGTTTATTTGACAATTCTTTGACACGTTCTTTGTAATCTTCTTCATTTTCGAGAGAAACTCTTAGCTCTTCTTTCACGCAGTTAATTATGAATTCTTTTTGATATTCTATGTTAATTCCCATTGCTACAGAGAGAGTAGTGACAATATTGGAAATCATGATTGACTCTGGATTATCTAATTTTAAAGTTGTATCTTGAACATTGGATTTTGATTTAATTTTATTACCAATATCCTCTTTCAATACTCCACGCGTAGTGACTTTGAAACCTGCTTCATAACCTTCTTCAACATCGGGATCAATATATTTTATAGTGTATCCACTGTTCTTGTCTACCCATTTATCACCATCATCACTTAAAACACCGATTTTTTTAATTATTAAATCCATTATATCGTTGTAATTAGAGTTATCGTTCAAATAAGCGCTTGCTAAATTGTATCTAAATGTAGGAAGTAGTTCAGTATTAGTTTCAATGCAGTATAACCAATGTGGAGTTTCTTTATTCCCTAATGGACCTAGTCCATCTTCAATAAATGAGCGACAACAAATAGTAACAAATTTAATAATATCTTGTTGTTTTTTGACAAAATCATTTTGTCCTAAAATCAAATCTCTATATTTAGCAAATGGAGATATAACCACAGCAGTTACGAAGTCAATGCCATCTCCTTTATCCAAATTATAGCCAAGTTTGTATTTTTGATTATTATATTTCAACATATTTTCGTTGTTAATTTTTGTCATAACTACAATGTTTTCCAATAAGTAAGCATATTTATTTGCAATTTTTGCTTCGAACTCTTCTTTTGTTTCATTATATTGTTTATCAAACTCCTTCATTATGCTATTCAATGCATTATTTTGTATTTCAGATTTACTTAAAACCATACTCTCACATGTATTGTCCATTTTTTCAGGAACACTAATACATTTTTCTTGTAAGTTACATAATAGACTATTATCACTGGCACCATCAATTCCACTGGGTTCAAAACTTGCATCCAATTCCCATTTGCTATTTTTACGTATATAATATTCAAATGCAATATCTTTATTACTGATATTTTTTAATATTGCATATTGACCGTCAATTACTTTTTTATAACCATTTATTAATGTGTCGGCCAAGTAATCCGCGTCTTCATCACTTAACTTGTAACTATTTTTCAATTTATTAGTTAAAAATATTATAAAATCTTCTGGTGTTTTTGAAAACATTTCTTTTTCGTAATCATCTAATACACCATAGTTCGTTTCATCATATTTTTTGTCAAAATAAATTTGTTTATCATTATCATTCAATAATTCTTCTCTATTGAAATATAATTTTGCTATTATTTTTTTATTACACATTTTTGAACTACTTTCGCTTTCTTCGCGGATGGTTTTATCCAGTATTTTTTTTTCATCGTCAAGTAGTTCAGTGAATTGGTCAGGATATCTCAAGTTTATATTTTGTTTTGTCAGAGTAGTTGTATAGAGTTGTGAACAGTCTTTCAAAATAATTTTTTTTAAAATTTCACTATTAGAAAAAGTTTTTGAAGTCGTATCAATATCAATATCATAGTCATCATCAAAAAGTTCACGCCGTACGTTATTTTTGTCAGTTACAATATTTACTACTGGAAACGCTTCTAGTGGATTTAATTTTTCAGACAATTTGAAAGTTTTTAAACCATAAAACAATTTAGATTTTTCAATAAAATTTTTATTATACTCAGAAATTTTTTCATTGATGAATTGGATAATGTCTCTATATTGTTGATACGTCAAATTATCAGTATACACCAAAAAAGGTTCCAAATAACTGACAACATCGACAACATTAAATTTACCATGTATATATTTTTTCATTAAGTTGAATAGAACGCGTATTCTTGGAACAATAGTGTCTATAAATTTTTCGTACATTTCAGTTTTTGTAGATCCTTTTTTATCATCATCTGAAATATTATAAATAAAGTTTTTAATGTTATTTACGAAGTTGTTTTCATTATAATCAATACTATCGTCAAGAGTATTAACGCTAACAGTTTCAATATTGGTATTTTTTTTTAGTAATTGCCAATAGTTTATAAATATGCTATTTAAATTTGCACGCGTTAGAATATTAGTACATGGTAAATTAATTTGAGAGTATCGAATGAATGGTTCAGGTAGAGTTAAAATGGAACTTAAATACATTTCATCGGAATTCGTCATTTTTACTCTAACTGCTTCAAGTCGACTTCCCTTTAAATTAGTAGCATCGAGTTTAGTCAACCCTAAATTATATTTTTGAATAACAAATCGTTGTGTATTTAACATATTTTTAGAAAATACGCTTGAATAAAAGTCTCCAAGATTATCAATTAGTATATTCAAATTGGAATTTACCATTTTTTCATTGATTATATCCGATATTTGTTCATTGTTTTTATATTCAAATGGAGTAAAAAGCGGGTTCAATTCTTTATAAAGCGATGAATACTTGTTTTGTTCATTGGGTAAATTATTTGTTTTATAATTTTCAATCAATGACTGAATTTTTTCTAAATCTTCATGTAAGTTCAAATTAATAATATCAGAATATTCATCTTCGCTTAATAAAGAATTATCTACATATGTTTTTTTAATGTTTTTGACAACAGGCAAAATCCATAATAGACTTTGATTAAAATTATTAAAATAATTCAAAAGCGGTTTATAATCTGGTTTGAAGACAATCGAACCACTAATGTTGCCATATTCGTCAAAAGTAGAAAATTGTTCACGCAACTGTACAAAACGTTCAATTGTATTATGAATATTGTTAAGAACACGACTAGTTCTTTCTGAGTTAGGAACAGTAGACAATAATTCATCTAACAAGTCGTTTGTTTGACTTTCAATACTGTATCTTTCTGATTTACCATAAACATTGACGAATTGTACGATAGGACCAAAAACCTCGTTTCCAAATTGTATTTGGTCTGCTTTTATCACAAATTCTCTCATCTGCGTTTTAACTTGATCTATAGGTACTTGCAACTGTATTGGTTGCATGGCTATTTTGTTTTCGCTTAACAGTTCTGGAATAGTTTCATCAAATTGCTCTTTTTCTTCAGCCTGTTTCTCGGCATCACTGGGTTCTACGCTTGTAGGAACACATGGTTTGTCTCTTATTTCAAATTTTTCAATTGGTAAGTCTTCTGGTATACCTTTATAGTCAAAATTAATATAAATAACATCACCATCTACCATGGTGACTTCTATCATATCATTTTCTAAATTAGTTATTTCGCCCGTTATTATTACTGGCAAGTCACCGCCAAAATAAATATTTAAACAAGTTCCTGGCAGTAAATTATTTTGTCTAGCGTAACCTTTCTCATTACTTTTACTTTTAATTATAATTTTTTTTATAGAAGGATCGCCTAATGTTCCATCTGGTTCTATTTTAATTTTCGTAGTTTCTAATGTATTTTCATTAATTAACAACATTTTATTTTCATCAATGTAATCGATAAAAAAATTTTGCTCATTTAAATTTTCATTGTTTGGAGCATATATTTGAATGATATATCCTAGTTCAAGTTGAATTAGATTTTTATCTTCATTTGTTTTGTTAAATATATTTGACATATTCGTGTTGTTCTATAATTATGTTAGATATTTTTATGCTTAAGTAAAAACTATAATATTAAAATTTAAAGAGATACTAGTATAATAAACTATTATTAAAATGTCAAAAGTTGTGCACGTCTCTTTGAGTGATATCAAAGGGTTCAATGAATTAATTTATGACGATAAGAATGACACTTCAAACATTCTTAAATTGAACAAATTAGAATGTAGAACTGAAAACAATCAACAATACAAAATAATTTCATATGATAAACAGGTTTTAAACTATGATTTAGTAGATACGTATGGTTTGTGTAGATCGATAATTGTCAATAGTAAAAATAATGTGGTAGGATTTTCACCTCCTAAATCATTACAAGCTGATGTATTTTTAAAGTTATATCCAGTTAAGACAGATGTTGTCGTTGCTGAAGAATTTATTGAAGGTACAATGATCAATGTATTTTTTGATGAAACGATTGGCTTAACTGGAGATTGGGAGATTTCTACGCGAAACATAGTAGGCGCGACTTGTGGGTTTTTTAACACTAGCACTAATACTAGCACGCAAAAAAAAACATTTAGAACCATGTTCTTGGAAGCAGCAAAAGAAAACAATATATTTTTTGAGAGTTTAAATAAAAATTTATGCTATAGTTTTGTGCTACAACATCCAGACAATCGAATTGTTATACCAGTAAAGAAATCAAAGTTGTATCTAGTTGCAATTTATTGTATTGACAACACCGATAAAAATAATATTAAAGTTTATTATCATGATATGGAAGAGATAAAAAAATCTTTTTGGGGAAATGCAATAATTCACTTTCCTGAAATTTATCATTGTGATGATTATTCTGAGTTGATTGATACACATGCTTCAATGAATACAAGTTATGATAAGATGGGGTTTGTTTTATATAATAAAACAACTGGTCATAGAACAAAAATTAGAAATCCGGTTTACGAAGAAGTGAAACAACTACGTGGAAATCAAACAAAATTACAATATCAATATTTAGCTTTAAGAAAAGACGGAAAGGTGAATGAATTTTTAAAATATTTTCCAGAAAACAAAAAAGAGTTGTCTTTTTTTAGAGATCAAGTACATTTGTTTACAAGTACACTTTATGAAAATTATGTTTCTTGTTATATTAAAAAAGAGAAACCATTGAAAGAATTT
>Ga0247842_10001983_pt1 | contig 31846 bp, 25 predicted proteins | sample LaCruzMarch2015__3_FD_192411 | JGI IMG/M metagenome (GOLD analysis project Ga0247842, IMG submission 192411) | Freshwater microbial communities from meromictic Lake La Cruz, Castile-La Mancha, Spain - LaCruzMarch2015_19m | ecosystem: Environmental > Aquatic > Freshwater > Lake | place: Spain...
GGTTTATGTTTTTCATGGCTTGCTTTTTTCTACAGCAAATATAGAAAATCCAATGACATAAGCATGGTTATGTTATTAACAATCAGTTGTATATATTAACAATTGGTTTTTAGAGGTGCCCTTAAGAAACAACGCGCATTCAAATTACCATGCATTTACCTGAAAGATGAGGTCTGTTCTATTTACGATCATAGACCATATGCCGTTTGTGAATCATTCCGGTGTAAACTGCTGCGATCGGTAATTTCTGAAAATGTTTCATACACAGATGCAATCAAAATTATCAATGAGGTAATTGCTCTTAAAGCAAAGATTGAATCACAAATACTTGAACACCATCCCGAAAACAAGGGAGATTCCTTGCCCCGCAAAATGAAAGAATTTAACCTTCATTTTGCTGAAACGATGAACGATGTGGAATTCAGGAAAAAATTAGGCCACATACTCCTTGATTTTTTCATTCTAAAAAAGAAATTATCGGACTCGTTTCGAAAAATCACCGCAAATAGCAAGCACTTAGAATAAATGTCCAAATCCATCAATACATGAGCGCCATCTTCGGGATGATCAACAAAACCGGAAAGCCCACAGAAGAACAAGCAATCCAAAAGATGCAAGAGTCGCTTATTCACCGGGCTGCTAATGGCCATGGTATTTGGCATTCGGCTAATAGCTTTTTAGGACACCATAAATTAGCCATTTTTCCTGAGCAGAAATGGGAACAATTGCCCTATGAAGAAGATGATCTGGTAATTTCTTCAGATTGCAGGATTGATAACCGGGATGACCTGTTCAGCCGGTTGAAAAACGATCTTCAGGATCATCGTGTTTTACCCAACTCATACCTGATCCTGACAGCGTATCGCAAATGGGATGAAAAGTGTGTCGACTACTTCGAGGGCGAATTTGCATTTGCGATTTGGAATAAGAGAACCCATAAGCTATTTTGCGCCGTCGACCCTATCGGATTCCGGCCATTGTTTTATTATGATACGCCTTCGGTCTTCGTTTTTTCGAGCGAGATAAAAGGAATACTTGCAGTGAAAAAGACTCCGAACATTTTTAACGAAGAATCGTTGATTGAGTATTTTTTCAGGCAATCCGATGTAACCAAAACCTGCAATGATGAGATATTGGCTTTGTGCGGAGGCAACAGGCTTGTCCTCCAGAATAACAGGGTGAGGATTGAAAAGTACTGGAATCCCCGGCCGCTTGGGAAATATAGTTTTAACAGGGATGAGGAATGGGCCGAATGTTTACGTGATCTGTTGTTTCAATCGGTCGGCAATAGATTACGTTCAAACCTACCTATAGGGATCGGATTAAGTGGCGGGCTTGATTCCTCAACCATTGCCTGTATTGCCGCTAAAATCCTTGAAAAAAGAAACCAATCCCTGTATGCCTTTTCATCGGTTCTTCCGGAGCATCACCAAGGCATTGAGCGCGATGAGCATAAGTATATTGCGATCATGGGTAAACACTTGAAAAACCTTGATCAAACTTTTGTGGAGGCCCGGGAGGTGAGCCCTTTCAGCAACCTTGAACAAACCTTTGCCATCGATGAAACTTTCCCTAATCCCTTTCACTACATGGATCAGGCTATCCTTGCTGCGGCAAAAGAAAAACTGGTTGGTGTTTTTCTTTCCGGATTCGGCGGCGATTTTTTCGTTTCGGAGAAGGGCAACGAAGTAATTTATGAATTGATCAAACAATTCAGGGTTGGTATAGCCTGGAGACTGTTGGATCAACTGAAACACACTGGATGCAAGTCATACTACGCGCTATTTAAAAGTGAATTTGCCCGGCATACAAAAATTGGGAAATCCATTATTTCATATAGGTATCGGAACCAGTTAAACTGGCAGCGTGATTCGATGCTTGCAGAAGAATTTCTTGTAAAATACAGGAAGGCCATCGATTTTGATTACATATCACATCCGGTATCGTTTATGCTGGATTATATTGAATCCGGAAGAATGGGCAGGGTAATGGGAATGTGGGCAAACAGAAGCGGCGCTTATGCTATGGAATCAGCAGTTCCGTTATTTGATAAGCAAATCAATGAGTTTATGTTCGACGTCCCGATTGAACAGTATCTTGCCGGAGGACACCGGCGGAGTTTAATCCGTCGTGCAACGGAAGGCATTCTGCCCCCTGAAATACAATGGCGGAAAGATAAACAGCCCTATACTCCTGATTTTCACCGCCGGATCATCAGTGAAAAAAAATATATTGAACCCATGTTGAATGATTCAATCTTTAACTTTGCATGGAAATACCTTGACAAAAGCAAGATTAAACAGCAACTTGAAGGGGTAAAACCGGTCCAAAACATGGGCGAATGGATGACCAATGGCGGGAACCGGGTGGCACAGGGAATCATTGCTGTTTATTTTTTACAATGGTTGACAAAAAAAGGTTATATTAATATTGCAGATTAGGTTCTGAATGCATGTGTACTGTTTATCAATACAAAAACAAGAGAAATGGAAAATTCTCAAGAAGGAAAAGACCAGGTTCTTATTAAGATTCAACAAGTAAAAATGGAATGGGTGAAACCGAGAATAAGGGAGTTGGTTACACATGACGGTGTGCTTGGTACTCAAGATGTAAGCGGAGATGTTACTTCAGGGGGTTCATAATACAAACTAAATTTTGAAACATAGCAAAATAGCCTTTTATCAGCGCCGCCACCGCCTCACAATCCCCCAAATTTCAGAGTTAAGGGAGTTTTCCGGCATGGCGATCAGCAATCCGGCCGAAAAACAGATGAAACTGAGCTCCATGGCCAAAATTGCCGAGCTGATCAGGTTATCAAAAATGTTCAAAGCGCATAACCTGGAATTTATTCCAATCAAAGGACCTTTGCTGTCCTGGCGGTTGCATCAGGATTTTACGGTACGTTATACCAATGATCTAGACCTTCTTGTGAATAAGGATGACCTGGGTAAAATTCTTGAAATATTTAAAGAACTTGGATATCAATACCATTATTCTGAAATCCCTTCCGGCAAAAATCATCTCAAACTGTTACAGAATATTTGTCATCATCATTCTGTCTATCATCCACAAAAAAAAATTCTTGTCGAAATTCATTGGAAGTTGTTCGTTCCCGAGTTGCCTTATAATGTAAGCTTAGATGAGATCATAAAGCATAACACAGTCCAATTATCTTTACATGGTGAAACCTTCAATGTTTTTAACAAGGAATTTGATGTTGTTTTTTTGATTTTTCATGGGGCAAAACATGCGTGGTTTCGATTGAAATGGCTTCACGATATCTATTCATATTCAAAGGATTCAGATGTTGACTGGCATCGAGTTATTAAATTGAGCAGAAACTTTGGTGGCGCTCGACTGGTTTACGAAGCATTGTACCTGGCTGACCAATATTGGATCCTTCCTGCAATAGTTGCACGATTATACCATGATAATCCTGGGAAATGCGATGCTTTCGCACTCAGGTATTGCAATCAGTTAATTTCAGAGGAGAGCCGGAAACCCGGATTTATTGAATGGTTAAAATATGCTTATGGACTAACCAGGTATGGAATGACACTTTTTCCCACCTTACGTTATAAGATCGAATTACTACGGGCGTGGAGTTATTCGGATGCAGATATGCAAATTATCAGGTTACCAGATAAGCTGACATTCCTTTATTTCATCATAAGGCCATTTCATGTGGTCTATTCCAAATGGCGGCCATATCATCTTCTTTACCAGAAAAACGATGATCCAGCTTAAAAAAATCCTCAACCTCTACTCCCGGTTCTTCAGGTTTGCCCCCGGCCGGAATACAGGGATATTCCTGACAAACCTATTGTACGGGTTAAGCCAGGGAGTAAGCATCGTGGCCCTGATTCCCCTATTGCAGATGCTGGAGAAAAACTCGCTGGGAAGTAATAAGGTTTTCGCCGTGTTAAATGAAGTGACCAACCGCCTTGGCATTACCATCAGCATTGAACTGATCATCGGGCTCTACCTCGCACTGATCCTGTTTAACGCCTTCATATCGTATGCAAAATCTGTCTGGCAGAGTAATGTGCAGCAGGAGTTCACGGCGGATATCCGGAAAGATATCTTTAGCAAACTGATCCGTTCCGACTGGATGTATCTTTCAGGACAAAACAGGAACGAATTTGCCCACATCCTGACCTCGGAAATTCCAGCAATCACGGCCCTGAATTTTCACCTGTTTTCGTTGTTGTCGGTCTGCATTATTTTTGTCATCTATGTCATCCTGGCCTTCCTGGTCTCTTTTTATTTTACATTATTTGTATTGGTTTGCGGATTTGTTTTGTATCTCCTGATGAACAAATTCATTACGAAAACCTATTCGGCCGGGAAGGATAATTTCTTCACAAACCGCAATCTCTACAAGCAATTTGATGACTTCTGGGATACCATCAAGTTTGCTAAGATCCACGGAACAGAAAAATACCACTTCGATCGCTTTGATGAGCAAAATCAACAATTTGCCGAAGAACGGAAAAGACTTGTCCTGTTGAACCTGACCCCGCAAACCATCAATACGATTTCGAGCGCCCTTATCCTCAGCATAGTTGTTTATGCCGGGTACAAGTTCGGGAACATGTCACTCTCATCATTCCTGATCCTGATTCTGCTGTTTGCCAGGATCTTTCCCCAGCTGATGAAGATGCATACGACTTACATGCAGATTGCAAGCCTTTTTCCTTCCTATGAGAATACCATAGCGATGAAAAAAGAACTGGAAACATTGCTGATTCAGTCTTCGGTTTTCCAGGATTTCCCCTCACCGAAAATCAAACTGACAGAAAAAATTTCCTTTCATAACGTCACATTCGGATATATCCCGGGTAAGATCCTGTTTGATCACATCAACATTACGATTCCTGCCTTCAAAATAACCGGCATCGTCGGACCTTCCGGCATCGGGAAAACAACGTTTCTGGACCTTGTCACGGGATTGTTAACCCCAAAGGAGGGTACGATTAAGATCGACCATAAAGAGCTTATCGAAATTGATGAAGCATCCTGGCATAAGTCCATTGCATATGTCCCCCAGGATTCTGTTTTTACCAATTCCTCCTTGCGTGAAAACCTAGCCATGGGAAATGATCAGGTTCCTGATGAAAAAATATGGCAAACCCTTGACCGGGTTAACGCCGGCCGGTTTGTTCGCGAACTTGCAAATGGACTGGATACCATGATGAGTAACAATGCCCAACAGTTCTCAGGAGGTGAGCGTCAGCGCATAGCAATTGCAAGGGCATTGCTGCGGGAACCAACCCTGTTGCTCCTTGATGAAATCACAAATGCTCTCGATTTAAAAAATGAACAGACAATAATCAACATTTTACTGGAACTGAAAAACGAGATCACCATCATCATGATCACCCACAAAAGCGACCTGGTTCAATATTTTGATGAGATCATTGACGTAAAGAAACTTTAAAAATTCCGACTTATTTACCTTTATGATCAATGATAATTTGCTGCAAGTCCCATTACAGGCGGATTCAATATAATCCAATAGAAGCGCCTGTCCGGCAGATTTCAATATCACAGTCGTTATGGCATTGTATCTCCTCAAATTTCAATAGCTTTGCTCCTTGTACAATCCAATCCCGGTAATGGTGGATAAAAAAACCTTGTCTGAAAGAGATATCTGCTCAAAATACATCACGCCAGCCCTGATTCAAGCTGGATGGGACAGCCAGAAACAGATGCTGGAAGAGGTTTCCTTCACCGATGGTAAGATATATGTCAGGGGTAAATTGACTGCCCGGGGAGCCCGCAAACGGGCCGATTACATCCTTTACTTTAAGCCCAATATACCGGTTGCCATTATCGAAGCCAAGGATAATACCTTTTCTGTAAGGGCTGGCATCCAGCAGGCGCTTGATTATGCCCGGATACTTGACATCCCTTGTGTGTTCAGCAGCAATGGCGATGGATTCCTTTTCCATGACCGCACTGCAACCGGCGCTGATATTGAAACGGAATTATCCCTTGATGCTTTTCCATCACCGCAGCAGTTGTGGGAAAAATACAAGAAATTCAAGGGCATAACGACTCCGGATGCGGAGAAAATTGCCTCCCAGGATTATTACTTTGATGGTTCAGGCAGAAGGCCCAGATATTATCAGCAGGTGGCCATCAACCGCACCGTTGAAGCCATCGCTAATAACCAGCCCAGAATTCTTCTGGTTATGGCTACCGGAACCGGAAAAACATACACTGCTTACCAGGTCGTTTACCGCCTCTGGAAAGCCGGGGTGAAGAAAAGAATACTGTTTCTGGCCGATCGTACTGCCTTGATTGACCAGGCTCAGAAGGGAGATTTCAAACATTTCAGGGATAAAATGACCATTGTACGGAACCGCATGGTTGATAAGTCCTACGAAGTTTATCTCGCCTTGTACCAGGGACTGACCGGCAGCGAAGAAGAAAAAAACATCTACAGGCAATTCAGTCCCGGCTTCTTTGATCTGATTGTGATTGATGAATGTCATCGCGGCTCTGCAAAGGAGGATTCAGCATGGCATGAAATACTCAACTACTTCCATAAAGCTACCCATATCGGACTTACTGCAACGCCACGCGAAACCAGTGAGATCAGCAACACCGAATATTTTGGCGACCCGATTTACACCTATTCGCTCAAGCAGGGCATTGACGACGGGTTCCTTGCACCTTATCGAGTGATCAGGGTTGGGCTGAATGTGGATTATGAAGGATGGCGCCCAGAAGATGGAAAAACAGATAAGGATGGAAACGCCGTAGAGGACAGAATTTATAACATCAAAGATTACGACAAGAATCTGGTTATCGATGAGCGGACTGCAACAGTGGCAAAGAAGGTTTCCGAATTTCTGAAAGGGTACGACCGGTATGCAAAATCCATCGTCTTTTGCGTTGATATTAATCATGCCGAAAGAATGCGATCCTGCCTTTCAAATGAAAACGCCGACCTGGTGGCGATCAACTACAAATATATCATGCAGATCACCGGCGACAATGATGAAGGCAAACGGGAACTCTACAATTTCACCGACCCTGAATCTCAATTTCCGGTCATTGTAACCACCTCTGAGCTGCTTACCACAGGCATTGATGCCCAAACCTGCAAAGTGATCGTGCTGGATGCGAATATTGCCTCAATGACCAAATTCAAGCAGATCATAGGCCGCGGTACCCGGATCAATGAAGAATACGGGAAGATGTTCTTCACCATTCTTGATTTCAGAAATGCCACCGATTTGTTTGCCGATAAAGATTTTGACGGCGATCCGATCAGGGTCAAGCCAGTATCAGAGGAAACCGATCTGGCCGGCATCATCGATGAGGAAGAAAAGGATGAAACACCGATCCTGGATGAAATAACCGGCGATGAGATAATAGTTGAAAAACCCCTGATTCGTTATCCTGACACCGAAAATCCTTCCCTGGCAAATGAACCCAGACATAAGGTTTATGTTAACGGCGTGGATGTATCAGTGCTGGTTAGCCGGGAGCTCTATTTTGATCAGCATGGCAAGCCAATCACCAGCAGCCTGAAAGATCACACCCGTAAAATTATCAAAGGCAGTTATGTCTCCCTCGATGATTTCATCAATAAATGGAATTCCGCCGATCAGAAAGCTGCAATCATTGAAGAGCTGCAACAACAGGGAGTCATGGTTGAAGCGCTGTATGAAGCGGTGAATAAAGATATTGACCTGTTTGACTTGATCTGCTATGTGGCCTATGATAAACCCCCATTGACCAGGAAGGAGCGTGCAAACAATGTAAAGAAACGCGATTTCTTTACCCGGTATGGTGATCAGGCACGGCAGGTTTTGGAAAAACTTTTAGACAAGTATGCCGATGAAGGGGTTGAAGACATTGAATCCCTTGATGTATTGAAAGTGAAACCCTTTACCGATTTTGGATCACCGGTGGAAATCATTGGCTCCTTTGGAAGTAAGAAGCGATATTTACAGAGTATCCATGAACTCGAATACGAACTTTATAAAACCGGTTGATGAATGGCTAACCTTTCAGGCGTAATCAAAAGCATCCGCGACATCATGTGGCAGGACTCCGGGCTGAATGGAGATGCCCAGCGCGTTGAACAATTAGGCTGGATGCTCTTCCTCAAGATATTTTCAGATAAAGACAAAGAGCTTGAACTGCTTGATGATACATACAGTTCACCCATCCCCGATGAATTTCACTGGGTTAAGGAAAAAGGCAACTGGGCTGGCGATGACGAAGGGATAACCGGAGATGAACTCCTGGCTTTCGTTGATCAGAAATTATTTCCGGCACTGCGAAATCTCGATATCAGCGCCATACACCAGCGTGCCCTTATTGTGAGGGAAGTCTTCACCGGGAATAACAACTACATGAAAAGCGGGATCAATATCCGCAAGGTGCTGAACAAGCTGAATGAACTGGATTTTAACGTTGCCAAAGAGCGTCATGCATTCGGTGAACTGTATGAAGGCATCCTCAAGGACCTTCAGAGCGCCGGGAAGTCAGGTGAGTTTTATACACCCAGGGCAATAACAAGTTTCGTAACGGATATGGTGCATCCCCGACTGGGCGAAAGAATCCTGGATCCCAGTTGTGGTACCGGTGGGTATCTAACCTCTGCCATTGAACACCTTAAACTGGAGGCAAACAATGTCGAAGAGCGCCAGAGAATCCAGGAAGATATCATGGGCTGGGAGTATAAACCGTTGCCCTATCTGCTGGCTACCACCAACCTGATCCTGCACGACATCGAAGTTCCCAACATCACCTTCCGCGATTCATTGGATCAACCGCTGAGTAATTATAAGGAAAGAGACCGGGTTGATGTGATCCTGGCAAACCCACCCTTTGGGGGCATTGTCGCCAACAACAACGAAAACAACTTCCCGACTAATTTCCGTACCAAAGAAAGCGCGGACCTGTTCCTCATCCTGATGATCCACCTTCTTAAACAAGATGGGCGGGCAGGCATAGTGCTTCCAGATGGATCGCTTACCGGCGATGGGGTCAAACAGAGGGTGCGACAGAAGCTGCTGGAAGAATGCAACCTTCACACCATCATCCGTCTGCCGAACTCGGTGTTTCAGCCCTATGCCACCGTGGCAACGAACCTGTTGTTTTTCGACAAAGGGAAACCGACAAAGGAGGTTTGGTACTATGAACATCGGCTTCCGCAAGGCCAGAAATCCTACAGCAAAACCAAAACCATCCGGATTGAAGAATTTAACCCTATCAAAGCCTGGTGGAACAACCGGATTGAAAGCGAAGTCTCATGGTGTGTAGATATCCATTCCATCATTGACCGGGGATACGACCTTGATATCAAGAATCCCAATAAACAGGAGGAGGTTTATGAATACAGCAGCGCTGAACTGCTGGCAATGCTGGAAAGTTCGATTGCGAAAAGCGCCGATCTGTTAAACCAGGTAAAGTCAATCATTGATTAAACCATCGGAAGTAAAACATTCAAAATCAATTCATTGGAAAAATCATCTAAGGTATATCTTTTCATTGATGAAAGCGGGGATCCGGCTTTTTATGCATCCAGAAAAAAACTTCTGGTAGGCCAGGAAGGGTTTAAACCACTATTGATTATTGGCATGATTAAAGTTGAGAACAAGAAAACTTTACGCCAATCCATCATCGGTTTTATGGATGAATTAAAGGCTGATCCGCTTTATAATACGTTGCCATGCATCACCAATCCAGATGGCTGGTATTTACATGCCAGTTATGATAACAATGAGGTACAGGTGCGATTTTGTGATTTCATCAGGAAACTGAACGATTTTAAATTTTACTGCATCATAGGGCGCAAGAAACTTGATTTATTTCATAAAAAGCACAATGGGAATGAAACTGAGTTTTATTTTGACCTGGTTTACCACCTTCTTAAGGACCGGCTCAACGAAGAAAATACAGAATATCAAATTTTCCTTTCAGCACGAAACCGATCATCACAGTCGGCATTGAACCAGGCGATCCTTAAAGCCATTGACCGGGACAATTCAAGACGTAAAAATCCGATCAATATCAATTTCAAGTGTAATGTGGTACTGAGCAAACTCACGCCAGAATTAAGCGTTGTTGATTATTTGTTGTGGGCGCTGCAGCGATATATACTGAAAGGTGAACAACGGTTTTATAAAGCATTGGAAAATAAGTACAACCTAATTATCGACCTCTATGATTTTGATAAATATCGGGTAAAAGGGAAGTCAAATTATTATCATGCCCGAAACAGGTTTACGCTCGACAAGGCCGATAAATTCAGGAACGATGGGTATATATAAACAAAAACAATCTTATATACCCCGTGCCAATACTGGCAACCTGCTCCAGTGAGCATTGTGGTGAATATAAAATTGTTTCAGGCACAAATATAGTGATTTCATCAGGAATTTCAAAATTTATTTGAAAAAACATGAATGCGTTGCATGATTTAAATCGGAGTTTTCTGTAAATAAGTGCAATATAACAACGCAACCGAATATTAAGCTAAAACGAAGAAGATCAAAATGAGTTGGCCAAAATCGAGACTTGGAACAGTTTGTAAGATAGAAAAAGGCATAACCGGAATTAACAAAGCAATTCCTGGCGTTTATCCGATGGTGGTGACCAGCGAAGCAAGAAAATCTCACCATGAATATCAGTTTGACGATGATGCTGTTATAATCCCCTTGGTATCATCTACTGGCCATGGACATAAAAGCTTAAAAAGAATTCATTTTCAACAAGGTAAATTTGCCTTAGGCTCAATTCTTTGTGCTGTTATCCCGATGGACAAAACATTGTTAAATGCTGAATACCTTTATCGATATCTCGATCTGAATAAGGATAATGAACTGGTTTCAAGAATGAAAGGAATGGCAAATGTTACCCTGCCGATCAAAGAGATAGCGCTTATTGAGATACCTGTGCCACCAATTGAAGAACAGATTGAATTTACAAAGAAGTACCATCACCTTGAAAATAGCAGCGAATTGCTTTCTGATCAATTTACCCAACAACTGGGCCTTCTTAAAAAACTCCGCCAGCAGATTTTGCAGGATGCAGTTCAGGGCAAGTTGGTTCCCCAGGATGCCAATGATGAGCCTGCCAGCACCTTACTTGAAAGGATAAAGGCAAAGAAGGAACAACTAATTCACGACAAGAAGATCAAGAAGGAGAAGCCATTACCAGCAATTAAATCTGAAGAGATTCCATTTAGGATACCGGAGAACTGGGTTTGGTGTAGGTTAAAAGAAATTGGAAAAATAACTGGAGGGGGAACCCCTTCAATGTTAAATAGTGCATACTGGAATGGAGAAATTCCTTGGATAAGCCCAAAGGATATGAGGTCGGAGATTGTTTATGATTCAGAACTGAAAGTTACTGTGAAGGGAATTGAAGAATCAACCGCAAATATGATTCCGGAAGGTTCACTATTGATAGTCGGGAGGTCTGGGATACTTAAAAGAAAGCTACCGGTAGCGATTAATAAGGTTGAATGTGCTGTTAATCAAGATATGAAAGTTGTCATTCCATTCAATATTTCCATGAACAGATATTTACAATTGATGTTATTTGGAATTGAAAAAATGGTGTTAAGGGACTACGTGAAATTCGGAATGACAGTTCATAGTTTAAAGTATGAGGAGTTCGCTCTAATCCCAATCCCAATACCGCCACTTTTAGAACAACACCGCATTGTAACAAAAGTTGATCAACTCATGAACCTCTGCGATAAACTGGAGCAAACCATCAGGCAGAACCAGAACTATGCACGACAATTATTGCAGGTAACGTTAAAAGAGGCGCTGGAGCCGGGTTCATGATAACAGGATCAATCGATATGAAAGGTGGTACCCATATAATACAAGTTTGTATTCAATGTTGGACAAGTCGATCCAATTGTCCTTACGCCGATTTAATTGCCCACCACATCCCACGGGTAATCAAAAACACTCAGCGGAAAAAGGGCAAAATGACAACGTTTATTCGGTACCCTATTCGGCACCCAGGAAAGAAAAAACCCTGTAAATCGTTGATTTACAGGGTTTAAATTTGATTTAGTGTAGCCCCGGCAGGAATCGAACCTGCATTTAAAGTTTAGGAAACTTCCGTTCTATCCATTGAACTACGGAGCCTTTTGAAATGACGAATGACGAATGACGAATGACGCGGTTTCGGCTGCAAAGATAGGGAATTAAAATTTTCCGGCAAAAGCACTAATTTTGCCTACAAACAAAAAAGAAATGGGACTCAACCGACACGAACGAACCAACCAGATCATGCGCTATATCCTCCTGCTCCCCGCCTTCCTGTTCCTTTTTACCCAATGCAAAAAAAAGGAGGATACAACAACCTACCCCTACCAGTTCCTTTTTTTAACCGAACAATACAAGCCGCTTAACTATACGGACAACGGGACTGTTACGGGACTTGCGCCGGAGGTGCTGAAAGAGGTCTGCAGCCGCCTCAACATTCCCTTTGAGGTAAGTGTTCTGCCGTGGGACCAGGCCTACAGCAAGGTGCTTCAAACCGGCAACGCGGTGCTCTTCTCCACCATCCTGAACACCGAACGAAAGGACAAGTTCAAATGGGCCGGACCGATCGCCTCCCTCGACTGGCACTTTTATTCCTCCTCGCAAAACCCGGTTACCCTGACTTCACTGGACGATGCAAAGCAAGTCGGGCACATCGGGGTGCTGCCCGATTATTCCATCACCCAATACCTGGTCGGACAGGGATTTACCAACCTGGTTTATTGTTCCGACAATGTGGATGCATTCGACCGGCTGCTCAAAGGCGAGATCGACCTCTTTCCTTCCGACAGGATAACTGCTGAGGCAGCCCTTGACGCGCTGCACAAGTCCTATTATTCGGCGACCCCACGGCTGACCATCCGCACCGACCTGGTCTATTTTGCCTTTAATATAGGTATCCCGGATCAGGTGGTGGCCGATTTTCAGCGGGAGATCGACGCGATAAAAGACAATGGCCTGCTGACAAAGCTGTACCGTCAATTCATGAAATCGTCAGATGTCCCGGGAACATTGCAGATATACACTGAAAATTATCCGCCCCTGACCTTCATCGATCCCTATGGCGGCGTTACAGGGTTCGGATCCGATATGGTCAACGAAATCATGCACCGCAACAAGTTTTTTGGCAATATCAAACTCTCTCTTTGGAGCATCGGCTATGACCTGGCGCTTGAAAATCCGAATTTTTGCCTGTTCACGATGGATCGCACCGCACAGCGTGATTCGTTGTTCCAGTGGGTGGGCCCGCTCGGAACGAACACCACCTATTTTTACACGAAGGCGGGTTCAGGAGTCACCATTGCATCACTGGATGATGCTAAAAATCTTCCCGCCGTCGGGACGGTCTCTTCCTGGTTCAACGATCAGTATCTGCGCAACCTGGGATTCACCAACCTGGTATCGGATGGCGATCCCCGCGTGATGGCCCAAAAGCTCATGCAGGGCCAGGTCCAGGCCTTCGTCTGCTCTGGTGTAACCTTCCCCGATATTCTCAGGGAAATTGGTTATGCCTACAGCCAGGTTGTCCCGGCATTTGCCCTCATGTCGACCGATTATTACATTGCATTTTCAAAAGGCACCCCTTACAGCATGGTAAGCCAGTGGCAGTCGGCCCTGGATGCTGCGAAACTGGATGGCACCTATGATGCCATCTACCATAAATGGTTCCCGTAATGGATTCGGACGCTATTTGATATCCGCTCCGTTGACCGCACCTTCGCCCGGAGTCACAAAATAGAGCGTTCCGTCCGTATTTTCTGCCATCAGGATCATCCCCTGCGATTCGATGCCCTTCAGCTTTCGCGGAGCCAGGTTCACCAGGATCGAAACACGCCTGCCGATGAGCTCCTCCGGCTTGAAATATTGGGCAATGCCGCTCACCACCGTGCGCTGGTCAAGCCCGGTGTCGATCTTCAGTTTCAGGAGTTTGTCGGTCTTGGCCACCTTCTCTGCCTCCAGGATGGTCCCAACGCGGATATCCATTTTCGAAAAATCTTCGAACTGGATGACCTCTTTGCCGGGTTTCACAGGGGCTTTGGACTGCAGGGCCTCGTTCGCTATCCTGGTATTCAGGAGTTTTTGCACCTGCGCCTCAATGGCACCATCCTCGATTTTTTCAAACAACAGCGAGGGGGCATTCAGGGCATGCCCGGCAGGGAGCCAGTTGAGTGCGGCGGCATCGCTCCATTTCATTGAAGAGAGGTTCAGCATCTGCCTGATCCTTTCGGTTGAAAAGGGTAAAAATGGTTCGGCCACGATCGACAGCTGGGCACAGATCTGCAGGGAGATGTTCAGCACGGTTCCCACCCTGACAGGATCTCCGGCGTAAACTTTCCAGGGTTCGTTGTCGGTGAGGTATTTGTTGCCAAGCCGCGCCAGGTTCATCATCTCGGCCAGCGCCTCCCGGAAACGGTAGGCATGAATGCTTGCCGCAATACGGCCGGGAAATTGTTTCATGGCCTCCAGTGCGGCTTTGTCCGAATCGCCGAATTCAGCCGCAGCCGGAACACATCCTTCAAAATATTTATGGGTCAGCACCATCGTGCGGTTCACAAAATTCCCGAGGATGGCCACCAGCTCATTGTTGTTCCTGGCCTGGAAATCCCTCCAGGTAAAGTCGTTGTCCTTGGCCTCCGGCGCAGCAGCAGTAAGCACATACCGCAGTACATCCTGTTTTCCCGGGAAATCTTCGAGATATTCGTGCAGCCATACCGCCCAGTTGCGCGAAGTGGAGATCTTGTCGCCTTCGAGGTTCAGGAATTCATTGGCCGGCACATTGTCCGGGAGGATATAACTCCCCTCGGCCTTGAGCATGGTGGGGAAGATGATGCAGTGAAATACGATGTTGTCCTTGCCGATGAAATGCACCAGCTTGGTTTCCGGATCCTTCCAGTATTTTTCCCAGTCGGGGGTCAGCTCCCGGGTGGCCGAAATATAGCCGATCGGAGCGTCAAACCACACATACAAAACCTTCCCTTCGGCGCCCTCCACCGGCACCTTCACACCCCAGTCGAGATCGCGGGTCACAGCCCTTGGCTGCAGCCCCTGGTCGATCCATGATTTACACTGCCCGTAAACGCTGGTACGCCAGTCCTCCTTGTGCCCTTCGAGGATCCATTCGCGCAGCCAGGGTTCATATTGATCCAGCGGCAGAAACCAGTGCTTTGTATCACGCATCACCGGTTGATTGCCGCTCAGCACCGATTTCGGTTCGATGAGGTCGGTGGCATTCAGCGAGGTGCCGCATTTTTCACACTGGTCGCCATAGGCCTTGTCATTGCCGCAATGGGGACAGGTACCGGTGATGTACCGGTCGGCAAGAAATTGACCGGTTGCCTCATCATAGTACTGGGCTGATACCTTCTCGATAAACTGCCCGGCATCGTACATCTTGCGAAAGAATTCCGAAGCCGTTTCATGGTGTATTTTGTTGGATGTGCGTGAATAGATATCAAATGAAATTCCAAAATCCTCAAACGATTTTTTGATGATTCCGTGGTACTTGTCCACGATATCCTGGGGCGAAACCCCCTGCTGCAACGCCTTGATGGTGATGGGCACCCCATGTTCGTCGGAGCCCCCGATAAAAATCACATCCTCGTCGTTCATGCGTAAAAAACGGACATAGATATCGGCAGGAACGTAAACCCCCGCCAGATGGCCAATGTGAATGGGGCCATTGGCATAAGGAAGCGCGGAGGTAACGGTGTAACGTTTAAAAGCAGGTTTTTTATCCATGGAGGAAGCGATAAGCGTGCAAAGATATTACAATTTTTTTGTCACGCGTCACGTGTCACGACCTCTCACCCTGTTACCCTGTCACCTTGTCACTTTGTCATCTTGTTACCTTTTTTCATACCTTTACCCCATGATCCACCCTCCCTACCTCAAGAAGGGCGACAAGATCGCCATCGTCTCCCCGGCCCGCAGCATCACCTTCGAAGAGGTGCATCCGGCCATCCGCTTTTTCCAGCGGCAGGGGTTGGAGGTGGTGCTTGGAAGTTATGTTTTCAGCCGTGATCGCCAGTTTGCAGGCACCGATGAACAGCGGCGCAGGGATTTTCAACAAATGGTTGATGACGACAAGATCAAGGCCATCGTGTGTGCGCGCGGCGGTTATGGTACGGTGCGCTTCATCGATCAGCTTGATTTCAGAAAATTTTGCGAACATCCCAAATGGATCGTCGGATTCAGCGATATCACCGTACTTCATGCCCACATTCACCGCCAGTTGGGCATCGAGACCCTGCATGCCGCCATGCCCATCAACATGCAGACTGAAAATCCAAATGACTCGATGATGAGTCTTATCCATGTCATGTTTGGGAATCCGGTCAGTTATACCTGCGAAACTCCGGCCCTTTCCCGTCAGGGAATTGCCGAAGGATTGCTGGTTGGCGGGAACCTCTCCATCCTTTACAGCCTGATGGGCACCCCCTCAGAACCCGATACCGCCGGGAAGATACTATTCATCGAGGATGTGGATGAATATCTCTATCACATCGACCGGATGATGGTCAACCTGAAGCGGGCCGGGAAACTGGCCAAGCTGCACGGACTGATCGTGGGCGGAATGAGCAAAATGAATGACAATGCCATCCCCTTCGGCCTTACGGCCAATGAAATCATCGCAGACCATGTTCGGGAATACAAATTCCCTGTGTGCTATGACTTCCCTGCCGGGCATGAAACTCTGAACAAAGCCCTGATCCTGGGCCGCAGAGTGACCCTCCAGGTTGGAAACCTGGCCGAAGTCACTTTTTCCTAAAATCATCTTCACTTTTTCCATTTTCTCCGATTAACCTTAAATGCGGAATGGGGCCCATCACGTAATGCAGTGTGGGGGCTTCAATCCTGTGTTTTAACTTCGGATGGTATGAAAAATCACATCGAATTGGGAAAAGCCGGTGAGGAATTCGCGGTCGCCCACCTGGAAAAAATAGGATACCACATCCTCGACCGAAACTGGAGATGGGGGAGGGAGGAGCTCGACATTGTTGCCCGGGATGGGAATTTCATCGTGATCGTGGAGGTGAAAACCCGCCGTTCAGATCGTTTTGCCGATCCGGGGAGCTGCGTAAACCCTAAAAAGCAACGCATTCAGGCACGTGCCGCCCAGGCCTATATACGGTATAAAAGGTTGTTAGGTGAGATTCGGTTCGATGTGATTGTTATCGTAATGAAATACAGTGAAATAAGTGTGAACCATGTTAGGGATGCGTTCTATGCTACACTGTAGCTTATTTCCTCCCGAAATCTGCGGGGATTTCACCCCAATAGGCGGTCTCCCACTTGAGGATTTTATTGGGCCAGGAATTTTCATGCAGCCATTTCACGGCACGGCCAACCAGATCAAAGAGCTTTTGATTTTTTGGCGACACGGCCAGGTTGGTGTTGATGGCCCGCTTGCGCACCCAGGCAATGGCGGTGCGCGAATCGGAATAGACTGGCCAGTCACAGTTTTGCTGCCTGAGATAGGCCAGTGCATGCACCACCCCCAGGAATTCGCCCAGGTTTACGGTCCCTTCAGGAAAGGGGCCCATGCGGAAGAGTTCGGCACCCGACTGCGTATCCACGCCCCGGTACTCCAGCACCCCCGGGTTGCCGGAACAGGCTGCATCCACGCAAATGCTGTCGCTAATTGGTACACCGATCAGGGGGTTGGAACAGGCGACCTTTTTCGGGGCATTCAGCCCTTTGGTCATGTATTTCCGCGGATCATCATTCAGCGCATTCTTGGCCAGGTCGAGCGTTGGGAAACCCTTATACAGGGCTCCGTTAAATCCATCCACCTGCTTTTTGCAATCGGCCCAGCCATCATAAATACCCGGTTTTTTCCCTTTCCAGACGACGTAAAATTTGTTTTTTGGCATTTCAACAAAAATAATCAAAGAATTTGTATCTTTATTCGATTTTTAAAAAATGGAAAGACCAGATATATTAAACATTGATTTTTTTGAGCAAATGGCAAAAACAATTGCTCAGAATATTCCCGTTGACAGGATTGTTCTGTTTGGATCGCAGTCCACCGGGAATATATTTTCAGATAGCGATGTTGATATCCTTGTCATTCAAAAAGAAAACAGGTCAAATAAAGTTGTCCGGAGAAAAGTAGATGCACTCTTCCGTGGACGCAATTTTGCTTTGGATATTATCGTTTGCAGAAAAGAGGAGTATGAGATGAACATCCAGGCAGGTCATCCTTTGTTCATTGAAATTTTAAGAGACGGGAAGGTCTTGTATGAATGAGGATTTTAAAAAACAACTCGTCGCGAAATGGATTGCTTTTGCCAAAGAAAATCTCCTGGTTGCGAAAACGATTATTCATGAAGAGTATGCTCCTTATCATACTGTTTGTTTTATGTGTCACAGCGCTGCTGAGAAATATCTTAAAGCATTTTTATTGTTGAAAAACAGACCACTTAAGAAGACCCATGATTTATCCAATTTGATTGATGAATGCCTTATAGTTGAACCAACGCTGAAGGTGCTTTATGAATATTGTGAATTGTTAAATAATTATGCCATAACCGGAAGATATCCGGAAGAACTTTCCATTGAAACAATTTCAGAAACAGATGCTAAAGAAGCGATAGATTCGGTGAATATCATTTCTGAAACATTAATGAAGGCCAGCACAATTATTTAACATTCATGAACCCCTTCAAAAAACTTGCCGGCCAAACCGCTATTTACGGGATCCCCAGCATCCTGGTCCGGTTCCTCAATTACCTCCTGGTTCCGCTCTATACTTACGGGATTCTGACGCCGGGTGAATTTGGGATCGTCAACCTCTTCTATTCCTATACCGCCCTGCTGATGGTGTTCCTCACCTATGGCATGGAGACAGCCTTCTTCCGTTTCAGTGAAACCGAACAGGACAAACCAACCGTTTACAGCACCGGGCTCATCTCCCTTATCGCCTCCACCGCCCTGTTTCTGCTTTTCACAAACCTCTTCCCGCAAACCATCGCCGGCTGGCTTCAATATCCGCAGTATCCCAATTTTGTCATCTGGTTTGCCTGGATCATGGCGCTGGATGTGTTTTCGGCCATCCCCTTCGCCCGCCTGCGCGCCCTCAACAGACCCATCTGGTTCTCCGCCGTCAAATCGGTCAACATTTTTACCCTCGTAGTGCTCAACCTCTTCTTTTTACTGCTTTGTCCCTTTCTCAATCAAAATTATGCAGATACCTGGATCGGAGCGGCCATCCGGGTCATCTACCGCCCCGACTGGACCCTGGAATATATCTTTATTTCAAACCTCATCGCCAGCATGGTCACGCTGATCCTGCTTTTGCCTCAGGTCATCCACCTGCGTTGGAACTTTAACACAGCCCTCTGGAAGCGGATGATCCTCTATTCACTTCCCCTGATGATTGCCGGGATGGCGGGCATTGTCAACGAAACGGTCGACCGTATCCTGCTGCGCTACCTGCTGCCCTTAAGCCCCGCTGATGCCGAAGCCCAGGTGGGAATTTACAGCGCATGCTACAAAATCGCCGTGCTGATGGTCCTGTTCATCCAGGCCTACCGCTTTGCAGCCGAACCCTTCTTCTTCTCCCAAATGAAAAACAGGGATGCCAACCTGGTCTATGCCCGCATCATGGATTATTTCATCATCGTGGTTTCGACCATCTTCCTGGTCACGATGCTCTTTCTCGATACCCTCTTCATCCGCCTCACCGGTCCCGAATTCCGCAGCGCCCGTGCCGTGATCCCTGTGCTGATGTTGGCGAAGCTCTTCCTGGGGGTCTATTTTAACCTCTCCATCTGGTACAAACTTACCGGGAAAACCCTCTGGGGCGCGCTGATCACCATGATCGGGATGATCATCACCCTCGGGCTGAACCTTTACTGGATTCCCTTGTCGCCCGACCACCTGATTCATGGTTACATGGGTTCGGCCTATGCCACCCTGTTGTGCTACACCGTCATGATGATCCTGGCCTACCTGATCGGGCGTAAATATTATCCCATCCCCTACAACCTGAAAAAATTCTTTGGATACATCACACTGGCCCTGATGCTCTACGCCATCAGTACCCTTTCACCCTTCCATCACAAGCTGGGGATCATCGCATTTAACCTGGTATTGCTGGGTGTTTTCATCTTTACGGTTTATCTCGTTGAACTGCGCATGCCGGCACGAAAAATTTGAACCTTGTTTTTTCTTAACTTTGCGGCCTCCCACTCCGTCGGGATGGTCATACTCCGATTTTTGGAAATGACCTCATCGGCGTACATATGCTCCGAAATGGGGAAATGAACCGTGAGGGTGTGTTAATTTTAATGACCTATGAAGATCAGGATTGTCAACCATTCCAAACACCCCTTGCCGGTCTATGAAACCGTGGCTTCGGCCGGGATGGACCTGCGTGCCAACCTCGATGAGGAGGTGTTGCTGAAACCCCTGGAGCGAAGTTTGATTCCGACCGGACTTTTTATTGAAATTCCCCTGGGATATGAGGCGCAGATCAGGCCCCGCAGCGGACTTGCCGCAAAAAAAGGAATCACCCTGCTGAACACCCCGGGAACCATCGATGCCGATTACCGCGGCGAGATCAAGGTGATCCTGGTCAACCTGTCGAACGAGGATTTTGTGATCCGCAACGGCGAACGCATCGCCCAGATGATCATCGCCGCCCACCAGCAGGCCGAGTGGGTGGAGGTGCAGGAGCTGGAGGAGACGGCAAGGGGCGCCGGGGGTTTTGGACATACGGGGGAGAAGTGACGAATGACCAATGACGAATGACCAATGACGAATGACGAATGACGAATGACGAATGACAAATTTTTACTTAATTACATTTTACCTTGTTACCTTGTTACCCTGTTACCTTGTTACCTTGTTACCCTGTTACCTTGTTACCCTGTTACCTTGTTACCCTGTTACCCTGTTACCCTGTTACCCTGTTACCTTGTTACCCTGTTACCCTGTTACCCTGTTACCCTGTTACCTTGTTACCCTGTTACCTTGTTACCCTGTTACCTTGTTACCTTGTTACCCTGTTACCCTGTTACCCTGTTACCTTGTTACCCTGTTACCAATTAGTTTAAAAAAATGAGATTCCTTTTTCTATATATAAGTTTGGTGGTTTTGCTGGAGGTTCTTCCGGCTCCGGCCGTGATGGCCCAGGAGGGGAAAAGCAATGCGGGTCAGCTGATCGATGCCAAGAAGGAGGCGCTGATCGGAAACGAAAAGGGGGCGCTGGAGATGTTTCGCCGCTATGTGGGCCGTTATCCCAACGACCCGGTGGGCTATTTTGAACTGGCCCGCATCGAGGCCTCGCAGAAAAACCTGGATGAGGCCATACGCATGACCCTGGAGGCCACCGGGCTCGACCCCGAAAACACTTGGTATGCGCTGTTCCTGGCCGAGCTCTACCAGGCAACCACCCATCCGGCGGATGCCATTGCCATTTATGAAAAGGTGGCGGGGAAATATCCGCAGAACCTTGACTACCTCTATCAGCTGGCCGCCCTCTACCTTCAGACCGAAAAGTACGGGGAGGCCATCCGTATGTATGATAAAATTGAAGAAAAGGCAGGCGTTTCGGAGGAGATCACGATCCAGAAGGAGAAGATCTACCTGCACCTGAATGATCTTAAAGGGGCCGAAAGGGAACTTCAGAAGCTGATCACCGCCTTCCCCGACGAAAGCCGCTATCATTCCATCCTGGCCGAATTTTATATCTCGAACAACATGCCCGAAAAGGCGCTTCCGGTCTATAAAAAGATCGCAGCAATGGACCCCGAAAATGCCTATATCCATATGTCATTGGCCGATTATTACCGCAAAACCGGCGACAAGGAGAGGGCCTACGAAGAGCTCAAACTGGGTTTTGCCACCCCGAACCTCGACGTCGATACCAAGGTGAGCATCCTGCTGTCGTTTTATACCGTAAACCAGATCTACAATGATCTGAAGAATCAGGCGTTTGCGCTGTCGGAGATCCTGATTGAGACCCATCCGAAAGATCCGAAGGTCTATTCCATCTTCGGGGATTTGCTTTTGCAGGATAAGAAATACCCCGAGGCCCGCGAAACCTTCATCAAGGCCCTCACCCTCGACAGCAGCCGGTATGTGATATGGGAGCAGGTGCTTCGCCTCGACCTCCAGCAGAGTGATTATGAACATCTGCTTGTTACCGGCAAACGGGCCATGGAGCTTTTTCCTGACCAGCCGATTCCCTTTCTCTTCGCCGGATTGGCCAGCCTGCAGCTCAAGCAGAACGAAGCGGCGCTGAAATCATTTAACGCCGGATTAAAACTGGTGGTGGACAACAATGAACTCCAGTCGCAGTTTTACATGTACCAGGGCGATGCCCTCCATGCCATGAACAAGGAGGCCGAAGCCTATAAGGCCTATGATCAATCGCTCAAGCTCAATTACGACAATGCCTATGTGCTGAATAACTATGCCTATTACCTCTCTCTGGCCGGCGTCGACCTCGATAAAGCTGCAAAGATGGCCAAAAAGGCGGTGAGCCTTGATCCGGAGAGCGCCTCATTTCAGGATACCTACGGATGGGTGCTCTTTATGCAGGGAGAATACAAAGAGGCCGGCGAATGGATCTTAAAGGCCCTTAACAACAAGGAGGAGCCCAGCGCCGAGGTGATGGAACACTATGGCGATGTTCTTTACAAGCTGGGCGATGCCACACAGGCCCTCGAATACTGGCAGAAGGCCAAACAAAAAGGCAAAGGCTCCGACCTCCTCGAAAAAAAGATCGCCGACAAAAAATACTATCCGTGAAAATAAGAAAAACAGAAAATACCACAGGTCATTGGTCATTGGTCATTGGTCATTGGTCATTGGTTATTATCCTATTCCTGCTTCTTTCCTCCTGCTCCCCCTCCCGCAAAGCCATGAAGGCTCCATTAAAAGAGGAGGGCGCGGAATTCCTTTTCTCCAAGCTGAAGGAGAAAGAGCTGAAATACGACTGGTTCTCGGCCAAGTTTTCAGCCGACTATGAGAATAACGGCAAGGAAAACTCCTTTGGCGGACAGATCCGGATCCGGAAGGACAGCCTCATCTGGATCTCGCTTATCCCCATGCTCGGCATCGAGGCGGTGAGAATTATGATCTCGCAGGATTCGGTGAAGATGATCAACCGGCTCAACGACACCTATTTCATCGGGGACTACGAATATGTGAACCGCTTTCTCAATACCAACATCGACTATGACCTGCTGCAGGCCTTCCTGCTGGGCACCGACCTCCAGTTTTACGAGGATGGCAAATTCAGGGCCTCCATCGATCGCGGAGAATACAAATTGTCGACCAGCGCACGTCAGAAGCTGAAAAAACATGTGCGCAGCAGCAGTGAAAAACTGAAGATCTTCATTCAGAACATCTGGCTTGATCCGGGGAATTTCAAAATCACCCATGCCGATGTCAAGGAGATCGGCCGCGACAACATCAAACTTGAATCGAACTATGGGGATTTCGAAGATATGGCAGGGCAGCTTTTTCCACGGGAGATGAACTACATCATCTGGGCTGGAAATACCATCAGGGTCAAGGCCGGCTTTTCAAAAATGTCAATCAACATCCCCCTGCAGTTTCCGTTTAAGATCCCGGCCAGCTATGCTCCGGTAAAATTATAACAGTGCACCCGAATAAAACCCCGTTGATGATCGCCAGAGGAGTATGTATCAGCAAAATTTCTTCCGCAGCCTTACTGATGCTGCTGCTGTTGCTGGCATGTTCCATAACCGGATTTTCCCAGGCCGCGAAGGATAAGGAAAAGCTGCAGCGCACCAAACAACAGCTGGAGGAGGAGATCAGGAATACCACCGATCTGCTGGAAAAAACCCAAAAAAACAAGCAAAGCTCCCTTCAGAAAATGCAGCTTCTGGCCAAACAGATCCGGAGCCGCGAGGCGCTGATCAATGCCATCAACAAAGAGCTCAACGATGTGGAGGTGAAAATTTCGGTGGAAAACCTGCAGATCGACCGGATGACGAAACAGCTCCAGACGCTGAAATCGGAGTATGCACGGATGATCTACTTCGCCTATCGCACCATGAACGGACATAACAAACTGATGTTCATTTTCTCCGCCAGGGATTTTAACCAGGCCTATCAGCGCCTGAAATATTATCAGCAATACGCCTCCTACCGCCGCCGCCAGGCCGAACGGATCGAATCGACCCAAAGCGCCATCAACCGGCAGCGCAAGGAGCTCGAAGCAGTGAAAAATCAAAAGCTGTCGCTGGTCGCTTCACAGCAACAGGAAAAACAACGACTTGACCGGGAGAAGGCGGAGAAGGCCAAGGCGGTGAAAGAGTTTTCATCCAAGGAGAGCCAGTTGCTGGCCACCTTGCGAACGAAACAAAAGGCGGCCGATCGCCTTGAATTTGCCATTGAAAAGCTGATCGCGGATGAGATCAAGGCCTCTGAGGAGCGGCAACGGAAAAGCGCCGCCGGAGAGAAAAAGACGGGAGCAAAGGGCAAAACGACCGAAACCCGCTCCGCCCTGTCGCTCACCCCCCGTGAAAAGGAGTTGTCATCCTCCTTCTCGGCAAACCGCGGACGACTGCCCTGGCCCTGCGACCGCGGGTACATCTCGGGGAACTTCGGAGAACATCCCCATCCGGTGCTCGAATATGTGAAGGTCAAAAACAACGGCATCGACATTACGACCGAACGCGGATCGACAGTCAAGTCGGTCTTTTATGGCAAGGTGAGCCGCGTCATGTCCTTTCAGAACCTCAACAAGGTGGTGATCATCCGCCATGGCGAGTACCTCTCGGTCTATTCCAACCTATCCGAGGTGAATGTGCGCGACGGACAGGATGTGACGGCAAAGCAAATTATCGGGCGGGTGTTCACCAGTCCCGAAGATCAGAAATCGGAGTTGCATTTTGAAATATGGCGTGGCAAGGTGATCCAGAATCCTGAAGGCTGGCTGGCGGGAGGAGTAAGATAATGGGGAGGAAACGATTGTGATGCACCATCCCGGCGAATGGGCCGCCCTGCTTACAGCCGTATTCTGGACCGTAACCGCACTCTCCTTCGAAGCGGCCAGCAAGCGCATCGGATCGATGGTGGTCAACCTTTTGCGCTTGATCATCGGCTTTTGCTTCCTCACTGTTTTTGTCTATTTCTACCGTGGATCCCTGCTTCCGCTCGATGCCACGCCGCAGGCCTGGTTTTGGCTCACCCTTTCGGGGCTGATCGGCTTCGTGTTCGGCGACCTGTGTCTGTTCCAGGCTTTTGTGGTGGTGGGTGCCCGCATCTCGATGCTGATGATGGCCCTGGCGCCCCCCATGACCGCCCTCATCGGGTGGATGGTGCTGGGCGAAACCCTCTCCTGGAAAAGCTGGGTGGGCATGATCCTCACCATGGCCGGCATCGCGCTGGTGGTATTGAAAAGACATACCGCCGAAGAGAGCAACGGCGGCCGCCGGAAGGTGAAATTCAACTACCCGCTCTGGGGGATCCTGCTCGGGCTGGGCGGAGCGCTGGGCCAGGCGGCCGGACTGGTCTTCAGCAAAGTGGGCATGCAGGGATACGATTCCTTCGCTGCCACGCAAATCCGCGTCATTGCCGGAATTGGCGGATTTTCCCTCCTATTTTTCATTTTACACCTCTGGAAGGATGCCTTCAGGGCCCTGGGCTACCGCAAACCCATGCTCCAGCTCACCCTTGGCGCCTTCTTCGGCCCCTTCCTCGGGGTCTCCTTTTCACTCCTCGCCATCAAGTACGCCGACACCGGCATCGCCGCCACCATCATGGCGCTGGTCCCCGTGCTTATCATTCCGCCCTCCATGATCATTTACAAAGAGAAGGTCACCCTCAAAGAGGCTGCAGGGGCAATCCTGGCAGTGGGGGGAGTGGCTATGTTTTTTTTGTAAAAAGTAATAAAAGGGATAAAAAAGCATTATCTTTGCCAATAATAAGTTCTGAAAATGTGATAAATATCACAAAAACGGAACATATAATGTGATTTATGGAGATCAAAAGGAATGTTTTCAAGCAGCTTATCGCCTGGAAAGACAATCCGGACCGTAAGCCTTTAATATTACAGGGAGCCCGTCAGGTTGGAAAAACCTGGTTGCTGAAGCGCTTTGGCAAGGACCATTTTCAAAGTACGGCCTATTTTAATTTTGATCAGCAACTTGAACTCAGGCAGTTCTTCCAGACAACCAAAGATCCTGAACGGATTCTCCAGAACCTTTCACTGGTGCATGGTAAGGCCATACTTCCTGAAACAACATTGATCATTTTTGATGAGATTCAGGAATGCAATGAAGCATTAAACTCCCTTAAATATTTTCAGGAGAATAACCCTGAATACGCCATTGCCTGCGCAGGATCCTTGTTGGGCGTTGCCATGAGCCGCGGGGCATCATTTCCTGTCGGGAAGGTGGAATTTATCCAGATTCACCCCATTGCCTTTTCCGAATTTCTAACAGTGGCCGATGCCCATCTCTCCTCCTATCTCGAAAATCTGGATCATATAGAGGCCATCCCCGATATATTCTTCAATCCCCTGAAGGATAAGTTGAAGATGTATTTTATTTCAGGAGGGATGCCCGAATCGATTGTTACACTGCTTGAAAAAAAGGATGTTGAACGTACCCAGAAGGTGCTTCAAAATATACTGAACGGGTATACCCTCGATTTCTCTAAACATGTTGAAAATCGTGAAATCCCTAAGATAAATCATATCTGGACCTCTTTGCCTTCTCAGCTTTCCAGGGAAAATAAGAAATTTTTATACCATACGGTGAAGCCTGGCGCACGGGCACGCGAATATGAAGATGCCTTACTGTGGCTCGTCAATGCGGGACTGGTTCACCGGGTCTATTGTTCATCCAAACCGGCGCTGCCATTAACCTCCTATGATGACCTGTCGGCTTTCAAAATTTATTTGCAGGATGTGGGACTGCTTCGTCGTTTGTCGCAGTTGGACCCATCTGTCCTCGTTGAAGGCAACAGGCTTCTGACTGAGTTTAAGGGTGCATTGACTGAAAATTTTATTCTGGAGAGTTTGGTTCAGCAGTTTGAAGGGTTGCCCCGCTATTGGAAATCAGAGGGCAAAGCTGAAGTTGATTTTTTGGTTCAATACAAAAACCGCATCTTCCCGGTTGAAGTGAAATCAGACGAACATGTGAAAAGCAGAAGTCTGTCATTTTATCGCAAAGCATTTAATTCCCCCCTGAGCATACGCTATTCATTGCGAAATCTGAAGCTTGAAGAGGGATTGATAAACATTCCGTTGTTTTTGGTCGACTATACGAAAAAATTGCTGGAAAAAACGTGACACGTGACGCGTGACAAAAACCATTTCACCTTGTCACCCTGTTACCTTGTCACCTTGTCACCCTCCTCAAATCTCGCCTTCGCCCTGTAGGTAAACAACGCCCTCAGCTTATCCCAGAAATCACCGCCCAGCACAAACAAACTTGCAATAAAAACGACATCTGAAGCAATGATGATGATGTAGCGCGTGGTAAGTGACATGGAGAAGAGGTGCGGCATAAAGGAGATCATGTAGTTTGGCAGGAAGGGCAGGACAAAGAGCACCAGCCCGATGTTATAGCGCAGCGGTGTAACCTGATTCGGTTTGGCTACCTGGTGATAGATATAATGGATCTTGTAATTGATAAATTCATAGGAGGATTTTCCGAGGATCGCAATGGATGAGATCTTCATGATGGGGGCGCTGATCCAGAAAATAGCCAGGATAAAGCCTTTCCAGAAATGGGTCAGCATGAATCCCTTGAGGAGCAGCCCGATGGGGAGCATGAAAAAGGAGGCAATAAAGATGACCAACCCAAAATAAAACCGGAACCCCGGATCTTTGGGAGGTGGCATTTCAGTGGGACGGTGGAGGAACATAACGAATTACCAATTACCAATTACCAATGACGAAGAAAACGTGACAGGTGACGCGTGACGCGTGACGGAAAAAGTGTATCAAATTCCTCAGCGTTGATAGATTTCTTTTTCATATTGTCTTGATTTTAAATTACCTGTGAAAAACCAGCTTATACATCCATTTTTCCTCCCCGGTTGTAAGCGATAACACATAGATCCCGTCAGGCAGAAAGGAGAGATTAAGCTTTTTGCTCCACCGGGAGGGGATGAAGGGGTGTTTTTCGGTGAAAACCACCACGCCGGTTGAATTGGTTACGGTGATGCTCCCCGTTCCTGGATTCAGGGTATGGAGTTCCAGGATGAAGCGGCCATCACCCGGGTTGGGATAGATCCGAAGCGAAGCGGGTTCCTGCTCTTCAATCCCCGTGCAATCGCGGAAGGTGAGGTAGGCCGAATCGCGGTTCTGGCACTGCGATGGATTGGTTACAGCAAGGCGGATCAGGTAGGTACCGGTTCCTCCGGTGATGGATGTATCAATGGTGATCTCCGGAGATATGAAATTTCCAGGGGTCCACCGGTAAGCTGCTTTTGTGGATGTATCGGCCGTCAGGATCACAGCCTGACCAGCGCATACCGTATCCCTCGGAAAGATGGTGAAGGAGGCCACCGGAAGGGGAGCGATGGCAATCACCTTTTTCCTGCTCTGCGATCCATAGGTCCCCCATCCGGTGAGTCTCATCATGACCGATCCCTCGATCAGGTCATTGGTCCCGGGAATGTAGCGGGTTGTGAGTAACGTGTCATTCTCAAATACCCCGTCGCCCGACGTATTCCAGCGGAGACTGTCGTATTGCGAGGCGGTTCCTTCAAGGATAACATCCATCCCGGCACAGATCGTGTCATCCGGTCCCGGGTCAACGATGGGGAGGATGGGCGGCGGCAGGGCGATAAAGTCGACCCAGGCCCGGTCGAGCCCCCAGCTGAGCGCGATGTCCTTGTTGTAGCTCCATTTGAAGGTGTGTTCCCCGGCATCCACCGGGTAGGAGGCTCGTCTCCAGGGGGTGTCGCCCGACCACTGCCCCTGCAAAACGCCGTCGATGTAAAAGTTCAGGAAATCGTAATCCTGTTCGCTCGAGCTCTTCAGATAAAAGGAGATGCTGTCGCTGGCCGCGGAGGTATAGTCGAGGAACAGCTGCGAATTGGCATAGTGGGTGATCGCCCCCGACCTTGCGCAGTATAACCCCTCCCATGGATCCTGGTTCGTAACAACCCAGGGCGCCGACCCGGCCGTTTGCCAGGCAAACCGGGTGAGGGTGTGGGTTTCCCAATCTTCGATGAGCCGGCCGATCATCTCCCTGAAGGTGCGCTGCGCACGGTAGAGTCCGCTTTGAAGGGTGAGGGTGAGATCGGCGCCGCTTCCCGTGGGTGCATCGGGGCTGACGGTGACGGTGTATTCAGCCTCCTTCACCTCGCCGGGATGAAGGGTGTCGAGGAACACAGTTTCGGTGAGCAGGGTAAGCCAGGGTGAGGTGGTCGAGAGCCGCCCCACAGCCGAAGGAGCGTCGAAATCTCCGGTATTGGTGACCGTGATCACCATCGTCACGGTTTCGCCGGGATCGAGCCGGCCGTTGTGTTTGTTAACGCCGGTGTCAGCAATGACCAGGTGTTGCTTTTCCCTCAGGGTATCTATGATCACAAGGGTGTTAATCTTCAGGGCCGGCGCATGCGATTCGACAGCGAAATGGCTGTACCACACCGAATCGCTGCCGGTCACCTCCACCTCAAAGCGGACGGGCAGGTTGTCGGGGATGGTGTCGGAAACCTTGAAGGCAAAGCCGTCCGGGATGACCCTCACCTGGCCGGGACCGATCGTGTCGTAGAGGGCGATGCTGTCGGTCATTTGGATCCAGGGAGAGGTGGAATAGAGGTACGCCGAGACATTTCCGGCCATCTGGTCGCCGATGTTTTTCAATCCCAGCGAGAGATGCAGCGAATCGCCAAAATTGAGGGTCGTGGCGCTCTTTCCCCGGACCTGAGATAATGGGTTAGAAAGATCCATGGAATTGGCTCCCTTTCCCACTGCCGGCGTGAGTTCATTGGAGTAATAGCTCACCCAGGGCTGGTTGGGGTTGGGGCCCAGGTCGAAGGGCGAAACATAGGTCATGGCCCGGCCGTCGTGGTTGTCGGTCCACATGGGGTACACCTTCATGTTGCGCGACTGGATGCCGATGTAATCGCCGAAATAGGTGTAGGCCAGCCCGGCGATGGGCTTCGGGGTGAAGGTATAATCGCTCACCTGCATGTCGCTCCACGAAAGTCCGCCGTCATAGGAGCAGGAGACATAGGTGGCGGCTTGGGTTGATGGCAGATCTCGGTCGTCATAATAAATTACACACAATCCACCGGTGATGGGGTCGCAGGTGATCCACGGGAAATAGTGCTGCTTGCCAAGCCCCGCCGGATCCTGGTTCACGCGGATGGGATCGGACCAGGTCTCGCCTTCATCGGCGGAACGGATCAGAAAAACGTCGATGTCGGTGCCGGTATTGATCCCCGGATACCCCACATTGGCCCACACGAGGTAGATGTATCCCCGGTTCGGACCGGTACTGAGATCCACCGCCATGGAGGGGAAGGAGTTCACCCGCATGTTCTTGCCGGTCATGGAGGCCCTGATCCCCTTGATGTTGTTGATGATCCGCGTGGCCGGGGTGAAGATGCCGCCGCCGTCGATCGATTTGGCAAAGCCGATGGCGGTTTCATCCGAGGGCCAGGTATCGTAGATGCTCCAGGCTGCATACACCTCGCCGCCCGGACCGGTCTGGATGTTAACGCCGTGGTTGAGCGATCCGGCCATCGCCGCCGAACTGATGTTGTAGGGCGACGACCAGGTCAGTCCATGGTCGGCCGAACGTGCGATCTCGATCTGGTTGGTGTCGGCCGATCCCGGGATCTGGTTGGTCCAGCCGTCGTAGAGGTACCCGGCGAAGGGACTTCCGGGTGAGGAATCGATCCAGAGGTGGTTTTTGTCCAGCACCCCATAGGCCGCCGTGGGACCCTGCCCGACCTTGACGTTCGTCCAGCTTTTCCCCTGGTCTTTGCTGTACGACACCGCCTGGCCCCACTCCTCGCTGATCCTGCCCACATACCACCAGCCATTCAATCCGATGGCCGTGGAGGGGTCGCCGTTGTTGGTGCCATTGGTGCCGCGGGTCGATCCCTGCCATTCCTGCCCGCCATCGAGCGAGAACAAGGCATCGGCGCCGTAGGCCTGGTCGGCATATCCCGCCGTCCAGCTGCTCGAATTGTTGCTGTTGAGCGTAACCGACTCATCCGACGGATCGATGAACACCGAATTTTCGCTCTGGGTCACGTCGGTTTCGGAGGTGACGGGGAGGTCATGGGAATTACCAATTACCAATGACCAATTACCAATGACGGAAGAATCGTGACGCGTGACGCGTGACGCGTGACGGGAGGAGGATGAATTTGGTCCGGTATCTATTGGGTTGATGTATTCTTTGATCTGTGTTCCGGTGAATTTTCCTTTGGGGATCTCGACCCGGGGATTGGGGGTGACGTACCCGAGTTTCACCATCCGCGACCAGTAGCCGATGTTGTCGATCTTGGTGTTCACCCTGCCCTTCCCGGAAGGGGTTACCTCCACAACCCTCCGTTCAGACTGGCTGAAAAGCAATCCCGAACTGATCAGCAGGATCAGGCATATGCCGGCAAAACGTTTGAACATCCTCACTTCAGGAGAGATTTCTACAAAGGTACGCGACTAATGACTAATGACCAATGACCAATGACCAATTTTTCTTCATTACTTCATTACTTTGTTACGTTTCACCTTGTCACCCTGTTACCCTGTTACTTTTTCTAGTATCTTTCCATTATTCAAAAGTGAATTATTCAAAAACGGATAATTATAGCCGGTACGGCCCGTCATCAGAGTCGAAAACGACGGATCGCCTGTG
>Ga0247842_10001985_pt1 | contig 31812 bp, 31 predicted proteins | sample LaCruzMarch2015__3_FD_192411 | JGI IMG/M metagenome (GOLD analysis project Ga0247842, IMG submission 192411) | Freshwater microbial communities from meromictic Lake La Cruz, Castile-La Mancha, Spain - LaCruzMarch2015_19m | ecosystem: Environmental > Aquatic > Freshwater > Lake | place: Spain...
CGTCGCCGCCTGGGCCTCGGTCCTGTCGCCGCCGGGCTGGACCGCGGCCAAGACAGCGGCGCTGGAGAAGGTCATCGACGCCTATCCAAATGAATAGCCAGCCGGGTGCTTGCCATCCCCGACGACTCACGAGGCTGTCTGTCGTTTCGCGAAACGCAGAGCGGGCCGAGTCATCTTCGGTGCGTTGCCTGCATCGGCGCAGGCGGTTCATTGTCCGACCGCCCTCGACCTCCCCTCCATACGCCAGGGGTCACGATCCTCGCTCTCTGCTCGAGCACCCGTGACGGCGGCCTTCGACGCCGCGGATGAGCCCCGCGACTCGTCGTGCTCACACTGCGTCGACTCGAATGCCGTCGGTGCTGCCTGAGTACTGTCCGGCGCCCCGGCCCCCCAACAACCCGTTCGCGATCGCTCTGAGCCCGAACTCGAATGCCGCCTGCGTGTCCTGGCGAGGCTGGGCGGCTGCCTCACTCAGGCACGGGAACTGCTCGGGTGAGGCGAGGGCGACGAGGGCTTCGGTGTCGCGGTTGCCTGGGTCGGCGATCTCGTTCGCGATGATCGCCGCGTAGCCACGCACCGCGGCCGTCAGGACGTGCATCCCGGCCACTGCATGCTCGGGCGCGATGCCGCCGCTGCGAAGGATGGCGACCATGAGCTCGACCGGCGCGAGGGCCGCCGGCGTGGCAGGGCCACGGACCAGGAGAAGCGGCATGGCGTTCCGGTGGCGGACGAGCACCTCCGCGTAGGCCTTGGCGGCGCGGATGAGTCTCTCCTCGGCAGGCGCGGACGGGTCGTCAACGCCCAGGTCGATCTCGGCCATGACGGCCTCGACGACGGCGTCCAGGAGCGCCGCCTTGTTCGGCACGTAGTAGTAGACGGCCATGGGGTCCATGCCCAGCTCGGCACCCAGGCGGCGCATCGTAAGGGCGTCCAGCCCCTCGGCGTCCACCAGAGCGATGGCGGTGTCCACGATGCGCTCGCGGGAGAGCGGCTGTCTGGGCTTGGGCGTTGCGGGCATGAGCGGATTCCTTTGCGGGAGGACTTGACAGCTTGATTCTACAGAGTAGAATGCGAGACGCAAGTGTTCTACGCCGTAGAAAACGGCGTCCCAGCAGCGTCCTTTGGAGGAGTGGTCGGAATGGATGGGAATGCATCGTTGCGTCGAGTCAAGCGCGTCGGCACAGGTCTGTGCTTCATCATCTTCCCTTTGGTGTTCGTCTTCGCCTTTTCGGCTCACCCGAGTCTTCTGCATCCTCACCTTCTTAGCCCACAGGACCTCATCCTCAGGGCTCACAATGCCGGCTTGCTGCAGTTCGGCCACGTGCTGGTCACCTTGAACACCGCCCTCCTGGTCGTGATCGCCCTGCACTTCATGAGGCTGCTGGACCGCACCTCCTGGGCCTGGGCCGGTCTAGTCGGCGGAGCGGTGGGCATTCTCGGCGCGATCATCCTGGCGGCGGACAAGGGCGCGTTGTGCCTGACCATGTCGGCTCTCGATACCGTGCCCGCGAGCAAGTTCGCCGCGATGATGCCGGGTCTGCTCGCCATGTTCTCTCACAAGGGCTGGATGGTATTGTTGTGGGGCATCACCCTCCTGCCGCTCGGCTTCGCGATCCTGGCCGTCGCCTTGTTCAAGGCCAAGACCCTGCCTCGCTGGCAGAGCGCGTGCTTCCTGGCAGGTGTGCTGTTCGTCGGGTTCCCTGACGGCGCCGAGATCATCAACCTGACCGCCTCCGTCCTCATGGCCGTGGCGCTGATTCCCTACGGGATGCGAATGGTCGCAAGACAGGGTTCCGCGCGTAGTGCCGCAGCCCCAGCCCGGGAGTCACTGCCGGTGCTGGAAGCGCTACCCGAGATCGGCGTCGACGCGCGGCCCTGGCCGCGGCAGTCCTGCACCACATGCCGCCGCAAGTAGCAGACCGCCCGGCTCGCCGATCGCGCTCGAGAATGGAGTCGAGAATGGGCACCAATGAACGCAACGCCGGATCGCCCATGCCGGCAGGACTCTCGCTGCTGTGGATCTTCATTCCGTTCAACATGGTCTTCGCGGACATCCTCTCGTTCATGTATCCCGGGTTCCTGAAGGAAGTGCTGACGGGCTACGTCGGCGGCGTCCACATCACGCCCGGCTTCCTCGTGGCGGCAGCGGTACTGACGGAGGTCCCGATCGCCATGATCGTGCTCTCCCGGGTGCTCGGGCAGCGGGCGAACCGCTGGGCGAACATCGTCGCCGGCGTGATCACCGTCGCCTACGTCATCGGTGGTTCGACGCGCTATCCTCACGGCATCTTCTTCTCGGCCGTGCAGGTCGCATGCACCCTGCTGATCGTCTGGTCCGCGTGGAAGTGGCGGAGCCCTGGGGCCTCCATGATCCCGGCTGTCAGGGTCGACACCGTGATCTGACCGCCTCCCGCGCTGGGTATGGCTTGCCGGCAGAGAGGACGGCGCCGACTGCGCCGCACCTCCATCGGAGGGAAGACGGGACGACGGGCGGCGAGGCCGGAAGGGCCTCGCCGCCCGTCGTCGCGTCCGCACTCGGTACCTCCGCGAGTTGACCCCTGTCCCGCGGGCTCGAGTCCTGCTGGGTTCACCAGTCGTTGTCGCAGATCGCAGCGAAGATCAGCGCCGGTCCCTACGATCCGGTCGGCGCTCCGACCGACAGGGCGATCAGCCGCACCGAGATGTCGATGATCTCGTCGAGCCGCGTCTCGTAGTCCCGCGGCTCGAGGCCGACCGCCGTCATCAGCCAGGGGGCCATCGTCGCGAAGGCGAAGAGGCTGGCGTTGACGTAGGCGCTCACCAGGTCGGGGTCCAGCCCGCCGGGAGCAGGCGCCGTCCCCGCCTGCAGGTCGCGGATGGATGCGGCCAGCAGCATCGCCGGCGTGGGGACCGCCGGGTCCAGCAGTCTCTCGGGCCCGGCCCCGGCCAGTTCAGCGCGAGTGATGAGCAAGGCGTAGTCGCGGAAGCGCGTCACGCCGGACTTGAGCTCCACGCGCAGACGCTCGAGATCGCTCGCGCCCGCCGGGAGCGCGCGCGGCCCGGCCGCGAACTCGTCGATCTCGTCCTGGACGATGGCGGCGATCAATCGCTCCCGCGTACCGAAATGGTGCTGGACCAGCCCATGGCTCACGCCGGCGGCCCGGGCGATGTCGCGGATGCTCACGGCGGAGATATCGCGCTCGGCGAAGAGACGCCGCGCCGCCTCGAGGATCGCCGCCCTGGCCTGCTCCGCGTCGCGCCTCCTCGGGCTCACACCTCACCTCGCTTCCTCCGCGGCCTCCGGCGGGTCGGGAACACTGGACGCTCGGCGCGCCGACTCCTACAATACAACTGTCCAATCGGCGGCGTCGCCCGCTCAGCGACGCCAGAGTCAGGGGGGTTCCGGAATGAAGACGCTTGTGGGCGATCACGGCTTCGGCGGGGGAGAGGCAGGCGCGGCGGCACGCGCACGCAGGATGCTCGTGCCGGCCGGGGTCCTGCTCCTCTTCCTGGTGCTTCTGCTCCCGGCAGCCGTCGCCGCGGCGACGACCTACCCCATCCCGGCGACGCCGATCCCGAGCGCTTCCCCTTCCGCCGCTCCGGACTACGTCGGCACGCCGGCGACGGCCCGCGAGATCACGGCTTCGCCGATCCCCGTCAACCCATGGATGGCGCCGGCGCCCTGGAACAACGGCCACAACGACACGTACATGAGCGACACGTATCCGGTCGCCGGCCCCATCGGTCTCTCCCCGCAGGTCTTCTCATCCTGGCTGGGACAGGGGGGCGCCAACAACATCGGCTTCGTGGGCATCGCGGGCTTCGACCTGGCCGGCAATATCGTCGCCCCGGTCGTGCAGGGGACTGTGGGCAGCCTGTTCTGCACAGTCACGCTCACCCTGCTCGACCCGGTCACCCTGGACGTCCTCGCGGAGTACGACCTGCCCGGATACCTGCGGACGAGCCTCCTCGACCGTCTGCCCGGGGCGTATTTCTACCTCGACAACGACGGGAACGTGGTCATCGGCACGACCGACCGCACGATCCAGTACATCTCGCACCAGCAGACGGCCGGCGGATGGCAGTTCACGAAGGTCGGCGAGACCGACCTGAGCGGCTACATCCCGAGCAGCGACAAGATCCAGGCGCTGCAGCCCGACTTCAACGGCCACATCTGGGTGACCACCAAGGGCGGCCTGGTGCTCACGGTCGACGCGACGACGCGGAAGTATCTCGGCGTCGACACCTCGCTCGCGCTGCTGGGCGAGCGCATCGACAACGGCACCGCCGCGGGCCAGGACGGCGGCATCTACACCGTCTCTACCAAGGCGTTGTACCGCTTCGACGCGGACAAGTTCAACCGGCCGGCGGTCACCTGGCGCGCCGAGTTCGGAGCGGGCGACCGGCTCAAGCCGGGCCAGGTCGACCTCGGCTCCGGGACGACGCCGACGCTGATGGGCACCAAGTACGTGGCCATCACCGACAACGCCGACCCGTACATGCACGTGCTCGTGTACAAGTGCGCGGAGCAGGTCAGCGGCAAGCGCCTGGTCGCCAAGGTCCCGGTGTTCGGCGCCTACCAGGGCTCGAACGAGAACTCGCTGGTCTGCACCGAGCGCTCCATCGTGGTCGAGAACAACTACGGCTACGTCAGCCCCTTCCAGGACACGGTGGGCGGCGGCACGACGACGCCGGGGCTGACGCGCATCGACCTCAAGAAGGACGGCACCTGGAGCAAGGTCTGGACGAACAACGAGCTGAGCATCCCGAGCGTCGTGACCAAGCTGTCGCTCGCGAACGGGCTCGTCTACACGTACAGCAAGCCGTACCTCGCCGACGGGACGGACGCCTGGTACTTCACCGGCGTGGACTTCCGCAATGGCAAGGTCGTGTGGAAGCAGCTCGCCGGTACCGGGGTGCTCTACGACAACGACTACGCCGCCACGTACATCGGCCCCGACGGGACCTTCTATGTAGGCGCGAACGGCGGCATCGTGGCCATGAAGGACCAGCCGTGAGGTGAGTGACTCGCGTCATTGAATGGCGGGGCGGCGCCGGCATCGCCGGCGCCGCCCCGCCTGCCAGTCGCCAGCCTACGTCGGATTTACCGGGGCAGCCGGTGGTGAGGAGGAAACGATGAGGGGTCTCGTGCAGTGGAGAAGCGGGATTGCGCCGGCGTTGCTGGTCATGGCGCTGGCGGCGCTGGCTCTCGGGGTGGCGATGGCGGGCGCCGCGCCGCCCGTCGCTGTCTGGCAGCCGTCGTTCACCGGCTCCACAGAGGCGACGTCCTATCCCGTGATACCTCCCGGTCCGGCGACCGTGCTGCCCGACTTCGTGGGGTCCGCGGTCGCGGCGCAGCCGCTGCCGGATGCCGGCGTGCCGCAGGATCCGTACCTCGGGAAGAACCCGTACGGCTACCTGCACGACGACAGCTGGAACAGCGACACGTCGAGCGGGCCCGGACCTCTCGGCCACGACCCCGAGACCATCTCCTCCACGCTCGGCGTGCCCCCCGTGCTGCAGTGGGCGTCGAGCATCAGCAGCTTCGGCTTCGACAGTCACGGGCGGCTGATCGTGGCCTTCCTGCAAGATGGGCTCGTGACGGGCGCGTCCGTCCTCCTGGTGGACCCGGTGTCACTGGACGTCCTCTACCGCTACCCCTTCGGCGCGAGCGCGATCTGGAGCATCTACTTCTACGTCGACGACCAGGACCGTGTCGTGATGGCGACCGGCCCTCGCAGCATCTCGACGCTCCGTGAAGGCGGGACAGAGACCGCGCCAACGCTCGAGCTCGTGCCCGAGAGAAGCTACGACCTCTCGCAGGTGATCCCGGAGGGCGACCGTCTCGCGGGGCTCCTGCCAGACTGGAGCGGACGCATCCTGTTCGAGACGGCCGGCGTGGGCGAGGCGACGGGGCCACGCGTGGGCGTCATCGACCCCGCCACGTGGCCGCACGTGGAGTGGGTGGAGCTGGGCAAGGGCGAGTACATGGCGAACGGGATGGCGGTGACGAAGACAGCTTCGTACGCCATCACGTCCAAAGCGCTGTACAAGCTCGTCGTCGGAGACGACGGCCGGCCACGTGTGGTGTGGCGCGCCGGGTACGACCACAGCGTCGACAAGTCTCAGCTCGGGCAGCTGTGCGTCGGTTCGGGGACCAGCCCGACCATCCTCGGCGGCGGCAAGTACGTGACGATCAACGACAGCGCCACGCCGATGAAGGTCCTCGTGTTCCGCACGGCCACCAAGCTGAAGCCGGGGCAGCGCAGGCTCATCGGCTCGATCCCGGTGTTCGCGGACATGGCGGGCCAAGCCGCCGCCAACTCGCTCCTCGGGTACCGCGACTCCATGGTCATCCAGAACAGCTACGGGCACTCGGACGTCTACGACAAGGACGGCTTCCTCCGGTCGACGGACAGCCTGCCCGGCTTGGAGCGCATCGACATCAAGCCGGGCGGCAAGGGGCTGCGCAAGGTCTGGGTGAACGACGAGGTCACATCCGTCAATCTCCCCAAGCTGTCCACGCAGACCGGCCTCATCTACGTCATCGACAGGCAGGACGACGAGGCGGGCGTCGACGTGTACTACTGGACCGCCGTGGACTTCCGCACCGGCAAGGTGGTGTGGCGCAAGATGGCCGGCAGGGGCGTCGCGTGGGACAGCTACTTCGCGCCGTCGTCCCTCGGCCCGACCGGCACGTTCTACAACGGCAACTATGGAGGGCTCGCCGCTGTGCGGGACGGGGAGTGACCCGCTCCTGCCGCGGTGAGGTGGCGCTCAGACGCTCTACCTCCGCGGCGGTGCGATCCCTCCACCGTCCTTGAGGAATCGTTTCAGGCTCACGGTCACGCCCATGGGAGCGTAGTCGCCGAGGAAGCGCGTGGCGTTCTGCGCGTAGATGTTCTGCGGATCGCTGAGGTCGAGGACGGGCACCTTGTCGATGCTGCCGGGGTACGAGGGGTCGGTCACCAAGTCCCGGTAGATGACGACGCCGGTCCGCCCTCTGATCAGCCAGGGCATGAAGGTGTAGCCGCGCCTCTCGGCCTGTCGCCGGATGCTCTCGTCGCCGAGCGCCACGTAGACGAAGCCGTCGCCGGCGACCTTGAACTGGTCATCCCGCAGGCCGAACGGGGTGGACGTGTTCCGGTTCTGCTCGTTGAGCGACCAGTAGCGCACCTCCGTGCCGCCGAATTCGGCGTTGTCTTTCGGGAACGTCGGCGGCTTTAGGCGCACCACCACGACCTCGCCGGCCCGACGGGTGACGGCACCCAGGAGGTAGGAGCTGTCGGCGTTGGGGAACTGCCCGATGCCGACGGCGTGGTAGAAGCGCAGCTGCTTGTCGACGATCGTCGTGAAGATGGGCCGCATGACCCATCCGAAGACGGCCATCGGGCGTCCGCCGAGCAGGTACTGCTCAGGCAGGGGGACGCCCTGCCCCGTGCGCACGTCGTAGGCCTCGACCGTGGGGAGTGGCACGCCCGCGGTCGCGCTGCCCTGGGGCACGTAGTAGCGGAGGATCACGACGAGCGTGCGGATCTGTGACGGGTCGAACTCGAGCGTGTTCACCTGTGGATCCTTCGTGGAGCCGGCGGGCTGCACCGCGACGACGTACGACCGGTTCGGGGCGCGAGGATCGACGCCGGGGACGAAGGGGTTCACGCTCCCCGGCGCGGGCAGCAGTTCCTCGTCGGTGAGGGCTCCGTAGGAAGGACCCCGGTACGCGCGGTAGATGTTGAAGCTCATGTACCGGGCGTAGCCGAACTGTCCCTTGAAGCGGAGCCCGATGTACCGGGCCTCGCCGCTCCGCGTGAAGGCGAAGGAGAAGTAGTTCGCGTTGTAGTCGGGGATCGCCGGCGTCGTGAGGTCGGTGCCGATGAACGGCTCCCAGGCGCCGTAGCCTACGATCGCGCCGGGTTGCCCGGGTCCGCCTGCCGCTGCGGGAACGGCCGGCACGAGGAAGCAGACGAGGCATACGGCGAACAGGGATGGCAGGAACGCGGCGCGAGAGTGCAAGGTCCCAGGCATGAGGCTCTCCCCCTTCCAGGCAGGACAGGCGAGGACCGCCCTGCGGTCGCTCCGGTAGGACCCTCGCGATGACGATGCTACCGCAGGAACGCGCTCCGGGCGAGCCTTGTGCGCCGATAATATGGGGACCCGCCGGCGCCGCGACGGCACTCAGGTGGACGCCTGCACCTCCGCAGGCGACTCCGCGGTCGCCTGCAGGGGCAGGGCCGCGTCGTCCGCGGTCATGCCGTGCGGGATGTCCCCCATCCGGGTGCGGAGCGCGGCGAGCGCGCCGGGGTGCTCGTGGACATCGAGACCTGCCCATGACAGGGTCGTCATCGTCGGACACACAGACCCCCGTCGTGTGCGAACGGGGTCCGGCACTGCGTCGACGAGTGCGGCAGACAAAGACGGCCACATCGTCTAGCGTGACCAGCGTTCCCCGTGTGGGGACGCCGGGGACGTCGTCCTCCACACCAGTCGAGGAGGTGTCCACGAGATCTGTGCGACGGTTCCTTCCCGTCCTGGCGATCGCAGTCCTCGCCCTGGCGGTTGCCGCCGCCGTGAGCGCCTCGACCCCGCTTCCGATGTGGGTCCCGGCCCTCGCGACGTCTCACCAGGCCACGTCCTACCCGCCCATTGACCCGGGCCCGACCACCGTGCTGCCCGACTTCGTCGGGAAGGCAGCCAAGGCGCAGCCGCTGCCGGATGCGGACGTGCCGCAGGACCCCAACCTCGGTAAGAACCCGTACGGCCACATCCACGACGACAGCTGGAACAGCGACACCTCGAACGCGCCGGGGCCTCTCGGCCGCGACCTTGAGACGATCTCCTCGCGTCTCGGCCTGCCGGCCGTGCTGCAGTGGGCCTCGTGCACCAGCACGATCGCGTTCGACAGTCACGGGCGACTGGTCGTCAACTTCATGCAGGACGGCATCGTGCCCCGGCTGGACATCCTCCTCGTCGACCCGGTGTCGCTCGATACACTGGCGGCCTCCCCGGCGGGTGCCGCCTCGATGGGGACTTCCTGTTTCTTCGTCGACGATCACGACCGCGTCGTGATCAGCAGCGGGCCCCGCACGATCACGATCCTTCGTGAAGGCGGGACCGCCGCTGCTCCGACGCTGGAGCCGCAGGTGCAGTACGACCTCTCGCAGGTCATCCCCTCGGACGACGCTCTCGCCGGGCTGCTCCCGGACTGGAGCGGTCGCATCTGGTTCCAGACGGTGGGCATGGGCGCCTCCTCGGGGCCGCGGGTCGGCGTCATCGACCCCAAGGCCTGGCCGCAGGTGGAGTGGGTCGAGCTCAACCGGGGCGAGCAGATCGGGAACGGGTTGGCCGTGAACAAGAACGCCTCGTTCGTCCTGACCTCTGAGGCGCTGTACAAGCTCGTCGCCGGGCGCGACGACCGGCCGTCCGTCGCGTAGCGCGCCGGCTACGACCACAGCATCGACAAGTCTCAGACCGGTCAGCTGTGCATCGGGTCGGGGACGAGCCCGACCATCCTCGGCGGCGGCAAGTACGTGACGATCAACGACAGCGGCACCCCCATGCAGGTCCTGGTGTTCCGCACGGCCGACAGGCTCAAGCACGCGCAGGACCGCCTCGTGGGCGCGGTGCCGGTGTTCGCCGACATGTCCGGCCAGGCGTGCGCCCAATCGCTCCTCGGCTATCGCGACTCCATCGTCGTCGAGAACAACTTCGGACACACCGACGCCTACGACCAGAACGGCCTGCTCACCTCCACGCCCAATCTGCCGGGGCTCGAACGCATCGACATCAGGCCCGACGGCAAGGGCCTGCGCGTCGTCTGGGTCAACGACGAGGTGCGCTCCGTCACGGGCCCCAAGCTGTCGACGAAGACGGGCCTCATCTACGTCTCGGAGAGACAGGACGACCTGAACAGCGTGGACGCGTACTACTGGACCGCCGTGGACTTCCGCACGGGCAAGGTGGTGTGGCGGAAGCTGGCCGGCGCGGGCGTCGCGTGGGACAACTACTGGTCGCTGCCGGCCCTCGGCCGGACGGGCACGTTCTACGTCGCTGAGTACGGTGGACTGGCGGCGGTGCGGGAGGGGAAGTGAGGGCCGTAATCCGGACCAAGGACAAGCTCGCACGCGGCGAGAAGCGGCTGCTCGCCGCCATCCCCGTGTTCGAGGACATGGCCGGGCAAGCGGTCGAGAGCTCGCTGCTCGCCGCCGGCCGCTCTCTCATCGCCGAGAACAACTACGGCCACTTGTGGTCCTTCAATCAGAGAGGGGACATGTCGTCGACGGGAGGGCTGCCGGGCTCGAGGGCGTCGACATCAGGAAGGACGGCACGGGACTGGTCAAGGTCTGGAAGAGCGACGAGGTGGCGGCCATGACGACGCCGAAGCTGTCCACCAAGACGGGCCTCGTCTACGTGCTGGCGCGCACGCGCGACGACCAGACGGGCGCCGACGCGTACTACTGGACGGCCTTCGACTTCCGCACCGGCAAGGCGGTCTGGCGCAAGCTGCTGGGTACCGGCATCTACTACGACGGCTACTGGTCGACGACGGCGCTCGGCCCGGACGACGCCTACTACGTCGCCGCCTGGGGCGGGCTGGCGGCGATCAAGGACGGGGGCTGACGAAGGTCTGACCCCTGCAGGCGTACGGTGAGCCGGATGAGGACGGGCGGGCGGCGGTAGCCGCCCGCCCGTCCTGCGGGTACCGGTCAACGCGCGACGCTCCTGCGACCGCGGACTGTTCGTGCAGAAGCGCGCTCGACCTCGAAGGCTCCAGTACTCGCGGGACTCGATGCCGATCGCGTCGAAACCACTGAGCTGCCATAGGTCCCCCGCGGCGAGTGAGGAGCCGATTGCTCCGAAAGTGCGGTAGGGTGGCTCCAGGATGTGACCGACCAGCCGCCGGACTTCGAGCCACGAGCTCGGGGGTTGTCCAGGTAGGTCCACCAATGTCGTCGTAGCGACGACGCGTCTTTCTCAGACCCGGGCCGAGGCGTGGTCTGTCGTGCCGGCGAGAAAGGACGAGAGGTGCAGGAGAAGAGGTCCGTTGAAGTCTGCTTCTCACCGGGGCTGTTCCAGGACATCCTGACCAAGGACGACTTCATCGTCGTGCTGGTGGACGTCCTGCGCGCCACGACGACGATCATCACCGCGGTCGCCAACGGGGTGGAGGCAATCATCCCCGTCGCGACGCATGACGAGGCGCGGTGGCTCAAGTCCCAAGGATTCCTGGTCGCCTCCGAAAAGGACGGCGTGCAGGTCGACTTCGCGGATTTCGGGAATTCGGCATTCAGCTTCACCAGCGATGCGATCGGCGGGAAGACGCTCGTCTACTGCACGACCAACGGTACGCGAGCGCTCGAGATCGCGAAGGGCGCGAGCAGCATCGCGATCGGAGCGTTCATCAACATCTCGGCAGTGACGGAGTGGCTTGCAGGGCAGCAGCAGAACGTGGTCATCCTGTGCTCGGGCTGGAAGAACAAGTTCTGCCTCGAGGACACTCTCTTCGCCGGGGCGCTGACGCGAAGATTGCTGAGCACCGGCTTGTTCCGAACCGATTGCGACTCGGCCAATGCCGCGATGGACCTCTGGGATCTGGCCGCAGGCGATGTGCTGGGCTACATCGAGAAGGCTGCTCAACGCCACCGTTTGAAGAAGCTGGGGTTGGACGATGTGATCCCGTACTCGTTCGCGTGCGACCAGGTGAACGTCGTGCCGGTGTTCGACGAAAAGCTGATCAAGGGGTACGTGGCTCATCCGCCGACCGCTTGACCTCCGGCCGGAGGTTTGAAAGCTGCCCACCTAGGTCCGCCAGCGTTGTCAGGGCGACAACGTAGTCCCTGTAGATCTCAAGCTTCTGTTGTCTGGTCGCCCCTCGCCTCCAGCTACGACTGGGTACTGGGCAGCGGGCGGGTCAGTCGTGGGTCGGTTGCACGAGCCGGGTTTCCCAAGCCCAGGCGGCAATCTCGACGCGGTTACGCACGCCGAGCTTGTTCTGGATGCTGGCGAGGTGGGTCTTGACCGTGCTGAGGGAGACGAAGAGCTCTCCGGCGATCTCGAGGTTGGTGCGGCCCTTAGCGACGGCCCGCACGACCTCAATCTCCCGCTCCGAGAGCGGCACGGCGGGTTGGGCGTCGACCCACGCCTCGGCGGGCCTGAGGTGTTGAAGGAGACGAAGGGTGATGTGCGGCGAGATCAGAGCGTCGCCGGCGTGCGCGGCCCGAACAGCCTCGACGAGCAGGGCGGGGCCGGCGTCCTTCAGCACGAACCCGACGGCGCCGGCCTGCAGGGCTCCGAAGACGTACTCGTCGAGGTCGAAGGTGGTGACGATCACGACTCGAAGCGGGTCAGGCACACCGGCGCCGGCGAGGGCGCGGGTAACCTCGATGCCGTCGTGGCCCGGCATGCGGATGTCCACCAGACACACATCGGGCCGGAGTTGGCGCGCCAAGCGGATTGCTTCCGTTCCGTCGGCGGCTTCGCCGGCGACGATGATGTCAGGCTGGTTCTCGAGGATGAGGCGAAGCCCGCCGCGGATCATCGCCTGGTCGTCGGCGATGAGAACGCGGATCGTCACGTCGCGCTCCTGGCCGTCATGGGCATCGCGGCGCGCACGACCCAACCGCCGTCGGGGCGCGGCCCGGCGCTGAGCGTTCCGTCGAGCGCTTCGACTCGCTCGCGCATGCCGATGAGCCCGTAGCCGCCGCTGATGTCGAACCAGGACGGGCCCGTCTTGGCGTCATCAGTGACCTCGACGGTTACGCCGGAGCCCGTGTCGCTGACGATCACGGCGACGGTGCGAGCGGTCGGGGCGTGTCGCGCGACGTTGGCGAGGGCTTCTTGGACGACCCGGTAGACGGCTGTGGTCACCTCGGGCGGCCACGGGGGCTCGCTCGAGCTGCTGGGCAGATGAAGCTCGACGGCCGGGCCGTGATCTGCGAAGCGAGCCACGAGGTCGCTGAGTTGTTCGGGGCCAAGGGAGCGTCCGCCGGCGTCATCGCTGCTTCGGAGCAGACCGATCACACGCCGCATGGCGGCCAGCGCGTCAGTGCCGGACGACTCGATCCCAGCCAAGGTGCTCGGAAGGGTCTCGGGGTGCTTGGCGCCTACGAGGCTTGCCGCCTGGGCCTGGATGACGATTCCAGTGATGTGGTGGGCGACGACGTCATGGAGCTCGCGCGCCAGCTCCAGGCGCTCGTCGCGTCGGGCGGCGTCCACCGCGTCCCGGCGGCGAGCATCGAGGTAGCGCAGCCACAGCCCGACTCCGACTGCGCCGCCCCAGGACAGCACACCAAGGATCACCAGGGGGAAGATGTCCGGCCGGACGATGACCGCGCCAGCCACCACCACCACTCGGCCAGCCACCATCAGCGCCACTCCGGCGAGGGAGACAGCCGCTGCGGGAAGGGGCGCGGCAGTCCGCATGCAGGCGGCTCCCAGCACGAGCAAGGCGACTGTGGCCGCGAAGCCGGGCTGGGAAGGCAGGTGGGCTACGCCTGCCACGACTGCAGCCGCCCCGCCTGCCACCAGGCCCGCGACCGCAGCCCAAGTTCGGTTCCGGTTCCGCAGGAAGGCTAGAGCACCGAGAATCCCGCCGACAGCCAGCTCGAAAGCCCAGTTGCCGCCATGAGTGGCTACCCGGACGGTATCGGCGACGAGGATCGCGGCGAAGACCAGCCCCAATCCGATGTTCGTCGCGGTTCCGACGCGGCCGGTGATTCGGTCAAAGAGGTTCACCGACTCCCATTCTACGCGGTGGCTATCATCTGCGGAATTGGCCGAAAGGACGGTCATCGGCGAGCTCAGATCGTTCTGTCGGTCGATGTCGGCCGCACGACGGTCGCCGAAGATGCCCTCATGAACCATTCCACGCTTATCGTCGACGTGACCTGCTGGTCGCTCGGCCTATGACAGTCACTCGCACGCAGCTTCAGCTGGACCCGGTGCGCCAGCGCTGGCGCTCGATTGACGCGGTCATCTTCCTCGGCTACTACGGGCTCTTCATGGCCTACAACTTCGTGGCGCGGGAAACGGAGCCGCTCCATTGGGTCAGCCTCGTGCTGCTCCCTCTGACCATTGTCTACGTGCTGACCAGGAGGGTGTACCGTGGAGATCTGGGCGACGCCCTCGCCTCGGTCGGCCTGAGGCGCGGCGCCCTGCGGTCAGGCCTGCTTCTCGCTGGTGCGGTCGGGCTTGGTCTCAGCTGCGTCCAGCTCTTTATCTCGGACAAGCGTCACGAGATCTGGCCGATCATCACCAGCGGCAAGGTCCTGCTCTACTTGCCGTTGGTCATCGCCCTGTTGTTCGTGGCGGCCGGCTTCACCGAGGAGCTCTTCTTCCGCGGCGTTCTCCAGACGCGGCTGGCCGTCTGGTGGGGGCATGAGGTCTGGGCGGCGATTGCCGCAGCCGTGCTCTTCGGCCTCTATCACTTCCCCTACCTCTATTTCCTGAGTAGCTCCAACCTCCGGGGACATGCGCTGGGCGCTCTCGGTGAGTGCGGCATGGATGCCTTGGCCGGCCTTGCCATCGGCCTGGTCTATTGGCGCTCGCGCAAGAACCTGCTCGCCGCCGTTGTGACGCACGTCCTTATCGGCGCTCTGCCAGCACTCACGCTGATCCATTTCGGTCCGCGCTGAAGCTCCTTGCGCGTAGGCCCTGAGCGAGCACGACGAGGATTAGCGGTCCGCTGGGATCAAGGCGACGCCAGTGGGAATGCCCCGTTCCTGGGCAATGAGAAGGGGGGGCAGACACGGGGCTACCTTTCGGGCTGGATCGGGTATGCCGGAGAAGTCATCGCCGTGACCCACGGCGACCAGTCTGTCGGAGACAACGGGGGACGGCTATGAATCCTGGTGAAGAGATCGACAATCTGATCGCGCAGCATCCGGACTGGCGCGGCGGCACGCTGGCGGAGCTCCGCAAGACCATCCTCGAGGTCGATCCCGAGATCATAGAGGAGTGGAAATACATGGGGGCGCCGGTCTGGTCACTCGACGGGATCCTCTGTGTCGGCAACATCTTCAAGAACAAGGTGAAGCTCGGCTTCATGTACGGCGCGGCGCTCAGCGACTCCGACGGCCTCTTCAATGGAGAGCTGGCGGGCAACCAGAGGCGTGCGATTGAGCTCTATGAAGGGGACCACGTAGAAGAAGGTCCGCTGAAGACTCTCGTTCGTGCTGCCATCAGCTACAACCAGGCGAAGAGGAAGAAGTAGCTCGCTCGATGGGGGAAGACCCGGGCGGGGCGCGCGTCTTCTGCTGTCTTCGCGCCTGATCGTGTCCGCGAGTGCCATGCGTGACCCTCGTGCGAGCGCTGAGGGGCGCCGCCGGACCTGCGCGCCGATGAGGCGGTCACGCCGCCGAGGCGCTGGGGTGGGCCGACCGGACGTCGGGCGTACATCGCCCGGGGTCCGGTCGGCCCTCGCTCGCTCCGCTTGACGACGGACCGCCGCGGCGATAATATCGAAACGATAGTGTTTCGTTATTGACCACGACGCGGGCTGGTGGGCGAGTGAAGAGTCGTGCAAGCGAGAACGAAGGCTGCGACGGACCCCGGGCGCGAGCCGGACGTCCCCGAGACCCGCGCCTGGACGAGGCCGTCGTCGCCGCGACGCTCGAGCTCCTGGCCGAGGACGGCTACGCGCAGCTCACCGTGGAGCGGATCGCGGCACGGGCGGGGGTCGGCAAGGCAAGCGTCTACCGGCGCTGGCCGGACAAGGTCTCCATCGTGCTCGAGGCCGTGAGCCGCAATCCTGAGCGGCCATCGGCGCCGGACACCGGCAGCCTGCGCGGCGACGCGCTCGCCTACCTGCGGACCCTGGTGCGCTACCGCTCGCTCCACGCCGATGCCATCTCGGCCATCAGCAGCGAGGCGCTCTGCGACGAGCGGTTCGGCGACGCCTTCCGGGCGGGTATGGCCGAACCGATCATCGCCGGCATGCGCGTGATCCTCGAGCGAGCCATCGCGCGCGGTGAGCTCGCCTCCGGGACCGACGTCGCCCTTCTCAGCTCGGTCCCTCCGGCGCTTCTGCAGGCGCAGCGACTGGTCGCCGGACTGCACCCGGACGAAGCTTTCGTGCAGCGCATCGTCGATCAGTTCTTCTCACCGGCCGGCAAGGCCTCCGCCGGCCCATACGAAAGCGAGCTCCCGTGACCACCGCAACGCGCATCTACGAACGCCGCTGGAAGATGCTGGCCGTGCTCTCCTTGAGCATGATGATCATCGGGCTCGACAACACCATCGTGAACGTCGCGCTGCCCACGCTGCAGAGCCACTTCGCCGCTTCGTCCTCCGATCTGCAATGGATCGTCGATGCCTACCTGCTGGTCTTCGCCGCGGCCCTGCTCACCATGGGAACGCTCGGCGATCGCTACGGGCGCAAGCGGGCGCTGCAGGGCGGCCTCATCCTCTTCGGCGGCGCCAGCGCAGCCGTCATCTTCGCCGGCAGCGTGGACCAGCTCATCGTGCTGCGCGTCCTCATGGGCCTGGGCGCGGCGCTGATCATGCCTGCGACGCTGTCCATCATCACCAACGTCTTCCCCCGCGAAGAGCGCGGCCGCGCCATCGGCGTGTGGGCGGGCACCGCGGCCATCGGCATCGGCCTGGGTCCCTTGGCCGGCGGGCTGCTCCTGGAGGTCTTCTCTTGGAGCTCGGTCTTCCTGATCAACGTCCCGGTCGCGATCGTGGCCCTGCTCCTCGGCATCAAGCTGGTGCCCGACAGCCGCGATCCGGCGCCGGGCGCGTTCGACCTGGTCGGCGCGACGCTCTCGGCCACGGCGCTGCTGGCGCTCGTGTGGGCGGTGATCGAGGCTCCGTCTCGCGGCTGGACGAGCACGGCCGTGGTCGGCGGCCTTGTGGCGGCCGCGCTGCTGACGACCGCCTTCATCGCCTGGGAGCGGCGCGTCGCCTCGCCGATGCTGGACCTGGCCTACTTCCGCAACCCGCGCTTCAGCATCGGCTCACTGGCGATCTCGATCATCTTCTTCTCGCTGATGGCGGCGATCTTCGGGCTGACGCAGTTCCTGCAGTTCGCGCTCGGCTACAGTGCCCTCCAGGCTGGGGCGACGATGATCCCGCTGGCGCTCGGGCTGATGCTCAGCGCCACCAACAGCGCGCGTCTCGTGAGCAGGTTCGGCACGAAGCGCGTCGTCGCCGCGGGGATGGTCCTGCTGGCGCTGGTCCTCGCGGCGGCCGTCTTCTGGACACCCGCGCTCTCGGTCTGGCTGGTCACGTCGTGGCTGCTCGTGCTCGGCCTGGCGATGGGTTCCGTGATGGCTCCTGCGACCGACTCGGTGATGGGCTCGGTGCCCCCGGCCAAGGCGGGCGTCGCGTCCGCGATGAACGACGTGACGAGGCAGGTCGGCGGAGCTCTGGGCGTGGCGATCGTCGGCTCGCTCATCGGCACCATCTACACGAGCCGCATCGGTGACGCGGCGGCCGGCCTGCCGGAGGCGCTGCGCGACCCTGTCGAGGCGTCCATCGGTGGCGCCAACGCAGTCGCGGCGCGCCTGCCCTCAGCCGCGGGCGCTCACCTTGCCTCGGCCGCCGCGGATGCATTCACGACGGCGCTGGGCTACGGCCTGGTGGCCGCGGCAGCTGTCGCTCTCATCGGGGCGGGCATCGTCGTGTGGAAGCTTCCCGCGCGCCATGGCGTGTCACCTGAGGCTGAGGAGCCGCTGGGATCGCTGGCGCTCCAGGTGGAAGCGGAGGGATGACCGTGCGAGGCGGCTTCCAAGGTGGGCCTCAGGCGAGCGGCTTGACCTCCGCGCCGAGCCGGATCGCGTAGGCCGGCTGGACTGGGACTCGCTCCGGAAGGGTGATGCGCACCTGCTCGTTCTCGGTCGTGACGCCGAGGCGCTCGTCGAGGCCGAGCAGGACCGGCTCGCGCACGCCGGAGAGGTCGACGCCGCGGAGGCCGAAGGTCCTCTGCCCGGGCAGGTCGAGCAGGATCGCGTAGACGACGCCGTCGCGCTGCGTGAAGCGGACCTGCGTCCCCTCGGTGGTCTCCGTCGCCGCGAGCGCCCAGGGCCGTGTGCCTCGGACCGCCTCGTGGTTGGCGGCAATCCAGTCGCCGAGGCCGCGCAGCGGCCTCGCCTGCTCCTCGGGGATGATCCCCTTCTCGTCCGGCCCGATGCCGATGAGGAGGTTGCCGTTCTTGGCGACGATGTCGCAGAACGAGCGCACGAGGTCCGTCGCGGTGACGATGTCCTGTGGGCGCTCGTTGCGGTTCGCGCCGAACGAGTGCCCGACGCCGCGCGTGGCCTCCCACTTCCCCTCCTGCGCGGCGCTGAACGTGGCGTACTCCGGCGTGCGGAAGTCGTAGTGGTTCGCGGAGGGGAACGTGAGCCCGCGTTTCTCGTCCGGGAGGTGCTGCCAGAGAAGCTGCATCAGACCGCCTGCCCCCCGGATGAACGCGTCGCCGACCGGACCTCGCCGCGCGGTCGGCTGGAGCCAGCGGTCGTTGACGACGCCGTCCGGGACGCTGTCGTAGTAGAAGGCGAAGAGTTCGGCGAGGTCGCCGCCGGGCGGCCAGCAGATGTCGTTCCAGAGCACCGACGGCCGGTAGCGCTCGATCAGCTCGCGGACGTGGGCCGTGGCGTACCGCTCGTAGGCGGGGTCCGCGGGGACGGCGAGCGCCGCGTCCGCGGCCTCGCGCATCACGGCGTCGTTCCACGGCCAGTCGTAGCCGCCGGAGTAGTAGAGGCCCATGCGCAGGCCGCGGGCGCGGACGGCGTCGGTCAGGTCGCCGACGAGGTCGCGCCTCGCGTGGTAGGCGCCCTTCTTCGGGTGAGGAGTCGAGGCGGGCCACAGCGTGAACCCCTCGTGGTGCTTGGTCGTGAGGACGACGTAGCCGGCGCCGGCGTCGGCGCAGATCGCGGCGATCGCGTCGAGGTCGCACTGCGCGGTCCCGGCGTCGAACGGCTCGACGAACCCGTCATAGGCGAAGTCCGCGCCGTAGGTCTCGCGGTGGCGCCGCCACGTCGGCGAGCCTTCTACCTGCATCGAGTTGCGGTACCACTCGGCGTAGGGGTTGTCGCGGAAGAGGCCGGCCGGCCCCTCCTGCTTCAGGATGCGCTGGACGTCGTCCACCTGCGGCGCCCAGCCGGGCCCCGAGAAGAGTCCCCAGTGGATGAAGACGCCGAGCTTGGCGTCCGCGTACCAGTCCGGGAGCGGATGGGTCCGCACGGACTCCCAGGTCGGTTCGTACATCACGTCCTCCGTTCGCGTTCAGGACTCGACGAAGAACTCGAGTCCTGCCGACGCGGCGACGATCGCCTCGAGCTGCTTCTTGTGCGTCGCGACGTAGAGCGCGTTCGCGATCTTCTCGGCGCCCGTCGGCTTCGGCTTGTCCAGCGCCGTCACCGCCTCGTCCGACTCGTCCAGCCCCGCCAGGTGGTGGACGGTGCGCCGCGTGTCCGCGTAGGCGACCGACTCGGCGAAGCCGCGCCCCACCTCGCGGCCCTGCGCGTCGTGCAGGACGACGGCGCCCTCGCAGTACTGGGCGCCGTTGGCGAAGAACCCGGACTGCGCTTCGCTCACGATCGGCGTCATCGTGAAGACCGCGATGTCCTCGGGGACGCCCTCGTCGAAGCGGAACTCCCAGCGCGCCGGATACCAGGTGCCCGTCACCGGGTACCGCTCGGGGTCCGGGGAGTGGTCGGCGCGCACCCACTCCGTGACGTCCAGCGTGCCGCGCACGATGCGCGTCTCGCCGGCGGGGTCCATGAAGGTCCCAGCCACGACGACCGTCATCGTTGCCGGCGGCGTCGGGCCGGTCTGCTGGTAGAAGGCCCGCCGGGCGTTCGCGTGCGGGTTGAACACGGTGATCTGCCGGTCGCCGTCGAACTGGGCCATGAACCAGTCCCAGCCGCCCGGCGCGGGCTCCGCCGAGTTGTTGGCCGCGCGCAGCACGGCCGAGCGCGGGACGCCGTCGATCGCGCCCCACTGGTGGTCGAACCAGAAGACGCCCCGCGTGAGCTCGATCCGCTCGCCGTCGAGCTCGATCCAGCTCCCGGCCGGGTCGAGCTGCAGTGCGGGGATCGAGTAATACAGCGTCCCCATCCCATCGACGCCCGGCATGCAGCCTCCGGCGCCCTGGAGGAGGACCTGCTTGCCGGACGAGAAGGCGATCTCGGCGGCGAGGATGTGCGGCTCGTCCCCGCCCCGGTCCACTCCCCGCGCCGCGATGGTGAGCGGCAGGAGCTCGCCGCTTCTGTGGCAGCGGATGGTGTTGCGGCCCAGCCGGTAGACGAACGGGTCGGCGTCCCACCCAACAAGCCCGCTCGTTCCGGCGAGCACTATGGGCGCCGCCTGCCAGTGGCGCCCGCCCGCCTCGCTGATCGCGAACTGCAGCTCGACCGTCTGGTTCTCGTCCTCGGTGAGTCCGAACCCGGCCGCCACCTCCGGCGGGTACATCGCCGTCTGGAAGAACATGAGCTCGACCCCGAGCTCGCGCCCGTCCGCGCTCCAGCAACTGCCGACGAAGAAGTGCCAGCCGACCTGAGAGCGCAGCTTGGGCAGGTGGTCGCGGGGGAACTCGAGCCCGGCGGGCACGGGGACCGGGTCGTAGCCGACGCTGGCGGGCGCGCCGAGGAAGTTCATGCGGATGGCGTAGGCCTGGTGAGGCGAGAGGTCGCCGACCTCCTCCAGGAGCCGTCGATAGACGGCGTCGTAGCCGGGGCTGTGAGAGAGCGGGTGCAGGAGCAGGTGCTCGATGAAGAGCCGCATGCGCTCGCCGTGCGCCCGCGGGGTGTTCTTTGGCCCGGCGAGCGCCGCGGCCGCCTCCGGCGGGACTCCGGCCGGGTCGAGCGTGTCCATCCATAGCGCGCCCGCGAGGTCTGCGAGCGTCGCCGCGTCCAGCGCTGCCAGCGCCGCCGCAAGGTCAGAAGTGCCTGGTCGATCCGTCATCGCGTGCTTCCTCTCCGCGCCGGCGCTGCGGTGGCGCAGGCGGCGCTGCATCGTACGTGGGCTCCCGCCGCGGACGTCTTCGCTGCGGGCGGGCCGGCCGGCGTCAGGCTATCGTGGCGCTGTGAAGGGGACAAGACGTGCCTTGCCGGCCGCCTCGGCCGTCGAGAGCGCTCGCGCTTCGCACTCGATGCCTTCGGCGATGGCGTGTGCGACCGCAGCCCGTGGATGGCCTCTGGGAAGCACCCGAACCCGCATCCTGCGCCACCGTTCCCGCCAACCGAAGGCTACGTGTCGCCCTGCGTGCAGCAGGACTTGGGGCCGAGACCTCTGGTAGAGAGTCCGGAATGCTCTCCGGGATGCACGACACTCCGGAGCGCGCGGACTGGAGTCAAGACGCTTCGTGGGGCTGGTGTGCGACCGGGGCCGGCGTCAGCCGGCCCCGGTCGCCGAAGGCGCAATCCGTGAGGGGGTCGGGTCTAGCGGCCGGCAGAGGCACCCCCGTGGGCCGGCACCCTGAAGGCGGGCACTCGCGCGGTGTGTGGCGCCGGCATGCCCTCCGGCCGGCTGTCGTCGCGAGCGTCGCGCGAGAGGCCTTCGCTTTCGCCGGCCAGCGGCCGGCGTCCCTCGACGCTCACGTCCGGCAGCCACTGCAGCCAGCGCGGCAGGTACCAGTTCCAGTCGCCGAGCAGCTCCATGCCGGCCGGCACGATGATCGTGCGCACGATCGTGGCGTCGAGGAAGATCGCGACGGCGAGGCCGAAGCCCATCTGCTGGAACATGGCGAGCTCGCCCGTCGCCATGCCGCCGAAGACGCAGACCATGATGGCAGCCGCGCCGGTGATGATGCCGGCGGTGCGGCCGATGCCGTGGGCCACGGCCTCGCGGGTGTCGCCGGTCTCGTCGAAGCGTTCCTTGATACGCGTGAGCAGGAAGACCTGGTAGTCCATGGAGAGTCCGAAGAGCAGGCTGAAGAGGAACAGCGGCACCCAGGCCTCGATGGAGTCGACCCGGGTGAAGCCGACCAGGTCGGCACCGACGCCCTTCTGGAAGACGAGCACGAGGAGGCCGTAGGCGGCGCCCACCGAGAGCAGGTTCATGAAGATAGCCTTGGCCGCGATCACGAGCGAGCGGAAGGCGACGAGCAGGAGCACGAAGCTCAGGCTGAGCACCACCGCGAGGGCGATGGGCAGCCAGCGGTCGAAGAAGCCCAGGTAGTCGACGACGCCGGCCGTCGTCCCCGCGATGTACACGTGGCCGGCGGTGGCGCCGAAGGCGGCCGGCACGACGCCGTCGCGCAACTGCCTGACGATGTTCTGCGTCGCCTCGGCGGCGGGGTCGCCGGCGAGGGGCACCGAGAGCACGGTCAGGTCGCCGGCCTCGCTCACGGCGACCTGCGCGGGCCCGAAGCGACCGTCGGCTCTGAGGGCGCTTTGCAGGCGGGCGACGCCGTCCGTGACGGCGGCCGCGTCCGCGCGCCCATCGACGACGATCTGTACCGGGTTGGCCTTGCCGAGCGAGAAGTCGCGGTCCAGCGTGTCCCAGCCCTGCTTGGCGTACTGATCGTCCGGGTAGCCGGTCGCGGTCGTGCCGGTGCTGCCGGTCTGCATAAACAAGACGGGCGAGGCGGCCAGGAGGAGCAGGGTCACGGCGGCGGCGAGCCAGATCACGGGCCGCCGCATGATGCTGTGGGAGAGCCTCTCCCAGACGCCCTCGTGGCCCTTGGCGCGGCGCATGGCGAAGCGGCTTACGAAGGGCACGCGCGGGGCGTTGACGCGGTCGCCGAGCAGGCCCATCAGCGCGGGCAGCAGGATCAGCGAGGTGAGCAGCGTGGTGAAGACGACGAGCATCGCGCCGATGCCCATGCTGATCGTCAGGTCCATCGGCACGACGACCATGCCGAGCATGGCGAGCACGACCGTCATGCCGCTGAAGAAGACGGCCCGACTTGCGCTGGCGCCCGTGGCGGCGATGGCGTCGGTCTTCTCGAGGCCGCGAGCGCGCTCTTCCCGATAGCGGCTGATGATGAAGAGGGTGTAGTCGATGCCGACGGCCAGACCCATCGTCGTGAGGATGTTCAGCACGAAGGCGTTCATGGGGTAGAGCTGCCCGATCAGAGCGGTGAGCGCGAGCGCCAGGATGATGCTGAGGATGCTCATGACGAGTGGCATGAACGCTGCGAGCAGGGCGCCGAAGACGACGACCAGCACGACGAGCGCCGCCGGCAGGCCGAAGATCTCGGCCCTCTCCATGTCGCTCTTGGCGAGCTCGTTGCCCATCCGGTTCAGGCTGCCGGTGCCCGTCTGCTGAAGCGTGAAGCCCTCTCCCTGGCCGGCGACGACGACCGCGTGAAGCTCGTCGACGTTGTCGATCGCCGCGTTCAGGTCGCCCGCCATGACCACCTGGATGAGCATGGCGTGGCCGTCCTTCGAGACGAGCGTCGGATCCTTCGTCTGGTAGAAGGTCGCCACGCCCACGACGACGCTGTCGCCGAGAGCGGCGATCTCGCCGGCGAGCTCGGTCACGTAGGCCTTGTAGGCTGCGTCCTCTGCCGTGTGAGCGGCGGAGCGCACGATCACAAGCTCGGACATCTTCTGCGCGCCGGTCATGCGACCCTGGATCAGTTTCAGCCCGATCGTGCTGTCGGGCTGCCGGCCGTGCTGCTTCGACTCCGAGGTGAGGCCGTTGCCGGGGAGTGCGCTCATGCCGAGGACGGCGACCACGATGATGGTCACCCAGGCCCCCAGAGTGCGCCACGGATGGGTGGCGCTGCTGCGGGCGAGGCGCTCGGTGAACGAGACGGTGCGTCCGCCGGGTTTGGCTGTTTCGTTGGCATGCATCGGGTCTCCCTTGTCCGGTCGCGGGCCCTCTCTCGTTGGGGCTCGCTATGGACATGAGTGGCCCTACGCGACGGCTTGTGACAACTCCAGCCAGTAATCTTTGGGCGGCAGCACCTGTTCGGATTCCTTGATGACGCGTGCGCCGTGCATGGTCCGGCGCAGGGCCGTGTACTGCGCGGGCAGGTCGATGCTTTCGACCCGGCGGCGCATGCGGCAGCGACATGCGCCCGTCGGGTTGGCCAGGGCGCAGTGCCCGCTCATGAAGCGGTTCAGCTTGCGGCGCGCCCGCGAGACCATCTGGCGCGCCGCGTCCGGCTGGACCTCCAGCACGAGCGCGACGTCGTCGTAGTCCAGCTCGGCGACCTCGCGCAGCAGGTAGGCCAGACGCACGTCGGGGTCCAGGCACTGCAGCATCCCGGAGAGGCACAGGTCGCACATCTCGCGCACCCAGAGGTCGTGGTCGAGATCGGGTACGTCCGGCGGCGGGAGCTCGCCGTCGGCTTCGTAGGCCACGGCCAGCATGCGCATGCTGTCGGTGCGTCGCGCCTGCGCGTAGCGGCCCACTACGCGCCGCGCGATGGTGTAGATCCAGGTGGAGAGAGAGGACTCGCCGCGGAAGCGGGGCAGCCCCTCGAGGACGGCGAGCCATACCTCCTGCGCCGCTTCGCGGGCCGCGTCCTGATCGCGCGTCATGCGCCAGCAGATCGAGGAGACGAGGCGCCCGTACTGCTCCACGACGGCTGCGGGCTGGGGCGGGGCAAAGGTCGCCTGCGAGGGTGTCGTCACGCCGACCTCGGTGACGGTGTTGCCGAACGACCCCGATTCTAGCAGCGCCGTTGCCGAAAGGCGACGTTGTGCGGATTTCGGCCGGAGTTGTCACAGATCGGCGTCACGGGCCACTCATATCCATGACAGCCATCGAACGTGCGAAGGGAGACCTAAGATGAAGCCGAGTACCGTTTGGATCGCGACCGTGCTGCTCGCCCTTGGCGTGTGCGGCATCCTCGACGCCGCCGGCATCGTGGACACGAGCCAGACCATAGCCCAGTGGTGGCCCATCGCCATCGTCGGCTGGGCGGTCGCCGCGATGATCGGTGAGCGTCGCATCACGCTGGGCGGCGTCATCTGCGCCGCCATCGGCATCACGCTGCTGGCCGACGCCCAGTCCTGGGCGAGCGGTGCCGTGGTCTGGTCGGCGCTCGCCATCACCCTTGGGCTCGCAATCCTCGTCGATGCGAGCCTGCGGCGCGGCGATCGTCGCAACGGCGACGCCTCCACCACACTGGGCAGCAGCGCCTCCTGAGCCAGCGGCCGCCGGGCGGCCCCGGCGCGGACGCGGCGAAGACCGGAGGGCGTGGATGGCCGACCATCCACGCCCTCCGGTCCTCGTACGACATCGCGACGACGACGCCCGGCGCGACGAAGCAGGCCAGGCCGTCGATGTGCCCCCGGTCGTGTCGTCCTCGAGCGCCGCCGCCAGCCAGATGACCTTCTCGACGTGACGGCGACCAACGCGTTGTGCGAAGGTATCGATTCCGCGAAGCTGCCGGTCGCGGCTCCTCGCTTCTGGCCGTCTGCACGGCGACGGCTTTGCAGGAGAGCAACGTGCGGCCAGTTTCACCCGGATGGGGTGAGGCCGCCCGGCGCCCTCGGGTCGTAGGCTGATGCCGACGACGAAGGGAGGCGTTGTGAGCGCATCGACGACATACCGACCCGTGCTCACCTGGATGCTCTGGCTACTTGCGGTCCTTCTCGTGGCCACCGCCATCCTCGCGATGGAAATGAGTCTGCAGAACGGGCAGCGCGCCTATTCGCAGCCGGCGCACGTGCAGTCACAGCCGGCGCCGTTGCGCGCCACGATGTCGGGCGACTTCCTCTGGACCAAGACGGCCTAGCACCGAGACGAGCTGTCTTGCGGCCCGCGGCCGCGTGTCAGCCGGCCGCCTCAGCGCCGTGCCCTGCGCCTGCTCGTGCTCGTGCAGTGCCTTCTCGGCCTCGCGGTGCGCGGGCATCTGGTCGAACGTCACCTTCTTCACGGTCCCGTGAACGCGTGGGGAGCCCGGTCTTCGCAGAACAGGTTGACTACCCCGCTGCTGTCACGTCCCATGGCCCTGCCGGCGTGGATCGTGACGAGTGTCGACGCGCACGCGTTCGTCGAGCAGATAGCTTCGGGCCTTGGCCAGCGTGGAGTCGGGCGAGCCGTCGTCGAAGGCGTCGCCGTTCTCGCTGCCGCGTTCACGCCGGAAGAAGATGTGCGAGGTCCCGATCCACATCAGCGCCGAGACCATGGGATAGAGCCCGAAGAACAGGATGAGCAGCTCGTACGGAAGCGACGCGGCGAGCGCCCGGATCACATCGTGCATGCCGCGGCCTCGTCGTCTCCTTGGCATCCCCCACACACCAGACCCGGGGAGCTGACCACGTAGCGCCGGTCCGCATCGGACCACTCCACGATCTTCACGTACTTCGTGCCGCCTTTCATTCCGTTGCTTCCTCGATCGCGCGCTGTCCGCCGGCCTTGCTTGATCACGCGACCGAGGCGTCCGTCCGAGGTGTGTGGGAGAACGCCGCTATCGTCAATCGCGGCCCGGCAGGTGCTCTTGTTGCAGCGCTCTCGTAATGTCAGCTCATCTCCGGGTCGCGATCTGCGTCGTGGCCAGATTTGCGGCCAGGATCGGACACACCCCGAGTCCTCCAGGCGACGCTGATGTCTTCCGCCGCGCCTGCCGATTCCGCGCAGTCCCGCAAGGCGCGTGGTGCGTTCTTCACGCCGCCCGAGCTCTGCGACTATGTTGTGGACTGGGCTGTGCGAGACCCGCACGACATCGTCCTGGAACCGTCTTGCGGAGAAGCCGCATTCCTGCTGACCGCCGGCGCCCGACTACGCACTCTGAACGTTGGTGGTCACTACGGTCCCAGTCAGCTTTGCGGACTGGAGCTGCACGAACAGAGCGCTCGCGCCGCGAGACTGCGCTTGGCGTCTCTGGATCTCGCCGCGCAGATCGAGATCGGCGATTTCTTCGCGGTTGACCCGGCGCCGAGGTTCGATGCGGTTGTCGGCAATCCGCCGTATGTTCGCTATCAGGATTTCTCCGGCGAAGCGCGTGCTCGTGGCAGAGCAGCGGCGCTACGCGCCGGTGTCTCACTTACCGGCCTGGCGTCGTCATGGGCTGCGTTCACGGTCCACGCGGCACTGTTCCTCAAGCCGGGGGGGCGTCTCGGCCTCGTTCTCCCGGCGGAGCTGCTCTCAGTGAACTATGCCGCCGGCGTCAGGCGCTACCTGATGGAGCGTTTCTCCCGGGTCCGCCTCGTGCTCTTCAGCGAACGGGTCTTCCCTGGCGTCATGGAGGAGGTCGTGCTGCTTCTGGCCGAGGGCAACGGCCCCACCGCTCATTGCGAGCTGCACCAGCTCGCCGATCTGGCAGAGCTGAAGACCGTCGATCGGGCCGGCCGCAGATGGACACCGGTTCCGCCCGAGGGCAAGTGGACAGCGAGCCTGATGTCCTCGGCCGCCTGGGAGGCCTACTCTGAGGTCGCGGCCAGTTCGGCCTTCGGCACGTTGCACGACTGGGGCGAGACCACGCTCGGCATGGTGACCGGCAACAATCGGTACTTCGCCCTGAGCCCCGCTCGAGTCGCAGAGCTCGGGCTGTCGGCCACCGACGCTATTCCTCTCTCGCCTCCAGGCTCTCGCCATCTTCGCGGCCTCGCCTTCGATGCGCCGGCGCGGAAGGAGCTCGGCCAGATTGGCAGGTCCACGTGGCTGTTTCGTCCGGCCGCCGACCCCTCTCCGGCTGCTCTCGAGTACATCGAGGCCGGTGAGGCCGCCGGCGTGCAGAAAGCTTACAAGTGCCGCGTGCGTTCACCCTGGTGGCGCGTGCCCCTGGTTCGTCCGCCCGACGTCTTCCTCACCTACATGAACGCCGACACCCCCAGGCTCTGCGCCAACAAGGCGCGCTCCCATCATCTCAACTCGGTCCATGGGCTGTACCTGCACCCTGGGATGCGACGCATTGGCGCCGACCTGCTGCCACTTGCGGCTCTCAACTCCATGACGCTCCTGGGCGCCGAGACCGTGGGGCGCGCCTATGGTGGCGGCCTGCTGAAGCTCGAGCCCCGTGAAGCAGATCGCCTTCCGGTCCCGTCCGGGGAATCGCTTCTGGCCGCCTCCCAAGCGCTGTCTGCGCTTCGCCCTCACGTAGCGAAGGCGCTGCGGAGCGGCCGACTCCTGGATGCCGTGCGGCTTGTGGATGACGCGCTCCTGGTCGGGCGGCTGGGGATTCCCCAGGCGCAGGTCGAGGTGCTGCGACAAGCGCACGCGGACATGAGTGCGCGCCGGACCGCACGAGGAGCGGACCCCCGTGTCCCGGATTGACGACCTTCTCATCGCCGCCCTCAGGGCGCTTCCGCCAAAGCCGCCCGATGGTGCGAGACAGGCCGACAAGAAGGCCTACTCCGAGGCGATGAGCGCGCGGATTGCCATGGCCCTGGCGAGTGAGCTGCGCGGCAGGGGAATGAGGGAGACTCGTCCTTCGGAGCCCGGCGATCTCGGCTTGTCTGGCGCCGAACGCCGGTTGGCCGGGGGTATCGGAGCCAAGAAGGTGGACGTCACATGGGCGACGGAGGAATCCGGCCTGATCCTGGGCGTCAGCATCAAGACGATCAACTTCCGCGACAGCAGGTCGAAGAACTATCAGAAGAACCTCACCAATCGCCGCGGCGACATGCTGGCCGAGGCGCTCACCCTGCACCGTCGATTCCCGTATGCAGTCGTCGCAGGCTTCTTGTTCCTGGATATGGGGGCGAGCAGCGACGAGACGCAGAAGCGTAAGTCGACTTTCGCCAACGCATTCCCCCGACTCAGGCTGTTCACCGGCCGGCAGGATCCAGCCGGCCGCGACGAGCAGTTCGAGAGGCTGTACCTGGTGCTCGTCGATGCCAACCCGCCCCGTCCGCTGTTCGAGTGCTATCACGTCAGCGATGCGAAGGTTGCCATCTCTCTGGCGGATGTGATGGATGAGCTTGTGAGCCTGGTCGCCGAGCGCAACTTCGACTTCTACGAGGCTGACGGCGGCATGGTGCATCGTGTTTGAGCGCGGTGATGGCTGCGAAGAGGTTCGATTGGCGTGGGTCGTGCGGTCTTCTCGATGAAGGCATTCCCTACCGGGCCCTGATCGCGAGCGTGCTCCACGCGCGCGTCAGCGGCCGCCTGGCGGATCGTCCTGGGTCGAGCAGCAGGCCGAGAAGCGAGCCCGCGCGAGCCCTCGTGAGGGCCTTCGGCCTGCCGGTCTTCCTGGTGCCGGGGGCCGACCGCTTCTTCGAGCCGCTCGACCTCGACCTCGTCGAGGTGCTGCCGGCCCGCTGCCGGAGGCGGCGGCGGTCGGAGTGGTTGTGGCCGCCGAATCCGCAGATCACGCCGGCGAGCCCGACAGCGCTCGGCGGCGGGCCGGCGGGCTGCGCAGCCTGCTCTTCGCCGCCGCTCGCTGCCGCGGATGTACCCGGGCTCGTCTGCACGCCCAGCAGGCGCTGCCGACCGCGCCGCGGGCATGTGATTCACACTCACGGACGGACTGCTGTAGCCTTGATGCTGCAGCCTACAGCCCAGCACGGCACAGCCCAGCACGGCTCGGCGCCTCTTTGTGCCGTGTGCATCAGTGAACGGCGATGCCGCCGAGCGCGTCGCACGCGGCGCGTCCGCGGTGACCGCATCAGCACAACGTCGGAGGAGTGATCAGCATGGAGAAGGTACTCATCGTCGGCGCGTCCGGTCTCTTGGGGCGCGGCGTCGTGACCGTCCTCAGCGATACTGCGGAGGTCGTGGAGGCGTCACGGTCGGGTTCCTCCGAGATCGTGGACATCACCGACCCCCGCTCGATCGAGCAGCTCTTCGCGCGCATCGGAGAGGTCGACGCCGTCATCTGCGTCGCCGGGATGGTCCCCTTCCTGCCGTGGTCGGAGGCGACCGGCGACGACTGGGCCACGGGGCTCGCGAGCAAGCTCATGGGGCAGGTGAACCTGGTCCGCATCGGTGCGCCGTTCGTCCGCGACGGCGGCGCGATGATCCTCACGACCGGCGTGCTGAGCGACCACCCCATCCCGGGCAGCTGCATTGTCACGACGGTCAACGCGGCCGTGGACGGGTTCGTGCGCGCGGCCGCCATCGAGGTCGGACGAGGCGTGCGCGTCACGGCCGTCTCGCCGGGCTGGATCAGCGAGACGATGGAGGCCATGGGGATGGACTCGTCTGCCGGCCTGCCGGCCGCCGAGGTGGCTCGTGTCTACGCTCGGCTTCTCGACGAGGACGTGACCGGCTGCAGCGTGGTGGCCGCGAAGGGAATGTGAGGCGCCGGTGACCTGAAGCCGCTTGGCTGCCTCCTCCAGCCTTCGGCGAGCCTCGAGAAATGCAACTCCTGCACGGACTGCTGCCGCGGCTGCGCGCTGCGCGCGATCGGCGGTCCGCAGAGCGCCATCGCGATGATGCCGAGACAGGCACTCGTCTGATGCCCGCACCGCGCTGCGCGCGGCCCCCCCGTCGGTCCCCGCGCGTGGTGCCGGCTGCGGACATGCTCGGGGCGACTGTCGTCGCCATGTCGACCAAAGGGAGAGCATCATCCCGACCGACCTTCGGGAGGATCCGCTGATGAGCCGGCCGCGTCTTCGGCGCCCGGAGCCCCCGAAGAGACGCCTTTGGCGCCGAGCGGGCCGGCGCGCGGCTCCGCTCCTGGCCGCTCTGGGCCTCATCGCGGTGGTCGCAGGCTGTGGTTCGACGGCTGCGCACCTGTCTCCGAGCGCCACGACGGGCCTCCCGTCTGGCTCGGCGGCGACCCCTGCCGCCAGTGCTGCTGCGGGCGTCGGGCAGATCCCCGTCGGAGTCGGTACTCCGCCGCTCAAGGGAACGCTCACGCTTCCCGCGGGCAAAGGCCCCTTCCCCGCCGTGGTGCTGGTCTCCGGGTCGGGGCCGGGCGACCAGGACGAGACGGTCGGACCCAACAAGCCGTTCCTGGACATCGCCCTCGGCCTGGCCGCACGGGGGGTCGCCACCGTGCGCTACGACAAGCGCACCCGCGACTACCCGCAGAGCATCGAGCCACAGACCTTCACGATGACGCAGGAGTACGTGCCCGACGCGCTCGCGGCGATCAGCCTCCTGGAGCGCCAGCCGGCCGTGGACCCCCACCTGATCTTCGTGCTCGGCCACTCGCAAGGCGGCACGTACGCCCCGCTGATCGCCAAGCAGGCGCCGGCGGTGGCCGGGGTCATCCTGCTCGCCGCCGGCGCCGAGCCTCTCGGCGCCGCGATGCTGCGTCAGCTGCGCTACCTTGCCACGCTTCCGGGCGCGACCGGCGTGCAGGCCAAGGCGCAGCTTCCCGAGGTGGAGCGCCTCGTCGCGTTGATCGACAACCCCGCCGCGCTCCGCAAGGAGAGCCCGGGGACGGTGCTCCTCGGTGGGGTTGGACCCATCTACTTCCTGAGCGGGCTCAGCTACGACGAGGTGGCGACGGCCCGGTCGATCCCGCAACCGCTGCTGTTTCTCCAGGGAGAGCGCGACTACCAGGTCACCGTGGCGAACGACCTGGACGTGTGGCTGCAAGGCCTCATGGGGCGCAAAGGTGTGACTGTCGTGCAGTTCCCCAAGGCGGATCACCTCTTCCTCGACGGCAGCGGAGCGCCCACGCCGCTCGAGTATCAGGAGCCGGGACACGTCGGTCGAAAGGTGATCGGCACGATCACCTCATGGATCGACAGAGTCAAGCCCCAGTGAGCTGAGCAACGCCCCCAGGAGTGCCTCGGCGTCCGCGGCCGGCCGCGTCCCCAGGCTCGCATGATCGGATGCCCACGTCCCCAAGACCGCAGCCACGGGAAGAGACTGCATCCTGCGTCCGGGAAGCGAAAGCCTTCGCTGGGAACTTGATTTCCGTGAGTGTCGGCTTGACTTTCTCAATGTCACGGCGTATTATCGCGGTGATAGGTGAACGATAGTGGAGTACTTCATGACGAATGACTGGCACGAGCTGACCGACCTCAGCGCCGATCGACGCTTCCTCGTGACCGAGGTGCGCCTGGACTCCGGCATCTCGATCCAGGGCGCGTTCGA
>Ga0247842_10001992_pt1 | contig 31716 bp, 27 predicted proteins | sample LaCruzMarch2015__3_FD_192411 | JGI IMG/M metagenome (GOLD analysis project Ga0247842, IMG submission 192411) | Freshwater microbial communities from meromictic Lake La Cruz, Castile-La Mancha, Spain - LaCruzMarch2015_19m | ecosystem: Environmental > Aquatic > Freshwater > Lake | place: Spain...
GGATGCCGACCCAGGCGTGGGACAGGAGTATCGGGAAGAAGAGCAACAGCGCGGCGGTGACCAGGGGTTGTGCCACCCAGGCGCGCAACGCCTGGTAGTCCACAGGGGGATCGAACAGGAATTTGATGAAGAGATAGGAGACAAAGAACGCGAGATAGACGGCGGTCAGCCGCTGGGTCAACCACGCGATGACGCCGGATGCCTGGCGACTCATTGTGCGATCCTCCAGATCAAAACCAGGCCCAGGACCACCACCGCCGCGACCATGACAACCCAGGCGCCGAGCCGTGAGGAGGCCCGGTCGAGCCCGATGCGCAGGTCCAGGAGCAGGTAGCGAATCCCCGCGAAGAGGTGGTGCAGGATGCTCCAGGCCAGCGCGAGCAGGGCCAGCCGCACCAACCAATGGTGGAGGAAGGCGTCGCTGGCGGCGAAGCCCGCGGGTCCCGACACGGCCCGATCGAGGAGGATGGCCCCGACCGGGATGGCCAGGACCATCAGGATGCCGCTGATGCGGTGGAGAATGGAGGCGTAACCGGTGGCGGGGAGTCTGATCCGCCACAGTTCCAGGAACACGGGTCTGGTCGATTGCATGCTTGATCCTGTGTGGATTGCGAAGGCTGCGGGCGCCGGTCGGCCCCCCGCGACACCGGCCCTGGGGCCCGGTGCGGCGTCCGGCAGGTGCGACGGGCCTCACCTGCACTCAAGCGTCCTGCGCGCCGCCGACAGTGGCGCCCAAGGGTCGCACCCCCTATTGTGCACTGCAACAGCGTCGCGCGTCACCAGGGTGTGCATCAATGGGTTCTATTTAGCCCGCATCGCTTGCCAGCCTCGATGCGTTCGCGAGGCCAACACGGCGCGATGCGGGCTACAAGGCGGGGAACGTTCGGGATCCGAGACATAAAACCCTGCTTCGATGGTGGTTGGACAGATGCCTTTTGAGGTACCGGGCCATCAGGGGCCAGCGACGCGCTCGGGCGGCTGCCCGAACTGCCTGGACCACTCGCTGCACAGTTTGCGGAACGACCGACTGCGCGCCCGGGCCTGATTCAGGTCCATCCGGGCCGTGAGCGCCGGCTGATCGGTGATCTCTCGATACGCCCCACCGGCCATCCGGAGGCCGATCCAACCCTTGGCGTCGCGTGGGACCTCAGGGTCGACCCCATCGGCAGGATCGAGGCGGAATCCACGCTGACCATCCAAGGATTGCGCGGCAGCCAGGAACCGGGCCTCGTATTCGCGGTTTGCCAGCACCACCGAAACCGACCTGTGGGGCACCACCCGCCGGGCACGGTCCAAGATCTCCGGGCCGCGGGTCGCCGGGCAGTCGTCGTCCGCGTCCAGCAGGCGTCGACGCTATTCGACTCCGCGCGGCGGGCGGATGCGGATAGGCATACGGGGTGGGAGTGCCTCGAACAAATCGGCGGGGCGGGACCCTGGGCCTGGGATCGCCTCTCGATCCGGACCTAGCTGATTGAGCCGCATGAGCTCGCCCGTGGTGAACAGGTGTTCTTCGAGCATCTGACGCGACGCGGCATCGATCGGGGCAATTCGGGATTCGCCGCCTTCAGAGACGACCGCGAGTAACGTCGCGGGGCTCAATCCGGAGTCATCGAGCAGGTCCGGACTGTGGCTGGTGACCAGCACCTGGGTCTTTTCGGCAGCCCGTTGCAGTGCCTCGCGCAAGGCGGCGAAGGCGGCGGGGTGGAGCGCCGTCTCGGGCTCTTCGATTCCGACCAGCCTGACCGAATCATCGCCGACGCCCTGAAACAAGGCGACGAGTGCACCGAAGACCCGCAGGGTACCGTCCGACATGCCCTGGGCGGGAAAGCGCCAGGGAGATTCAGAGCCCGCCACGTCTTGGCGAAACTCCAGGGTCTCCATGGGGCCGAACGACTTGTGCTCCACGCCCTGGACCATAGGAACCACCGCGTGCAGGTATTCGCTGACCAACTCGAGCGTCTCTGGGGCTGTGCGCACCAAGTGCCTTACCACGCTGGCGATATTCTCGCCGGATGGCTTGAGTAGCCGACCTTCCTGAGGTTTCTGAAGCTCCCGCATGAGCTTCGGGTCCAGGTTATAGAAGCCCATGGCTGTCAGCGCATCGAAGACGGGGCGGAACGCGGGGAGCCCCGACGCGGCCACCAGTCCGAGCCGGTCCGACGTGACCGCGGGAAAGGACTCCTCACTGGTCGCCACCAAGTGGCCGTGTTGAAGCTTGAACGCCAGCCCAGTGCGCCCCCGACCGATGACGCAATGTTCGTCCTGGACCTCGTAACCGCCACCTTTGAGGGCGCCGACCATGAAGGCATAGAAACCCCGGCGTTCCCGACGGGTACCGGGAAGTCTAAACTCCAGTCGAATCCCAAAGTGGTTCGGGCGTCCACTCGAGCGCCGTCGCACCTCGTTGAGTCCGCCCCGCTGATTCAGCGCATGATCCAGCGAGCCGTTCAAGGCATCCGCGACCAGATGCAGGGCATCGAGAAAATTGCTCTTACCGGACCCGTTCGGCCCGAGCAGATAGGTCAAGGGGCCGAGCCGCACGTCGCAGGCCGCGATGCTCTTGTAATTGCGCAGCACGACCCGGGTAAGGAAGACGGACGACGGCATGGGGGGCGGCCCTTGAGCTACTTGCGCCTGACGTACGCCTTGAGCCGCGCGCGGTGCTTGATCTGCCGCTCGGTCAGGTTATTCTTGATACCCTTGAACGGGTTGGTGCCGCTCTTGAACTCGATGCGCAGGGGGGTGCCGGAGAGGCCCAGGTCCTTGCGGAAGCGGTTGATGAGATAGCGCCGGTAGGTGTCGGGGACGTTCTCGGTCTGGTTGCCGTGGATGATGATGAGCGGCGGGTTGCGCCCGCCCTGGTGGGCGTAACGCAGCTTGATGCGCCGGCCGTGCACCAGCGGCGGCTGGTGCTCCTGGACCGCGGCCTCCAGCAGGCGGGTCATCTCGGGGGTGGGGATGTCGCGCATGGCGTTGGCGTAGGCGCGGTCGACCTCATCGAGCAGCAGCCCCACACCGCTGCCGTGCAGGGCGGAGATGCGATGCTGGGCGGCGAAGTCGAGAAAGCCGAGCTTACGCTCGATCTGGGTGTGGACCTGGGTGCGGGCGTCGGTGTCCAGCCCGTCCCACTTGTTGATGGCGACCACCAGCGCGCGCCCGCTGTCGATGATGTGGCCGGCCAGCGTCGCGTCCTGCTCGCCGACACCCTCGTGGGCGTCCAGCACCATGATGATGACGTTGCACGCCTCGATCGCCTGGAGCGTCTTGATGATGCTGAACTTCTCGATCACGTCCGTGACCTTGCCGCGGCGCCGCACGCCGGCAGTATCGATCAGCGTATAGCGGCGCCCGCGGTATTCGACCGGGATGAAAATGCTGTCGCGGGTGGTGCCGGGCAGGTCGCAGGTGACCAGCCGCTCCTCACCCAGGAGTCGGTTGATGAGGGTGGACTTGCCGGCGTTGGGGCGCCCGACCACGGCGACCTTGATGCCCTCGTCCGCGCCGGTGGCCGCGGCGTCGGGGTCCGGGACGACCTGCGCGGCGCGGAACGCCAGTTCCTCCAGCAGCCCTTCCATGAGGGTGCGCACCCCGCGCCCCTGGCTGGCGGAGATGGGCACGGGGTCGCCCAGGCCCAGGGCATGGAACTCCGCGGCGACCAGTTCGCGCTCCGCGTGGTCGGCCTTGTTGACCACCAGGCTCAGGGGCTTGCCGAGCCGGCGCAGGCGCTCGCCGATCTCGTGGTCGCCGGCGGTGCAGCCGTCCTTGGCGTCGACCAGGAAGATGATCTGGTCCGCCTCCTCGATGGCGGCCTGGACCTGGCGCTGCATCAGGGCCTCGACCCCGTCGGCGTTGAAGCTGATCCCGCCGGTGTCGACCACCACATAGGGGTTGGGACCGACGCGGCCGACCCCGTACTGGCGGTCGCGGGTGAGGCCGGGGAAGTTGGCCACGAGGGCGTCCCGGCTCTGGGTGAGCCGGTTGAACAGGGTGGACTTGCCGACATTCGGACGGCCCACCAGGGTGATGACGGGCAGCATGTCGGAGGTGCCTCTCTAGCGTGTGTTACGGGCTGGGTTCTGGGGCGTTGCCGCCGGCTTCGCCGGGGCCTGGGGCGGCGATGCGGGTGCCGCCGGCGGTGCGGCGGCCGCCGGCTTGGCGGCCCTCGTCACCTGGGTGGGGAGTGCGGCCTGGTCCACGGCCGCCGCTGACTGGGCGCCGCCGCGGCTCCCGCCGGGGGCCGTGCCGGTACTGAGTACGGCCAGGGTGCCGTCGGTGGCGTAGACATAGAGCCGGTTGCCGACCGCCAGCGGGCGGGCGGTGATGGCCTTCTTGCTCACTCGGGTGCGGCCGACCAGCCGGCCGTCGGCCTGGGCCATCAGGTGCAGCCAGCCCTCCAGATCACCCACGGCGATCAGGTTGCCGAGCAGGGCCGGGGCGGTGAGCTGGCGGTTGCGCAGCCGTTCCTGTTTCCAGCGTCCCGCGCCGCCGACCGGGTCGGCGCCCCACACCAGGTCCGCGGAGTCGGTGATGAAGAGATTGGACTGCGTGGCGGCGAGCCCGGCGTGGGACGACAGTTCCCGGCGCCACAGTACGCCGCCGCCGTCCAGGTCGACCGCCGCCAGGTCACCGTTGTAGGTGCCGACGAAGACCACCTTGCCGATGACCACCGGATCGGCGTCGATGTCCGTGATGCGGGCCAATTCCGAGCGTCCGCCCGGCGCGGTGATGATGACCTCCCACAGTGGGGTACCGTCCGCCGGGTCGAGTTTGACCAGCTTGCCGCCGGCGAGTCCGACGAGGACCCCGGTGGGGGCGATCACGGGGGTGCCGCTGCCGCGCAGCGTCAGGACCGGTGCCGGGTACGGGACCCGCCACAGCTCGTTACCCTTGGCCTCATCGAGCGCGAAGATGCTGTCGTCGAGGGTATGGATGATCACCTTGCCGTCGTCGGTACGCCGGGGCACCGAGAGGATCTCCCCGCTGACCGCGGCGCGCCACAGTTGCTTGCCGTCGGTGCTCGACAGCGCGATCACCTGACCGTCGCTGGTCCCCAGGATCAGGCGCTCGCCCGCCAGTTCCGGGCCGGCGCTCAGCGGCAGCTTCGTGTCCTTCTGCCACAGGACGCGCCCGCTGCCCGCATCCGCGGCGACCACCCGCCCGCGTGCGTCGGCCACGTAGACGCGGCCCCCGCCGACCGCCGGGACCAGATAGAGGCGCCGGCCCTCGCTGCCCTTGGTGAGGCGTGCCGACCACAGGGTGGTGGCGGTGACCTCGGGGGCGATGGCGGTGAGCTTGGTCGGCGGCGTCGGGTCTTTCTCGCCGCCGAGCCAGGGGATGTTACTGCAACCGGTCAGGACGCCGGCGACCAGCAATGCAGTGCAGGTGCGCAGGGCGCGACGGTAGGCGGGGTGCCGGGTGGGCATGGTGTCGGTCGGCCTCAACCGGCGGTGGGCAGGTTGTCGAGCTTGAGCCGGATCAACTGCGGCAGGCCGGTCCCGGCGGTGATGGCCTTCTCGTAGGCGGCGCGCGCCGCGGCGCTGTCCCCACGGGCGGCGGCGAGGTCGCCGCGTACGGCCGCGAAGTCCCCGGCGAAGGCCGCGCCGTCGTCATGGGCGGCGACGGTGGCCGCGGCGGCGTCCAATTGGCCCAGGGCGAGTTGGATGCGTGCGAGCCGCAGGGCCGCCAGGCGTGTCAGGGCCGGGTCCGGGGCCTTGACGAGCAGCCGTTGCAGGGCGGTCATGGCCCCCGGGGCATCGCCACTTTCATACAGCACCCGGGCCGCGACCAGGGCGCCCAGGGCGGGGTAGGGGGTAGCGCCGTATTGCTGGTTCAGCAGTTGCGCCTGCTTGGCGGTCGACTCGGCCTCACCCGCGGCGGCACTGATCATCAACTGCTCGAAGGCGGCCGAGGCCTGGGCGCCGACACCATTGCGGTAGTCGGTCCAGGTACGCCAACCGAACACGACCGCGAGGCCGATCGCCACCCCGCCCACCACGGACATGCCGTTTTCCTTCCACCACTTCTTGATGGACTCGACCTTCTCGTCGTCGGTTTCGTATTCGCTCACGCTCGGTTTCCTTTAAGGGTCTGGGCACTCGTCTAACGGCTGGATTCCAGCGCGGGGTTGCCTTGGATCGCCAGGCTACCGGCGGCGCCGGAGCCGCGGGCAGGCCCGTCGGTTGGACATGATCTGCTCGAAAACAGTGCGATTATAGTAGTCCACTGCGCGCACCAGGCGCGGATCGATCTGGTCGGCCGGGGCGCTCATTCGGGGCTTCTCGGGTCGAACTTGAAGCGCGCGTCCTTGCCGCGGGCGCGGCCGGCCAGGTCGACGGGGCGGCCGCCAACGGTGATGCCCAAGGCCGCGGCGTTGCCGATGGTCACGGCATAGGGCGGGCTGCCGGCCAGCACCCGGGTGTCGCCCTTGCGCATCTGCCCTTTGAGGATCAGCGCGCCGGTGGCATCACGGACGTTGATCCACGTTGTGGCGGAGAAGTTGAGGGCGACCTCGCCCGGGGGGTCGGTCAGCGTGCCTGCCGCAGGCTCGGCCGCGGCGCCGGTCCTGGTCGCGTCGGGGGTCGTGTCGGGGGTCGCGACCGCCGGGCCTTGGGCCTGGGTGGCGGGTGGCGCGGGGGGCGGGGCGAGGGCCGCCGGCCGCTCGGGTTCCGGGCCGGCACCGGTGGCGGCCGGCAGTGGCAGCGCCGCGCCTGCGGCGCCTTGGGTGGCCGGCGCGCTCGTCTGGTCCAGCGGCGGGCGGGTGTTGGCCGGTGTCGTCAGTGCAAGGCCTGCGGCGTCGTCGGGAGTCGACGACGACAGTAACTCGGCCCGGTTCTGCCACCAGAGTGCGAGCATGGCGACCACCGCGGCCAGCAAGGCGAGGCTGATCAGTCGTACCAGGATGTGACTGCTGCCGATTTCCTGCCGGGGCAGGGGACTGACCCGCAAGCCGACCGGCTCCGGGTCGGGATGGGCCGTGCGAAAGGCGGCAATCAACGGCTCCGGGTCCAGACCGAGCAGGCGCGCGTAGTTGCGCAGGTAGCCGGTGACGAATACCGGCCCCGGCAGGTCCTGATAGCGGTCCTGTTCCAGGGCCTCCACCGTCGCGACCCGCAGATGGAGTTGGGCGGCGATGCGTTCGACCTCGATCCCGCGGGACTGGCGCTGGACGCGCAGGCGGCGCCCGGGGTTTTCGGAAAACTCGACGACATTTTGATCGTCCGGACTGACGGCTTGAATTTGATTCATCGCGAAGGGCTCATTGGAGGTCCCGAAGATGGGGCGCTGGAGGGTGCGCTCTCGGACGGAAACTTGTCGCGCAAAACCTGTTCGTAGGTCTCGGCGCCTTTGACATTGCCCAGCTTGCGCTCGGTCTTGATCGCCAACTGTAAGGCCTGGAAAGTGTCGGCGTTGGCGGTGAACACGCCCCTGAGGTAGTCGTCCAGGTAGCGGCGCAGGTAAGCCTTGGCCGCCTTGGCATTGTTGCGGTTCAACTCGATGGCGGCCAGCATATACAAGGCCGGGCCGTACCTGGGGTTGGCGGTCAGGGCGCGCTGGTAGAAGGTCTCGGCCGCGGCGGCGTCGCCGGCACTCATGGCGCAATTGCCGGCGTTGGTCAGCGAAAACCAGGGAGTTTTGTAGAGCGGGTTGGCGAGCGCCTTCGCGTACTGGGCCTGCGCCTCGGGGTAACGGCGCAGGGTGCATAAGAAGCTGCCGTAGGCATCCAGCACGTCGGGACTGCGGGGGGTGAGTTCCAGGGCGCGCTTGAAGTTTTCTTCGGCGAGCGGGGTTTCACCGATGTTCTGATAGATCAGGGCCAACATATAATAGCCGCCGGAGTTGCGCTGGTCCGCGGCGATCGCCTTTTCCGCATTCTTTAGCGCCGCCTCCGTCTGCCCCAGGCGGGAGTACTCTGCGGCGATCGCGATATAGAGGTTCGCCGGGCTGTTCTCGGTAGCGTTGGGAGCGTCGATCGAGCTCGGCGTACCGCGGGCCTGGTGCCGGCTGCAGGACGCGCTCGCCAGGCACAGGGCGCAGAGGGCGAGGATCCGGACCAAGGCGGTCATCTGCGTGGCGGCGTCGTTCATCGGGCCTGGCACCGGGGAGATTCAGCGCCGGGGGCGGGCGGGAGGGTGGGCAGGCCGACCGTGACCGGGCGTTCGCCGCGGCGGGTGCGATCCTCCACCCGGCCGACCAGTTGCCCGCAGGCGGCGGCGATCTCGTCACCGCGCGTCTTGCGGGTGAAAACCAGCAGGCCGGAGCCCATCAGGCGTTGGCGAAAGGCCTCCAGCTGCGCCGGGGGTGTGGTCTTGAAGCCGCTGTCGGGAAACGGATTGAAGGGAATCAGGTTGAGCTTGGACGGGGTGCCCTCCAATAGTCGAATCAGTTGCTTGGCGTGCTGGAGACTGTCGTTGATGCCGTCCAGCATTACATATTCCCAAGTGATCTTGCGCCGTTGATCCCCGGCGAGATAGGCGCGGCAGGCCGGCAGCAGTTCCTCCAGCGGGTACTTGCGATTGATCGGCACCAATTGGTCGCGCAGGGGGTTGTTGGGCGCATGCAGCGAGACGGCCAAGGCGACGTCGCTGACTTCCCGCAACCGATAGATATTGGGCACGATACCGGAGGTGCTCAGGGTGACCCGGAATTTGGAGAGATTGTAGGCCAGGTCGTCCTGCATGACCGCCATGGCCTTGACCACCGCCTCGAAGTTCGCGAGCGGCTCGCCCATGCCCATCATCACCACGTTGGATGGCGCCATGCCCAGTTGTCGTGTCGCATGCCAGACTTGGCCGACGATCTCGCCCACCCGCAGGTTGCGATTGAATCCCTGGCGGGCCGTGGCGCAGAAGGCGCAGTCCAGCGCGCACCCGACCTGGGAGGAGACGCAGAGGGTACTGCGTCCCTCCTCGGGGATGTGCACCGTCTCGATCCGCTGCCCGTCAGCAAGCTCCATCACCCACTTCAGGGTGCCGTCCGCGGACGGCCGGGAGTGGATGATGCGGGGCAGGCGCAGCAGCGCGTGATCCGCCAGGGCGACGCGCAGGCGCTTGGGCACGTCGGTCATTGCGTCATAGTCGACGACCCCGTGCTTGTGGATCCACTTGAACAGATTGCGCCCGTGGAAGGTCTTGAAGCCAAGCGCGGCCACCAGGGCCTCACAATCGGTGAGGTCCAGGTCCAGCAGGTTCGGCCCCGGGGCCTGGGCTTCTTGCGGGTTATCCATCGCGGGTGCGCGGTCCGGTTGGGTCGGGGTCAGCGGGTGCGCGGGCAGAGGCCTTCGGGGAAAAAGAACGCAATTTCCACCGCCGCCGTGTCCGGGGCGTCGGAGCCGTGCACCGCGTTCTCGGTAAAGGAGTCGGCGAAGTCCGCCCGGATGGTGCCGGGGGCAGCGTTGGCCGGGTTGGTGGCGCCCATGATGTCGCGGTTCTTCGCGACCGCGTCCTCACCCTCCAAGGCCTGAACCATGACCGGCCCGGAGGTCATGAAGTCCACCAGTTCCGCGAAGAACGGCCGGCCCTGATGCACGGCATAGAAGGCCGCGGCCTGCTCCTTGCTCAGGTGCACCATGCGGGCGGCGACGATGCGCAGTCCGGCCGCCTCGAAACGGCTCAGGATGGCGCCGATGGCGTCTTTGGCGACGGCGTTGGGCTTAATGATAGAGAGGGTGCGTTCGACTGGCATGGGGGCTCCGGATCAGGTGTTTGAGGGCGCGCCCGCGGCGATAATGGGGCAAGGCCCCGGGGTCGTCCCCGGCGCGGCGCAGTGGCCGCCGCCGGTGCGGGCCGGCGCAAAGCAAGAGGCGCAGTCTACCGGCAAGGGGGGTGACCGGCAATGCCGGGTGTCTGCCGACGCGCCCGGGCCGGGCGCCCAGGTGCGCGGCAGTGCCCGGCCGCGCGGTCGGTCCGGGGGGCGCAAATCTATCCGGCCCAAGAAAAATTTTACCCGCAGCAGAGGTGAATCATGGCCCATTTCGACGTCTTCAACGGGGACGCGGACGGTATCTGTGCGTTGCGGCAACTGCGGCTCGCGCACCCGCGCGAAGCGACCCTGGTAACCGGGGTCAAGCGCGACATTGCCCTTTTGGAGCGGGTTGAGGCCGGCCCCGGGGACCGGGTCACGGTGCTCGACATCGCGCTGGACAGCAACCGTGCGGCGCTGACCCGGATATTGGCCGCGGGTGCCCGGGTGCGCTACTTCGACCACCATTTTCCCGGTGAGATCCCCACCCACCCCGGGCTTGATTGTCACATCGAGACCAGTCCGGACAAGGGTACGAGCCTGTTGGTCGATGAATTCGTCGGCGGGCGTTTTCGCGCTTGGGCGGTGGTGGGGACCTACGGCGACAATTTCGATGCCGCGGCGGACCGTGCGGCAGTACCGCTCGGGCTTGCCGCGGCTGAGCTTGCGCTCCTGCGAGAACTGGGCATCTGCATCAATTACAATGGTTACGGCGCCGCCGTGGCCGATCTGCATTGCGCCCCGGATGATCTGTATCGCCGCCTGTGTCGCTACGCGGACCCGCTGGCCTTCATCCGCGAGGACCCGACCTTCCAGCGCTTGAGCAGCGGCTACGCGGATGATCTGGCGCGCGCGCGGGGCACCGCGCCGTCACTCATGCAGGCGCGCCACCGGCTGCACATTCTGCCGGACGAACCCTGGGCGCGGCGCGTCAGCGGGGTCTTTGCCAACGCGCTTGCACAGGCCGCGCCGGAGTGTGCCCATGCCCTGCTGACGCGACTGCCGCACGGCGGCTTCCTGGTGAGCGTGCGCGCCCCGCTGACCCGCCCTGCGGGCGCCGACCAACTGTGCCGCCAATTCGCGACCGGGGGCGGGCGCAAGGCGGCGGCCGGCATCAATCACCTGCCCGAAGCGGACTACGACCGCTTCGCCGCGGCCTTCGCGGCCGCCTTCTAAGCCGCATCCCGAACCCGCCGCGGGCCTTGCGCACGATTCCGGTCGACCCTGGCGGGGCAGCGTCGCGCTCACGCCGGCGCGAGTGTGGCGAGCACGCATTCACTTGGGCGTTGGTTAGGGTGGACGGCTTTACTGGTGACAAGCGCGCGCGTCCCTACTATACTACTGGGCTTGGGCTGAGTGGCAGAGTGGTCATGCAGCGGCCTGCAAAGCCGCCCACCCCGGTTCGATTCCGGGCTCAGCCTCCACTCTCGACTGCTTCGCTCGCGTCCGCGCGCGACCCGTTGGTGCTATTGCCGACGGCCCTGCCTCCCTTGGCGAGCAACCGGCAGACTCGCGGCGGGGCTGCCAGCCCTGGCAGGCGGCGCGGACCGGGGCTTCCAAGACCGCGCCCGGGTGGCGAAATCGGTAGACGCAAGGGACTTAAAATCCCTCGCCGCGAGGCGTGCGGGTTCGAGTCCCGCCCCGGGCACCAATTCGTTCACAGCGTCAGCGGGTTAGACCTCGTCGGTGCGGTCGCGAGCGGGCGCCGTGCCGGTCGATCGATACCCAGGCGCGCCCGCCGCACGGCGGCAATAGCGTTCTCGCGCGAGCGTTCCGGCGCCCGTGGTCACACGTCCTACTGCCGACGGTGTCCCTCTCTCCCCCTTTCTCCACTCGCTGCTTCCCACCAGCGCAAGGACTTAACTGATCCCTGCCGACACCATTGTTGACGTTGCCAAACGAGATAAAGGTGCGGCGTGCCGCGCTGCCCTGTCCCACCCCTATGACCCACCGGCGGTTCCCCGGCGCCCGGACGAGCACTGGGCGCGTGACGTCATTCGCCTGTCTGCTCGAGCAGTTGCGCGTCAGTGCATCGCGGTCGGGCAAGCATTGGCGGCAACCTCCCCGTCGTCCGAATGGCGCCTTGGCGCAATCCGGGCGCGCCCTTGCAGACGGTCTGGCGATGAGACCGCTAAGCGGCGGGCAGTAGCGCCGACGACTACCGAATGCCTGACCGGCGCCTTATCCTGGCGGCGAGCCCACACAGTCATGCCCACGAGCAGTGGTCCGCGATTGAATCGCCCGTCTGGTCGAGTCCCCGGCCGCGGCTGTGCAAACGCGGCGCAGCGTCGGTGCCGGGGCGCGCCGTCGGCTGCTGCGCGGCGGTCCCGCGTCCGGTATTTTTTACCTTCCTCACTTGACTTTCATTGCGAAACGAATACATTAGTAAGGGCGCGCTCGTGACAGCTATGCGCGGCGATACGCAGACCAACTCAGTCCATCCATTTTCAGATCGGAGGTACCCACCGTGGAGTACGCAAACCTTAACGTTGATGAGATCCGGCAGCGGCTCGAGGAAATCGAGCAGAGCAAGTCGGAATTGCAGCGGGCATTGACCACCCGGCGGCAAGAGGCGAAGCAGGGCGTGGTGCAGCAGATCAGGGACCTGATCAGCCAAAACGGGTATGAGGTCGACGAGATCGTCCCCTTGATCATGCCCCGTCGTCGTCGTGGGGCCGCGGCCGCGCCCCGTGCCACCCCCTCCGGACGCGACTACACCCGTTATGTCGATCCGGAGAACTCGGAGAATGTCTATGTCCGCGGCGTGCTGCCGGGGTGGATGAAGCAGAAGATGCAGGAGCAGGGCTACGATGCGTCCGTCAAGGCGGATCGTGAGTCGTTCAAGGCCAATTACCTCCAGGTGCTCGAGGCCTGATTCCCCGCGCCCTGAGCCTCGCGCCGGATTTCTGAGTCGAAACCGGCGCGGCGCTTGGCTGATGAGGCGATCAAATCCACCGCCAGGTGTACGTCAAGGCGCGCCCCCGACGGGTGTGCTTTGAGCGGGTCACGGTGGGCCATCGCGCGGCGCTCAGCGCGGCGTCGCAGCGTTCCGCAGGGTCGTCGCTGCTTGGGTGCGGCATCCGTCTCGGCGAGGTTAAGTCAATGAAAATATTAGCTTCGATGGGCCGGTTACGAGGGGCGTCAGCGGGATTCGGTGGCGGGATGGAGCAAGGCCAACAAATCCGCTGGCTTTTCGCGTCGCATGTGTCTAGACTCCAAAAGCTGCGCGATCCGGCGCCAAACTGTCGTAGCGCCTCCGTCTCGCGATTGATTGCTTTTTAGACTTCTCAGGCGTCTCCGTCGAGCGTACATTTTCTTTCACTTTGCCTGGATCGATCCCGGAAACGCCGGGTAAGCCGCCTGGGCAAACAGGCTCGGAGCCTCCATGTCTTTCGATTCGCTCGGCCTCAGGGCCGACTTGCTGCGCGCCGTCGCGACGCAGCGCTACGGTCGGCCGACGCCGATCCAGGCGCAAGCCATCCCAGAGATACTTGCCGGGCATGATCTATTGGCCGGCGCCCAAACCGGTACCGGCAAGACCGCCGCCTTCGTACTCCCCGTCTTACATCGGTTAGCCGAACAAGGCCATCCCCAACGCCACCCGCGCGCACTGATCCTGACGCCGACGCGAGAACTCGCGGCCCAGGTTGGGGAGCGGGTTGCGGCCTACGGCATTCACCTGCCGTTGCGTTCCGCGATCGTCTTCGGCGGCGTCGGTATGCAGCCCCAAGTCGACAAACTTCAGCGCGGCGTCGATGTCCTGATCGCGACCCCCGGGCGTCTACTCGATCATGCGACCCGCCGCACGGTGGATCTGTCCCGGGTCGAAATCCTGGTGCTGGATGAAGCGGATCGGATGCTCGATATGGGCTTCATCCACGACATCAAGCGCATCTTACGCCTGATTCCGGAGCGGCGGCAAAACCTCCTGTTCTCCGCGACCTATTCAGATGAGATTCGACGCCTCGCCGACGGCCTGCTCAAGCACCCCAAGACCGTCGAGGTGGCGGCCCGACGCAATATGCCGATCGAGGCGGTCGCGCAGTCCGCCCACCCGGTCGACCGGCAGCGCAAGCCTGATTTGTTGGCCCACCTGATCCATCGCGAGGGTTGGGAGCAGGTCCTGGTCTTTACCCGCACCAAACATGGGGCGAATAAACTCGCCGAGAAGCTGACGCGGGACGGGATCACCGCCGCGGCCATCCATGGCAACAAGAGCCAGTCGGCGCGCACCCGGGCCCTGGATGAGTTCAAGCGCGGCTTGGTTCGTGCCCTGGTGGCGACCGATATCGCCGCGCGCGGCCTGGATATCGCCAATTTGCCCCAAGTGGTCAATTTTGAATTGCCGAACGTGGCCGAGGACTATGTCCACCGCATCGGGCGTACCGGCCGCGCCGGTGCCGTCGGGGCGGCCCTGTCCCTGGTCAGCCATGACGAGAAGGGCTTACTCAAGGGGATCGAGCGCCTGTTGCGCCGGGAAATCCCCATGACCCCCGTCGTCGGCTTCGAGCCGTCCGCGAACCCGCCGGCCGATCGCGATGAGGATGACGAGCGCGTGCGCGGGCGCACCGATTTCGCCCCGCGCCCGCGCAGCGGGCCACGCGGCGATCGTATGGGCGGGGCGCCGGCCGCGCGGCCAGGTAGCCGGCGTGCCATGCCGGCCCGCGGCCGCTAGCCGTCGGTATCGATTTGCCGTCTGCCGACGCGGCCCGGCCGCGCCACGATTTCGCCCCAACGGTTGGGGACAAAGACTGTCGAATCAGTTGTGCATTGATCATTCGACCGTTCTCACTCTCTCTTCAATGCACTTTGACGGAACACTTGAACGATGAATATCTACGTTGGCAACCTGGCCTACTCCGTGACCCAAGACGATCTGCGCGACGCCTTCGCCGCCTATGGCGAGATCTCCAGCGTCAACCTGATCACCGACAAATTCACGGGCGACTCCAAGGGTTTCGGCTTCGTCGAGATGCCGAACAACTCGGAGGCCGATGCGGCCATCAAGGCCCTGAACGAGACCCCCCTGAAGGGTCGCAACCTGAAGGTCAACCAGGCCAAGCCGCGCGGTGAGCGTCCCTCCCGCGGTCCGCGCTGGTAAGCAACGCGCAAGGCCGGGGCGCTCGTCCCGGCCTTCTTGCGCGGTGACGCGCGCGCACTGGTGGCCGTCGGAGCGGTTTGAATGCCGCACCGACGTCGCGTTTGACGTCGGCCGTGTAACGTTGTCCGCACATGATCCCCGATCCTGATTCCAACGGCAGTTCGTCGGGGATCCCCGCGTGCTGACCTACCGGGTCCGTCCGCAGAATCCGCAGGCCCATCTGTTCACTGTTGAGTTGGTGATCCGGGGCCCGGTGACGACTGCGCTGCAACTCACCATGCCGGCCTGGTGTCCCGGCAGCTACATGATCCGGGACTTTGCGCGCAACGTCGTATGCATTGCCGCGCAAGCTGCCGACGGCCGTGCCCTCACCCTGACCAAACTGGACAAACAGACCTGGGAACTGGTCCCCGGCCAGGATTGCACCGCGCCCCTGTTCGTTCGCTACCAGGTCTACGCCTGGGAATTCACGGTGCGCTCGGCCCACCTCGACTGCACCCACGCCTATTTCAATGGTCCCAGTCTGCTGTTGCAGGTCAGTGGTCACGCCGACCGGCCCTGTCGCATCGAACTGTTGCCGCCGCCTGGGGAGCGGTATCGGAACTGGCGGGTGGCCACCAGTCTGCGCGCCCTGGATGCCGTGCCCTGGGGTTTCGGTGCCTATCAGGCAGACGACTTTGCCGACCTGATCGACCATCCGGTGGAGATGGGGGACTTCGAGCTGATCGAGTTTGCGGTCCGCTCGGTCCCGCACGCGATGGCCATCAGCGGTCGGCAGCGGTGCGACCTGGAGCGCCTGGGGCAGGACCTGGGGCGGGTCTGTGAGCAGCACGCCGCGCTCTTCGGTGAATTGCCGATCGATCGCTATGTCTTTCTGACCGCGGCGGTCGGTGACGGCTATGGCGGTCTGGAGCATCGCTTCTCGTCCAGTCTGCTGTGCACCCGGGATGACCTCCCGCAGCCGGCCGGGGAGGGGCCGGTCGCGGCACCCACGGAAGGCTACCGGCGCTTCCTCGGTCTGTGCAGCCACGAGTATTTCCATCTGTGGCACGTCACGCGCATTCGGCCCGCGGCCCTGATGACGGGCAACCTGAGCGCCGAGGTCCACACCCGCACGCTGTGGGCCTTCGAGGGCATCACGTCCTATTACGACACCTTGGCCCTGGTGCGCAGCGGTTGTATCGACACCGATGCCTATCTGCAACTCCTGGCCGAGACCATTACCCGGGTCATGCGCACCCCCGGCCGGCTGGTCCAGTCGCTGGCGCAGTCCAGCTTCGATGCCTGGATCAAGTTCTACCGGCAGGACGACAACGCCCCCAACGCCATCGTCAGCTATTACGCCAAGGGGGCCCTGACGGCGCTCGCACTGGACCTGACCATCCGGCGCGAGACCCAGGGCCGGGTCTGCCTGGACGATGTGATGCGCGCCCTCTGGGAGCGCTACGGCCGCACCGGGGTCGGGGTCCCGGAGCGCGGCGTGGAGGCCATGGCCGCGCAGGTCTCCGGTCTCGCCCTGGACGGCTTTTTCGCCCAGGCACTGGACGGCACGACGGACCTGGACCTGGCGCCCCTGCTCGCCCAGGTGGGGGTAGCGATGCGGCTGCGGCCGGCGACCGGTCCGAAGGACCTGGGTGGGGTCGTCGCGCGGTTCGCGCCGAGCGCGGCCACACCCAGCCTTGCGATCCGGCTGAGCGCCGGGTGCGCGGACGCGGTGATCCAAAACGTCCTGTCCGGCGGGGCCGGGGAGCGTGCTGGGCTGGCGCCGGGGGACCTGGTCATGGCCCTGGACGGACTGCGCGTCACGGCGGAGAACCTGGAGCGGCGGGTGGCCGCGGCCGGGGCCGACACCGAGATCCGCCTGCACCTGTTTCGCCGCGACGAACTGATGGAGCTTACCGCCAGCCCGGCGCCGGCCGCCGCGGATACCTGCGAACTGATGCGCCTGGACCCGGCGCCCGCGGGGGCCGCCCCGGCGCAGGCCGCCTGGCTCGCCCGTCTGGCCTGAGCCGGTCATGCCACGGGGCCTCGACCTGATCCGCCTGCTCGCCGACGGGGACTATCACTCCGGCGCGGCGATTGCCCAGCGCCTGGGTCTGAGCCGCACGGCCGTCTGGAAGGCGCTGCGCAAGGCCACCGACCACTATGGTCTCGCCCTCGAGAGCGCCCCCGGCCGCGGCTACCGCCTCCCGACCCCGCTGGAACTCCTGGACCCGGCACTGATCCTCGGCGCCCTCTGCCCCGCCAGCGGCGAGCGGCTCGCCCGGCTTGAGATCCACGACCAACTCGCCTCCACCAATGACCGACTCTTGGCGGACGCGGCGCTGCAGGCCCCCGCGGGCACGGTCTGTCTCGCCGAGCGCCAGACGGCCGGGCGGGGGCGGCGCGGCCGGACCTGGGTGTCCCCCTTCGGCACCAATCTCTATCTCTCGGTCCTGTGGCGCTACCCCTTCGGACCCGCCGCCGTGGGCGGGGTCAGTCTGGCGGCGGGGGCGGCCGTCGCCGGGGTCTTGGCTCGCCTGGGGGTTGCGGACCTGGGGCTCAAGTGGCCCAATGACCTGCTGTGGCGGCACCGCAAACTCGGTGGTCTGCTGCTGGAGGTGGCGGGCGAGGCCCAGGGGCCGAGCCACCTGGTGGTGGGCCTGGGGCTCAACCTGCGCCTGGAGGGGGACCAGGGGCGGGCCATCGAGCAGCCCTGGACCGACCTGCGCGAGGCCCTGGGCGGCGCGCCGCCGGGGCGCAATCGCCTGGCCGCCGCGCTCGTCGAGGGCCTGCTGGAGATGCTGGAGCGCTACGGCGACCTCGGGCTCAAGCCCTTTCTGGACGAGTGGGCGGGGTTCGACCTCCTGCGCGGGCAGCGCGTCCGGCTGCAACAGGGCGAGCGCCTGATCGCAGGCGACTATGCCGGGATCGACCCCGACGGTGCCCTGCGGCTCAAGACCGCCGAGGGCCTCCAGCGCTTCCACTCCGGGGAGGTCAGCGTGCGCCTTGGTGACTGAGCCCGCGCGCCTGGCGAGTGCTTTACCGTCGTTGTCGTTGTCGTTGTCGTAATCGTAATCGTAATCGAGGTTATCGTCGTACCCCGGATTCTCTCGCACCCCGAATTGCATCGTTTCTGCGATTACGACAACGACGACAACGACAACGACAACGACAACGATCGTGTTTGTGTTTAGCTTGTTCTTGACTTGTTACTTTGCACCAGGACGCCCATGAACCTGTTGATCGACATCGGCAACACCAACCTGCATTGGGCCCGGCAGGACGCCGCGGGTCTTGGTCCGATGACCGGGGTGCGCCACGGTCGGGGCCTGCCGCTCGATCTGCTCGCCGCCTGGGAGACGCTGGAGCCGCCGCGGCGGGTGCTGGTCGGCAACGTCGGCGGGGCGGACCTGGGTCAGACCGTCGCCCGGGTGGTGCGCGCCTACTGGGGGCTGGAGGCGCAGTTCGCTGTGACCCGCCGGGACTGCCTGGGGCTGCGGGTCGCCTATGCGCAGCCGACCCGCCTGGGGGTCGACCGCTGGCTGGCCCTGCTCGGCGCACTGGGGCGCGGCGCGGCGGCGGCGCTCGTCGTGGATGTCGGCACCGCGGCCACCTTCGACGTCCTGGCCCCGGCCGGCCGGCACCTGGGCGGCCTGATCCTGCCCGGCCTGACCATGATGCGCGACAGCCTGTTCGCCGGCACCCAGATCCCCCCGGGCGAGCCGGAGCCCACCGACGAGCCCTGGGCCGCGGACACCGGCGCGGCCGTCGCCACCGGCAGCCTGCACGCCCTGGCGGCCCTGGCCGAACGGCTGCATCAGCGGCTCTGGGAGCGGCTGTCGGAGAGCGCCGCGGCGGGATCGGCGCCCCCCCCGGCCTTGCTGATCACCGGGGGCGATGGGCCCCGCATCGCTCCCCTGATCGCCCGGCCCCTGGAACTGGTCCCGGAACTCGTCCTGTGCGGGCTGGCCCGCCTGGCGTCGACCCCGTGGCTGCCTGAAAACTGATCGCTGATTGCGCCTCGCGGCACCAGGATCAGGCGTCGGCGTCGCGCGGATGGCAGGTGCAGACACGGTTGCGGCCCTGGTGCTTGGCGGCATACATGGCCGCATCGACCGCGCAGAGCAGCGCCTGCGCGCTTTGCGTGAGGTCGTCGGTACAGCTCACGCCGAAGGAGCAGGTGATCCGCAGCGGCGGGACGGGTCGGAACAGGGCGGGGCTCGCCTCCAGGCCGGTGCGCATCCGTTCCGCGACCCGGGTCGCCGCGGCGAGCGGCGTCTCGGGCAGCAGGACCATGAACTCCTCCCCGCCGAAACGCGCAAGCAGGTCCTGGCCGCGCAGGCGCTGGTGGGTCGTCGCGACCACATGCTGGAGCACCTGATCGCCGACCCCGTGGCCATGGGTGTCGTTCACCTGTTTGAAGTGATCGATATCGAAGAGGATGAGCGACAGCGGGATCGCCGACTGGCGATGCCGCAGCAGTTCCGCGTCCAGCCGGGCGAGAAAGACCCGGCGGTTGTAGAGGCCGGTCAGGGGGTCGCGCTCCGAGAGGTGCGTCAGGATGGTGTTGGCCGCGTGCAGATTGGTCTCCGCGCGCAGAAAATCGAACAGCGGGAAGCACAGCGCGAGCGAGAAGATCCCCATCAGGTCGATCAGCAGCATGGTGTAGAGGACCTGTTTGCGCAGTTCCGGACCCAGGGTATCGGTGAACACCAACCCGTACATCAGGAACACGGTGCGCAGAATGAAGGCGGTACCGATGATGACGACGGCGCCGATGATGATCCCCCCGATCAGGTTGTGCGGGTAGGCATGGGCGTAAAAGAGCCGGGCGATCACCAGGTAGAGTGCACCGTTGAGGCTGGAGGTCATGGCGCCCGGGACCGTGTCGTTGTCGATGAACACCACCAGGACCCAGAACACGAAGGCCAAGGCCAGGACCGCGGCACCGAGTGTCTGCGCAATCCCGGGCCGGCGCAGGAAGTCGAGCGTCGCGCACAGCAGGAAGATGGGAAAAACGAGCAGCAGGATCTCCGCCGCCGGCATGGTCAGCAGCGTGAGGCCGTAGACCCATTGCGACAGGTTGAGCGCCCAGCCGGCGGCAAAGGCCAGGGCGCCCAAGGCCAGCCAGGTGTAGGCCCGCTCCTGGCGAATCCGCGCCGCGATGGCCATGAAGACCCCGGTGAGGGTAAAAACCATGATGGAGACCAGGAGCAGGGTCGGCGGATCGATCAATGAGAAGGGGTACATGACGCCTCAGCTGGGCCCTGAGGGCGGCCCGGTCGATTCGTAGCAGTCGGGGTCGGCCGTGGCATGGTCGCCCCGCCGGCCTTTAGTCGTCACTTTACCGCCGATCGTCGCCTGAGGCACCCCCGTGAAGGTCGCGCGGCGACCCTGTAGGAGCGGCTTCAGCCGCGACTGGGCCCGGCAAGCTGCCGCGGCGTTGCAGGTTAGCGCAGTGTCGCATCGCGGCTGCAAGCCGCTCCCAGGGGCTGGTCCCCGAACTGGCCGGCGAGACCGCTCAGCGTCATATTTTCCGCGATGGCGTCGTGGGGAATCAGCAGGTACCGCCAGGGCTTGCCCCCGTGGGCGAGTGCGTGGACGGAGGCGTTGGCGCACCAATTGACGGCGACCTCTTGCTTGGCCAGCACCACGGAGTCCCCCAACTCTTTGCGCATCTTGGGTTCGAGCATGTAGATGGTCGCGTCCGTCTCGGCCACGAAGTGCGGCTGGTACTCCCGCTGATTGGCACCATCACGGTAGTAAATCTGGAACTGCCCTTTGGCAGGGCGAAACCACTTCTGGGCCTCGCGCTCCAGGATCACCGCGAGCTTGCGCTCGGCGTCGGACTCGAATTTCTGCACCGGGTACAGGCAGCGCGCAAAGCCGCCGAACAGGTAGCGGCCCATGTTGCTCTTGTCCCGTGGGGCTATCCGGTAGTCCGCGGGCGGCTCCGCTACCGCATAGCTGTAGGCGCTGGGTTTGAGTTCCGTGAAGCCCTTGCTGATCTTCACCTCGTAACCCGCGGCCTCCTCGAACCAGTGCTCCTGCATCTGCGCATGAATGAAGGCGGCGATGGGCTGCTGATAGCAGCGCAGCACCCGACAAGCGTCGTCTTCCGACAGATAGCCCAGAAAATGTCGAACCGTCTGCCCGGCCAAGTCGTAGAGAAGGTCGGCATGGTCGTCGTAGGCGATGTCGTCGAAGTCGATGAGGCCGCTGACCACGTAGTCTTCAAGTCGCGCCTCCTGCGCCCCACCGCTCCCCAAAGCCACCACATCCAACTGCCCCGTACGCAGGTGTTGCACCCACAGGTCCTCAGACACGGAGGCATACTTTAGCGTCGTCAGATCGAGCGTGAAGGGGTTGAAGCCGGAGCGTACCTCCCCCTTGGGGACCACCAGGATACGCGGCATCGCGATCGTCTGGTTGGCGACCAGGTCGACCGTCTTGGCGACCACCGCGGCGATGTCCGGTTCTTCCGCGAGGCCCACCAACTCCAATTGCGCCGGGCTGCGACCCTCCTCAACCGCCGCGACGATGGCGGCCTGGACCTCCGCCGTCCTCAGATGCTCGACCGTCGGCACCGTCAGGGGATCGCCACTCAGTTTCTGGATCGCCGCATAGGCCAGTTGCGCAAGGGCCTGCTCCTGGGGCTTATCGAAGGCCGCGGGTTGGTCCTGGCCCGCCACCCGGGTACTGCTGGTGGGTGTCGTCGGTTTGAATCCAAGCCGGCTCGCCAACTGGGACTGGGAAACCATCGTGGCCGTCTTCGTCCCCACCTGATCCATATCCAGCACCAAAGTCTGAAGCTGCATCGGCGACCCCGGCCGCTTGGCCTCGTCCAGGATCTCCTGAAAGCGGTCGTGGGCCACGATGTTCAGCCGGTCCACCGTGGTCACACCGGTACGCACCCCATAAGGCAGGCGCAGCCCGCGACCGATGGACTGTTCGATCAGCACGCGGGCATTGGCCGCGCGCAGGGGCACTATGGTGTAGAGGTTGGTGACGTCCCAGCCCTCCTTGAGCATATTGACGTGGATGACGATCTCGGTGGGTTCCTCCGTGTGCTCCACCTTGAGCAGGCGTGCGATCATCGCCTCCTCCTCGGCCCCCGTCTTGCTCGAATCCACCTGGATCACCTTATCCTGGTAGCGCCCCTCGAAAAAGGCCTCGGACTGGATCAGGGCCAACAACTGGCCCGCGTGCGTCGTATCGCGGGCGATGACCAGCACGAAGGGCTTGACGATGGGCTTGTCGAACTCACGCGCATAGGTCTCCAACTCCACCTTGACCCCCTCGTGCAGCCGCACCCCATCCTCCAGCTTGAGGCGCTCGATCTCCTCCGTCGACATACCGCTGGGGTCGAAGTCCTTGCGCGTCACCACCGCGGGCTCCTTGACGAAGCCGTCGGCCATCGCCCGGCCAAGCGGGTAGTCGACGATCACGTTCTTGAAGGGCAGGGTGCCCTTGCTGGTCTCGACGAACGGCGTCGCCGTCAACTCCAGCCCCAGGATGGGCTTGAGTTCATTGATCGCCCGGATCCCCGCGCCCGCCCGGTAGCGGTGAGACTCGTCCATCAGGAGCACCAGGTCCGGCAGCCCCGCGAGATAGTCGAAATAGCTTGCGCCGATGTACTCGGACAACCGCTTGATGCGCGGGGCCTTACCGCCGCGCACCTCGGAGTTGATCTTGGAAATGTTGAAGATGTTGATCCGCACCGCGCCGAACAGGCGCCCGCCGGTGACGTTCTGCTGCTCGTAGTTGTCGCCGGTGATGACCATCGGCGCTTCGGTCGCAAACTCCGCGATGCCGCGGAAGACATACTTGGGCGTGTTCGGGGTGAAGTCGGTGATCAGCTTGTTGTAGATGGTGAGATTGGGCGCCAGCACGAAAAAATTGTCGATCCCGTGGGCCTGGTGCAGATAGCTGATGAAGGCGCCCATCAGCCGGGTCTTGCCGACGCCCGTGGCGAGCGCGAAGCACAGGGACGGGAAGTCCCGCTCGAAGTCGGTCACCGATGGGAACTCGCCGCGGATCGTCGCAAGCTTCGCAGCGACATCCGCGCCCTTGCCGGGCGGCGTTATCTCCATGATCCGGTCCAGGACCTCCAGCGAGCGGCGCTGGGGCGGGCGCAGACTCAGGCGGCCGGCGATGGCGTTCACATAGCGGTTCAAGATTCCTCTCCCGGCCCATCCAGTTCATCCAACTCGCGCCGCAGTTCAGCCCGCAAGACCTCCTCGCTGGGAAGTTGGAACTGGTATCGGCTGGCGAAAATCTGGCTCGACTTGTCGTCGAGCACGTAGCGCACCATCGCCTCGTTTTTGTCCGCGCATAAGATCAGCCCGATGGTCGGCTGATCGTCCACCCCGGCAACTTCGCGATCATAATAATGCACGTACATCTGCATCTGCCCGAGATCGCTGTGGGTTAGTTTCGCGACCTTGAGGTCGATCACCACATAGCACTTCAACTTGACATGATAGAAGATCAGGTCCGGGTAGAAGTGGTCGCCGTCCAACGTCAGCCGCACCTGTCTTCCGATGAAAGCAAAGCCGCTTCCCAATTCGAGCAGAAAGTCCTGCAACCGGGAGATCAGTGCCTCTTCAACGCGTGACTCGACCAGCCGGTGCGATTCGGGAAGGTCCAGGAATTCGAGTACATAGGGGTCCTTGATCGCATCCAACGGACGACAGGGGATCAGCCCCTCGTTCGCCAGCGTCAACACGCCGCTCTTGTCGCGGCTCTTGAGCAGTCGCTCAAACAGCAGCGAGTTGATCTGGCGCTCCAATTGTCGTGCCGACCAGCCGTTGCGCACTGTCTCGATCTCGTAGAAATCGCGCACCTCGCGGCGCTCGACCTTCAGCAACGCCCGGTAATGCGTCCAAGACAATCCATTGTGCAGTTGGCCAGGAGTCCAGCCCGCACCGGAGGCGGCGGTTTCACCACGCACTGCGTGTTGAATCTGTGCGACACTGCCTGCAAGCCCGGCGCCGGATTCAACACGCACTGCGTGTTGAATCGTGATAAGCAATTCGGGGTAAGCCCGATAGAAGGCACGCATGTATTGGAGCGCGCTCACCGAAAAGCCGCTGCCTAACTCGCCGACCAGTTGTGCGGACAACTCCTTCAGCAACGCGGCACCGTACTCTGCACGGGACTCCCCGCCTTGCTCGGCTTCGACGATCTGCTGCCCGATCCGCCAATTAGCCTCGACCAGAGAAGAGTTCACCGAGCGCATCGCCTGCGAGCGGGCGGATTGCCAGATCTCGCGAATACGAGACAGCAAAGCACTGGCTGCCGCCATCGTTTCGGGTGCCCGGGTCACCTTCTTGCGGCTCATGGCGACTCCTCCTCACCGAACAGATCCAGTTGGCCAGGCGCCAAAGGAGCACTCGGCAGGTTCTCCACCCGTAGCGAGTAGTCATCATGGCCCCACTCGCAGCGGGAGAGGACCTGCCGGGGGATCTTCTTGACGGTGAGATTGGGGTATAGGTCCGCGCGGGCGCGGAAGGAGGTGCAGAGCACCAGGAGGCTGCGCTCCGGTCCCACCTCGTCATTCAAATGGGTAAGCTGCTCATGGGTCAGGCTGGCGGTGGTCACATAGACGAAGTCGCGCTCGGTGGAGTGCCCGTGCTGCCAGTAGAGCGAGTCCGACGGGGCGTAGCTGAAGCCCTCCAGCTTGCACAGGGCCTCGGCGAGCATGGCGGCGTTGTAGTCGTGATTGATGACCCAGTTGCCCCAGGTGTCCTTCTCCAGCAGCGAGGGGGCGAGCCGGTAATAGCGGAAACCGCCGCCGCCCTTCCAGCCCACGGCCTTGGTGATGCCGCCGGGGTCATCATTGTCGATGACCTTCTTGAGCCGCGGGATGATGTGGGTATGGCAGTGCTCGCCCAGTTCGACCATGATCCAGCGGCGGCCCATCTTGTGGGCTACGGCGCCGGTGGTGCCGGAGCCGGCGAAGGAGTCGAGCACGAGGTCGCCTGGGTTGGTGGCGATATGTAATACCCGCTGCATTAGCCTCTCAGGTTTTGGGGTGAGGAACGGGTCCGCCTTACCGAACAACCCATGCATCTCCTTTTTTGCTTCATCGGTATGCCCTACCTCTTCATGAGGCCACCAGGTCCATGGCACGAAACCTTCCACTTCGTCAAGAAACCGAACAATATTCGGCTGGCTATTGCCGTCCTTTCCGAAGTAGATGCGGCCGGCATCGCGCAGCTTGACAAATTCACTCTCGATTGTCGACCAACAACGCCCCTCTGGTGGTCGATGTACAGCACCTCCGGGAGCGACGATGTCGTACATCTGGTTGGTGCGATAGCCTTGAGCCGTCATTGGAATTGGGCGCCAGCGACCGCGCGGATGATTGTTCGGATTCTTGTAGATCTTTGCCTGTACCTCAGAAATGGAGACACGATTTCTGACTGACTTGAAGCGGGCGGCGTTCTTGGCAATCAATAAGACATAGTCGTGGGCATCCCCAATGGCCTCACGATTTTCGCGAGAGTACCTTTTCTGCCAGATGTTACTTGCTATGAAGTTGGACCTACCGAAAATCTCATCGCACAGCACCTTCAGGTAATGACACTCGTTGTCATCAATGGTAATCCACAAAGACCCATCCTCCGACAACAACCGCCGGATGATCTCCAGCCGGTCGCGCATCAGCGACAGCCAGATGGAATGCTCCACCCCGTCGTCGTAGTGGGTGAAGGCGCTCCCGGTGTTGTACGGCGGATCGATGAAGACGCACTTCACCTTGCCCGTGAACTCCGCCTCCAACGCCTTGAGCGCCAGCAGGTTGTCCGCGAAGATCAGCCGGTTGTCGAAGCAGTCCCGCTCCGTCACCCGATGGGCGGCATGATAAGAGCGCGCCGGGTCCTCCAGCAGGATGCGCGGTTCCAGCCGCGGCCGGTGCTCCTTACCGATCCAGGTCAGTTCCAGTTTTTGCTTCGTCGCCATGATCAGAAAGTCCAGCCTTGCTGCGCCATGAAGGCTTCCAAGTTAAGACACGGCACACCGAAGTGCTGGCCGACATTCGGCACGATGAAGGCGCCGGTATCGAATACGTAGATCATGCCGGCACCGCGTTACGGTACAGTGCCTCCTCAAGACCCGCGACGCTCTTGGTCCGGACGCCGAGATAGTCCGCAGTCTGTTCGAGAGTTAATCGCCCTTGGTAATGCTTGGCGAAAACGAGCCGCATGTAACCTTCACCGAGGTAGGTCGTCTGTGTCGCATAGTAGTCACCGCCGGACCCGCCAGTCTCGGTTTCGGCGGCCCACTGCTTGACCTTGGCCTCGTACTTGCGCTGGTCGATCAGGCCGCGATCGAGGAGTCGGCGTAGGATTGACTCCCGGCTCACATGATAGCGCCGCGCCAGCGGCACCGCCGCATCGTCGTATGGCGCGGCAATCCCGGTCAACTGGCTTTCAAAATCCGCAGAAGGAACCATAATCTCGGCCGCAAGCGCGTTGCAGAATCGTTCGATCCCTCGCTCTTTCTGTGGCAAGTCTTGAAGATGGGCGTCATCCACGGTCGAGATCGCGTTGACCTTCAGCAGCAAATGCGCCAGCTCATGGAAGAGGCTGAAGATCTGGCGGGTCTTGGCGGTACTGTTGTTCAAATAGATGAGCGGGAATTCATCGTCCGCCAGGCAGAAGCCAGAAATGGTCTTCTGCTTGAAGGAGTGCTTGAAGACAAATACGCCACTGGCTTCTACTGCACTCCGCCACGCCTTGAGCGCCGCCTCCGCGCTCTTCCAGCCAATTTGTGCATCCAACGCGATACCGAGGTACGCGCGAACCCGGTCTCCCGCTTGCCGTACGTCGCTTTGCGTGGTCAGCGCCAAGTCCCGGAAGATCTTGCGCGGCGATGCGTTCACGCCGTCGTTCAGCTCGTGCAAGGAAATCTGGTAGGCGTGGGCAAGGCGAAGCTGATAGCGGGTATCCGCGGCCAGGCGATCAAGCTCGCTGTCGGGCAGGGTGCGAAACTCTTGCTTGACTTTGTGCTCCTTGGGGGGCGCAGGCAGGAAGAAGACCGCCAACGGTCTTTTGTACAATCCATAAGCGAGGCTTTCTAGCTGGGCATAGGTCGGACTGGCTGCGCCGGTCTCCCAGGCAACGATCTCGCCGATATCACGCTTGAGGTGAATGGCGACATCATCAAGCGAATAGCCCTGAGACTCCCGCGCCCAGCGCAGAACCGCCGGCTGGACACCGAGGGTATGGAATCCGGGCTTTTTGGTCACTCATTGCCTCCGTAATGTTCTTGGTTTGCGATATGGCGTCTTTTCATCCGGCTCACTGGATCGACCAGCGAATCGAAAATAACGCTTGGAGCGACAGCGTCTGCGCCAGTTTCGCTTCGGTCTCCTCGATCAGTCGTTCCCGTTGGCGGTCCACCTCGTCCTGTGCGTCGAAAAGCGACCGCCGTTTCCGGCTACGCTCTGCCTCCAGGGCCTTGACCTGCCGCTGGCCCACGAGCTTCTCCTCAAGCATGGCGGCGGCGGTCGCCGCACGGCGCGCCTCCCGAATCTGCCTGTCCATTTCCTTGATCTCCCGTTCCAACACGACCTTGAGATCATCGGCCCAGCCGTCGAGTTTCTGGGCCTCGGCCTCGAAGAAGCGGGCATTGCGCTCGGACACCTGGCGTTCGATGGCACCTCGTTGCTGGGCCGTCTGGGCACCCAGGGCCTGCTCCGTCAGCCCCGGTCCGTCTCCCGCCGGGAGCGGGGAGGCCGAGCCGGGCACTGTCATCAGTCGGGCAACGGCGTCCGGGTCCAGGGGCTCGCCGTCGTCCGTCACGGCGGCGAAGATCAGATGATCCTCCCCTTGGTCCAAGGATTCTACACGCAACAGCGATAGCATCAGCCAGCCGGAGCGGCCGATTAGTGGTTCGATGAGGCTGATCTTGCCTGGGTGGCGGCCGTAGTCGAAGCGGATCTCCGCGGGCGGCAGGTCACGGCCCTTGGCCTTGGCGAGCAGGGCCTCGGCCAGGGGGTGATTGAGACGGTACAGATGCGCCTCACCGGAGCGGCGCGGCAGTTCATAGAGTCCGAGCGGGATCGCGGTACCCCCATCGGGCGGCGCCCGGTGGAGACGGAAGGTAGCATCGCCCAGAAACCCGGCAGCGTCGCTCAACTCGTGGCGGGTGAGTTGCATGAGCAGGTGCTCGTAGCGGGTCAGGCTCGCCTTGGCGGTTTCCTCGCGGACCCGCAGCTTCTCGCGCACCTCGTCGTCGAAGTTCTCCAGGAGTTGGGCGCGGGTACGGGCCATGGAGGTGTCGATCTCGAAGCTCAGCTCCAGTTGGAGTTGATCGAAGGCGTTCTGGATCTCCTCGGGCCTGCGGCAGCGCTGATAGATGGCGGCAATCCGCTTCTCGAAATCCACCCCGGACTCGATGGCTCCAAGCACCTCGTCGCTGGCGCCGAAGACGCCCTCGAAGAGTTGGAACTTCTCGGCGAGCAGTTCATAGACGCGCTGGTCTGCGGCATTCTTGCGGTTGAGGAAGTTGACCACTACCACATCGTGTCGCTGCCCGTAGCGGTGACAGCGGCCGATGCGCTGCTCGATGCGCTGGGGATTCCAGGGAAGGTCGTAGTTCACCACCAGGGAACAGAATTGGAGGCGGCACGGTCGGTCTCGCTCAGCGGCTCGGGCGGGGTGTCGTCGGTCCACTCCTCGGCGGTCTCGTCCAATGCTTCGTAATCCTGGTCCAAGGCCTGTTCCAGCGGCTCGCGGGGTTCCTTTATCCCCACCTTGGCCCTGAGCCGGTTGGCAATGGTCGTCAAGGCCCCGGCGATGGCGAAGGTCGACGAGGCCAGGAGTTTGCGCAGGACCAGCGTCATCAGGGAGCGCTGGCTGGCGGGCAGGGCTTGGAGGTTGTCCCGTTGCAGGTAGTCCGACACCAGGTGGTAGAGCCGGTCCTCGCCCTCTTCGGGGGTGAATTCCTCCACCAGCGGCAGCCGCTTGGTGAAGGGGATATAGGCGGTAACCTGACGCCGCAGGGTGCGATGGCAAATGGGCTTGAGCCTGGCCTTGAGGGTGGCGAAGACCTGCGCCTGGGTCAGGTTGGCGAATTGCTCCCGGAAACTTTTTAGATCCCCAAAGCTGTGCTCGTCGATGAAGCTGACCAGGCCGAACAGTTCCAGGAGTGAGTTCTGTAAGGGCGTTGCGGTGAGCAACAGCTTGTGCCGGCCGGCCAGGGCCAGTTTCAGGGTATTGGCGATGACGTTGGACGGTTTGTAGACGTTGCGCAGGCGGTGTGCCTCGTCGATGACCACCAGGTCCCAGGCGGTGGCCTGGACATCGGCCGCCCGGCTCTTGGCGAACTGGTAGGAGCAGATGACGACCTCGGGCACCTCGAAGGGGCGGAACTGGCCCTGGCGGATCGCGGCGTTGTAAGACTTGGCCTCAAGGAGTCGGCAGGGCAGGAAGAATTTCTCGGTCAACTCCTGAAACCATTGCTTGCGCAGGTTCGACGGGGTGATGACGAGGATGCGGCGGCGCCGCTCCGCCCAGCGCTGGGACAGGACCAGGCCGGCCTCGATGGTCTTGCCGAGGCCCACTTCATCCGCCAGCAGGGCACCCTTGGACAGGGGGGAGGCGAAGGCAAACAAGGCCGCATCGACCTGATGGGGGTTGAGGTCGACCTGGGCGCTGGCAACGGCACCAGCGAGCCGCTCGGGACTGTCCGGCGGGAAGCGGCGCGTCAGTTCAAAGGCGATGTACTTGGTGTGGTAGTCCGTGAGGCTCATGGGTCAACCAGGGCATTGGCCTGTCAAGTCAACACGGCAACGCAAGCCGCCCACACCTCGGGGTGCTTGGCGCGCAGTTCACAGAATGGGCTCAGGTTCTGACCGGTACCGTAGAGGTACCAGCCCAGCAAGCCATGATCGTCCGCTTCGCTCAGTTGGTCGTAGAGGCTATCGGGATCGATGGTGTCTTGCTGCAAGGCGCGTTCGACTGCTGTCAGGATACGGTTGTGGGTCTTGCGATAACCCGCCTCCAGCGCCTCGCGGCGGTCAAGTTGAAGTAATTCTACGGTTTTCGCTCCATGCAAGGACGGGGCATTAGTGGCGAGGTCGAACCGGGCTACGAAGTTGTAGGTGTCCGGATTGAAATCCAGAAAGTCCCAGGGATTGACCGCCGTGGGGTCCACCAGCAGCGGTAATCCGTTCGACGCCGGCAGGCTGCTACGTGTGACTCGCCGCATTCGTCAGGGCTCCTCGTCGCCGGCCGCGAAAATTTCTAGCTGCTTTTCCTTCTCCTTTTCATCCTTGGTGAGCTTGGCGCCGGCCCGCTGCTTAGCTTGCAGTCCAGCCAGCGTAGCGCGTCCCTCGACAGCCCGCGGGGAGCGCGTGTTTTGCAGGCCGAAGGCCGCCGTGAGCAGGATAGTGTCCGGCCGCGAGGCGATAACCCGCTCCCACTCCTTTTTTGTCAAGGCCCTGGCTGCCAATCCGCTGCCCGGCTCGGGCAGCACGAATAGACCCTTGGGGTCGGCCGCCTGGCAGATAATCGGACTGTGCGTGGTAACCAGGAACTGGATGTTGGGGAAGTGTCGCTTGAGCCAGAACCCGATCTCGCGCTGCCATTCCGGGTGCAGATGGGCATCGACCTCGTCGATGAGGACCACCCCACTGCGTTTGATGCGAAGCGTCCCGTCTACTCGCTCGGTCAGATCCTCGGTGCCATAAGCGCTGATCAGGTGGCGCAGGATGTCCGTGAGCAGAGCCAGGGCCGCGCGATAGCCATCGCTCATCTCCTCCCAGGAGAGTTGTACCCCGTTGCGATCCCTGAGCCAGAGACCATCGGAGTCAACACGATCGACGACGATCTGATTCGGCATCAACTCATCGCGGAGGATCTCAAGCAGCAACTCCAGTTGTGCCCGTTCAGCCGCCCGGTTTTCCAGTGCCTTGTGGTTGAGATTACGCAGCCACTGATCCACTTCAGCCAGGGAGGCCGCCTCTTGGAACATGGTAACGAAGCGCTCAGTGGAAGGGGACACCATCTGGCGTGCGGCCTCGGGGGAGGCGCCGAAGACCCGGCGGAAGGGGCCGTAGCCGCAGGAGAACCAGCCCTTGGCATCGTTCGACCAGATGCTGCGATCCGGGGTCACATAGTTCCTTTGGTTCTGCTTCTCGGCGGGAATGACGGATTGAAGCGAGACCTCCCGGCCGCCGTTGATAAAGACCAGCTTTGCCGGAAAGCTCGTCAGGGTTGTTCGACCAGAGTCCGCGAACGAGTCATCCTCAGGGCGTCTTACGATCTCCAACTGAATCGACGCCTCGCCGGCGCTGCCGTCACGAATCCAACCCTTAAAGCTTGTTTGCAGCGCCCGGGCTGTATCTTTTCCGGCGAGAGCAATCGCAACGGCCTTCAACAGGGTGCTCTTGCCGGACCCGTTATCGCCGGTGAAGACCGTCCACCCCGCGTAGCTGCCATCGGGCCGAGCGAGGTCGAACGCCAGCTCGGCGAAGCCGCGGACGTTCTTCAGGATCACCTTGCCGATATACATGCGCCCTCCGCTTGTCTGTGCTGGTGAATCGATCGGATCCGGCTCAGGTCGATGACTCTTTACGCCAGTTGCGCAATGCGCCAGATCGAGGTGGCTTGGTTGGCCATCCAGACCTGACGGGCCGCGATGCGCTCGGGCGTCCATTCGGCGTATTCCTGCGCCAAGTGCCGGGTGATCGCGGAATCGCTGCGCTCGTAAGCGGTGCGCTTGACCGGGTATGGGGCATTGCCCAGGTCCCGATTGGCCCCCGCCTGCATCAGGGTCAGATTGCCCAGACGGTCGGCCAGGGCCTCGGCCTCTTCGTCCGTGAAGCCGTCCCAACCCGCCTGTGCATTCTGGGGCAAGACGTGCTCCAGGGTGAAGGCATCGCT
>Ga0247842_10001993_pt1 | contig 31716 bp, 28 predicted proteins | sample LaCruzMarch2015__3_FD_192411 | JGI IMG/M metagenome (GOLD analysis project Ga0247842, IMG submission 192411) | Freshwater microbial communities from meromictic Lake La Cruz, Castile-La Mancha, Spain - LaCruzMarch2015_19m | ecosystem: Environmental > Aquatic > Freshwater > Lake | place: Spain...
CTATAGCTTTATACGTCGCCCTATACAACTATTAATTAATTGTAAGGAAACTGATAATTAAAAATATAATCTTTAAAAAATCCCTTGACAATGGTTATTAACTTTGCTTACAATAAAAATAAGCAACGGGATTTTACCTTTGTAAGATGTTTTAAGTAGTTAGTTGCGATCGCAGATTAAAATTCATTTCTTCCTTAGGAAAGCGGGAATGTCTAAAGTATTATCTTCATCCAAAAAATCATCATTTAGATCAACTGAGGGCTTTTTTATTTCATTTTCCAATTCTTCTTCATCATCTTGTGAAAGAATATCTTCTACTTTTTTTTCAACAGAAACATTACTTTTCTGTAATCTGAATAATTTTAAGCGTTGATCATCAAATTTAGTCGCAATAAGGGTGATTTTAAATTGATCAATCATCTTATCGTCAATTACCGCTCCAAAAATAATATCAGCATCAGGATCAACTGATTTTGTAATAATTGAGGCTGCCTCATCTATTTCAGCCATAGTTAAGTCCGGACCGCCTATAACATTGAATAATACCCCACGAGCTCCTTCAATTGATGCGTCCAGTAAAGGAGATGAAATTGCTTGTTTTATTGCTGCCATCGCGCGCTTATCTCCACTCCCAATACCTATTCCCATAAGTGCAGTTCCTGCATTTGTCATAATTTTTCGCACATCAGCAAAATCTACATTGATTAATCCGGGGATAGTTATTAATTCAGCAATTCCCCTAACTCCTTGATATAAAACTTCATCAATTCTTTTAAATGCTTCCAATATGGGAGTTTTTTTATCAATAACTTGAAGAATCCGTTGATTTGGCACTATAATAAGAGTATCAACTTTTTCTTTAAGTTTTTGTATTCCCTCTTCGGCAGTTCCCCTTCTTTTTGCTCCTTCAAAATCAAACGGTTTAGTAACAACTGCCGCAGTAAGCGCGCCTGTTTCTTTTGCTATTTCAGCAACAACCGGCGCTGCACCTGTTCCTGTTCCTCCACCTTCCCCACACGTAATAAAAACCATATCTGCTCCGGATAATTCATCTTTAAGTTGCTCTCTTGATTCCTCAGCTGCCTGACGACCGGTTTCCGGATCTCCACCCGATCCTAATCCTTTAGTAAAATGCTCGCCTATTTGAATTTTAATTGTAGCTTTATTATTAAGCAGAGCCTGTGAATCTGTATTTACCGCAACAAATTCAACGCCATTAATCCCACCTTCTGCAATCATTGAAGATAAAGCATTTCCTCCTCCTCCTCCAACTCCAACTACTTTAATTCGCGCAGCTTGTCCTGATTTTGGTTTAATGAGCATAAATAATTTTAGGGTATAAACTGTTTAAAAAAATTCTTCGCCTTACCCAATGATCCTGTTAAAGAAAAATCTTTCAGTATTTTATTAAAATTTTTGAAACCAGGCTCATTTGTATTCATTATATTTTTTTGTCCGTATAAAATCAACCCTACCGTTGTTGCAAATTGTGGATCAATAATTTCATCAATCAAACCTGTTATATTTCCCGGGGTGCCAATGTGCACAGGTAGCCCAATACTTTTTTTCGCAATTTGAGTTACACCAACAGTCAAAGCGCCTCCTCCGGTAATTACTAACCCTGAAGGAACACGTTCTAAAAATGTACTTTTAGCTATTTCATCACCTACCAATTTAAATATCTCCTCAAGTCGGGGACCTATTATACCGTCAATTAGTGTCTTTAAAGAAAAATCATCGATTAATTCCGGTAAATGAAGATCAACGAGATTTATTTGATCAATTTTCTTTTTTAATCTATCTTTCTCTTCGAGTTGTTTGCTTACATATATTTTAATTTTTTCTGCAGAATCAAGTGAAACACGCAATCCAACAGCAATGTCATTTGTAATGTGCTTTGCTCCCACCGGCAAAGATGTGGAATATGAAAGAGAACCATCAATATACATTGCAATATCGGTTTTTCCACCTCCGATATCGACCAGCACAACCCCTAATTCTTTTTCCGTTTCTGTTAATACGGCTTCAGCAGATGCCAAACCTGCGAATATAAATCCGTTATTATTTATTCCCAAATCATTCATACAACGATCAATATTTTTTAGATTTGTCTGAGATGCTGTTATAATGTGAGTTTCAACTTCAAGTCGCACTCCGCTCATTCCTATTGGATTTTTTATGCCTTCCTGACCGTCAACAACAAAATCCCTGGGGGAAACCTCAATGATTTGTCTTGTAGTTGAAAGTGAAATTGCCCGCGCTGCTTCAATAACACGATTTATATCGGTTTCAGATATTTCTCCTCTTGAATCTGCAACAGCAACAACTCCACGTGAATTTAAAGCTGAAATATGCGGACCACCAACAGATACTACTGCATTGGTAATTTTTTGCCCTGCCATTCTTTCGGCTTTTTCAATACCTTCTTCAAGCGATTGGGTCACCTTATCGATATCAACAACTAAGCCCTTTTTAACACCTCTTGAAGGAGTTGAATTAAATCCAATAACGCGAGCCTCTTCTTTATCCTTACTTTGAGTTGCAATAATTGTAGCAATTTTAGAACTTCCAATATCAATTGCACAAAAAATGGTATCAGCCATACTTCTTAATCAATCAGAAATTTTTAATATAGGTTTATCAAATCTTAAATCAATTGTGTTATATTTATCCCCTTCTATCTGGTATCTTTTTAAAATTGAACTTAGCTCATACATTTGAATTTCTTTCTCTTTTTCCGTTGAAAAAATCACTATTATATCCTCTATTTTAAATCGTATCATATATAAGCTGCCAATATCAACAGTATTAACTGTTCGTCCAAGTTTATTTATGTTTTCAACAAAATAAATCGCCAATAATATGTCATTGTAGTCAATAAGATTTCCTGGTTGAAATGACGAATGATCAATTTTTTGAAAATAGGTTATTAAAGGAAGATTATTATTAATAATTTTTGTCTTTTCCAGTATCTTCCCCTTATTATTAAGAATAAAAAATCCTTTATTTGTTTGCAGATTAACAAAATCCGATTCAAAATCTATTTTAAGAGTTAATGTTGACGGATACTGCTTTTCTATCTCAACTTTTTTAATTCTGGGATTTCTTTTCTGGATAGAATTTGCAATTAAACTTTCGGGAAGAAGGAGAAGATTTTGATTTTTAAACTCATCTACACCGTAGAGAGAAAGTTCATATTTATTTCTGTTGATAATTATCGTTTTTATCCGAAAAGTTTTTTCTACAAAACTGAAAAAATAAAAAAAAATAATCGGAATAAAAATAAAAAATAATATCTTAACGATCCTTAATAATTTCTTGGATAATACAGTTTGCAGCATCTTGCTTCATTACAATTGGTAATCGATAAAAATGATTGAGATATTTAGCCCGATCCTTAAATACAAGCATAATAAGTTCTAGTAATTTTTCGCTTTTATTCTTTTGTTCAAAAACCTGACCAAGACCGTAAGTCGCAAATAATTCCGCTTGTTTTTGTTGCTCCTGATTAGCAGACCAAGGTAATGGAATAAGTATTGCGGGTTTTTTTAATTGAATCAGTTCAAAAAAAGTATTTGCACCGGCTCTTCCGATAACAATATCGGTGATTGAAAATACATAACCTATTTCTGAAGCCAAAAAATGTTTTACCGGAAAGTACCGTTCCCGCTTTGCAATAGGTAATTTATTTTTAACTTTTATACATTCCTCATAATCACGATACTCCTTAACGTCCCCGATTTGATGTATCACATTAAAATTATCCAATAAAGAATTGAGTATTTTCAGAAGATGAATATTTATACTATGAGAACCGAGTGAGCCTCCTGTAATATATAAAACGGGCAGATCATATTTTAATATAAATGGCTTCTCTGATACTGAAAAAACTAAATTTCGGATAGGATTACCTGAATATATGGCTTTGCTTTTTGGAAAATAAGGAGCAGATCTTTCGAATGAATAAAAAATTTTTTTGGAAAAAAAACTGATAATTTTGTTTGATAAACCGGGAGAAATTGTCTGCTCGTGAGTATAAACCTTAATTCTCATACACCATCCGGCAATAACAATAGGAAGTGCTAAATAACCTCCGAATGACAATATACAATCCGGTTTAATTTTAACTAAAATTTTGAACGCATTCAAAAAACCCAAAGGAATTTTAAGAACACCACGAAAACTAGTCAAGTTAAAAATTCGGGTCATTCTTCCAGCTTCTAAATTAATAAAATGCAGTTTTCTCAGACTAATCTCTTTAAATTCAAAAGAGATTGTTTTCTCTGTATCAAGTGCGTGTCTGCGGCCAACAAAATATATCTCAATATCTTTGTTATAATTTTTTTGAGACCGAATTGTGTCTATTACGGCAAGTGCCGGCGTTAAATGGCCTCCGGTTATAAGTAATTTCATAAATTACGGTTAAAAAATTTTTGTTTTCTTAGCAACACTTAACAGTATACCCATTAATGAAAAACAAAGTAATAAATTTGAACCTCCATATGAAATAAAGGGAAGCGGAACCCCAGTAAGCGGAATAATATGAACCATCGCTGATAAATTGACAATTGTTTGTATTCCGAAAAAGGAAAGAATTCCTCCTGACAAAAGTCTACCAAATCGGTCAGGAGCTTTCTCAGCAATACGAAACATATAAATAATAAGAAAAATAAATAAAGAAATAAGCATACACGCTCCGATAAAGCCGATTTCTTCACCTATAATAGCAAAAATAGAATCGGTGTGGGCTTCCGGTAAAAAAAGATGTTTCTGCTTTGAAGCTCCGACACCGGTACCAAATAAACCACCGTTTGAAAGAGAAATTTGGATTTGATTAATATGATAGGTTATTCCTAAAGGATCCACGGTAGGATCAAAAAAAGCCATAATCCTCCTAAATCGATAAGGCGATGCCTTCGCAAGTAAAAAAAAGAAGCTTATTGAGGCGGGAATTAATAATAATAAATAATAAAGTTCTATACCTGATAAAAAGTATATGACAACACTTAATAAAAAAATTATTACTGCCGTACCCATATCTGGCTGTAAAATAATAAGCAACATTTGAAGTCCGAGAAGAATAATAAATGAAAAAAACCGCTTTCTCTCTCTCGTAATAAACCAGGATGAAAGATAAATAATTGCCGCGAGTTTTGCAAATTCAGAAGGCTGAAAACCAAAGAGCCATCTCCGTGCGCCGTTTACCTGTGCTCCAACTCCCGGAATAAGAACTAAAAAAAGGAATAAAATAGTTGAGAGCATAATAATGAATGCAATATAATACAATTGATGATAGTCCAATAACGACAATATAGTCATCACTCCTATACCGAGAATAATCCATATGGCCTGCACCTTTAAATAATGAAAACTATCGCGATATTCCAGAAAACTGCGCATATATGAAGCTTCGAAAACAAAAAAAAGACCGATAACAGAAAGTAAGATCGGTAATGTAAAAAGGGTAAGTATAATCTTTCTTTTTTTTCCTTTTTCTTCGGAATGGATCGAATTAGTTCTTCTCATAATTCAGAATACATTTTTTAAAAAGATTGCCTTTTTCAATATAATTTTTCCATAAACTATAACTTGGTGAGGCGGTTGAAAGAAGACAAGTGTAACCTTTTTTTGTGTGCTCAAATGCAAATGCAACTGCGTCCTTCATACTGTCGGTTTTCAGAATATTCAATAAATTTCCTTGTTGTTTTTTTAACAATTTAAAAATCTTTTCTCCTGAATCAGGAAACAATACGATATTTGAAATGTTGCTCTTAACAATACGCTCCACTAATTGAGAAAAATCATATCCTCTATCCTGCCCTCCTAAAAACAATGTATCAACAGTTTCTAAAGAATCGATTGCTGCAATGGTTGATTGAGGAATTGTTGAAATCGCATCATCATAAAATAGTATTCCTTTATATTCTCCCACCTTTTCAAGACGATGTGATAATGGTTTATAAGATAATAAGGCCGATAAAATCTTAAAATCCGAAATGTGAATTTCTTTTGCAACCGCATATGCGAGAAGAATATTCTCATAATTATGTTTTCCGATAAGGCAGGATTTAATATCTCCTAATGATAAGTTGCTCACATCTGTTTTTTTGCAATCTACCGATTCGAGCCACTTATTTATTTGATCATACTTACTGTTAAAAAAAACAACATCATTGGATCTTAAATAGGTAAGAATATTCCTTTTGGCTTCGTAATAAAGATCAACACTGCCATGATAATTCATATGCTCGGGAAAAAGACTGGTAAAAACGATAAAATGGGGCGAATAGCAGATGTCTTCAGTTTGATAACTCGAAAGTTCCATTACAATGATTTCATCGTTTTTTAAAGGTGAATTTAGTAATTTAATAGCCGGCGTTCCAATGTTGCCCACCAAATGAGATTTATTGCCGGAAGAAATCAGTATGTGGTGAATTAGAGACGCTGTTGTACTCTTTCCTTTCGTTCCCGTAATTCCGATTATCATGTTTTTACAATTAGCAAAAAAAATATTAGTTGCGGTTGTATAAGGAATAGTAATCAGTGACTTTTTTACTCCCGGACTTTTAATTACAAGATCGTATTCGTTCTGTTTTTCTAAATAATGGGGTCCGTCTTTTTTATCTGCTTTTTCAACAGTTACACCTGCAACATTTTTTTTAAGATACGATTCAACGGATTTTCCTTCTAAACCGTATCCGACAATTAAAATTCTTTTTCCTTTTAGTTTTTCTAGCTTCATATTTATAATTGACTGATAATCTGTTTGAATTCTTCCGGAATATGTTTTATTTTATCTTGTTTTAATAAGTCGCACAATAAAATATTCGGATTGTGAATAAAAGGAAGAATTTCTTTTTCAAAAAAACCCATTATCGCGTCGTTTTCAAATTCTTTATTTTGGTAACTTAAATATAAAGCCATTATGACTTCGTCCGGTGTTCCGACACATTCAAACGGTTTTATATCTTGAGTTCCCCACAACTGCCGATAAATAACCAACATCGTCTTGTCGTCAAGTAAATTACGTCCAAAAATATTAATAACAGTTTTTTTGGGTAAAAACGCTGAGAGCATACAAAATACAAACGCACATTTTGGACAACTATTGCACCATTTTCCATTAACTTTGCCCTGTTGCACTTTGTAATTTACGTTACAACTTGAAAAAAAGGGAAAATAGTTTGAATAAGCGCTAAACAACTTAACAATAGCGAACTCGGACAACGAACGAAGCAAAGAAAAATACTTGACACTGGGTGTTATAAATTCTGCGACATACGCTTGAAATAAATTTTCAAATTCAATACTTTTACTCCATTGATGATTAATCTGCATGCCGAGATATTCGACATTCCCAAAATTTGCACTTCGCTCATTGGAAACTATAAAGTAACGGTAGTTATGTACAAGACAAGCAAATACACCAATAAACGAGTTAATGGCAGATACGGGAATATGCCCGTTAAATACATTATTTTTTTTATTGTACTCGAATATTTTTTTATCAATATCTCGTTTTATCCGGATATTGGGAATTTTAAATTGATACAATAAATTATCAATAACAGGATATGAATGATTTGATTCGATTACCAAAGAAGTAAAACTTTTATTTACTTTTTTTAATAATTCGTAAGAAACCAATGAATCTTTTCCTCCGCCAATTCCAAGTAATGACTTGTCTGATCTTTCATATACGACGGAAGGTGCGGCTTTATCCAAAATAAAAGGAAAGTGAACTAAATCGCGGAAATCAATTTGATTCCGGAAAAAAAACTCACCCAATCCTTTTGTATAAACAGTGTTCCAAAAATCAGCCTGCTTTTTATTTAATAAGCCGGATTTAATACTAATTTTAGTTGCACATCGAATTTTGTAATAACTGATACCAAGAACCAAATGCAGAGAGAAAAACATCTTAGTCAAAAGTAAATCAGGAAAATCGGATGAAATTGGACTCGATAAAGAAATTTTTTCTTCAAAAACATCTTCAAATCCAAGAATATCAATAAACTTAAAATAAAAAGATACTGACATTCTATCTGAAGCTAGTTTAAAAGAAGTAAATTCAAATTCATTCACAATGTTTGTCATAGGTTAATTATACTGAATTTGAAGCAAAAAAAATGAACTTATTTCATAAAGGCGACCATCAAACCTATGACGCTGAATATAATTGATACAAGCCAAAGTCTCATAACAACTTTCGGTTCTTCCCAACCTTTATTTTGGAGAAATAAGTGAAAAGGAGCTACAACAAATGCTTTCTTTTTTAAAAAGCGTTTCGATAACAATTGGATGAGTGAACTTCCGATTTCAATAACAAAAACTCCTCCGATAATCGGAAGTGCAAATGCCTTACCCAAAATAAGACCTATTACGGCAAAAGTTGCGCCGAATGACAAAGCTCCTGTATCACCTAAAATTATTCTTGCCGGATAAATATTAAAATACAAAAATGCAACAAGACCACCTAACCAAATTCCGATAAAAATTGATGTCGGAACATCAATAATTGAACGGGCAACAACCCAAAAACAAGTCACTGCAATCATTAATATACCCGAAGCAAGACCGTCTAATCCGTCGGTAATATTTACTGCATTTGCAAAAGCAACAATAACAAACGTTGCGAATGGAATATAAAAAAAAGAAAGTTTATAGACTCCAAAAAACGGAATATGAATAATATCTATTTTTAAGTCATTAAATAGCCAAACACTTAATGTTAATGCAAGAATTGTTTCAAGAACTAGTTTATGACGGAGTCGTAATCCAAAAAAATTATCTTTTTTCCAGAAAAAAATTTTACTTAAATCATCATATATTCCCAAAAGAGCAAAACCTATAAATGCAAATAAAATAATCTTTATTTCAGAAATAATCGAAGGATAATTCGACTGAAGAGGAATCTGAAAAACAATAAATAAAACTAGAAATAAGGCAAATAAAATAAGCGACATTCCGACAACAATAATTCCTCCGCCAACAGGAGTGCCTGTTTTATGACTATTAAATTTATCGAAAATTGGGGTAGGCTTATTAAATGCATCTTTTGTTTTTTGCGAAGCACGTTGAAACTGAATAGAATATAAAAAGTTAATAAAGGGCACAATTATCAACAGATGACATATAAACGAAACAAATGTTGCAAACAAATACAAAGACATACTGATAAGTTATTAATAATAAATTAATGCCAGGATTTTTGGAATAAAAATAAAACAGGCAATTATAAACGAACCAATAGCAAAAAAAAGCATAGCACCAGCCGAAACATCTTTAACAATCTTCAAATCCTGCCTCCACTTAATGTCAATGGCATCAGCTGCTTGCTCAATCGAAGTATTAATTGTCTCTATGGCAAAACCGATCGTAATAAGAAGAATTACTATTAAAAATTCATAATGATCAATTTTAAAAACATATCCGCCGATAATTGATAATAGAGATAAAAAAAAGTGAATTTTATAATTTGGTTGAGTTTTTAAAGCCCAAATCAATCCCTCATAAGCATGAATAAAAGAAATGGTATGTTTTTTTATCATATATTATTCTGTATAACCTTCATCATAACACGTGCCAAAGAAAAACTATTATGCCGAAGAATACTTCTGGTGAGTTTATCAGCTTTGTTTTGAATTACTGTAGTTCTGTCAACTAAATCAGCCTGAATAATTTTAAACGTATTTTTTTTATTAAGATCATTTACCACCGGTCCTTCTGAATGCTCTAAATACCATTCCGTTATGTTTTCAGGAATTAATCCGTTATTTATAAAAACCCAATCCGGATCTTTTCCGAGATAAGAATTCAATTCATTAATATGATCGGATACTTTATAATTGGTTGTTTGACCCTTTTTTGTCATAAGATTCATTATGTAAATGATTTTTGCGTTAGATTGACAAATAGTTTTTGCGATTTTCTTGACTAATAGAATAGGAATAATACTGGTAAATAAATCTCCCGGTGAAATTATTATAAAATCGGATTCTTTTAAACGTTTTATTGCAAAAGAATTTGGTTCGATTTCAGGGTCTAAATAAGCTTTTATTATTCGACTGTTTTCATCAGTATTGTCATCAATTTTTCCCTCTCCTTTAAGTATTTTTCCGTTTTGATATTTTACGCATAAATGTGTCTTTTTTATTGTTACCGGAATGACATCGCCTTTTGTTTTAAGAACATAGCTTGCAGTATGCACAACTTCATTGTAATCTGTCGAAACTTTTTCCAGCGCAGACAGGAAAATATTTCCAAAATTATGTCCTGCAAAATCTCCTGAATTGAATCGATATAGAAAAAGCCTCCGCCATAAATCAGGCGCATCAGAAAGGGCCACTAAGCATTGCCTTAAATCTCCGGGAGGCAATACTCCCAGTTGATCCCGTAGTCTTCCTGTTGAACCTCCTGAGTCTGTCATATTAACTATCGCTCCAAGGTCGACCTTTTCATCCTTTAAACCAGAAAGAACAACATATGCTCCCGTCCCCCCCCCAATCACCGTAATTTTTTTCATATTTGTTTTAATTTCCCATCAAAAAATAATGCATTATCAGGTAAATCTTTCCTGACTTTTTCTCCGGGACCCACCAATGAATTACCTCCGATTTTTACTCCGGGAAAAAGCGTACTGTTTACTCCGATTTTTGTTTTCTTTCCAATAATTGAACCCAACTTTCTCATATTTGAATTTACCATCTTTTTGGAAACACAGGATGAAATTTCTTTTTCATCAAATCTAAAGTTTGCAGTAACCGCTCCTGCCCCCATTAAAACATTATCAGACAAGATAGAATCGCCAATATAATTCCTATGCAAAGATACTTGATCGCCAATATATGACCGAGCGACTTCCGTTGATGATCCAATCAAACAATTGGAACCTATGTGACTTTCTCTGATTAAAGCATAATCCCCGATAATGGTGTTTTCACCAATATAACAAGGTCCGGATATTTTTGAACAATGCCCGATTGTAACACCTTTCCCGATTATCACATTCTCCGAGACAACTGCTGTGGGAGAAATTGAAACTAAATTTGAATCAATGACGCTTGCTTGAATCTGGTTTAAAAAAAACTTCATAAGAGGTAGAATGTTCCAAGGATATTTCAAAGCATACCAGTAATCAGTATATTGTATCCATTCTACACGTCTTTCTTTTATCATAAGATTTAATCCTTTTTCAAACCAATCATCATTTTGCGTTTGCGTCTTTTTGATGTAAAAGAGAAATTGATCAAAATCTTTATAATAGTCGATAACTAAATTAACCAAATCTGAAGGTCGGTCTTGCGGAAGAGGTTTTTCAATAATTGAAATAACAGTATTTCCATCAATCGTTAGATATCCTCCGGCAAAATAAGACTGAACTTTTTTTGCAATAAGAATTGCCTCGATCGATTTGTCCTGTGATTTTTCAATTATATTTCTGATAATTTCAAAATTAAAATAATCGCTTGCATTTACAATAAGCGTCTCTCCGGATACCATACCCGAACAAGACAAAACTGCTCCCGCCATACCGCAATTTCTCCTATTTTGAACAACATACGAATAGGAATTATGAGTTGCATTTTGAATTTGAGTTTTATTTTGATCATTTGTAACAATAAAAATCTGATCACAATATAAAGACAGCTTCTCGGTTAAAAAAGAAATAAATGGTTTTCCAAGATACATTGTAAGAATCTTATCTTTTAACGGCCAAAATCGATCACTGTCTCCTCCTGCTAAAATAATTCCGTTTTTTATTTTTTTCATATAATAATTAAAGTTTTTTAATATCTCCGCCTAATTTTATTATTTTATTCACAAAATTTTCATATCCTCTTTCTAAAATAGACACATTGTTTATTATGGTTTCTCCCTTGGTAATAAACGCTGCTAAAGCAAGCGTCGCACCAGCACGAAGATCTGAAATTTTTAAAACCCCGTTGTGAAGTGTTTGAGGACCATAAATCTTAATCGCTTGTTTATATGTTTTATTTTTATCATATGAAAAATGATAATAAGAAGCAGGTGAATTTACTTCCGGTTGAAAAAACTCAATTTTTGCACCCACCTTGACTAACTCATCGACATAAGAAAATCTATTCTCAAAAACACGTTCATGAATTGTAGAAACGCCATTTGCTTGAGTCATAAGAACTGCCCAATTCGGTTGCCAATCTGTCATAAATCCAGGATGGGGATTGGTAACAATTTTTGAAGGCTTTAAAGGATTTTTATAATAAAAACGCCACGTATTGTCATTTTTACACTCAACACCCGCTCCAATTTCTTTTAACTGATTAATAAAATAAGCAATGTAATTTTCAGATACAGAATGTATAACTACGTCTCCCCTGGTAATAATACCGGCAATTGCATAAGTCACCGCCTCATTTCTATCTGAAACAATTGTGTAAGGTGTTTTTTGTACAAGCTTATCTACTCCGTGTATTGTTATTGTTGTACCGTTCTTTTGGATATTTGCCCCACTTTGATTTAAAAAAAGTATTAAATCATCTATTTCCGGCTCCAATGCGCAATTGTGAATAACTACCGCATTCTTACAAAAAACAGACATCATAATTAATAACTCTGTTCCTGTGTGTGATGGTTTGATAAATCGATATTCACCAAAAGGCTTCTTATTCATCTCCGCGCGATAATAACCAGTTGATGAATCATAATCAACTTGAATCCCAAGAGCATTCAAACCTTCCACAATTCGATCAATTGAACGGGCACCCAACCTGCAACCGCCCGGATTCGGTATGAGAGCTTTATTAAAACGATATAAAAGAGGGGCAAAAAACATAAATGAAGTTCTTATTTTTGACGCATAAAGAAAATCAAGTTTATAAACCGATAAATTTTTTGAATCAATAATAACTTCGTTTGTATCAATAAACTCCGCTCTACCTCCCAGATTATTTATCAGACTGAATATTTCAAAAATATCGCTTATTCGAGGAATATTGCGAAGTATTACTTTACCGTGGAAAAGTAAAGCGGCGATAGTCACTTTCAAAGCCACGTTTTTTGCACCCGACAAAGTAACATCACCCCTTAAAGGATTTCCCCCATTTATCAAAAAAGAGTCTTCCATCTTTAATGTAATAATTTTGTAACGTTATTTAAGAAAAATAACTAACCTCTTCTTTAAGTTCAATACCAAATTTATCATTTACTCTTTGTTTTATTAAGGAAACTAATTGTAACAAATCTTTTGATTCACTTTTTGCATTTTTTGTATTAATAATAAAATTTGCGTGTATTTTTGAAACTTGAAAATTACCGATAGAAAAACCTTTTAAGCCACATTTATCAATTAAATACCCTGCGGAATTCGTTTTAAGTTTTGCGTTAAACTTTTCATCATCTGAGATGTTCTTAAAATAACATCCGCAAGTCGATACACCAAATGGTTGGGTCTGTTTTCTATATAATAAAGATTGTCTTGCCCGTTCATAAAGTAAAGCCGGATCAGTTTTTTGTAATCGAAAAATTCCTTCTAAAAAAATCTCATTATTTTCTTGAAGTGAACTATATCCGTAAGAAAAATTAAAATAATCTTTATTTACTTTTTTCTCGACTCCTTTACTGTCAATTAATACGGCTTCAATTAAACAATCACTAACACAACTTACCGGACGTGTCCATTTTGAATTCATATATATCGCTCCCCCGACTGTTCCCGGTAATCCTTTTTGATATTCAAATCCTCCCCAACCTTTTTCTACAGTTTCAGAAACAAGAAGTGGCATCGGATATCCTGATGAAACCTGTAAATGTATTTCTCGGGATGTTTCCTTAATTATTTTTAAAAGTATATAGCAGTTTTTTATTACCAATCCGGAAAACTTCGATTGTTTAAAGGCAATATTTGTTCCTCCCCCCATAATAAAATAGGGAATATTTTTAACCATCGCATATTTTACTGCATCAATCAACTCTTTTTTGGAAGATACGGATATAAACTCATCAGCTTGTGTTTGGATATGTAAAGTCAAATGAGTTGAAAGATCAATATTTTTTTGTGTTTTTATCTGCTCTATTTTCATTTGAATTTATTAATTCTATTATATCATCTTTGAGCTTATATATATCACCCGCGCCCATTGTTACAACAATATCTTTTGGACAGAGTTGCAAAGTTAATTTATTGATAATTTCTTCGTTTGAATCACAAATAACTACATTTGATAACCCGAGCAATTCCACTTCCTTTTTAAGAATATCTGAGTTTATTGTAAAATTATTGATATTTTCTCGAGCAGAAGGAAAAATGGGAGCAACGTACGTAATATTTGCTTTTGACAGACTTAAAATCAAGGATTTTTTAAAAGATTCTGTTCTCGAAAATGTATGAGGTTGAAAAAGAATAATTATTCTTTTTAATTTAAAACGATTTCTTATCGCCTGAATTGTAGCGTCAATCTCCGCAGGATGATGGGCGTAATCGTCAAATATATAGATATCATTATTTTTATAAATAAACTCAAATCTTCGTTTAACAGATCCAAACGTTTTGATAGCTTTTTTTACTTGTTCCTCTGAAAAACCGAGCTCTAGTAAAGTCAGTATCACTCCACCGGCATTAGATATGTTTTTATTCCCGAAAAGAGAGGTAGAAAAAACTCCCAAACTCTTTCCCAAATATGATGCATAAAATGTTGTAATCGATTCATTTGAAGTCGCAGGTGTTAATATAAGATCAGAATTTTCGGAAAAACCAAATGTCTTATATTGATTTTTTTTCAATTTTGGAAGGAGAGATTGAATATGCAAATCATCCGCACATAAAAAAAGCTTCTTATCAGAAAAAAAGGTTAAAAATGTTTTTTTAACTTCTTCAATATCTTTGTATACATCGGGGTGATCAAAGTCAATATTGGTACAAATAATATATTTTGGGTTATACATCAACAGCTTTGATCTTATATCTTTTGGAGGCTGTATTCCATATTCATCAGCCTCAAACACAAAATAATCTGATTCTTTTTGATAATCTCCTCCGCATATTCGCTGAAAAGAAGTCGTTCCGATAATATATGAAGGATTAACTTTTAATTTTATTAAAGAATATGCTAATAAAGAAGATGTTGTCGTTTTTCCATGACAACCGGAAACCGCAATAGATATTGGAAACGCTTCTCTTATTTTCTCAATAAATTCAGCTTGAGATATGGCAATTTTCCCCGCTTGCAATGCCTGCTTTATAATTGGATTATCACTCCCGTTATGAGCAGCCGAATATATATACACGTCAGACAATTGATGATTAAAAACATTACTATAACTGATAGAAAATGTTATATTATTTTCTTTTAAAACAGGATCGGTGATAAATTTTTCTTCACTGTCAAATCCAGTAATTTTTTTTCCCATTTTTTTAAGTATTACCGCAATATTCGTCATTGCGACTCCTTTGATACCAAGAATAAAAAATGAATTATAAAGTGATGGATGTTTCATATTTATTTTATTGTTACATAACCCATCATCTCACCGAAAAGATGGGGACTAGTTTTATAATCTCTTCTGAATGAAAAAAAATAATCTGAATTACACGAAGTACAAAAAGGAAAGTGATCAATATGAGTCTTATCTATTCCCGACTCTAAAGCTAACTCATAGTTTAAACGAGTTAAGTTTAGTCTGAATTTCTCACCATGCGTTTTAAATGCAACTTTATTAAATCTTTCCATTATTGACATAAACTCGCTATAAGTATCAATATCAACCTCATAACAACATTGATTTATGGCAGGACCAATAATAATATATATATCTTTATTTTTTGCGCCTACCTCCTTCATGCCACTAATCATTTTACTCATAAGCATCTTTAAAGTTCCGCGCCATCCTATATGAGCAATGCCAATACAGTTCATTCGGGTACTAAAAAATACAACCGGTAAACAATCCGCAGTGCGAACAACCAAATTAACTTTCTTTTCTAGAGAAATTACTCCGTCACACTCTTCAATTTGTTCAATGTTATTTGTCGCTATTTGCTGATTGGTAAAATAAACATTGGCTGAATGTATTTGTTCTAATAAAACTACTTTGTTTCCCGATATATTATTCAACTTAAAATAATCCTGAATTATTGAAATTTTTCGACAATCTCCTGTTTTACGTGTAGTAAAACCAAACTGTAAGCCGGAAAACAGATTCGAGAATGAGGAAGAATAACTTTCGTTTTGATTATTAAAAAAAAACATATTATGAAATAAATTTAATTTTTTTAACATAATCAATATCATTCCAAGGAAATTCTCTTTTACCCCTGCAGATGCTCATTTCATGGCCTTTTCCGGTAATAACTAAAACGTCTCCGGGTAACGCCAAACTAATAGCTTTAGTTATTGCTTCGTTCCTTTTAATCATAATTGTATACTTTTTTTTATCGTTTTGTTCTATTAAATTAGACTCTTTAATTGTAAAGGACTTTTCTTGCAAGCCATCAGCGATTTGCTCACAAATTTTATACGGATTTTCGTTTCTATAGTCTTCTTCTGTTAATATAACAATATCAGAATATGTTCCGCTTGCACAACCCATAAAATAACGCTTTGATGAATCCCTTAATCCGGCAGAACCAAAAATATGTATTAATTTTCCCCTTTGTTTATCAATAAAATACTTATTTCTTACACTTTTCAGTACTTCTGAGATTGCATTTGGGGTGTGAGCAAAATCAACAATGATTTTATATTCCCCATCATAAACTACTTCCAGTCTTCCTTTTGGTAATTTAAAATCTATTAAACTTCTGATTATTTTGTCTTTAGATAATCCAAGAATCTCGCACACACTATGAGCACCTAAATAGTTATATGAATTATATTTAGTAATATATGAATATATTTGTTTGTAATCAACGGAAAAGTCGGATTTTTCTTTTAAACTATATGTTTTGATTATCTGCTTTTTAATTCTTTTTAAGATGAGTGGATAAGATTCATCATCTCTATTTAAAAGCGATATCTTTGAAAGATTAATTATTTTTACTTTTGTTTCTAGATACTTCTCATATGTCTTATGATAATCTAGATGTTCATGAGTAATGTTAGTAATCAAACTAACTTCAAAAAACACTCCCCACAGACTGTTTTGATCTAGACGATGAGATGTGGTTTCCAGAACAAAATAATCATCTTTATTGTCTACTGCCAAACGCAAAAGCTTTTGAATTTGAAAACTATTGGGAGTTGTCGTGTGAAAACCTGTATCAAATATTTTTGTTCCGACTTGAGCATAAATAGTTGATATCATAGAAACACGTTTTCCGCAATTTTTTAAAATATGATAAATTAGATGAGTTGATGTTGTTTTACCATCAGTCCCTGTTACTCCAATTACTTTTATCGAACGACTGGGAAAACCATACCATATATTGGCAGCTACTGCCTGAAAAAGATGAAATATGTTTTTAAGTTTTTGAAACATAAGTTATTTTATGAAAACATAATTTTTTATTGCGGAGCAATATTATAATATACTATAAGTTCTTTTGCTATATTAAAAAATATTGGAGCTGCAGTTTCAGAGCCCCACTGAGAAGTTTTTGGCTCATATAAAACAACGAGTGCAAGAAATTTAGGATCATTAATAGGAGCAAATCCAATAAAAGATGCAATCGTTTTTGAAGAATCGTACTTTCCTTTTAAAGCAATCTGAGCAGTACCTGTTTTTCCTCCTATAGAATATCCCTTTGGTTTTAACCATTTTGTTTCACCGTTTTCAATTGTCGACTGAAGCATCTTCATAATTACCTCTGATGTTTTATCCGAAATTACGCGATCAATTTCTTTTGGTAGAATATCAACTTTTTGCTTTTCCCCAATAAGCTGCTTGACAATATAGGGCCTCATCAAATGTCCACCATTGATTAAAGAAGCAAACGCTCTTATCATCTGAATTGGAGTCACAACCAAACCCTGACCAAAAGTCGCAGTTGCAAAATCAATCTTATACCAATTAAGATATGGTTTAATATATCCCGGAACTTCACCTTGTAAGTCAATTTCTGTATTTTTACCAAACCAGTATTTCTGAATAGAATCAAATAAGAGTTTATTTCCCATTTTTTCTCCTATATAAACCATGCCGACATTTGATGATTTTTCGAGTATTCTTGTCATGTTGATTTTACCCTCATAAGAGTTGTTCCATGTTTGAATTGTATATTCACCTATAGTAACAGGACCGGATTCATCGTAAATATCATCAGACTTTATGGATTTATTCTCAAGAGCCGCGGCCATAACAAACGGTTTAAAAGTTGATCCGGGTTCATACAGGTCTGATATGGCAGAATTTTTGAAAACATCTTCAGTAGTTGAATAATATGTTTCCGGATCAAAATCGGGTAAACAAGCCAAGCTCAGTATTTCTAATGTTTTTGGGTCAGCAACAATAACACATCCTTTTTTTGCTTTATATAAATCTATCCCTTCTTTTAACTTCTTTTTAACGATATTTTGAACAGATCTGTCGATTGTTAGAATCAGATCACGTCCATTTTCAGGTTCTGTTTTTTCTTGCGTACCCAAAAAAATTGGTTGATTGAGCAAATCTCTATCTGACCGAATAAGACCGGGTAAACCTGATAAATCTTTGTCATAATACCCTTCAATACCAAAATACCCCACGCTATCGCTTTCTTCATTTTTTCCTACAAAACCTAAAATATGCGCAGAAGAAGAACCTTCCGGATAATAACGAACCTGCTCTTCATCAAAACCTATTCCGGAGAGTTTTATTTGATTTAACATATCAACCTGTTGTTTTATCAAACCTGTTTTTATTGAAACCCAATTTTTTGTCTTATCAAATCTTGCCTCAATTGTGGCCTCGTCAACCTCAAGAATTCTTGCGATTGTTGATAGCGTACTATTTTCATCCAAGACTTTTTGAGGCTCCATAAACAACCGGTATTTTGTTTGATTTGTTACTAAGGGAAGCATATTTCTATCAAAAATCCTCCCCCTTTGTGGATAGATTTTTTGGGTTTTTAAATAATCCGACGTATTTACGGGATTTAGAACTTGAATGTAAAATAATCGAAGAAGAATAATGCAAAACGAGCATATAAACCCGAAAAATAGTAAGCGTACTTTTGTCATACATTATCTGTTTAAAGCAAAAGGCGCATTGTTAAGATAAATTGGCTTGATTGTTTTATCAATAGCAAGCGCCGCGCTGATTGATGATGCGTATTGTAAAGATGAAATCTTAGAAATTTCTGTTTCCAAAAAGCCATTTTCTTCTTTATACTTTGCATCATTAACTTCATATTCATGTATTTGTTTACTTACATTTACACCGGTAATAATTAGATACACATTCCCGAAAATAAAAAAAATCATTAAGAAGCTGAAAAAATAACTTTTTAAGTTTTTCATATAACGATTACCCTTAATTTTGCTGATCTTTCAAAAGAAAAATGTTCTCTTCCAGCTTTAATAATTTTCTTACTTAATTGCTTCAATTGATTTTTTTTTATAAATTGTTTAACAATTCTGTCTTCAAGCGAATGAAAACTTATTACGACAATTCTTCCACCTGACTGCACTAATAAAGGGGCATCCTTCAAGGCAGATTCCAGATTTTTAAGTTCATTATTTACTTCTATTCTTAATGCTTGAAATATTCGAGCAATAGATCCATTTGGACTGTTTGATACAACTTTTTTTATTAAAATAACTAAATCATTTACTTTTTCCAAACTTTTTCTTTTTCTTTCTTCAACTATGGCGTGAGCAATTTGGCGGGAGTTTAAATCTTCAGAATTCTTTGCAAAGATCTGATACAGTTGTTCTTCATTCAACGTATTTACTAATTTTTGAGCAGACGGATGATCACCAATATTAAGCCTCATATCCAAAGACTCATCGTTCTTTTTATACGATAGCCCGATTCCTCTGTTCTGAAGTTGATCATTTGACAGTCCTAAATCAAACAATATTCCCGAAACTGAATTAAAACCTCTTTTTTGAGCAATTTGCTTAATGTCTGCAAAGTTACCGTGTTCAAAAATAACATTTTTTTCTTTATTAAATATTTCTCTTAGTTTAGTTATCTGACTTTCATCTCTGTCAATAGCCAAGACAATAGCTCCTTTCTTAAGCATCGCCCAAAGATGACCACCTTCTCCGACTGTCGCATCAATATACAAATGACCTGTTTGAATATTCAAAGCTGCTATGGATTCATTTAATAATACTGGTCTATGCATATTAGTTTCTAACTTCTTTTAAATAGTTATTCCATTTTTCAGAATTCCAAATCTCAAAATGATCTCCCACACCAACAATGATGACTTTTTCCGAAAGATTTGCATACGTCAAAAGTGTCCGGGGAATCACAAACCTTCCCTGATCATCTATTTCCAGGTAAACTGCTGAAGAAAATAGAAATCGTCTTTTTTCTATCTGCTCTTTCTCAAGCAAAGACACCCCTAAGAGAGATTTTGCACGATCTTCCCAATCATCCTTATCATAACCCGCTAAACATAAATCAAATCCTTTTGTAATAATAAATACATTTCCCTTAAGAAGTTCCCTGAGCTTTTTAGGCAAAACAACACGGCCCGGAGCAGAGAATGATAATAGATATTCACCAAAAAACACCATATATAACCATTTAACGCCATTTGAATATAAATGTCAAGCGAGATTGTAATACTTCATATCAAAATGTAAAATAAGATATGGATAAGTTTTTAAGCAAAACACGAAAAATAATTTTTACTGAACAAGGAGGTATCATATCTTCAACTTTGATTTTAGCAGCCATGATAATAATATCACGAGTTTTTGGATTCCTTCGCTACCGCATATTATCCGGTTTTTTTGACAAGGGGCAGTTGGACATATACTTTGCTTCATTTCGTATTCCGGATTTAGTTTTTGAGATTCTTATTACAGGAGCACTTACCTCGTCATTTATTCCAATATTTATTAAATATCAACAGAATAAAAAGGAACTTGACGTGACTATCTCTTCAATAATAAATATCCTTACCGCCCTCCTTTTTCTCTTTATCGGTATATTGTATTTATTAATGAATTTCCTCATACCCCTCATTACTCCCGGATTTGATTCTGAAAAAATAAAAATAATCACTGAATATTCTAAAATACTGCTGATAGCTCAACTTCCTTTTCTTGTTTTTGGCAATTTCTTAACCGGAATAGCACAGGCAAATAAAACTTTTTTAGTTACGGCTATCGCTCCAGTTCTTTATAACATAATGGTTATCATAGTTATGTTATTGGGGGTTTCAAAATTACAACTTTTTGCCCCGATTCTCGGAGTCATAATAGGCTCATTTGTTTTTTTTCTTATTCAAATACCAGTTATTTATTCATTTAACCTGACATATTTATTTACCATAAAAGTTACCTCCGGGGTTAAGGAATTTTTTAAAATTATCGTTCCACGTATACTTACCGTACTCCTTGCTCAGATTGATACAACGATTGATTTAACACTGTCAACTCTTCTTGGAACCGGATCCTATACTGTTTTTTATTTTGCCCAACACCTTCAATTGCTCCCTGTTTCTGTTATCGGTATTGCTTTCGGTCAAGCATCTCTACCCTATCTTACAGAAATGTTTGAACAAAAAAAAACAGAAGAACTCAAAAAAATTATTGTAAGCTCTATTCTCAATTTATTTTTTCTTACCATACCTTTTATGGGTTTTTTTATTGTTGCTCGAACTCCTTTAGTACGTATGTTTTTTGGAGGAGAAAAATACGATTGGAATGCAACGGTGGAAACTGCTTACACCCTTTCATATTTTGCACTTTCACTACCCTTCCATTCGATTTATTATTTTCTAACCAGATGTTTTTACGCACTTTTGGACAGTAAAACTCCTTTTATTTTAAGTTTGATATCCATATTGCTTAATACTGCATTAAGCATTGTCTCTATCCTATTATTACATCTTCCTGTTTGGGCTTTAGCTCTTTCATTTTCTTTCTCAATGATTATTAATGTTATTTTTCTCATAGTTCTTCTAACAAAAAAAATTCCCGGACTTGATATTCTCCATCTCATTAAAAATTCATTAAGAATTGTTTTATCGCTGAGCATTGCATTTCCGGCTACTTATTTTTATATTAAGCTTACTGATGGTTTAATTTTTGACACGTCCCGAACAATAAATGTTTTTTTTCTTCTTCTTACCAGTTGTTTTTTATATTTTACTCTTTATATCATCACCGCATGGTTTTTTGAAATAAAAGAAATTTTTATGGTAACAAAACTCCTTATGAGAGCCAAAGAATACAAACAAAAAATTACCAGTTTTTATTCTCTTTATGAATAAAAAATCAGAGAACAATAAACTAACGGCAATAAACGCTGTTCAGAAAAAACTTCTTGGGAAAAAACTCACTTATAAAGAAATATATTCAATTATGGATGAAATATCACATGAAAGACTTGGAAATATTCTTACCACATATTTTGTTGCGGGTTCTTTCAAAGAAGGTTACACCGATCATGAACTATATCAGTTTACAAAAGCAATGGTTGAAACCGGAAACCGTCTTCATTTTAAAGGTATTGTCGCAGACAAACACTCTATTGGCGGAGTCTCAGGTACACGCGTCACTATGATACTCGTCCCCATTATCGCTGCAGCAGGATTTAAGATACCAAAAATCTCATCACGAGCAATCACAACTCCTGCCGGAACTGCTGACGTAATGGAAGTTTTGTCAAATGTAAGTTTTACACCATCCGAGGTTGAAGATATTGTCAATACAACCTACGGTTGTATATGTTGGAATGGAAAGTTGGGAATAGCCCCTGCAGACGATGTTATTATTCAAGTGGAAAAACCTCTCTCAATCGAATCTTTTGATAAAATAATTATGTCGGTTATGGCAAAAAAAATCGCCGCTTCAGCCACTCATCTTATACTTGATATTCCTTATGGGAAAACTATGAAAATACACAGATTCGCCGATGGAGAAAAGATAATTCAAAAGTTTGTATCTTTAGGAAAAAAATTCGGTGTAAAAGTCATTGGCAAACCCACCCTCACAATTGAACCTGCCGGAAATGGAATTGGACCTGTCCTCGAGGCAATTGATGTCTTAAAGGTACTTGAACAGGATATAAAAAGACCGCTTGCTCTTGAAAAACGCGCCTTATTAATAACTTCTGAACTTTTAAATCTTTGTTATCGAGATCAAAAAAATAAAAAAGATGGGCTTCAGGAGGCAAAACATATTTTGCAAAGCGGATTAGCGTTACGAAAATTTAAGGAAATCGTTCTTGCGCAGGGAGGTAGTCCCGATGTAAATTCACATTCTTTAAAAACAGCTGAATATTCTGTTGAAATATATTCTAAAAAAACCGGAATTATCAGTGAGATTCAAAATCATAACTTGCACACGATTGCTCAAATCTTGGGTGCTCCAAAAGATAAATGGGCAGGCATATATCTATATAAAAAAACAGGGGATTCAATCAACAAAAATGAACTCTTAATGAGGCTCTACAGTTCTCATAAATATCACCTTAATGAAGCTCAAACCACATTACAAATTATTCCTGTGTATACTATTACATAACTATGAAAAAAATATATATATTGGTATTTATCTTATCTTTAATTGTTATATTTTCATATCTCTATTTTCAAGAAGGTTCGATGCCAGTTGACAAACACGACACTTCCCCGCGCATTTTTCTCATTAACAAAGGTGAGGGATTGAATTCTATTGCAAATAAATTGTCTAACGAAGGATTAATTCGTAATAAAGTAATATTTTATCTCATAGTTAAACAACAGGGAATTGAAAAAAAAATACAGGCTGGTGACTTTCGTTTAAGTAAATCAATGAACGCGAGCCAACTTGCTCAAACACTTACCCATGGGACTTTGGACACTTGGGTAACCATTATTGAAGGTTTGCGAAAAGAAGAAATTGCACAAGAATTATCAACAAATTTTAAAATTTCAGAAATTGAATTTATTGAACAAGCTAAAGAAGGTTACTTATTTCCTGATACATATCTGTTTCCCACCAGTTCCTCAATCGATACTATACTTTCAATAATAAATCGTAATTTCGAAACTAAATATACAAATGAGTTTAGGAAAAAAGCTATGGCAAAAGGTTTAACCGACAGACAAATTCTAACCATTGCCTCTCTGGTTGAAAAAGAAGCAAAATTACCCGAAGATAAACAACAAGTTGCCAATATTATTTTAAAAAGAAATGAAAACGATTGGCCCCTGGAAATAGATGCCACTGTTCAATATGCTTTAGGTTACCAGAAAAAGACAAAAACCTGGTGGAAAAAAGACCTGACTCAAGAAGATCTTCAAGCAGATTCACAATATAATACCCGTAAAAACAAGGGGCTTCCACCTGCACCTATTTGTAATCCGGGTTTAGATTCAATCAATGCAGCAATAAACTCAGATACAAATACTCCTTATTGGTTTTATATCTCAGATAAAAAGGGCGTAATGCATTATGCAAAAACAATTGAAGAACATAATATAAATATTTCTCAATACTTGCAATAATTATGCTGTATTGATAGAAGGATCTGGCTGCACTTGTCGTTTTAATACCTCACGAGGCTTTGATCCTTCGGCAGGACCAACATAACCCGCTTCTTGAAGTTCATCTAATAATCGTGCTGCGCGAGAATAACCAATTTTAAATTTCCGCTGTAATAGCGATGCTGATGCTTTATCAAACTGTGAAATAATGGAGATAGCTTGATTAAAATAAACATCTTTTTCTCCAGTTCCCCCTCCAATATTAAACCCAACCGATCCCATCTCCTGCTCTTCTGTTTCTGTAATTTCTTCCGTATAATGTACCTCAGGAACTTGTGTTTGAAGGAACTTAACAACCTGACCCACTTCTTTATCTGTCAAAAAAGGACCTTGAATACGTCTTGGTTTTGCCTGGTCCGGAGGAAGGAAGAGCATATCTCCCTTACCTAAAAGTTTTTCTGCGCCCGGCATATCAATAATTACCCGTGAATCAATCATCGAGGATACATTAAAAGCAACACGGGTAGGAATATTTGCCTTCATGAGACCGGTAATAACATCTACTGAAGGACGCTGAGTCGCCAATATAAGATGTATTCCGGTAGCACGAGCCATTTGAGCTATACGAGTAATGAGATTTTCAACATCACCGGGAGCAAATATCATCAAATCTGCCAATTCATCAATAATAAAAAGGATATATGGTTTTTTTGTAACGTTAGACAACTGATTATAACCCTCCAAATTACGCGCTCCAACCTTAGAAAATTCTTTATAACGGTTTTCCATCTCGCTAACTGTCCAACGTAAAGCTTTAAGTGTTTTTTCTTGTTCCACAATGACCTCGGTAAGTAAGTGCGGAATACCATTGTATGACGTTAACTCAACTCGTTTTGGATCAACAAGTATCATTCGAAGATCTTCTGGTTTAGTACGAAACAAAAAGGTTGTTATCCAGGCGTTTAACATAACTGATTTTCCGGAACCTGTTGTACCCGCAATAAGACAATGGGGCATTTTTGATATACTTGCAGCTTGCGGTTTACCGGAAACATCAAGACCAAGAGGTACAAGAAGAGGATCTGTACTTTTTGAAAACAGAGGATCGGCGAGCAATCTACGAAGCGTAACAATTTCCGGTTTTATATTTGGAATTTCTATTCCGACAAGCGATCTTCCGGGAATAGGAGCTTCAATTCTGACCGTTCCCGTTGAAGCGGCAAGCGCTAAAGCTAAATCGTTTCCTAATGAAGTTATTTTAGACAGCTTGGTCCCTCGGGTAATTTCCAATGCGTATTGTGTTACAGCCGGTCCGTAATTTACTTCGGCAACCCTCGCACTAATACCAAAACTTTCCAATGTATTTTCAATTGTTGCAGCGCTCCCATTCACATCCCCCCTATCAGCTTCTTTTTGTTTGAGATCAATAAGTAAGTTGTGGGGAGGAAATATCCAAGTTGATGATGTTGTAGGATTGAGCGGTTTTATAACAAGATCCTGATTTACGGAAGAAGATTTATTTTCAATCACAGGTTTTTGAATTTGAAAACCGGGAATAGTAAGAGGTGGTTTTTCAGTTTTGATTTTATTGTCCTGTATAAACGAGTTATCTTTCAAATATTCTACCGCCTGTTTTCCTTTTTTTACATTTTGAACAGGAGAAGAATGTACCAACGCATTTTTAATTATTTTTCCCAACCACTTTACAAAATTAAAAAGAGCAACAACAAAAATATCAATTGAAGTATCTAGTATAAGAACTAATCCGATAATACAAAAAATAAATAAAACCACCACAGCTCCAAAACCTGTAATATTCATTTTAAGTTCTTCAAATAAGACACTTCCTATTACTCCAGATTGAAAAAGAGGGAGAGATGAAAAAAAAAGAAGTATTAAACCAACGGTAATATTTGGTTTAATAAATTTAAGTTTCTTACTGTTAAAAAAATGGGCGGAAATTAAAAGAACAATAAAAGGAATAAAAATACTGACTCCGCCAAAATTTGATATTAAAATTTCATTTACTTCGGATAATAAAGTTCCACCCTGTTCGCCTGTTCGAATAAAATGAATAAATGACAAGAAAAGAAGAAAAGCCAAAGCAATCCCAATAAAACCAATAATATTAAAAATGGTCTTACTATTAATCTTAACTTTGAAAAAAGGTATCTTTATAAGTGATTTTCTTCGTGCCATATTATAAGATTTTACTATTAAACAGAATCAAAATCAATGAAGAATAAATAATGTATCCCATAACAAAGTAAATGACTTGCACAGAAATACAAAACGAATTAAAAAAAGATTAAGTCTGATTCAACTATTCTCTATTTGATAAGCTGTAAGTTAATTCTTCCCTGACTGTCAATTTGAATTACCCTAACCTTCACTTTTTGGCCTAATGACACAATCTTACTTGGATCTTTGACAAATTGATCACTCATTTTCGACACATGAACAAGACCTTCTTGGCCAGGGATACACTCAACAAAAGCCCCAAAAGGAAGAATTCTTTTTACCTCTCCCTCAAATTCTTCTCCAACTTGCACTTCACGTGTCATTTCAGAAATAGTATTTACCGCATCTTGTACTCCTTTTCTGTCAATTCCACTAATTACGACTTTTCCATCATCTTCAATATTTATTTCGGTTTTTGTTCGCGCGATAAGAGCTCGGATGTTTTTTCCTCCCGGACCGATTATATCGCCGATTTTATCAGATGGAGGTGTCAGTATTACAACAAGAGGTGCATATTGTGAAATTTCAGGACGGGCTTTAGAGATGACCTTGTTCATATGATCTAAGATATAAAGACGCGCTACTTTTGCTTCAGCAAATATCTTGTGGATCATTTCTTTTGTTAACCCTTTATTCTTTACATCAAGTTGTATTGCAGTTACCCCTTCAAAGGTCCCGGCAACTTTAAAATCCATTTCGCCTGAGAAATCTTCCAATCCAACAATATCCGTGAGAATTCTGTATTCAGTATCTGACTTTGTAACGATTCCCATGGCTACTCCTGCAACTGGTGTCTTGATAGGAACACCTGCATCCATAAGGGAAAGTGATGATCCGCAAATTGAACCCATTGAAGAGGATCCGTTTTCTGCAAGTATTTCTGAAACAACGCGAATTGCATACGGAAACTCTTCAGCTGTTGGCAAAACAGGTTCAATTGCTTTTTCTGCTAAAGCGCCGTGACCAATCGCACGTCTACTTGGCCCCATCATTCTTCCTGTTTGACCGTATGAATAAGGACCATCTGAATAATGATGAATATATCGTTTTGTATCCTTGCCTTCCGGACCTTCAATAAGTTGCTCCAGTGTTGTGGAGCCGATTGTCGCAATAGAAAGAACCTGTGTTTGACCTCTTTGAAATAATGCAGATCCATGAGTACGGGGAAGAATTCCAACTTCAACCTCTAAGTTGCGAACCTCATCTAATTTTCGTCCGTCAGGTCTCTGCTTTTTTTCTAGAATATTTTTTCGGATTTGCTCGTAATTATATTTAGTTACAATTCCAAGAATTTTTTTCTTGTCATATTTTCCCTCTACTTTTTCAAAAATTTGATCAATAATTTTATTCAAACCGGGACTGTTTGTACCGGGAGTTATTGATGCTTCCTTCATTGCTTCGGTAAGCTCCAATTTATATGATTTTGAAATAATTGATTCAACCTCTTTATTTTCCTCATCGCTTGGAATTTCACTTTTTGTTTTTCCAATTTTTTTTGCAACAGATGAGATAAAATCAATAATTTTTTTATTTTCTTCTTTAGCCATTTCTATCCCTTCTTCAAGTACACTTTCCGATAGCATTCCCGCTTGCGTTTCGATCATAACAACTTTTTCTGATGTGGAAGAAACAACTAATTCGAGAAATGAATATTCTTGTTCCTCGTCTGAAGGATTGACGACAAATGTTCCATCTTTATTTTCAGGAGATGGAATATATCCAATTTTTGTAGTACTGATCGGTCCTTCCCATGGAACACTCGATACGGCAAGTGCAGCAGACGTTGCAATAGCTGAAACGATTTCAGGTGAGTTTACACCATCAATAGAAAGAAGCGTTATAACAATCTGAACTTGTTTTTTAAATAACTTTGGAAATAACGGTCGAATTGAACGATCGATGAGCCGGCCTGTTAAAACAGCCTCATCAGAAGGACGCCCCTCTCTCTTTATCCATCGAGAACCTTTAATAAGGCCTCCTGCATATAATTTTTCAACATATTCAACTGAAAGTGGAAAATAATCAATAGCCGGATTCTCAGCTCCAACTGCAACTGTCACTAAAACCGCAGTATCACCTAATGTTGCAAAAACAGAGGCATCAACAGATTGAGCAAATTTTCCAAATTGAAGTTTTAAAGGTTGTTTATTAATAATTAAGGATTCCTCAGTAGATTTCATAATATATTCAAAATGTTAATAGTTTTACAAATAATATAACGGATACTGTCTTACGAATCAATGGGAGGCGGTTTTATTATTTTTTTAAACCAAGACTTTCTATGAGACTCTTATATCTTTTCTCATCCAACTTTTGTAAATAATTGAGAATTCTTCTTCGTTTCGCAATTACTTTTAATAAACCCCTTCTTGAATGATTATCTTTTTTATTTTCAGTTAAATGTTCAGTTAATCTGTGAATTTTTTGAGTAAGAAGGGCTGCTTGCACTTCCGGTGAACCGGTGTCTCCTTGTTTTTGAGCAAACTGCTCAATAATTTTTTGTTTATCTTCAGGAATTATTTTTTCAACTGGTACGACAGCTTGCTTAGTTGTTGCTTTTTTAGTTACTTCTTTCTTTTTTGATGTTGTTTTCATATCATAGGATTATAATTGATTATTAAAGAACTTTCAACTGTAAGTTTTACAATGAAAAAATATATAATAAAGATCCCGAACAAAAAGAAAATAATTTTCCTTATTACTACTCTATTTATTCCTATTTCAATAGTGTTTTCAATACCTCCCTCAAATATTAATATCATTATTCTTTTTATTCTGCTATCAGGTTTTTTCGCCTGGATTTTGTCAGGATTTTTTTTCCAAAACAATAAGCGGATACTTATTTCCTTATTTGTTTTTACTTTTTTAGCTAATAATGCTTTTTTAGGTTTTAATATTATTAATTGTATTTTAATATTCTCCCTCTTCTTGAGTTTCTTTTTTTTGATACAATAGGAAAATGAGTAAAAACTTCTATATTACAACAACTGCTCCCTATGTAAATGCAAAACCGCACATAGGCTTTGCTCTCGAAATAATCCAAGCTGATGTAATAGCTCGATACAAACGAATTCAAGGCTATAAAGTTGCATTTGGATTCGGAACCGATGAACATGGCATAAAAATATACCGCAAAGCTTTATCAGAAAAAAAAGATCCTAAAATATACTGTGATGAATATGCAAAAAAATATGATCAGCTCGTACAGATACTCGATTTAAGCACAACACATTTTATTCGCACAACCGACCCGGTGCATATTAAAGCAGCACAAGAAATGTGGAATTTATGTTTTGCAAATGGTGATATTTATAAAAAAAATTATCAAATCAAATACTGTGTTGGTTGTGAACTTGAAAAAACAGATTCTGAACTGGTAGATAATAAGTGCCCTACGCATCCTAACTTGGAAATCGAATCTTACGAAGAAGAAAATTATTTTTTTAAGTTTTCTAAATATCAATCCGAATTACTTCAAATGTATCAAAACAATCCGTCCTTTGTTCTTCCACAAAACCGTTTACTTGAAATAAAAACTTTTGTGCAGGCTGGTCTACAAGATTTTAGTATATCCCGTCTCAAATCAAAAATGCCGTGGGGAATTGATGTTCCCAATGATCCCGACCATGTGATGTACGTGTGGTTTGACGCGCTTGTTTTTTATATCTCAACCATTGGGTGGCCGCAAAATAAAACCGAATTTAATACATGGTGGCCGGTCGTTCAACTTGCCGGAAAAGACAATCTTCGACAACAATCGGCAATCTGGCAGGCTATGTTATTGTCCGCTCATTTACCTCCATCAAAACAAATTTTTATTCACGGTTTCATTACTTCAAATGGTAAAAAAATGAGTAAAAGCTTAGGAAATGTTATTGATCCTGTTGAAATGGTAAAAAAATACGGGATAGATGCAGTTCGTTATTATTTATTAAGAGAAATCCCCTCGAATGATGATGGAGATTTTTCAGAACAGCGCTTTAAAGAGCTATATAACGCTGATTTAGCCAACGGCTTAGGAAATCTTATTGCGCGAGTTCTCACATTGGGAGAAAAAATAAACCTGACTGTTCCAGAAAATCCTGAAGAGTTAATTAAGCTTCCTCAGCTTTTAAAAAATGTTGAGTTTGACAAAATCGTTGAGAGTTTCTCATTTAATATCGCGCTTGAAAATATATGGAATGGGTTTAAATCAATTGACAATCAAATTAATATTGACGAACCGTGGAAAAATCTTCAAAAAGAATTAATAGTAAGTTATATAAAAACAATTCGTTCCTATGTAAAATATTTGAGGCCTTTTTTACCCTCTCTTTCGGAAAAAATAATGCAGGCAACAAAAGGCCAAATTAAAAAAATTCCAATATTATTCCCTCGAATTATTTAAGATTACTTATGGAACACAAAATTAAAGGGGATCAAGCTTCATTACAAAACGAAGCAGCACCCAAAAAAAAATTTCCTATAAAACTTTTTTTTATCATTTTTACTCCAATATTTCTTACTCTCATTTTTGCACTTGCTTTCTATTTTCTTATTCTTTACAAACTACCTTCACCTCAATCTTTACGGAACAATCGCACTATTCCTCTTTCAACCCATATATTTGACCGCAATGGAAAACTTTTGTATGAATTTTACAAAGACCAAAACAGAACGTTTGTTTCAATAAAAATTTTACCAAAACTCACATATCAATCAACAATTTCAATAGAGGATAAGGATTTTTATAAACACAAAGGAGTCTCGCTGATTTCAGGTATTTTTCGCGCAATAAAAGATTCAACATTCGGTCAAAACCTTCAAGGCGGCTCCACCATTACTCAACAACTGGTTAAAAGCGCCCTTCTTTCCCCTGAGCGTACTATACAACGTAAGATTAAGGAGATTATTCTTGCTTTATGGACGGAAAGATTATATTCAAAAGA
>Ga0247842_10001995_pt1 | contig 31682 bp, 39 predicted proteins | sample LaCruzMarch2015__3_FD_192411 | JGI IMG/M metagenome (GOLD analysis project Ga0247842, IMG submission 192411) | Freshwater microbial communities from meromictic Lake La Cruz, Castile-La Mancha, Spain - LaCruzMarch2015_19m | ecosystem: Environmental > Aquatic > Freshwater > Lake | place: Spain...
CTTGCGCACGAAGTTGGCCAGGAAAGCCCGTGAGTCGGGGAATCCGCGGCTTCTGGCCAATTCCTCGAAGTCGGGCAGCAGCTGTCGCGGGATTTTAACGATGATCTCGCCCTCCGTCTCAACCTGTTGCTGCTTTTTATCTTTCTCGAACATTGAACCTCCTAATCGGTAGCTATATATAGTGCGTTCTCCACCGAATCTATATAGATGTCGCCCTCACTAGGCGATGATGGCGCTGAGTTGGCCACTCTTACCCTGTGCGCCGGGTCGGCGCCGGAGATGGCTACCCACTTGGCGCCGCTGTAGACCAGCATCAGGTAAGCATCGGCATTATCCAGGCTAATATCCGCGCCGCCGGGCAGACAGATGTTGCCAACGTCATGCTTGACCACGATCGTCCTGGCGCCGTCAGCCGGGCGGATCAGGATAACCTCTCCCTCAGCGCCACCATTTACAGTCTCAAGATCATCTGTAGGTTCATCAGCCTCGGTGTCAATGGTGTGGTGCGAGTAGGTTTTAGTCACGGCACCGTTAGCGATGGTCAATTCAACGGCGGCCTCCAGCACGATGTTGGTTTTGAGATAGAGCAGATCGTTTTTGACAATATAATCCACCAGGGCACGTTGCTTATTATCAGGTGTAAGTAAAGTCTTAGGCTCGATCCACTCAGTCATAAATGCGCTCCAATCGCCATTGAACGGTGTAGGACATTCCAGCGTCGATTATGGTGTGCTTGATATTGTTGATAAAATAATCAGTATTCAACCCCAAGCGTGTATTGATAAGAGTTATGCGGGTGGAGATGTCCGCAGTTATGACCGAGTCTTTCAGCGTCCCGGGCTTCAAATTCTGAAAGGTGACTATAAGATTATTGACGCGCGGATTTTTATTGTCCTCCAAGATTTGGTCAAGTATGATTTGGGTGTCATCCTGAGATAATGATAATTGGGTATTGAGTGAATAGGTGCGCCTTCCGTATTTGGCTATGCTATCCGGGTCCGTTGCGGAGAGAGTAACCGTTTGAAGCGGCACTAACGGCTGGCCATGGATTGCGAGTTTAGTAACGTAAGCGGGGTCACCGGGGGGTAGTACCACGTCAAAACTCAAGATATCCCCGTATTGCTCGGCGCCTTCAGAGTCTACCCCGACAGCTTGGAAGTAATATGTCCTGTTTCTTGCGAGTTTATGCACAGTCATTGAGAAGGATGCCGCGGCCGGTATTTTGCTGATGTGGCCGCTTGGCGGATTATCCAACCCGATTTTGAAGTACACTTGGTCAACGCCCTCGCTTTCCCCATTCAATGTTGCTTTGGCAAAGTAATAGTCAACATCCGTAGCTGGGAGAGTGGTGACGGTAGCTGTACCATATTCAAATGCGTCTAATCCACCATTTACCTCCTCTCCTTCCGTTGCATACGCCTCAAAATAATATCTAACATGGGGAGATATTCCATTAATCTCTTTGCTAAAATTATTTCCCTCGGAAACCGATTGGCTGGCGGTAGTATTCCTAAGAGTGCCATTCTGACTATACCAATCCTCTGTATCCCACCGGAAAAAACAGGAGGCACTGCCGTTGATCGTACTGAATAAGTTACCATTCAGAGTGGCAGAAGTTGGTGCAACATTTGTTGCGTCCAAGGTTTCAACTCCTGTTGATGGCAGAGGTGGGGCATCGTAATAAATCCCGTAATCGTCATATATACTCTCCATCCATCCCCAACCACCTGGTACTTCATTGATAACAGCTTTACAATTTGGATGATTGTGGGCAGAACAAGCTGTCAATCCAGTTATTAAATTCCAGGTACCCTCTGGACTGATATATTGCGCAGCTGCAGTAGAGATTTTGTGGCCGTGAGAACCTGCGGTAAGAGACGGAGAAGATTCAAGCTCTTCTTCCACTTCGTATGTAAGGGCTACATGGCCAAACCCAAATAATAAGCAATGTTCTCCATCGCAGCCCCCATTATTTTCGGATAGCATGGTTGCCGTGGTTAGTATTTTGATTCTCTTGTATTTGTGGGTATGACCGATAGTATTTTCATCCTGAGAATCAGTCTCCCATAAGTTGTCGTCCCAGACCCATTTAGGAAACTCCACCAGAGATGCAACCGAACACAGGCAATTACTATGGCCTTCCGGACATGATTCAGTGTATTCTCCAGCCAGAGTGGAGAAAGTCCCGCTTACTACCAGATTGCCATACTGCCCGCCATTATTATATTTATGGCTATGCATCAGTCATAAATCCTTTCCAATCTCCACTGGACTGTGTAAGAAGCCCCCGCGTCAGCTACCGTATGCTTTACGTTGTTTATGAAGTAGTCCGCGTTTATCCCTAAGCGCGTATTTATCAGGGTTATTCTCGTGGAGATATCTGCAGCAATAACAGAGTCTTTCAGCTCACCTGCCCTCAAGTTCTGGAATGTGATAATGAGGTTGTTTACTCTGGGGTCTTTGTTATCTATTAAAATCTCGTCCAGTATTATCTGAGTATCATCCTGGGACAGTGAAAATTGCGTGTTTAGTGAGTATGTACGCCGTCCATATTTCGCTATGCTGTCAGTATCCGTCGCCGATAATGTGACAGTTTGCAGAGGTACTAGAGGTTGTCCGTGAATAGCCAGCTTGGTAACATAGGCTGGATCACCCGGCGGCAATACTACCTCGAAGCTCAAAATGTCCCCATAGTATTTGGTGCCGCCAGTGTCTATTCCGACGGCTTGAAAATAGTATGTTCTATTGCGTGCGAGCCTATGGAGTATGATCGAAAAGGATGGCGCTGCAGGTATTTTGCTGGTGCTTCCAGTGGGCGGGTCGTCAAGCCCGCACAGGAAATAGACGGAGGACATTCCATAACTTTCGCCGTTCAATGTTGCCTTAGCGAAGTAAAAGTCCACGCCTGTTGCCGGTTTAGTCCTTATTGCGGCGGATATATCTCCCGTAATAACAATATACGCATTATTCCACCTTGCGAATTGTTGGCATCCCGCCGTTGGGGGCGTGCCTGCAATCTCATGGCTGAACCTGAAGCCGAAACCGTATTGACCATTCCAGTCTATGCCTGCTTCAGTTAAGTCTATCTCGACAACGTGGTCTACACTATAACTCGGCTCGTAAGGCGGGCTGCAGCTACCCAGAGCTGACGTGCAAGTCTTTAGGTATTCATATACCCCCGTGTTGCTAAGGGCTGGAGCCGCTACCACATTAAACGTATCACATGCGCTGACAGGGGTATTGCCGTTCATATAACAAGCCCTGTTGAATACTATCCGCAGTTTAACCGCTGTAATGTTGGAAAAGACACCTGTCGGGAAGTATTGCGCTCCGGTGAGACTTATTCCACGCATGTATAGCGAAGTGAAATTCCAGGAATCTATGCTGCCGAAGCTCCTGTACTCTGACCCCATAGCGGCTTCCCAGTCAATTACCTCTCCTATTTCGCCGTCCCCGTTCCACACTGACAACCAGGTCAGGTCGGGGTCGTTGTAGACCGAACGCTTTTGAGTCAGCGTATGTAATTCTATGACCGTTTCTGCCATCAATAGCCCCCGATGTTGGTAATTAGCATCGTGGCGCTGGTAGCAGTAAACGTCGGGTCAACCTCTATCCAATTCGGCACCTCTATACCATGCCCGTCCGGTTGCGTGTTGGCATCAAAGTAACTCAGATCAGCCTTAATGAAAGTGGCATTTTTGCATGGGTATTGATACTGGCAGTAAAGGCTTACCGTCTGTCCTGAATTGACCTTGACGGGGTTGGCCAGATTGTAAATTATTTGGTCTGGCTGAAGTTCCGCTTCTGGCGTGAAGTCGCAGGTTATTTCATTGAAAACATTTAACAGATTGAACGTGGACTCGATGTGAGTATTAGTGTTGTCGATGGTTAAAGTTGAGTCCGTGATAGCAGGCCTATAATTGGCGTCCTGCCAAACAAAATTCCCTTGCCCGTCAACAAAACACCTTGCACCATATTCCAGCATCTCTAATTGATTTAACGCTTCCATGGCTGACGTTGCGCTTACCGATGCCCACGGGAAGTTATAGGCTCCTGTGTCAATCAGCCGGTTGTCCTCAGGCCAGCCAGCGTCGTCAAGGATGTCATTAACTATTTTCCCTGAGGAGATGTTGTCCTGAAGGGCTACATTGGCCATTCCTCGGCTTAGAGCGTCCATGCCGTCAACCAAGTAGACGTAGCAGTCTTGAGCATCAAGTCTGGGATTCGGTCTAAGCTCGTTGATAAATCCGGTGAATAGATAGACAGTCCCCGATAAACCTTCATACAAGACCTGCACCTTTTTCCTGGGCAAGATTTTGCCGTAGATCGGAGATGCCTGGTTGTCGGGTGAGTATTTGCCTGTCTCATTCCGTACTACAAATTCACACGTCCCTGCTTGAGTGCGGCCTAACTCAGCGTCCCTTCCCCGGGTGAAATTCAGATTCTTAACATCGGCGGATATGTCGTCAAACTCGCCCGTATAGTTCCCGTCATCATCCCAGTCAACAAATACCGATATGGTCATACTAAGCGCCCGTAAGTCCTGGTATTGTTTTCGTTCCTCATGACCTCCTGGATCATGCGAGCGAAGTTTCGCGCGTCCTCCCTCGAACCCATGAAGGCCCCGGCTGAGATATTTACAGTGTAATTTCCTCCCTGGGGCGATATATTATTCAACCGGTCCAGCGGGATTACTGCTTCCGGGCCGGCCTCGCCGATTATGCCCAGGGTAGGCTGGTTGAAAATGCCACCTGCAGCGTGAAAACCTGCTGTCGCCCTAACAGAGACAGAAGAGCCACCGCTGAATAGGCTGTTCCATGAGTTCCTGATGTCATTGCAGAACTGCTGTATCTGCGCCCAGGCGTCCCTGAAAGGCCTGGTCAGCCAATCCCCCACTGCTACGAAAGCGTTCTTGATACCATTAACGATGCCGCTGAAAAAGGCCACGACGTTATTCCAGGCGTTCACGATCCCGTCTCGGGCCTGCATGAAAGCCAAGCGTGCCTCGTTGATGGCTATATTCAGATTGTTGCGGATAATGTCAGCGACTATGCCGAACAGTTGCCCTAACCTGTCCCACTCGGTCACCAGGGCATAGATGAAAAATCCCACGCCAGCCAGGGCGGCGGCGAAAGCCCCTATGGTCACCAGGGCTGTGCCGCCGAATACACCGGCTATCAAAGGGCCGAGTCCAGGCAGAAACGTGCCCAGCCAAGTAAAAGCCTTGATCAGAGGCATCAGCGCCCAGCCTAGGCCCGCAATAATGCCGCGTGCTCCGGCCAGGGCCGCAATGCCAATCGCGATCTGGCCGATGGCATTGACCACCTCCGGATTCTCTTTGGCCCACTTATTCAGGCCTACCAGCGCCTCGGTAAGGCTGGTAATGAACTCTGCCCCCTGCTTGCCGGTGGCAGCTCCTGTTAATGTGTTGAGCAGCTGTCCCCAGGCTGCCTCTAAGTCCTCAATGGCACGCTGGGCTGCCTTGGCCTTTTCGAGATCGGCATCGCTCATCCCGCCGCCGAGCTTATCGAAGGCATCGGACAATTTGGTGACACCCTCGATGAACATGGGCAGCATGGTAGTGCCATTCTTACCGAAGATAGTGACCGCGATATCTGTGCGGGTGGCTTCATCCTTCACTTTGCCCAACGCGTCAGCGATGGCCTTGAACTGCTCGCCGACGCTCATTTTGCTCAGGTCTTCCCAGGACAACCCCAGCTGCCTGAAGGCATCCTGGGCTGCTTTGCCGCCAGTCCTGGCGTCGACCAGCGTCCTCTGCATCTTCTTCACCGAGATATCCAGCCCCGACATATCGCTGCCGGTGAGCTTGGCCGCGTAGCCCAGCTGCTGGACCTCCTTGGTGGTTAGTCCTGTCTTGTCGGCCAGGTTGGCTATGTCCTCGCCCTGCTGGGCCCAGGATTTGAAGGCAGTCACCACAGGAACCATGATTGCAGCAGCCAAGGCCGTAGACTGAAGGGCAGTTGCCTTGAGGTCGGCCTGGATATTGCCGAACGACCTCTTGAACTGTCGCTCAGCATCACCGAGTTTTTTATTAAAGTCCGTAATGTTGGCACGTATCACGAAAACGAGACTTTTCTCTGCGTCACTCATCTTTTGCCTCGAAATACTTTTGGTAGAGTTTGATAATCTGCATCATCTGTTCTGCTGTCTGCTGTTTACTCTCTGTTTTGCCCGGCATAAAATCCTCTGGTTTGAAGGCGTTTGATCTCTTGGGGTCACGATGAATGTTGGCCAATACAGCGCAGATCAGCCCGGCATGGTAGTCCTGGCGCTCGATTAGCAAGGCACGGCGCTTGAGCAGGGCACTCAGCTCTTTGAGAGTGAGTGCCCAGAAATCATGTTCTGATAGGTTAAGGTCGTACCTCCCGACGGACCATAAGGTCAGCCAGTCGAGAGGCTCGCCGCGTTTGGGCCTGTATTCCCCTGAGGCACGGCCGCATTGATCACTTTGGGTATCAATTCAATGAACTCAACCATCTTGTTGATATCAACCATGTATTTAACGTCTTCCAGCTTTAACGTTCGATCTTCCCAGAGCAGGCAGGCCCAGAGGAAAGGGACTATCTCCTTCTGTGTGAAGCTGGCCGGATCGGCATTGCCGGAGAGTACATCTATCCCGGTGACCTCCTGGAACCTCTCCATGCCGCCCATGGTCCATTTCAGGTGTCGTTCCTTATCCAAGATTATAGGTATCGTGTCCATTTAGCTGGCCGCCCTGGCTACTCTTACCATGTAGGTTTTGGCGACCTTGCCGGTCTCGGTGACCACGATGGTTATGGCCGTGACGCTGCCGGCGGCTCCCAGTGCAATCGCGCCGGAGGCATCTCCAGTAGCAACAGTATTGCCGTTGATGGTGATAACACCGGCTGTGGCCGTGGGGGTCACGGTGACCGAACTGATGCCAGTCTCTACCGTAGCCACGTAATCGTAGACGGTGCCGGAAGGCGACGGAAGGATAACGGCGTCATCGCTGATCTCGAAAAAGGGCGTGGTCAAGCCGCTTGAGGCGCCGATAGCCAAGGTAGGCTTGCCGGAGATCTTAAGCGAGGCGGAGAAGTCGATCTTGCCGCCTACCGCATAGTCGCCTACCTTGAACTTGGTCACCAGTGCATTGAAAGACCAGGTGGCCGTGATGGCCGTGGGCAGCGTCAGTACAAACGATTGCACCGTCATGGCTAATTGGTCGGCCATTAAGGCGATCTGCCCGTCTGCATCCCCTGCGATAAAATTACCTTCTATCGGCACCTCGCTGGTATCAAACCAGGTGCCGATAAATTCCTTGAAGCTGTCGGGCGAGGTCAAGGTGGTGACGTCCAGCGTCTCTAAATTGATCTCGATACCGCCGATCTTGGTGATCTCGGCAATGGTGTGTCCGTCCCTGGCCAAGGTTGCGCCCTTGGCTGCAATGGCATTGCTCATGATTGTTCCTCCTACTCGTTGTAGTCAATTAGATATTCCACGGGAACGTGATAAAGCTCGGTCTCGGGCTCGAATAAGTCCTGCTCGCCGTCATACTGGATGCTGACCCGCACGCCGCCGATCCCGCCGATGATCTCGTTGTTCTTGTCCTGCAGTGCCAGCTGAATTTGCTCGGCTATTTGCTTGGCCGTGTAATAGGTCTGGGAGAAGATGGAGAACTGGAAGCGCGAGTTGACCAGATGAGAGGAGGCGGTTAATGTCCGCCCCCTTATCGCCGAGACCTTGAAGAACACGATATAGGGTGTTTGCACGTCCTGCGGCGCGGTGACATAGTAAAGCCTCTCCCCGATAAATGCGGCCAGGGCAGATTGGGCCAGCAGGTGTTTCAAGAGGGCGTGTTCAACGTACATTACTTTTGTGCAGCCTCCATGATCATATTCAGAAGCTTATCCTTGATCTGGGTGTAGATGCGGACCACGTTGGTATCTACGGCCGGGCGGAAGAAAGGTATTGCAGGGCCTATACCGGTCGGTCTACCCGTTGTCTTCTGAACGCGCGGCTTGGTCCCGTACTCGATCAAATGGGCGTGCGGTGCTATCTTGCGGTCCACGGCAGCTGCGGCCGAGCGCGGGTAGTTGCTGATCTGCCGCAGGAACTTGGCTTTGACGCTGCGTTTAAGGTTGCCGGTCGGGCCCTTGGGTGCCTTGGACTTGGCAGCGTCGGCGATCACCTTGGCTCCCTCCATCATGACAGGCTCAACCTTCTCGTTGGGTAATGCCGTTACCAGGTTGCGCAGCGTGGCCTCAAACTCCTTCTTGCCCTCGATCTCAACGGTGAATGTGTCCATCAGTCCAGTCCCTCTGAATACATCAGATGCAGCTCCCTGCGGTTCTCCTGCGGATGGATGATCGAGACGATATTGAGTATCCTGTCGCCGAACCTGATGCGCATGGTGGGCTCCAGATCATCTCGATAGCGCATCCTCACCCTGCCATCGACCTTTGATTCCAGCTGGTTGGCAGCGTAATAGGTCCGACCTATAGCGGGCTCGATGGCTGCCCAGACCGTGCAAAAGGTGCTCCATGTAAAGACGACCTCATCGATGGCATTCTTGGTCTGGGTCTGCTGCTCAATTACGATGCGGTGTTTTAATTGCCCTGCCTTCATTTAGAAGCACCTGTCCTGCCAGAGCAGGGCGTCCACGCTCATGGGCGCCGGGTAGAGCTGGCTCTGAGAGATGGCCTCCCTGTTCTCATAGAAATGCCCGACCAGCAGCTTTATCGCGTACAGGACTTTAACGGGCACATCTCCGGCGCTGTCCCCGTACCCGCAGACGAAGGTGACGCAGACGCCGTTGGTGGGCCGCAGGGCTGTCGTGGGCCACGACTTGCCGTAGTTGAGGGAGAGGCGACCAGGCTGGGACTGGGTGTCCACATAGTAGTTGCTGTTATGCAGCGTGCTCTCGACGCCCTCCGTATCGTAATACTTGATTGAGGACACGGACTGCAGCGGCGGCCAGGGGAGGTAGATATTATCTATGACCGGGAACCTGTCCAGCCACATCTGCCAGGTCTGCGTGATATAGGCGCGGCGCTGGAAGCCCTCGCAATACTGGCGGGCGGCCGTAATTAGTGATGATAGCAGGGCGTCCTCAGTTATACCGCTGTCCAGGCGCAGGTGCAGCTTGATCTCCTCAAGGCTGACCGGCTCGATGGCCGGAGCCGACGTCTGGTTCAAGCCCATGGCCTGTTCCTCTTTTTGGGTTTGTCCTCAGCGGGATCCTGCGGCTGAACTGATTGGGCTTCCACCGGCTCAGCGTAGCCCTGCTTGATCAGGCGCAAGGCCACGTTATGAGGAACTTCCTCAATCTGGCCTGACCTGTCCCTGCCGTCGATGATGATGCTTTTGTATTTGATGATCATTTGATGTTTATCCCTCGCCTGAGCTTGTCCTCGACCAGTCTGGGCGGCGCCGGCCGGCCGCACTGGGAGCAGACCAGCTGACCGTCGCTGTAACGGTAGTATTTACATTTGCAGACGGCCTTGTTGGGCGTTATGGGCGTTACTTTTGAAGCTGTAACGCCCTCACCCTTATGTTTGTCACGGTAACGCCGCACCCTATCGCGGATCTGCTCCCGCTCTTTATCGGTGCTCATGCGGTGATGTCCAGCCAGACCACCAGCAATTTATCTCCCGTGGTGTCTGTGCCCTCGGCGTTGTTGATCTTGCCCGCCGCTGTGGTGAACTCGCTGGTGAGGTCGGTCATGTCATCCAGGTGGCCGTCTGCCACCAACCTTAATACTGAGACCAGCTCGTCTGAGGCTGTTATTCCGGTTACCGTGTGATCTCCAGCGGAACCGCCGGCAATCAGGTTGACCTTGAAGAATCCGCCGGCTAGCTTGCCCTTGCTCACCGCTGCAGCGCCGATTTTGGTCTCGGTGACGGCGCCGGTGCCAATCTCGGATTCGGCGATATCGCGCACCGAGTTCCAGGTGGGCGAGGCCTTGGTATTGGTGTTCTGGTAGACCTTCTTGTTGGCTGTGTCGATTAAAAGATCACCGGGCTCTGCCGATCCTGCCAGCGTGCCCTCGGTACCGTCAGTGGGAGCGCCGTTGTTGGTCCAGAGGTGCTGTGTTGGCTCGGCCTCCGTGGTGTATTTAGTCCAGGTGGGCGAGAGCTTGGTATTGGTGTTCTGATAAAGGTTGCCGTTGGCGTAATCGATGAGCAGGTCGCCAGGGTCTGCGACACCCGCCAGAGTTCCGGATGTGCCGTTGGTGGGCACACCATCGTTCATCCATGGCCGCTTGGTGGCGCCCTCAATCACCTTTCCACCTTGTATGATGGGCATGTTTTTCCTCCTGTGAAAAAGCTGGGCGGGCAGCTGGCCCGCCCGCTTGGTTTAGATGCCAGTTACCTTGCAGAAGGCCTTGGGCCGGAAGTGCACCAAAGAGCAGCGCATATCAGCCCTGATGGCCTGCTTGCCGGAGATGAAGTAGGTGTCGTGGGAATCGGTGACCTTGATCTCCAGCCCGCGTTTCATGTAAAGCGCGGAATACTGCCCGTAGGCACCTACGATGCCGGTGTTGGCCACCACGGCCATAGACAACACCACGCGGATGCCCCACATCCTTTCGACGCCCGGGTCGAGCGGGCTGCCGAAGATATAGATGCCGTCGGAAGTCCTGAGCAGGCGGATGTCCTGCCAGTCGGCCGGGTTCATGAAAACGACGTCGGGCTCAGCAAAGCCAACCGTGCGAAGCAGGGTGAAGGCCTTGTAGAAGGCGTCCGGCGTCGGGTCGGCGCCCTTGGCCTGGGTCTGGATGCCGCTGACGTTGAGCGTGCCCATCAAATTGGGCGGTGTGCCGTTGCCGTTGAGTATCTGGGAATCGAGGCGGGCTTCCAGCATGTAGGCCAGCCGGTTATTGATGTAGGCAGCCATGCTGGGCACGTCCTCCAGCTGCTCATCGGTGACGGGCAGCCAGACAGCGATCTTCTCGACCGGCACGCTGCGCTCGGTGAAGGCCAGCGCTGCCTCGCCGTAAGTCCCAGACTCAGCGGTTTCAGCGGCGTTGTTGGTGAAGGTAGTCTCCTCCATGTACTTGATGGCCGCTTGAGAGGTGGGAAGTACAGGGAGCAGATCGGCCACCATCAGCGGCCGCACCGGGTAGGGCTCTACCCTGGGTATGCGCACACTCTCCGGCGCGAAGCCAGCAGTGCGCTCGAACAGGGTTTTGAGGTCTACGTCCAGGCTGGACGTCTGGCCTTTGTTCTTGAGAGCAGGGCTTTCCATCACCATTTCGCCCAGGGATTTGCGGGCCGCAGGTGAAGGGTCGGCCTTGGGTACCGGTTGTGCGTTGGACATCTCGTCGGCGCGTTTGCGGCTCTCGATCAGCTGGTTGGCCTGGTCACGTTTCTTGCCCAGGTCGTCCAGTTCAGCGTTCATGGCCTTGATGGCTTCGACCTTGGCAGTCGTGTCGCCGCTCAGGCTCTTGACCTTGGACATATCCATGTCCGGACCGGCCTCCTCGAAGATATCGTGGAGGGCTTTGGATTTGGCTACAATAGCCTCGTTAAGTTCTTTAAGGTTCAATTGTTGACCTCCGTTTAATTCAGATTGCGTAATGTCCTGGAAAATGCCAGGTACAGGCTGCCGACCACGGATTTGCTGGCGGTATCAGTCTCGTCCAGGAGCGTCTGCAGTTCGGCAGACAGGATATTTAACTGAGACTGCAGGTCTTTAATCCGATTGCGGTTAGCCTGGGATAAGGTGCGGCCTTCCTTGCGCCTCAGATCGGCAAGCGATTTAGAGCGCTCAACCACTCCAGCGACAGCAGCAAGCGCCGTCTCGAAATGCTGAGCGAAGGTGGCACCGTCGTCTTCCTTGATGGCCAGGGTCGCGGTGCCGACTCCGGCACCCTTGAGCACAGGGGATATCTCGACAGGGTCGACGGACTCCAGGATCCTCACCTGTTTGCCGTCGATCTCCTCCATGTTCCACTTGACTGGCCAGAAGCCGTAGCTCCATTCCTGCAGGTCGCCGGTGAACTTCACGGCCTCATAATGCTCGCGACCCGAGACAGAATTAAGGTTAAATTGGCCTTCAGCGATCACAGCATCGCCGATCTCCCTGATCACCGCCTTGCCCACGGGGAGGGCGCCCTGCCAGGAACCATGCTGATAGGCAGAGATCAATAGCTCTTTGCCCGTAGGGAAGGCGCCGGACTTGGTGAGGTCGCCGTCGCTGTCAACCACGTTGAGCGTGGCGATCTGGGCGGTGAATGCCCCTTCCTGGGCTTCCTTGAACTGTATTTTGATAGATTTGTGTTCCATGTGGCCTCCAACAAAAAAGGCGCTCGTTTTGAACGCCTATCGTGCCCGAATTGATATAATGGCGATGTCTTTTATTAAAATAGTAAATAGACAATGGGAGGTAGCTTGCAATGTTTACACATACTGAAATCGAAAGGATTATTGAGGCTTATATTTATGAGCAAAATAGTCTGCAGACAGATGATCCAAAATATTTTGCCTGTATCAACTACTTCGCTACGTTTAACCTAACTTCATTAGGTCCAAAAGAACTGGAAGTTATTAGAGACTTTCTTTTCAAATGGGGCCATATGGGACGTACTGGCATAGATCCAACTGATCCTGAACTGGGTTTAATTATTAAAAAGCATTCAGAATTTTTAGAGAGTGCACGGAAGCAAGAATTGCATAAAAGCAGTATCCTACCGGATAAACAGACCATTGCCATAATCTTCGAAAATTTAAATTCCTTGGTTGGACCAATTTCGGCCTCGAAAATATTACACTTGATAAGCCCCGGATTCTTTCAACTGTGGGACAACGGTGTTATCGATGGATGTAATTCCAGTAAACAATTCAAATATAAGTCCGATTTAATAGAAATGGTAGAAAAGGAAAATACGAAGGGTAGTCATAGGCCTTCTGGTAATGGCTACTACTCTTTTATGGAATTCACACAATCTTTTATAAATAAATACATCAATGTACTTACACAGATTCAAACAGTGCTGAATAGTCAGGCCCAGTGCGCAGGATCAAAAACGTTAGTTAAAATGGCCGACGAATTCAATATGTTTGCTACAAAAAAGCCGTTTCTATATCTATTATGAAACGCGTGTAGATTTGCCTTGAGAAGTCTGCAATAGCTGCAGAGCCGGCACCATGTTCATGGGATTCAAATAAATATCGCCTTCCTCACCGGGCAGCGGATTCTGATTCTCAAGCTCCCTGATATCATTGGCCGACAGCCAGCCCCACTGACGTCCGGTAGCATAGGCCTGGTAGCGTGCCTGTATATTGCCCCTCAGAAGTCCATCGACCAGGAATTCAGCAAAATATTCTGCCCTCTCATCAGGGTTGAGCAGCTTCTGGTTGATCGACTGCTCCCAGCGGACCAGCCAGGGACGCATGGTATAGACCACGAATTCCAGCGCCTGCTCCTCAATGTTGGAGAAGGTGGCTCGGTCAAGGTCTCCGATCATGTGGGGTGGTATGTGAAAGAACGATGCTATCTCGTTGCGCTGAAACTTGCGGGTCTCCAGGAACTGAGCATCGTCCGGCGGTATGCCGATCTTGCTCCACTTCATTCCCTCTTCCAGGATGGCCAGCCGGTGCTGGTTGGATAGGCCGGAGTGCATCTCGTTCCATGATTTACGCAGGTTTTCCTGTGCCTCCTTGGAGAGCTTGGCCGGGTGCTCAAGAACACCACCCGGAGCCGCGCCGTTGCCGAAGAACCTGGCGCCGAATTCCTCCGTGGCCAGCGATAATCCAATGGCTTCACGCGCCAGTGTGATGGGAGGATAGCCGACCAGCCCGTCAAAGCCCAGCCCAGGGATATGCCAGACACGGTATGCCGGCAGTGTCACCATCCCTGCACTGTTGGGTAAGTAATATTTGTAAATAATCTGGTCGTTCTCCCGCCAGACCTGCATCCTGTCGGGGCGCAGTGGCCAGAGCGCCTTAACCTTTGTGTAGTTGTCCCATTCAATCTCGGCATAGGCGTTGCCCCAGGTAACCAGATGCGCCATTAAGGTCTCGCGGAAGGTAAAGCTGTTCATTTCGGGATTCGGTATGTCGTGCAGTATTTGATAGAGAGGATGCTCAATGGCTCTTTGTTTGCCCCGTTCCAGCCTCTTGTACAGATGCAGCGGCAGTGATGCCAGCGTTTCAGATAAGATGCGCACGCAGGCGTAAACCGTTACAACCGAGAGCGCTGTGGTTTCGGTAACGCTGGCGCCGGTGTTGCTCCTGCGCCAGTACAGGTTAAGCGGGTCATCCACCCTGTTTAAGGATCCGGCGGCTGATTTACCGAGCAGCTTCTTTAAAAACGGTATCTTCATATAACTGTCAGTCCCTGCGTTTCATACATCGACGTCTCGATCAGGTTGCTGTGCCGGCTGGCCCGGTCGATGGACATGATCAAGGCCACCATGCCGTCTATCTTCTGAGTCGATTTCTCCTTGTCGGGCTTAAGGTTACCAGCGGGATCCATGCGCACGACCAGGTTGTCGCAGTTCCACCTGAGCACAGGATGCCCGCCGTGCCTGATCTTCTTGCTCAATACCAGGTTCATTAGTTCCTTGGTAGGGGCGCTCATGGAAGCGAAGCCCTGGCCGAAGGGGACCATCAAGAAGCCATCGTCGGTTAAATCCTGGCTAAGCTTGGTCGCTCCCCATCGGTCGAAGGCGATCTCGGCGATGTCATATTTCTCTCTAAGCTCATGCAGCGTGTGGCGGATGTACTGGTAATCGATAACGTTGCCTGGCGTGAGGTTTATAAGGCCTTCCTTGGACCAGACCCGGTAGGGCACACGGTCCCGTTTCTCCTTGTCCACAGCGGTGTCGCCGGGTATCCAGAAGTGCATCAACACGTCAAGGGTGCCGTCATTATCGATAAAAACCAATGCCAGGGCGGTGAGGTCGGTGGTGGCGGACAGGTCCAGCCCGGCGTAACAGGTGCGGCCGTTGAGTTTCTCAACGTCGACCGCGCCGCTGCAGGCGTCCCAGGCGTCCATGGGCAGCCACCTTTCCACGGAGTTCACCCACTGATTGAGATACAGCCGCCTGAAAGCCATCTCCAGGGCAGGTGTCTCCTGGGCCTTGTTACAGAGGGTGCGCATCTCATCGATGTTGCGGAAGGTGCCCAGCGCCGGATTACATGATGCCCAGACTCTCTCGTCCTTCCAGCCCGCGTCCTCGGGAGCGGAAAATATAACAGGAAGGAAGGTAGGATCTTCAATGATGCCGTTCTGCACCTTCAAGGCGTAATTATGCTGCTCCCAGCAGATTGAGTTGCGGTCATATCCCGCCGTGGTGATCACCAGTGTCAACGGCTGGCGCCGTGAGCCGGTCGAGGTCGTCAGGGTGTCCCATAGATCGCGGTCGGGCGCAGCGTGCAATTCATCATAAATAATGCCGTGAGCGTTGATGCCCCACTTGGTGAAGGCCTCGGCCGAGATGGCGCTGTAGAAGGAGTTGTACCTGCGATAGACGATGCGCTTCTGGCTGTCCACGATCTTGGAGATGTTAAACAGGTTGGGCTCCTGGCGTACCATGGCTGCTGCCTCATTGAAAACCAGTGCTGCCTGCGGCCTATCGTTGGCGGCGCTATATATCTCGCAGCCGGCCTCGCTGTCGGCATAAAGCAAGTAGAGCGCGATAGCAGAGGCGACAGTCGTCTTGCCGTTCTTGCGCGGCAATTCCACGTAACAGGTGCGGTACTGGCGGGTACCGTCTGGATTCAGGGTGCCGAACAAGGGCCGGATGATCTTCTCGCGCTGCCAGTCCTGCAGGATGAAGTTCTGCCCGGCCCATTGTCCCTTTGTGTGCCTGAGCCTCTGAATGAATTCGACAGCCCGCTTGGCTCGCGCTTCACTGAAGTTTCGTTTCATTGCGCCTTCGTGGTTTCACTGCAGAAATCGAGCAGTTTATTCCAACCATCGTCCTCACCTGGCCTGGCCATGTTAATCCTGCCGCGGCTGGCGGGCGTCATGCCGAACTCGACCAGGAACTTATGACACTGTTCCATGGCCCTGTTGGCCACCCACAGCATGGGTGAGATGATCACGTTGCCGTTCTGCGTCTTGTACAGCTCGCCCTTCTCGTTAAGTACAGCCTCAGCCTTCTTCCACCTGGCATAGGCCTGACAGTAGAAGGCCAGCTCGGTGCGGTCGATCTTGGATAGCAAGCCCATCTCCTCCAGCTGAGGCACGATGCGCTTCCACTCCGTCTTAGCGGCCGGGCTAAGATGGTCCGGACACGTAGGACGGCCGGGATGAGGTCTTGGTTCGCGCCTGTTTATTCTATTTTTGTTCTTCTCGCCCTCAAGAATCTTGACCTTGGTGGGGCGAGGCTTACGTCCTTTCAAGAGTTTTTCCTTTCAATTTACTGAGCAAAGCTATTGACTTCCTCAGCGCCCAGAGTGATGAATGTGAGTAACTTAAAAGTAGGAGGTATTAAATGGCAATTAGCAATCGCGAGATCAAGTCTGGGATGGTGCTGACCGGCAAGTACCACAAGGTCGAGTACACCTGCGAGGTAGTCGAAAAGGATGGCAAGCTCGTCTACCGCGTCATGGGAGAGGATTACAAGAGCATCTCCGCCGCCGGCAGCTCGGTTACAGGACATCCCTGCAACGGCTGGGTGTTCTGGAGTGAGTCGACGCCCAAGGCCGAAGAGGTTTCACAGCCGGTGCAGACAGATGCCACAGAAAATGAAGCAATCGTGGACAAGAAGAGCGTCTGCCGCAGGAATCCAAATCAGAAGGGTGTGCCGCAGGGTCAGGTCCGCTGGCACTGCTACGCCTGCCGCAAGAGCTTCTTGCTTCCTTCGACTCAGGTGCCCGCTGGATGCCCTGGGCATCCGATCAGCTAACTCTGACAACCGAACAACAACGTGGCAGGCTCTCGCTCTGGGAGCCTGCCATGCTTTTCGTTGCGTAGGACCTAAAAGCATTCAAAAATATCTTGAAAATTATGGCTTAAACCACTTGGCTTTCACTGCTTTGTACGCTAATCTATGAGTATAGGAAACGGCAATGAAACGGATTGAAACGATATACAAATTTAGCGAACTGGCAAATGCTCTTAGCTTCACTGAACGCTGCATCAAGATAATGATGATCGTCCTGGGTGACGATGAGAAGTTCTGGGTTGTAACGCCCGCTCACGCCACTCGCTTGATGAAACAAGGGTACGAGTTAGCTTAAGGCTCTATCTTTGAAGCCTGCTTGCCCGTGAAGTTCTGCCAACGGTTAATGATCACGTCGCAGTACTTGGGGTCGAGCTCCATGCCGCAGAACCTGCGCCCCATCTTCTCACAGGCTACGAGCGTCGACCCCGAGCCGGTAAATAAGTCCAGTACAAGATCATTCAGTTGGCTGCTATTCTTAATGGCCCGCTCTGCCAGTCCCACAGGCTTCTCGGTGCTGTGCACCATCTTGGTGTTGTGTACCTTGTCGACCTGCCATAGGTCGGTCTCGGAATGCCCGCCGAACCAGCGGTGCGCCTTGCCCTCCTTCCAGCCGTAGAGTATCTGCTCGTGCTGGCGGTTATAGTCGGTGTTGAACTTGCCCAGCACAAACTGGTTCTTGGCCCAGACGATCAATTGTCTGAACTCGCATTTATTCTGCTTCAGGTTTCTCTCAAACTCTCCGAAGGAGTTCCATCCGGAGCACATATAATAGGCATGCCCTTCCTTCAAGACGGCAGATATATTGGCGATGAACTTGCTGCAGAACTCGGTCCACTCAGCCGGGCCCAGGTTGTCATTGAGGATGCCATTAAACCTTTCGCCGTGCATCTTGCCGCGGTATTCCCAGTTCACGTTATAGGGCGGATCCGTAAAGACAAGATCGATCTTCTCGCCTGCGGTCAACCGCTCGATATCGCTAATTGAGGTTGAATCACCGCACAATAGCCGGTGCACGCCCAGTTGCCAGAGATCGCCGGGCTTGCAGACAGATTCCACATCCTCCGGTATCTCATCGTCATCGGTCAGTCCTTCCTCCGGCACGTGGAACTGCGTCATCAGGCCTTCGATCTCGTCTTCATCGAAGCCTGTAACGGTCAGGTCAAATTGACCGTCGTCCAGCTCCTGCAGCAGGCCTTTGAGTAACGGCAGATCCCAGTCGGTTAAGTCCTGGGTCTTGTTATCTGCGATCAGATAGGCATCAGCCTTGGCGCCCTCCAGGTCAAGGTAGATGGCGGGTATATCGGTGATGCCGGCCTTCTCCGCCGCCTTTAACCTGGCATGCCCGGCCAGGACGATGCCGTCTTTGGAAACCAGCACCGGGTTGGTCCAGCCGAACTCCTGGATTGATCTGGTCAGTTTGGCGATGGCGCTGTCCGGGTGCTGGCGCGGGTTCTTTTCATGCGGTTTTAGTTCAGTAATTTTGACGGTTTTTAGCTTCATTTAGGTGGTAGACCCCCCCTAGTCAATTCTGTGAATTTTCGCGTGGCGCTGGCCGTGCGGTTTAGGCGCGCTCGATCTGTAGAGATTTGGATAGGCCTATCCTATTGAGGACTGCTCTGATTGACTGTTTAGCCCTGGCTGCCGGTCTTCTGGTCATGATGAAACTTACATAGCGGCTGCCAGTTGGCTTCATCCCAGAACAGGTCTTGGTTGCCCTTATGAGGAATGATGTGGTCGACGATAGTAGCTGCAGTTACCTGGCCGTTGGACTGGCACACTGCACACAGAGGATGTTGAGTTAAGAAACGTCTGCGTGCCTTCTGCCAGCGGTAGGTGTAGCCGCGTTCATTACTTGTATCGCGATTGAGATCCTGCTGTTTGCGATAGTCTCGCTGATGTTGGTCACAATAGCCTGAGCGCTTATAGGTTAGATTGGGGCAACCAGATCGGCTGCATGGCTTCTTGGGTTTATGCGGCATGATGTTGCACAATCATCAGGATAATTGATCTGTCAATATAGTAAAATGAATACTCAATATGCTTTCTATCAACGCCGTTGCCACACCTATGAAGTATTTAGTTATTGGCTTACTGCTGATTGGCCTGTTCTTTACAGCTTGCGATCAGACCGCCGTGCTTCATAATGACAAATGGGGTTATTCGATTGAATATCCGGTTGGCTGGCAATTAGAATTAAACGCCATATCTACACCAGATATCCACACTGACTATATATGGGCACCGAAACAATACAAAGGCTTAGTCTCAATTACTGTTTATAATAACTACGTCGGTTATTGCAGCGAGGCAGCTAATGCAGTATTGGACCAGTGTAGGTCTGATTATCAGAACGTGGTAGTCATTCAAAATGGCAAGAATTGCATAGGCTGGGACTGGTGTTTGACGATTGATTATTATGATCCAGGGACGGGTTCTCTCAGGGACTTCTATTACTATAAGAAAAAGGGCAATCAGCTTTATGAGGTACAGACTACGGGAATTAAGGACGATTATGATACTTTGGCGCTTGATCGTTTAGTAGCCACTTTTAAGCTACAGTGATTTTATCTCTGACAACACGAAAATAATCGGCTAAATAAAAAAGCCCGCATCTCTGCGGACTATCCCAGCTTACTTCAATTATATTTGCGTTCGTTTGTATTTGTCAACTCATTGATTTCGTATCTAGCATGTCAATAGGGATTGATGCGATAGCTTGAGCATCTCAGTCTCAGTACAATTATTAGCCGACCCATTTAATCTCATCCAATTCATATGTCTTCAATAACTGTTTTGATTGCGCCTGTATAAAAATATATGTAGAATGAATATCTAACGTAATAAGTAACTATTTTGGAGGTGCGTAGATGTCGGACTGGCTGGCTATTGGTCCTAAAGAAAATTGGGAATTGGGTATAAAAAGGGGTATATGGGGTTCCACTGAAAGGTATTACAATGCATGGGATAAGGTTAAAAAGGATGATCTTGTTTTTTTCTACGTAACGAAGCCCATAAAGGCAATCGTTGGATACGGAGCAGTGAAAACAAAAACTAGAGCAACAAAGCCCTTTTGGCAACAAGAAATAAAAGACGGTGAAGTACTTTGGCCGTTGCAGTTGAAATTCGATGTTGTAAAACTAATACCTCTCAATCAATGGGAATACAAGGGCATACCTTTGCCACCATTATCAGAAGGAATCGTCAGACAGAGCGCATTTCAAATGTTAAAGGATAAAACAGCGAAAGGAATAATTAAGAAATTTAAGTGATTTCCTCGATTATCTGATTCTATTTAGTTTTAAGAAGAGCATTTTGATATAAATGCCAAATATCATTATTTGATTTGGTACTTTTCAATATTCGTGACTTCGTTTAGAAGCGCATTTATTGGTACCAAACGACCTACTGTGGTGTAGAAACCATTGCCAATTGGAGTATGAGTTTCTCTTTCCTTAAAACGATTAATATTTGATAAAAACCATTTTCGGCTTTCAATCATCGGAATACAGTATAAAACCTTTATCCGAGTAAAATAATAATAAAGTAAATCTGCTTGTGAATAAATGAAGCATCCCGGCGTGCCCTTTTCCTTATTGCTAAGGGTCTCAAAAAAGAAATTCCCCGTATTATCCCATCGATCGCCCTTCACTTCTATTGTCAATGTTTTATCATGAGTAATCCAAATTAAGTCAATGTCTTTACCTTGATATTCTGGGTCGTTTTCCACATTAATTACGTTGAGTGTCTCGCTATTCTTACGAAGATAACACTCGATATCAGCAGATGCTTTTTTAGCTACGATCAATGAATCATTCATTGTATATTGACGCAATATTCACCCCAACCTTACTGCAAAGCTACATTTACGCCGTTCATAAACATGGCGCGTCCTGAGTAATTCCAATCTCTTATATCTTGTTCAATTAGAAACCATTTAATCACCTTCAGAATCAGCTCAACTGAATAGCCAGCTTGGAAAGATAAACTTTCATAATTAGCAAGTATTTGTTCAGTATCTTCACAATCATGGACACCTTGGATCGCGTTCCTTAATCTCAGGGCTAGTCCTGCGTTTTCTCGTTTTTTACTACTTAGATCGTCAAAAATATCTTTATGTTTAGGATATTCTCCCCCAGTCTGAAATGTCATTCTTTCAATATTAATTAGAAAGTCAAACCCCTTTTTTAAGTAGGCCGGCCGGGTTAAATAAATTTTTCTGCCGTCAGCTAAAGTCTCAACATTGTATCGGTACTTGGACGCTCGCTCTCCTCCTCCCAATCCGGGTTCTTCTTCCATAAATTTTCGAATGACAAGATCTCGTAATTCTCTTCTCGAATAATGTCCCCGTATTAAAAATTCTATGGTTTCCACAACCTTGACCTCCCATTATTTAATTAGCGACTATATACAATTATTGACCTAATTGTAATGTACCCCTTTTATCTGCAAAATAATATAGGGTTTCCCGCTTTACCCGAACGGCAAACTGGACACCATGATTGTATAAACACTGTTCCGTCTTCATGGTGACGTATGCCAAAACTATCAGTTAGAAAATAAGCGTGCACTCCATGCTTTTTTGAGCAATTGGGGCAGCTTTTATATCTATTATCACGAATATAAACAGACTTAGCTAAATCTTCACCACATATTGGACAATTATCCACAGTAACCCTCCTACCGTTAAATATTACCTTTGATCGCTGTTTGGAATTGGGCCATATTAAAACCATGGATCAGTTTGTTGTTTCCCTTTTGACTTCTTATCTATTGTTCAGCACCTTGTTTATAACCACCCCATGACCAAATAGAACTAACTAAGCTGAAAATGCAATAATAGCCAATAAATGATACGTGGTATCAGAGTAAGTGAATGCCAATACTAGATTAGAATATTATCTTCTCTAATATTCCTTTTTTCAACATCCAGGTATTGATTACATATGGAATATTCTCAATACCAATCCTAAACGGATTTTGCATATGCTTCCAGCCGTCTCCATCTGTTAACCATACAAAATCCCAGTTCGCTGCTTTTAAAACCTGTGCCCTATTAATATATGAGTTTACTATTTCACTGGGTTTTGAACCTGTACCACTATAGAAATTGACCTCAATATTTATGTTCTTCGATTGATGTAAAAGAACAGTATCGAATTTTTTGTCCCTCAATGAATCTGGTGTAGCAATGTTATATATATCTTTAATATATTGAAATTTTTTTTGTTCAACACATTTAATATCCGGATGTTCTTTTACTAACTTCTGCAATATTTCAGATATTACAGACTCAAGAAATTGACCGCTACGATTTTTCCTTGCATTACTATCCAAGCCAACTTCGATGCCCAACATATAATCAGTAGCCGATTCCATTTCAGTTAACTGATTTAGAAGGCTTGTCTTTTGTGTAAATTCAACGATCTGGTTGATATCTGCTGAAGAATGTTGTCCTTTTTCAAAATTAAATATTTTATAATTTATATCAGGTTCCAGCGAATCAAGTGTCTTTATTATCCCATCCCGAACAGCTAACAATATAGGGATTACTTTTACAACTTCCGGATATTTCGTTAATAAGTCTCTCAGTGCTTGTACAGGGTCAGTGCTATTTCTTAAACTTCCAAGTAAAGCTAATTCATACTTAATTGCATCACGGTTCTCAATTACTTTATTCCAATTAACGAAGAATTCATAAGTATGATTGGTCTCAATTGCAGTCTCACATAACAGGTTTAATAGCTCATCAACTGAATGAATATTAAAGTGCTCCTCATAAAATGGTAAATTTGCCATTTGATTTGATACCTTTTTCTGAAAAGGGTTAGTCTATTCTCAATCGTCCGGACGTTTTGTTTTCTTCTTCAGCTAAACGTATCTTAGATAATTCCAAGAATTCAGGTTCATTGTCTATCCCGATAAATTTTCGATGATGTCGAATTGCCGCAATACCAGTCGTCGACGAACCTGTAAAAGGATCTAAGATAATGTCGTTTTTATCGGTTGAAGCCAACACTATTCGCTCAAGCAAAGCGATAGGTTTTTGGGTAGGATGTTTTCCATGCAACTTCTCTTCTGGCGCAGGGGTAGTTAAAGACCAGATGTCGGGCACTTTTTCAACTTCTTTTATATCTATCCAAAACGATCGCATTTGCTTTCCGTTATTCAATTGCTTCATATGTTCATAATTGAATTTGTGTTTACTCTTAGCGGTCTTAGAAGCCCAAATCACCGTTTCGTGGCTATGAGTAAAATATCTACATGACAAATTGGGTGCCGCATTTGGTTTAAACCAGGTTATTTCATTCAGTAACTTGTATCCAAGTTGTTGCAAAGCGTAACCGATAGAATATATGCTGTGCATTGTTCCTGATACCCATATGGTACCATCACTTTTTAGAACACGCTTACATGCCGAAAGCCATTTGACTGCAAATTCATGATCAATATCCAGCCCATTGGATTTATCCCAATTACCCTTATTCACTGAGACCATATGACCCGCATGACATGTAATGCCTCCGTTTGATAAATTATATGGAGGATCTGCGAAAATCATATCTATAGAATCTGCTGACAAACTCGATAATATTTCTACACAATCACCTTGATAAAGCGTGATATTGTCTGTCCGATAAAATGGTGTATAGGTTTGAATCTCTACCTTGCTGCTCATATGGTTTACTCCAACTTAACAAACAATCAACTGCTATCCGCTATTATAAACTATTTAAACCAACTTTATAAGGTAACATTTATACTCGAAAGAAAGCCAATTATTTGGCGTACAGTAATTACTCACACAAAGGACGTATTTTCGTGACCCCTATTTGTATTTTCATGCACATCTTTTGTTAACGAATTTGAGATTCAGAAATTTTCGCATCCTCGTAATGATACCGTCACAATAATTAGTCCCTATCCACTCGCTTAGAATATAAACCATGAGTATTTCTCTCTGCATTTGGGACAGTCGGCGTGCATGGAATCGCAGTATCTCCGAAGTCACATCCTTGCACAAATCGCACCATAGGTCATTTTTGGGGCACAGACTACTAATCGCGCGATCAATATCCGCCTTCCAGATACTGAATGTGGCATTGTAATCCTTGCGGCCGGGGACCGATTTGAGCCATTTCGTAGCCCTATCAACTGGCATGTTACCGGAAGCTAAATCGATGTAATGCTCCAGGATAAACTTGATTTGCTCGTTACTGTATCCCATCGTTCATACTCCATTTAGGCTTCATGGTCATTAATTTTGCGATCTCATCCGGGCCTTCCAACTTGGCCCTGACCGTGACGTTTCTTGGTGATTTGATTTTCAACTTCCGTTTGAACTTGGCCATCAATTTCAGCCAGGTCGCCCGGCTAAGCTCGTTGCAGCAGTTTATGAATTCAGGCATTTATGACCTCCCGTATTCCATGGGCTTCAGAATGATGTCGGCCGCATAGTAGGATCAAATTTTCAAGTTCGTCTTTGCCACCATGTGACCTCATGACTTTGTGGTGTATGGCTAGGCCGCGGAAATCTCCCGGGCCCGGCAGACTTCGCAAAGCCGACCGGCCCTGTCAAGTACTTTTTGTCGCATTTTCTTTGTGATCATATTTGTTAGCCTATGCGATGGATTTGCCTATTATCTCGAACGGCTCCCGTATGCCCACGAACTGGCAGCCTTTAACAAGCTTGTATGACCACTCCAGGCCGTTGGGGTTGATATCGTCTCTCGCCCATTCCTTGGCCTTGACGATCTTTAGGCGGTTGGAGCCATCCATGCCGGCGCTGTCCATGGCCAAGTAAAGGCTGGCTTTCTCCAGTCCGAAGTTTCCGCCACGTCCGAGATCGATGTACTCGGTCTGGCCTTTAAGGTTCTTCTTGCTGGGGTTCTTCTGCACAGCGATGACGGCCAGTCCGTTACCCTTCAGCTTATCGAAAATGGCTTTGATCTTGGCACCAATCTCATAGAAGTTGTCATATATCTCCAAGTAATCGATCACGCATATGGATTCAGGGAATTTGGCTACCGCATCATGGAAGTTGTCTCCCCGCTCAAATGCCTGGAAGCCTATGCCAAATGTATCGATGTCAGGGAATTTGTTTAGACGGGCCTTTAGCCTTGAAGCTCCCATCTCGCTGCTGAAATAGACGATGTGCTGCTTCCACTGGTTGAGCAAGCAGAAATTAAGCATCCAGGCCGTCTTGCCAGCATTGCTGGCTCCGGCACAGACAATGATCGACCTGGGAAGAGTGAGCACGAAGCGCTCCAGCTTGAAGGGATAGCGTATCTCTAAGGCCTGGGCAGGGTTGGCATTATGGAGGTCCATCTCCACCATGTCGTCCTCAACCCTTCTGAAACGTCCGTTAACCCTGGGGTCTCTTTCTAATAATCCTTTAGTACATAAAGCATGTAGTTGTACTCTTATATTAGTTTTATCTCTCTCTATAGTAATAGAGAGAGATTTATATATGTCGTCCGTATAAAACCAGCCGGACGACTGCTCAATAAAATCAAACAATTTATGGCTTAAAGGCGTTATGTCTTCCATCTTTTTTGCAACTTCTCTGCAACACTCACGATCAGCTTTTAACGTTTATTAACGCTGTTCAGCTTCCTTTGCGTTCATTTCCATTAACAACGTTAAGAAAAAACTGCCTTTTTTAACGTGCCTTTAACGGTCGTTAATCCGCTCTCTTCCAGGGCCCGGATGTACTTTTCATGGCGCCGCTGATGAGCCAATGCCTGCCGGCAGAATTCCAATTGATACTCAATTAGCGACAGTTTTGGTTGATGCTTGATCGGCGCCGTCTTCAGCCATTCCAATTCATTTAGCAGCTGCCGAGGCCCCATGGTCTTCAGCCTCTCGTCATACTCGCGCCGATATTCCAGCGGCATGTAGATGGAGGCATCATCGGCTATCTCCATCAGCTTCTCAGCGGTCCCACCAGCCTCGATCCAGTCGCTGACATCCTTGCCCGTGCCCGGCAGCCTAATCACCTTCACAGCCTCAGCAAAAAGGTATAATTCACAGGCCACCTGAAGAGCGTGCTTCCAGCCAGCGTCGTCATTATCAGGACAAATAAGCACCAGGGCGCCGGTCAGTGCCTGAGTATAGGTCTTTCTCCAGCGGCCAGCGCCCATAGCACAGGTAGTGGTCTCAAAGCCGATTTTGACCAGATTATCAGCGTCCTTCTCTCCCTCACATATAAATATGGGCATGGACTTTTCAATTGCCAGTGTGATCTCTGGTAAGCGATAGAGCACCGGCTCGATGTCTTTGAGGTTATAGATGTAGCCACCAGCTCCGTCTGGCCGGCGCTGGGTGAAGGCCTTAGGCTGGTAACGGACGGTCTCGTGTACCACGCCGCCGGCCCGATTTCGGTATTGATATATTGCAGCTATCTTTTCCACCATCTATCCTCTGGATCCCGCCCGGCCCCGGGAGCGTGCGGGGCCGGGCTATTTGAAAAAGGAGGCATCGCCTGGCTCGGTTGGCTGCGCCGGGTAATTACCGATGGTTGTTTAATCCCGGACACCAGGCATATCTATTTATCGAATAAATCCTTGGCCACGACCCACAGCCTGTCGATCTCACCAACATACTGTACATAGGCCAGTGTGCTCTTAAACCTGGGGCGTGCTTCCCGTTTTATATTGCGACCTGTCCTCAGCCGAAAGGCATCGTAGAGATGATTCCAGATATGTTCGAATTCAGCGAACTCGCCTGGATGATTGGCCATATACTTGTTGATGAACAGGATGATCTCGTTGCGCCGGGTAAGCGGAGGCACAGGGGGCAAGAGTGCTTTGACCTCCTGACCTGACTTTAACTGAGATACATCGCTTTTCAGAGTGGCCAAATCAGAAAACACATCTTTAAGAGGGAGCAGACAGCTTATCAGCTCTTGAGTTAAAGCTTTGACATGTGCTAAATCGTGGCTATATGCAGGAGCAATCTGCGGTGACATAGCCTGTTGCCGCATGGGTGGCACAGCTTCTATCAATCTGCGATAGAGCACCTTTGACAGTGGCTTGCGGGATTTGCTGATGATGTCATATAGACCGACTTCATCGGTGAAGGCCATGCGTTGCACACCGCCGGCAGTTTGGATGTTGATCCAGATAACGCCACCGATAGCGACACCGTTATTACCGGTGTCGCTATTACAAAGGGGGCGGTTATTATCCGCCTCCTTTGTTAACCGTGCGATGACATCATCTATCCTCTTAATGCCCAATGCAGCACAAATATCAGCGATACAAAATAGAATCTTGCCGTCGACTCCTGTGATCCGCCGGATGGTATATTCGTTAAACTTGAAAACCGTCAACTCCTTTGTCATCAGCATCGTATTACTCCTATTCCTCTTTAGGTTCCATGGCCTCGGCTATCTTGTTCCAGGCAGCATCCAGGTCGGTGATCTCGTTGGCATCGGAAACACCGAGTATCTTCAGTATGTCCGCGCGGTAGAGGTCCCATTTGGCATTGGCCCGCGTGAACAGCTGCCCAACTGTCGTCAGTTTCTTGGTGCTTTCCTTTGTGGCAGGCTTTATCTCAGGAAGTGTCAAATTGCCTTTGAGGGCGCCGGCGATGCCGCGGATTGTGAAGGCGATCTGCGTGCCCAGGGAAGTCAGCGCCTCCTGTCGATAAGCGTTCTTCTCAAACAGGTCGACCTTGCCGGCAATGGCCAAATCCACCAGCGACTTGTAGGCCACCTGGGCGACGATTAGCTCATCATTCTTCTGGTAGCTCTTGACGCCCTTGTTATCCGACTTGATCATGTAGCAGTCTCCTCGGTCATTGAGTTCCATGCCCTGAGTTTCCAGATCATCACCCAGCCGGAAGGGCTTGAAGGAGATGATCTTCTTCTCAATTCCCTCACAGACAATCTCCCAGTACTTGTTGCCGCTTTTGGATGTGTTTTCCAGTATGCTTAAGATCTTGGACATGTTTGCCCTCCTTCACAGTTATTGCACAATCTTTCTTTTTCCGGCACCGGCTGATGGGTGAATACCCTGAATTTAGTCCGGCACTGTCGGCATAGGTACCAGCGATAACGGCCGACGCGGCCCTCGATATATTCGCGGCACCTGGTGGTCGGCCTCAATTGGCCTCCTGCTTGCCGATCAAGCCCTCGCGCCTGCCGATAGCCACAGCCAGCTCAATTAGAGTCCTAATCCTGCTCTGCACGGCCGGATCGACGGGCGGGGATATCTCCTCAGTGTGTGGTGCCAACTTTGTGCTCTCCATGACGATTTTTCTTGAAAACATACCGGGGGATTAATTTGAAGCTGTGGTTATGCTGGAATAGTGATAATATTACTTCATTGTAATAATGTTGTCAAGTGGTATTTGTCGCTCTATGCAAGATAACATAAAGACGTTTTAGCTATGTAAGTGCGCCTGAAGTCCCTGACGACATCAACCGCTTGACAGTAAAATTAATAGGTGATATCATTACCATAATATGTCAATCATGCTCACAGAGAGACTTACATGCCGATAACGCTAGCTCAGCTGATCAGGGAGGCGCGGATGCGCACGGGTATGACGCAGCGGGAGCTGTCCCAGCTGGTGGGCACCAGTATGGAGAATGTCACCTCCATCGAGAACGGGCGCAATAAAACTCCTTCGCCCGACATCATTCTCGCCATGTCGAAGCATCTTGAACTAGAGGTGACTGACATCTATTCATCCATTGGTGGGACCATGAACAGCTTGCCCTGGGACAGGGTCGGCGACCTTGATTTGAAGGATCCGGAACTGGAGCTGATGTTCCGCCAGGTGGACCGGCTGACCGATGATGAGGCCAAGGAAAGGGTCAAGGCCTTCATCAGGTTTACCATTGAAGAAGAGCGGCGCCGCAAACGCCGCGAGATTGCCGAAAAGAAGCAGCCCCAATAGTCCATATTTCCCTGGAGGGTCATTTGAGCATTCTCGCCATACAGAAAGCTAAGCAACTGCATTTGAGGCACCCAGGTGTGTATTTCCCATTAGATATGGAAGGCCTGGCCAGTCTTGAGGGCTGCGAGTGCGTGACCTGGCCGTTCATTCCGCCCATTAGAGAGGTCAAATGCGGCAGATGGATCGGCCTGGCCATGGGACTCAGCGTGGTAGAGCGCCGCTTTTTAATCGCCCATGCCTTAGCTCACCATTTGATGCACTGCGGCAACCAGCTGACCTTCTACGCCTATCAGGAAACGCTGCGCCGCCAGCAGGAGAATGATGCGGACTGCTGCGCTGCACATATCCTCATCCCTGAGGAGCAGATCATCGGGCTCGAACAGCTTTCATTATGGGAGATAGCCGAGCACTTCGGGGTGCCGGAGGAGCTGGGCTTCAAAAGAATCGCCGTGTACGCTACCATGGCCGAGATGGAACGCTGGCGCCGATCGTAGCCTTATTTGCACAAAGAAGCTAACATGTCCAATGAGATGGAGAACAAACGCTGCTGCATCTACGCCCGTGTGTCCACGGAGGAGCAAGCCGAACGCGATCTCTCCATCCCATTTCAGTTAGAAAGATGCCGCTATCACGCGCAGGGCAAGGGCTGGCGGGTGGTCAAGGAGTTTGTGGACGCCGGTGAGAGCGCCAGGACGGACAAGCGCCACGACTTCCAAAGGATGATCTCTGCGGCACGTAACAAAGAGTTCGACATCATATTAGTTCACAAGTTCGACCGCTTCGCCCGTAACGACTACGACTTCGTGGTCTATGAGAAGGAGCTGGAAGACCTTAAAATAGTCATCGAGAGCCTGAGCGAGCCTGGGGATGCTTCGACTCCCGCCGGCTATATCAGCCGCAGGATGATGCAGATCATCAGCTCCTGGTACTCCAAGAATCTTGCTGTTGAGGTCAAGAAGGGCATGCAGAAGAAGGTTGAGAACGGCGGCTGGCCCAAACCGGTCACCCTCGGCTATAAGAACGTTTCGGATAAAACATCATCATGGATTGAGGTCGACCCAGTCAGCGGTCCGATCATTACCGAAGCCTTCAGGGAGATGGCCACGGGCAAGTGGACCCTGCAGGACTGGACCGAGCATGCCTATTCATCAGGCGCCCGCAGCAGGCGTGGAACCATGATCCCCAAGACGGTGTGGAGCAAGATCTTCCACAACCGCTTTTACCTGGGCGAGACCTGGCTTAAACTGGGAGATACTCCAATCAAGGGCAAGCATCCTCCTTTAGTTGACGAGTACACCTTCTACAAGGTGCAGGATGTGCTGCAGGAGCACGATAAGTACAGACAGCGCAGTCATCGGCATAAGTACCTTTTAAGAGGGCTGCTGTTCTCCAACGATGCCAATAGCTCCTGCTGGGCCGAGACGCACCTGCAAAAACAGAAAAGCTATTACAGAAGCAGAAATAAAAAGAACGGAAAGGATATCTATTACAACACCAAACAGGTTGAGGAGCAGCTGCCGGAGATGTTCAAGAAGATCACGATCTCCAGTGAGGCTGCCAAACAGCTGAAGCGCGATCTGGTGCAGTGGTTCAACAATGAAAACGACTCCAGCGGTGAGCTCAAGAAGACTGAGACTCGCCTATTTAAATTAGAGAAGATGGAGAAGAATCTGCAGCAGCTTATGATAGAGGACCAGATCTCCATGAGCGACTTCAAGGAGCACAGGAATCGCATTGATTCGGAGAGGGCCAAGTTAAAGAACTCTGTAGAAGTGATCAGTCAGCGTCAGCATTTAATCAAGGCCGACTTTGAGATAGCCCTGCAGATGGCCACCGAGCTTGATTACCTCTTCGATAAAGCTAACGAAGATGAGAGGCGACTGCTCTGTGAGACGGTGATTAAGCGGTTAAACATCGAGAAAGGGACGATCGTTAACATGGAACTCAATGCGCCGTTCGCGCTAATAGCATCCAGGGCTAACGGTTCGGGAGCTGTCAAGAATGGTGGGCCATTGTGGATTCGAACCACAGACCCCAGTCTTATCAGGACTGTGCTCTAACCAACTGAGCTAATGGCCCCCGGAAATGCAGAGTAAAGTATATATGCTGAGGTAAAAATGTGTCAAACGGCGGGCGCAGTTTACAGCTTCGGCTGCCCTGCGGCGCCCCGTACCTGCTTATTTGATCTTGATGACCCAGTTGAATTTATCCGGCTTTTCGCCGTACTGGATGCCGGTAATGGCCTCATACAGCTTCATTGAAAGGGTGCCGGTCTTGCCGCCGTTGATGACAATGTTCTTCTCTTTGTGCATAACCGAGCCTATGGGTGATATTACTGCAGCCGTGCCCGTGCCGAAGGCTTCCCTGAGCTTGCCGGCATCCCAGGCTGCGATGACCTCGTCCATGGCCAGCTTGCGCTCCACGACCTTTATGCCCCAGTCCCTGGCAAGGTGAATGACCGAATCGCGGGTAACGCCTGCCAGGATAGTGCCGCCTAAATGCGGCGTGATCAGTTCGTCACCGATGTAAAAGAACACGTTCATGGTGCCGACTTCCTCGATGTAATGCCTGTGCAGGCCGTCCAGCCACAGCACCTGCGTGTAGCCCTTTTTCTGTGCTTCGTGGGCGGCATACAGGCTTGCGGCATAGTTGCCCGGCGTCTTGGCAAAGCCCGTGCCGCCCTCGGCAGCCCGTATGTGCTCGATGGCAGTTATCAGCTTTACCGGGTTCATGCCTTCCTTGTAGTAGGCGCCCACCGGGGAAAGTATGATGAAGAATTTATACGTCTTGGAGACATGGACTCCTATGTTGTTATCGGAGGCAATGACGAACGGGCGGATGTAAAGGGCATAGCCTTTCTGCTTTGGGATCCATGCGCGGTCGGTTTCCACCAGCTTCA
>Ga0247842_10001997_pt1 | contig 31640 bp, 39 predicted proteins | sample LaCruzMarch2015__3_FD_192411 | JGI IMG/M metagenome (GOLD analysis project Ga0247842, IMG submission 192411) | Freshwater microbial communities from meromictic Lake La Cruz, Castile-La Mancha, Spain - LaCruzMarch2015_19m | ecosystem: Environmental > Aquatic > Freshwater > Lake | place: Spain...
CACAGCAGTGACCGTTTTGACTTTTTGAATAATTTCTTGAAGTTTTGTTTCCTTTAACGACATATATTGCGAATCAAAAGAGTTCATTGTTAAAGTGTAAACTCTTTTGCTGCAATGTTAACAATATTTGTATTAAAAACCGCCGTTCCGTGCTTGTGCACGACGGCGGCGGAGATGTCACGAAGCTCGTGCTTGGCGTGCCGCTTCGATAATGCGGTTGGCGATCTTCTCTGGCGTGTTTACCGCGCGAGGATATCCCATGAGGGAGTCAAGGTCGCCTTTGGTTAACTCGATCTTGGCCTTTGTGGATGTTTTCCAATCCACCAGCCACTCGATAGTAAGCCCTTGAATGTTCCAATAATATCCGTATTCGAAAACGGTCTGGATGGTTACTTTGGTGTCTGTCCATGATCCATCAAACCTGTAGTGGTAGGTGATGGCGGTGGTTCCGTCATCTTTTTCGTCGATCTCGATCGTCCGCGGTTTGCCGTAGAACCGCGGAAAAACTTTTGATCGGGTCAACTGGAACAATTGTTCCAGGACCCTTTCAACTTCGAGGAACGTGTTTTGGACGGCCGATGGAAAAACGATCGCGGATTTCATCTTAAGGTACTCTTGAGTGTATTTCATTTTATATATCATATATATTTAAAATTGTCAATATTCCATCGCTTTTTTCTCGTTTTTGTGTTATCGTTTAATTCAATGGATGAGCAGATATACAAAGAAAATATCCTGGATCGCTACAAGAATCCCCGGCACAAAAAGATGCCGGAGAAGTTCGATGTGCACGAAGGGGGAGTGAATGCTTCGTGTGGCGACTCGTTTATCACGTATCTTTCGTTCGATGAAGAGGGAAGGATCAAAGAAGCGAATTTCGACGGCGAGGGCTGTGCCGTGAGTCAGGCCGCGGCGGATATGCTTATGGAAAAACTTCTCGGAAAAAAAATAGACGAGGTGGAGGGTATTACTGAAAAAGATATTTATGATATGCTCGGAATAACAATCGGTCCATCCCGCGAGAAATGCGCCTTGCTTCCCCTTAACACACTTCGACGTTTTATCGGCGAAATGCCGCTGGGGCCGATATAGTAAAGACGGACGTGGATTGCGGGTCTCGGCCCACAAAGACGATACCGTTTCTTGTCCGTCTTCCCGGGCTTGATCCGGGACCCACGTCGTTAAAAGCGAAAGACTATGAAAACCGGGTTCGTTTATATTTTAGCAAGCGGCAAGAACGGAACGCTATATGTCGGAGTTACTTCTGACTTACAGAAACGGATTTATGAACATAAAACGAATGTAACAGAGGGGTTTACTCAAAAATATGGAGTGCATGATTTGGTATATTATGAAATGACTGAGGACATTCGCGGGGCGATTGAAAGAGAAAAACAGTTGAAGAATTGGAAAAGGGAATGGAAGATAGTACTGATCGAAAAAGAAAATCCGGAATGGAGAGATTTGTTTGGAGAACTGGCGGACGACGTGGATTGCGGGTCAAGCCCGCAATGACGATATCCCCGTCGGCAGTCCGTCTTCCCGGGCTTGACCCGGGATCCATGTCGTTTATAGCTACAAAAACAATTTAAAATTTTTATGGAAAAACTCGAGATCAGAAATCTTTCAATAAAGGCCGGGGAAAAAAATATCGCGCGCGATATCTCCCTTTCGGTCGCTCCAGGTGAAGTTCATGTTCTCATGGGTCCGAACGGCTCCGGAAAAAGTTCGCTGGTGAATGCTCTCATGGGTCATCCGAAATACGCGATCACCGGAGGTGAGGTTTTGCTTGGCGGCGAAGATATCACTTTTCTTTCGACGGATAAAAAAGCGAAGCGGGGTCTTTTCCTTTCGCTTCAGCATTTGCCGGAGATCGACGGCGTCGCTCTGGAAAAATTCTTGTTCCGTGCACATAAAGAAATGACAGGTCAGGATATGAACGTTCTGGATTTCCATAAGCATCTTGTCTCAAGGGCCGAAGAGTACGGTTTGCCCGAAGATTTTTTGCGGCGCAACGTGAATGCCGGAATGTCGGGCGGAGAGAAGAAACAGAACGAGGCATTCCAACTTGCGTTCTTCGAACCGAAATTCGCGTTTCTTGATGAGATAGATTCCGGTGTTGATATTGATGCGCTCGAAAAGGTTTTTTCCGTTATTAATGCGCTTCGGAAAAAAGGAACCGGATTCTTGCTCATTACGCACTATGGGAAAATTTTGGAAAAAATCACTCCGGATGTCGTGCATATCATGAAAGGAGGAAAGATGATCCGCGAAGGCGGACCGGAGCTTGCCGCGGAAATTCTCGAAACGGGTTTTAAAGATAAAGAATAATATGACAACGACCGAAGAAATAATGGAAAAATTAAAGGCGGTCAAAGATCCGGAAGTCGGACTCGATGTTGTCGCGCTCGGGCTTATCAGGAAAATTACCACTGACGATGACGGCACCGAGGTCATGATGACACTCACGTCTCCATTCTGTCCCTATGCCGATAAACTAGTGCGAGAAGTTGAACGTGAGGCAAAAAAAGTGGAGGGTGCGGGGCATGTTCGCGTAGAGATCACCTTTGATCCGCCATGGGAACCGCCGGAGGAAGTGAAGGCGATGATGGGGTTGAATGGGTAAAGACTTCGCCTAAAAGAACGGCACAGGAGCCGTTTTTTTGATGCAAAAGGAATCTTGCTTTTTCCTAAAAATGTGATATACTAAGATTAACCAAAAGCTTTTTGACACCCTGCTCGGGAGGGCACTATGTTTAAGCCCTTCTTTTTCTCAAAGAAGTGGTATGTCGCCTTGTTCGCATGGGGCGGGTTGCTCCTTCTGGTCTTACTTCCATATGTGAACGTGCAGATCGCTCAGATGAGTATCGAATGGAATAAGGGATATAACAACCTGCTTCAAGGAGGTACCGCGGAAGCATGGTACTTTCAGATGCTTTCCTTCTGGCGCATCCTTGTAGCGTATCTCGTGTTCGATGGGTTCCAGGGGCTTCTCGCCAAATCGTATGGTATGGTGTGGCGAGTGGCCTTGGTCAAACGCTATCTGCCGGAATGGCTTCGTACCCCGGCGTCGAAAGACGTCAAGGAGACACCGCAGCGCCTGACCGACAATATCGGGAACTTCACCGGAACGGTAACCGGCTATGTGAGTACGTTCGTTCGCATGGGGAATGCGCTCTATGCGTTCGGTCCCCGGTTATGGGGTTTGCCTGGCTCCATGCTTGTGTTTGTCAGCCAAATTCCGGAAGTTCCGCAGTGGTTGGCAAATTTGATCGTGTGGCTCTCGACCATTCCGGGGATATATCTCTGGATCACCATCAGTATCTCGGTGTGTTTTGCACTTCTCTCTGTTCTCGTTTCGCTTGGTATGTCCAAGTTGTACGGGAAGAACAACGATAATGAGGGGGCGATGCGCGGCGGGATTGAGCGCATTGAGTACTCAAAACCGAGAATGACCAACGCGCTTCGCGATAAACTCGTTCAGTTGGTGAAGGACCACATGCCTGCCTTTGCATTCTCTGAGAACGGCAAAGATGTTTCGGTGAGTGCCGAAGCGGTACAGGGGATCGAAGGTGAAGATTGCGAACAAGATATTCTGCGAATTGTGTTTGTTCAATATCCTAAGTTCCGTCTGGACCGGGACGATCCAAGCGTGTTTGCGGAAGCTATTCGCAATACGGTGTCTGCTCCAACGCTTGAAGAAACGGAAGGAGAGCTAGACAAGCTTCTCTTTACCTTGCAGCGAGGGTATGCGAATACTTACGCGCGAGAGATACTGACTGGCGCGCAAGGAAGTTTCTATGGACAGATCTCGGCAATCTTCGTGCCTATCCTGTTCGGCGGTGCGGTGGTCGTGAAGATAATTACTCTGGGTGATCTCGCTGCGATGGCGATGGTGTTCTCGGAGGTGAACGGAGTATTCTCGAACATCATCGGCGGCTGGATGGGGTATGTGAACTTCAACACCATTCGCCGGCGCTTGAAGGAATTGCTCCAGAGTATTACCGCAGAATACCCAGACGAAACAGAGACAGAGGAAAGGGACCGTCGGGCTTCTCCGGGGCGTCGCGTCTCTGACCGCTCGTAAACTCCGAACGTACCGGCATCTTGCCGGTACTTTTTTAAGCTCAAATTTGCATGAATTGACAAAAAATATTAAATAATGTATAATTAAAACAGTTAAAATTTTGAAAAGGGGAGATTCCCATGAAAATGTTTGAAAAATGGGCTATTCTGCCCATTATCCTGGCGGTCATCGTCGCGCTCGCCCTCCTGTTGTCGGGATGTGTTGGGCCGATGCCGATGCCGATACCGATACCGGATGGTCCGCCGCGAGGAGACCTGATCCGGCACTGGTATCCAGACCAGCGATACCACGGGGTGCCGCAGCCGGCAGGGCTACCATATCCGGGCGCTCCGGCGTACGGGTACGGCGGATATGGTCCGCCGGGCACTCATCCGATCATGAACGGGTTTGGAGCGGCTCCAAATCGGCGGTATATTCCCTATGATCCGTGTCTGGTGGACCCAGTCCACGCGATCGGGAATTGCCGACCGAAGCCGGTCAATCCGCCACCCTCGCCGCCGAAGCCGGCTGCGCCTCCGCCGTCGCCACCGAAGCCGGTCGCTCCGCCACCCCCGCCGCCGAAGCCGGTTGTGCCGGACGGCGACCGTGAGCGTTGTGAGAAATTCACGAAGAGCGGAAAATGCTCTTCGGTCCATGGGGATGTGGGCTTCTAGTTCTTTCAGTCCAACCGGGCCGTCTCTTCTCGAAGAGGCGGCCTTTTTCGTGTACACTGAAACGGTGAGATACTCGCGGATCATCCCGGAACATATCAAATATATTATCGGTATCGACGAAGCGGGAAGGGGTCCGCTCGCCGGTCCTGTGGCTGTTGGCGCGGTTTGTGTTCCGGTCGCCTTTTTGGGTTTCAGAAAATTCGCGCGCGGTGTTCGCGACTCAAAAAAACTCACGGCAGAGAAAAGGGAGGAGTGGTTCCGGAAACTGGAAAAAACGCGTGATGATGGCATGCTTTCTTTTTCGGTTTTTATGAGCAGCGCTGAAATGATCAATGAACACGGTATCGTTCCCGCGATCACTTTTGCGCTCCACTCCGCCATCGCCGAGCTCCCTTGCATCGCGGAAGAAACACTCGTGCTCCTCGACGGCGGTTTGCGCGCTCCCAAACAATTTCTTTTTCAAGAAACGATCATCGGGGGTGACGACAAAGAACCGACCATAGCGCTCGGGTCGATCGCCGCAAAGGTTACTCGCGACCGTTTTATGATAGAGCTCGCCAAAGGGTACCCGGAGTACGGTTTTGAACGGCATAAAGGCTATGGCACAAAAGCCCACTTTTCCGCGCTCAAAGAACACGGAATTTTGGATGGTGTGCATAGGATTGCCTATGTTCACGAGCAAAGACTTGACAAATAAATAAAAAGGGTTTATTGTTTTATTTGGCTAATGTTCCACGTTAGAGAGAAATTAGAAATGAAACACGAGAAGATGGCGCTGTATCGATTCGATCTCCTTGTCGACGGCGTTCCGCTCAAGGAATACCGCCGGCCCGATTTGGAGGACGCCGTGTTCGTACAGCGAGTCCTCAACAAAGACTTCGTTCTCCGGATCTGGAACGACTCCGGAATGGATATCGAAGCAGTTCCTTCCGTCGACGGTCGTCTGACGATGACCGGCGAGCCGGGTGACTATCTCGGTCGCGGATGGCTCGTACGAGCTTATAGTCATTTCGACGTCGAAGGTTGGCTTGTCGCTTCCGGCAAGGAGGGACAGATCTCCCGGTTCTATTTTGCTCCTCCCGGCGAGTCCTATTCCGAGCGGATGGGGAACGGGGCGGATCACTCGGGGGTTGCGGCGATCGCGATCTTCCGAAAGGAATTCTATCGGCCGATGCGTGAGCCGTATCATCCGCCACTCCGTCCGTGCGATCGATTCGACGTTGACAGTCTCACGAGAGAGATCACCGCGGTCCCGACCCGTGAATCATACGGTGGAGACACCGGAGCCGGGTTTGGAGATATCGTCGCGAGACCTTCACAGGAAGTCGAGTTCAAACGAGCGGATCCGAACCGTCCGGATGCGGTTCTGAAGATCTACTTCGGAAGCCGTAAGCAGCTCAGGGCTTGGGGTGTTCGTTTCGAGCCGTACCCCGCATTGCCGGAGCCGTTCCCAGGGAACGTTCGCGAACCTGTCGGTTGCCCGATCCCGCCTGATATGGAGCTTCGTCGTCGTACTCGTGGCGGTTAGTCCTCGTCCGTAGCGCTCATGGATGAGCGCACCCCCGCTTGCCTTCATGGTAAGCGGGTTTTTCTTTGGGCTGATAACCCGGAGGATAATTAACAGGTCAAGAACTTGCATTTTGAGCGTAAATAAGATATATTGTTCTTACTATGGTAGTACGAATGAGACATACGCGGGCACACACCGCGAACAGACGTTCACATCACGGGCTTGTTGGCGCACGCTTGGGCTTGTGTGCAAAATGCAAATCGGCACACTTGATGCACCATGCTTGCGGAGTTTGCGGAACATATCGCGGCAAAGCAGTATCGTCCGTTCTCAAAAGCACGGAAAAGAAACTGAAGCGTACGGTGAAGAAAGCTGAAGCGACAGGAAAGAAAGCGAAATAATCTCTTTCGTTCTTTTGGTTAGCTTTTTCGGAACTCTTCTTTTCTTTGGGCACAGGGTATACTTTTGATTTAAATTTTTGTTTTTTTAAAACATGGCAAATAGGCACCTTTCAAGATCGGTCGTCCTGCAGTCACTCTTTGAGTGGGATTTTCGCGGACGGCATGGCGAGACGATTGAAGAAATAATTTCGCGCGACACCGAAGAGTTCGCGCCCGGTCTTTCAGATTTTTCTTTCGTGAAAAGTCTGGCTGAAGGTGTCGTCAATAAATGCCAGGTGCTTGATTCCATTATTGAGAAGGCCGCTCCCGAGTGGCCTCTTGACCGTATCTCCATTATCGACCGCAACATTCTTCGTATCGGTCTTTTTGAATTGCTCTTTTCCGATCATTCCGATGTCCCTCCGAAGGTTGCCATCAACGAAGCGATCGAGCTTGCAAAGACTTTTGGCGGCGAAACGAGTGGAAAATTCGTCAACGGAGTTTTGGGTGCGGTTTACAAAGAGCTCGGCGAACCTGGCAAAGATGAAGAGGCCAAAGCAAAAAAGAACTTTGACGTATCAAAAGCTCCGATTGAGAACCTTGTTGGTGCGGTGGTCTATGGCAGAAAAGACGGCGATATCTATCTTGCTCTCATCCATGACGTCTTTGGGCACTGGACCCTTTCCAAGGGGCATTTGCTTCCGGATGAAAGCCTTGAGAACGGAACGGTACGCAAAGTGCAGGAGGAGCTCGGGTTGCCGGTAAAGGTCGGCGAAGAGCTCGGCGGGAACGAATACATTGCCACTGATCCTGAGAAAGGGAAGATACGCAAACGCGTGAATTATTTTCTGGCAGAGTCTCCCGTCCAAGACATTAAGGTCGGAGAGAGCGGCGGGATCGATGATGGTCGTTGGTTCAAAATAGACGAGATACTTGAACTCAACTTTTATGATGATATAATGCCGATCATTACCAAAGCGGTGGAAATACTGTCGCGGGAAGAGAAATAAACAATGAGGACAATCATAGAAATTCCGAAGGGCGATGATCGTCGGCGGCACCTGAAATATGATAAATCGGGATTTATTGATTTGGGTCCGATTAAAGATGTGATCCCGGTCAACGACGGGATTATGCCGATACATTATGGGTTTGTTCCAAAAACCCTTAACGAAAAAGAAGGGGACGAAATAGACGTTATGATTCTTTCGGATAGAACGTTTTCTGTCGGACAAGAAATAGAAACCGAGCCAATTGCTCTCCTTGTTCGCACAGACGGCGATGATAAAGTGGTCTCTGTTGATGAAACCAAAAAAGATCTAAAATGCTGGGATGATATACCCGAATCGGAAAGAAGTTTAATAGAAAATTTTTTCACTTATCATCATAAATTTTTGTCGATAAAAGGTGCACAAGCCGCTAAAAAATATATTGAACAAGGGAAACTATTATTTACAGCTAAGGAATGAAGCTTATGACATCAGAACTTGCGAAATTCGAAAAAGAAAATGGAATAGTTTTTAAGAACAAAGACACCCTTCGCGAAGCGTTCACTCATCGTTCTTATTTGAACGAGAGCAAGGAAAAAGGACTGTCTCATAATGAGCGGCTCGAATTTTTGGGCGACGCCGTTCTTGAACTTGTCTCAACGGATTATCTTTTTAAAAAATATCCCGCCGAACCGGAAGGGAATTTGACCGCTTATCGGGCTGGGCTTGTTAATGCCGTTACTCTTTCGGATGTTGCCGTCAATCTCAAACTCGCGGATTATCTGCTCCTCTCGAAAGGCGAAGCGCGTGATATTGGCAAGGCGCGTCAGTATATTCTCGCGAATACGATCGAGGCGGTTATCGGGGCGATCTACGTTGATCAGGGGTATGATGTTGCGGAAAAATTCATTGCCCTTCATATTCTTCCTCTCGTGGATGAGATCGTGGGAAAAGGGCTTTGGCAGGATTCAAAAAGCGCGTTTCAGGAGAATGCACAGGAAGGCGACGGTATAACGCCGGCGTATAGGGTGATCAAAGAATCGGGTCCGGATCACGATAAGCAATTCCGTGTCGGCGTATACTTGGGTGATAGACTGATCGCGGAAGGAGAGGGACACTCAAAACAAGAAGCCGAACAATCTGCCGCAAAAGCGGCGCTTACCGAATATTCTGTCGAAAAGAAAAAGAAAGGAAAATAAATGTTGCGATAGTTTTAAAAAAGCCGGGTATTGTTCCCGGCTTTCATTGTTCAGTACCAAACGCTGAAAATTTCCGTTATGTCATATTCCGAAGAGAGAGGACGGGCCACCCGATCTGTTACTTCTCGGGGCGAGATCCCGAGTTCTTGTGCGACCTCGGTGATGTCACCCGCTTCCCGAAGCCGCTTTTCGGCGTAATCCTTTATAAGGAGATAGATGAGGCACTCCAGTATCCAGCGCCATAGGTTTTTAAAGCCCACTGTTTGGGCATAGCACCAGCGCGGAATTCCTTTTTCTTCGGCCTCATGCTTTTGGACTTTCCAGTACCATGCCCATGCGGTAATGGAAAACAAAGATGAGACAAAAAGATAGAGAAGAACAAGCCAACCGAGGAAGGTTGCCAAAAAAGAAAGAAAATGAAACATGCGACCTCCGTTTTTTGTTTGTGTTTCGAGCCGTTTTCCAGGTTATCATTATTGGGAAAAAAGGTAAAGCAGCCTCAATGCAAAGAAAAGACCCCGCTTCCGCGGGGATCTTTCTTTTGAGATACTCTTTGAGTTCGTTATATTTTCTTTTCGCGTTGCTCTACGAGGGTTGCTCTTATGTGGCGTTTTGCCAGTGTGGTTTTGGCATAGTCTAGCCATTTTCTTGTCGGGACGACGTTCTTTCTCGTTTCTATTTCGACGATGTCACCGTTCCGAAGCTCTGTCGCAAGCGATGTGAATTTGCCATTCACCTTTGCGCCGGAAGCATGCATGCCGATGTCGGAATGTACGGCAAAGGCAAAATCCACGGGGCTTGCGCCCTGCGGGAGGTCGATCACGTCGCCTTTCGGAGTAAAGACGAATACGCGATTCTCAAAGAAGTCCATCGTTAAGTGTTGCAGGAATTCACCCGTCTCAGAAACATTTTTCTGAAGTTCGACCAGCTGTCTGAACCAGTCGTATTTTTTGGAGATCTGCCCGGGGTTTGTGGTGTTTTTGTTTATGCCTTCTTTGTACCCGAGGTGCGAGGCGATACCTTTTTCAGCCTCTTCGTGCATGTCCTCTGTTCGGACCTGTATCTCGATTATACCTCCGTCACCGGTAAAGATGGTCGTGTGCAGACTTTGGTAGCCGTTTGGTTTTGGAAAAGCGATGTAGTCCTTGATGCGTCCGGGAAGAGGACGATAGTGCCCATGGATCACGCCAAGCACGCCGTAACAGTCCGCAACGTTCGGAACGATGACGCGTATCGCCATCAGGTCGTATATCTTGGAAATATCCATGTCGTACCGGAGGAGTTTTTTATACAAACTGTATGTTCCTTTTGTGCGATTTGAAGTGATAACATTCTTATGACCTGCTTCAGCGAGCTCTTTTTTGAGCGTTCGATAGAATTTTTCGAGTCGTTCTTCTATTTCATCCCGTTTCCGCTTCATGAGATCTCTCGTCTGTTTATACTCTTCGGGGTAGGCATAAGGGAAGGCGTACTCTTCGAGCAAGTGCCGCACTTGTCCCATTCCGAATCGATTCGCGATCGGCGCATATATCTCGAGCGTTTCAAGTGCGATGCGTTTTTGTTTGTCCAGTCGGACATGTTGGAGAGTGCTTGCGTTATGGAGGCGGTCAGCGAGTTTTATAATGAGCACGCGAATATCTTTTGTTGTTGCAATAAAAAGTTTGCGCAAACTTTCAACGTGCCGCGTCTCGCCGTGGTATTTCAATTTTCCGAGCTTGGTAACGCCTTCGACCAAGAACGAAATATCCTTGCCGAACTCGCTTTCGAGAGTTTTGGTCGGGATCCCCGCATCTTCGATGGTGTCATGCAGAAGACCTGCGGCAATGGTCCTTACGTCCATGCCGAGTTCGGCCAGATTCACGGCGACGGTAAAGCAGTGAATAAAATATGGTTCTCCTGAAAAACGCATTTGCCCTGCGTGGGTACGCGCGGCAAAATCGAACGCCTTGCGAATAAGCGCCTTGTCTTCCGAAGAAGGATTTTTTAATTTAGAAATGAGTTCTTCGACGTTCTGCATGGTGGTATCTTTACTTTATATAGTATGTGTATTCCCTCAAAAAAGAAAGTGGGAATTGACCCATGTTTGATTACTAATATTAACGTACAACCAACACTTTGTCAAGTTCTTTGCGGTCTTGAAATATGGTTTAATATACTAAGCGTTCGAGTGGCGATTTTTGGACAGCGCAAGTGGCGCGGTGATCTTCGGGAGGTGGCACATGAAAAGAATACTTGTTACAGGTGCGTTCGGGCAGATCGGCACAGAGCTTGTTTCTGCGCTTCAAAAAAAATACGGTATGGACGCCATTGTGGTTTTTGACAAAAAAAACGACCCCAATTACAAAGGGGCCGCAGTTACAGGTGACGTTACTGACCTCGTTCTCCTTCGAGAGGCGGTAGAGAAGCATCGTGTTGGCACGATCTATCATCTTGCTTCGATCCTCTCCGCAACAGGGGAACAGAAACCGGACGTCGCCTGGCGTGTGAATATGGAAGGTCTGCGCAATGTTTTGGACCTTGCACGAGAGTTTAAACTCAAGGTCTTTTGGCCGAGTTCCATTGCCGTCTTCGGTCCGACGACGCCGCGGGACATGACACCGCAGCAAACAATACTCGAACCGACAACGATGTATGGCGTGACCAAGGTTTCCGGCGAGCTTCTGTGTCAATATTATTTCAGGAAGTTCGGTGTCGATGTCCGCAGCCTTCGCTATCCCGGCATTATCAGTTGGAAAACCCTTCCCGGCGGAGGGACGACCGATTACGCCGTCGAAATTTTTCACAAAGCACTTGAGACGGGCGCATACGCATGTTTTTTGAAAAAAGGCACAATGCTTCCAATGATGTACATCGATGACGCGATCCGTGCGACAATCGAGCTCATGGAAGCGCCTGCAAAGAATATCAAGACCCGGACGAGCTATAATCTTGCAGCGGTCAGTTTTACACCGGAAGAGATCGCCGAAACCATCAAACGGCACGGCGTTCTCCTCGATATCACATACCAGCCAGACTTCAGACAAAAGATAGCCGATTCATGGCCGAAGACCATTGATGACAGACAAGCCCGCAAAGAATGGGGGTGGAAACATCGATATGGATTAGATGAGATGGTTGAAGCGATGATCAACGGTATCGCAGAGATGTTATCGCTCCTGCAATGAAAAAAGTATGGCCCAAAAACAGGGAACCCCCGTTATTCCGATGGCGGGGGTTTTTCTTGACTTTAAAAATGATTCATGTTACAAATATATTCGAAGGCAAAACTTGAATTTCAGAGGTGGTAAATGAGCATTCCTGTGTGTTGCAAGGCTTGTGGGCAAATTATCGGCGTTGAGTCGCCGATGCTAACGCTTGGGCGCGCGCTGTTTGGTGATTACGATTCGGACCTCGACGTCGGTTGCACCGGTGAGGATCACCACCCCGAGCCGGTCCGGAACGAGACCAAAAGGCTGTTTGGGCTGATCAATTGTGTCCGCATCGAATATCCCGAAACGGGCTCGGCATCCTCCTGGGAAGAGTACGTCGGCCCGCCGATCAAGGTCTTGGCCTTGTTCGCGATCGTATTCGGGACGAAAAAATACCCCAATGGTTCCCATAAAGGCCTCACTATTAATGGAAAGTGGGCCTGGGGGGATTTCATTCGCGGTTGTTCCGGGGATGGTTGGGGTGAGCTTGAGAAGATGAAACGCAAGTAACCGGGCTGTGGATAGGGCGTTTGGCGCATGTCGCCAAACGCCATTTTTTTAGTCCGCTCAGATACTTGACTTTTTATATCACCTATGATATAATTGAAGCAATAAGATAATCCCTTAAAAATATGAACGATTTTCAAAACAAAAAGGAGAAACAGCTTTTCGCGGCGACATGCGCCGATTGTAAAAAACAGTGTGAGATCCCGTTCAGTCCGAGCGGAGACAGGCCTGTTTATTGCAGCGACTGTTTCAAAAAGAAAGGAGGTTCTTCCGGTAACGACCGACCGCGTTTTGAGAATCGCTCGAACGAACAGATAAAGAACCAGCTCGAAGCGATAAGCGCGAAGCTCGACAGGGTTTTGAAGATCTTAGCTCAAAACCAAACCCCGACCTCATCGTCTGTTACTGACGGAAAATCTCTTGCTGAAGTCTTGAAAGAGGCCGAAGAGAAGCCGAAGGCGACTAAGGAAAAAACGGAGAAAAAAGCTGTCGCAAAAAAGAAAAAGTAAACAAAACATTATCCATAACTCAAAAATTCCCACTGATCGGTGGGGATTTTTGCATTTGACTTCTTTTTATAGGAGTCTATAACTAAACCAGAAGCGATTTGATATGTATCGGAGGTGAACTGTGTCATACAAAAGCGCACAGAGTGTTTATGCCCAGACGCTTCAAGATATCCGCACAAACGGATTGTATAAAGACGAATATGTGATCACTTCTCCTCAGGGTCCGTGGATAACGGTTCAGTTCCCCGAAGGGGCGCCTGAGAGAAAGGTTCTCAATCTTTGCTCGAATAATTATCTCGGGCTCTCGGCGGATCCGGATGTCGTAGGGGCCGCCGTTGATGGTCTTCATACGCACGGTTTTGGCATGAGCTCGGTTCGATTTATTTGCGGAACACAGGATCTGCACCGAGAACTCGAACGGAAGATGTCTCGGTTCTTGGGAACGGAAGACACGATCCTGTTCGGTTCATGTTTTGATGCGAACGGTGCGGTGTTCGAAGCGTTGTTGTCGGAGCAAGATGAGCTCTTTTCTGATGCGCTTGTTCACGCTTCGATCATTGACGGTGAACGTCTTGCCAAGAGCGTGCCGCGGAAGATCTATCCGCACTCTGATATGGCGGAACTCGAGCGAATGCTTTCGGGCTCGACGGCGCGGCTTAAGATGATCGTTACCGACGGTGTCTTTTCCATGGACGGAGATATGGCAAAGCTCGACGAGATCGTTCTCCTTGCTGAAAAATATGATGCGATGGTATTCGTCGATGATTCCCATGCCACCGGTTTTATTGGAAAGACCGGCCGCGGCACGCCCGAGTTTTTCGGGGTTCGGGACAAGGTCGATATTGTTACCACGACGTTCGGCAAGGCGCTTGGTGGCGCATCCGGCGGGTGCGTTTCCGGAAGAAAAGAGATCGTCGCGATGCTCCGCCAGCGCGGACGTCCTTATCTCTTCTCGAATTCGCTTCCGCCCGCTATCGCGTCTGCGACCATCAAGGTTCTCGATATTCTTTCTGCGGGCATAGAGCGTCGAGACAAGCTCGCCGACCTCTCGGTGTTCTGGCGGGAATTGCTCTCTCAAGCGGGGTTTAATCTGAAGCCTGGAAATACGCCGATCGTTCCAATCATGCTCTACGATGCCAAGCTTGCGCAAGACTTCGCACGCGAGCTTTTTACGGAAGGCGTCTACGTTCGCGGATTCTTTTATCCCGTCGTCGCACAAGGTCAGGCGCGCATTCGCACACAGATGTCGGCGGCGCTCGAAAAGACCGATCTTGAGGAAGCGCTCAAAGCGTTCGTTAGTGTGGGAAAGAAGCTTGGTGTTCTTAAGCCTTAGAGATGGGGCCCCGTTCTTGCGGGGCTTTTTTTCTTGGCTTTTTCCTAAAATCTGCTATAATTCTTCCATTCAAATAAAGAGGGCCTATAGTCTAGTGGTACGACGCTGCATTCGCATTGCAGAGGCGCGAGTCCGATTCTCGCTAGGTCCACAATTAAAAAAGCGCTAACGGCGCTTTTTTAATTGTTGACCTAAGCGAGCGGTCTCCTCAAACAGCTTTGTCGTTCGGTGAACAGGTTGTGTCAGTCGTGTCCGGCAAACTATTAATGACACCAAAGATCCTTGGCAAATAGTTTCCAGATAGTGTAAAATTTATACTATCGTATTATGGTGGAGCTCTCGCATATTAATATTATAAAAAAACATGAAAAAAATACTTCTCGCCGTTGAAGATGAAAGGCCTCTTCTGCAGGCAATTCGTGAAAAATTCACCTCTGAAGGTTTTAATGTCGTCACGGCATCGAATGGACAAGAAGGGCTTGAAGCGGCGTTTAAAGATCGTCCGAATATTATTCTTCTCGATATATTAATGCCGGAGATGAACGGCATAGCCATGCTTGATAAGCTTCGAGAGGATGAATGGGGGAAGACTGTCCCCGTTATAGCTCTCACGAATGTTGACAGTGAAGAAACGATCCAGCAATTGAAACAGAAAGGGGTGGGTGAATATCTGATCAAGTCAAATTGGCCGATGAGCAATATCGTTGAAATAGTAAATAAAGCTCTGGAGGTTGCCAAAGTTAGGGCGGATATGGAAAAATAGGGAGTGTTAAGGAATTTCCCGATGCATTTACAATCATTGTTTTTAATATATCTCACCGCGTGGCGGCCGCTCGGCTACACTCTCACTTTTATCGGGCTTTTGTTTGAAGGAGAGATTACTCTTTTTACGGCTGTGTTTCTCACACGTGAAGGATTTTTTGATGTGGGCGATATGCTTATCATCATATTCTCGTCCGTCATTATCGGAGATATTCTTTGGTATTGGGCCGGGAAAAAAATTATTCCCAAATACCCTAAAGCCCACAAATTCATTGAACGAATTTCCAAGCCTTTCAACCAATCCCTTGCTAAAAATCCCACAAAAGCGCTTATCTTTGGGAAATTTGCCTATGGAGCCCAACGTGCTGTGCTTTTGCGCGCGGGGATGTCGGAAATGACCTTCCGTCAATTTCTAAAAAGCGAACTCATCTCTGTTTTTATCTGGGTATCTGTTATCGGTGGGCTCGGATTTTTCTCGAGTATTTCAATTGATTTTTTGAAAAAATATCTTCGATTTGTGGAGGTTTCTCTTGTTTTGGGGCTTGTTGCATTCTTTGTCATAAATCATCTCTTCCATGTTTTTTCAAAAAAAGAGTTGGAGGGATAGGTGAGTTATGCACAGCTTTTTTTGTTTTTTTGTTGTGTTACTATAAGCTCATGAAAAATGTAAATATTTCAAGCGACGACGAGGTTCCGGAAGGGCAAACTGTTTCTTCTCCGGAGGCGAACGAGAAAAAGACTTTTCCGCCTAAGAAATTCCTTATCACAGGCGTTTATTCTATGGCGGGTGATCTCGGTTGGCAACTACTCAAAGAAGGCCATGAAGTGAAGATGTATGGGCAGGATAAGGGTTCAAGCGACATCGCCGATGGTTTTGTTGAGAAAGTTGATTCGTGGGAAAAATATATAGATTGGGCGGATGTTATTATTTTTGACGATGTTGGTTTTGGAGAAGTGGCCGACCGTTTGAGAGCCAAAGGAAAATTAGTCATCGGTGGCAGTTCATATACCGACAAGATCGAGACAGACCGCGAATTTGGGCAATCGGAACTCAAGAGCGCCGGGTTGCCGATCCTCCCTCACTGGGAATTCAACAGTTTTGACGCCGCGATACAGTTCATTAAGGAACATCCGATGCGTTTGGTATTCAAGCCGTCGGGGGACGAAGTGCTGGACTGGTATTTGAAAAGCCTTTTATTCTTGGGACAGGAAGAGGATGGTACGGATATTCTCGACCTTTTAGAACACAATAAAAAAAGTTGGTCGGCCATCAAAAGCTTTCAACTGCAAAAATTCGTTGCCGGTGTTGAAGTTGCAGTAAGCGCGTTCTTTAACGGGCATGATTTTATTTATCCTATTAACGTCAATTTCGAGCACAAGAAGCTTTTCCCCGGAGATCTCGGGCCCTTTACCGGAGAGATGGGGACGCTTATGTACTGGGATAATTCCAACAATCTTTTCAGAGCAACCCTTGGAAAAATGCGCGACAAACTCGCTGAAAGCAAATATGTCGGTGCGATAGACGTCAACTGCATCGTGAACGGAAAGGGTATCTATCCTTTGGAATTTACGTCCCGATTCGGTTATCCGACCATTAGCATCATGATGGAAGGTGTGCAGAGCCCGTGGGGTGAGTTTCTGTATTCGATCGCAAAGGGCGAAGATTACAAGCTCAAGACCAAGCGCGGTTTTCAGATAGGCGTGGTTATCGTTGTGCCGCCGTTCCCGTACCATAATGCGAAAGAATTCGAAATGTACAAAAATACATCGATCGTATTCAGAAAGCCGAACCTCAACGGAGTTCATCTTGGTGATGTTAAACGCGATGGCGACGAATGGAAGCCTGCAGGGGAGGATGGATATGTTCTTGTTGTAACCGGGTCGAACCATACGGTCGAAGGCGCGCGCAAGGAGGTATACCATCGGATCGACAACATCCTGTTGCTTAACAAATATTATCGTACAGACATCGGAGAGAAATGGACAAGAGAATCCGACGAGCTTTGGACTTGGGACATTCTCTAAAATTAAGAAATTAAAAAAATGCTCCATTTGAAATGGAGCATTTGGCTGTTGTGCGGACAGATTACTCTTTAATGAACACTGTCAGATCCGTTCCGGTAAGACGGTATTCGATGAACGGGTCAGTCGAATTTATTTCTTTGTTCGCTGCATCCATCGCGCTTTGCGGTGAAAGGCAGGGTCCAAAGATCTTTACGATATTCTTGCTAAAGAACCATTTCCCGCGAGGAGGCTTTCGTCGGTACTCCTGAAGACTGCAGGTGACCAGATATCTCAATTTGCTATTCATCATGTCCTCCAGTGCTTGCGTGCCAGCTTTTACACTAAAGTTTATTAAAAAAATGTCAAATGAAAAAGCGCCGTATGCGTGCGGCGCTTTGGTACCGGGGCTATCTCCGATCCAGATCCGATGTCCGAGGCTCGTCGAGAGTGTAACTGACGACGAGCCAATTATTACCGAGAGTCGTGGTATTCCTGTCTATGACCTCGAAGTTTCTTTCTTTGCAAAGATCCCGCATTATGCAGAACGCTTCGGCGAGGGCATAAGACAGGGCATACATGCAGCCTTTTCTTGCTGGCAGTATTTCGGGACGCTCTCGATCTTCGTTGTGGACGGTTATCTCTCCGATAACATACATCCCACTGGTATCGAGTTTGAATGAGATGGTGAGGAACTTCATAAGCTGTCTCCGTAACGGAATGTTCGGTTTTTACAGTACTATAATTATAAATATTTGTCAATATCCTCCAAACCCCTAAATTTTGCTATTATAAATCAATGACCCCCACTAAAAAAATTCTCGTCTCCGGCGTAAAACCGACCGGACGGCCGCATGTCGGAAATTATTTCGGCGCGATGAAGCAGTTTGTCGATCTTCAGAATGAATATGACGCGCGGATATTCGTAGCGGATTTTCATGCGATGACCACCGTTCAGAACGCGGCGGAACTTTCCCGGAACTCTCTCGACGTTGCGATTGACTACCTCGCTCTTGGCCTCGACCCCAAAAAGGTTATTCTCTATAAGCAATCGGATGTTCCTGAAGTCTGCGAAGCGACCTGGATGTTCAACTGTATCACGACGATGCCGTACCTCATGCGCGCGCATGCCTACAAAGACGCCGAAGCGAAGAATAAAGAGATTAACGTCGGATTGTTCGATTATCCGCTTCTCATGGCCGCCGATATTCTTCTTCACGATGCCGATGTCGTTCCTGTGGGGCAGGACCAGAAACAGCATGTCGAATATGCTCGCGATACCGCGGAGAAGTTCAATCGCATCTTCGGCGAGACCTTCAAACTTCCCGACGTCCTCATTTATGAGCATGTGAAGATCGTACCAGGAACCGACGGGCGAAAAATGAGCAAAAGTTACGGCAATACTATTCCTCTTTTTGCCGAGGACGACGAGATAAAGAAAGCGGTGATGGGAATCCCGACGGACTCGAAGGGAATAAATGAGCCAAAAGATCCGGAGAGCGATAATGTGTTCGCGCTCCATAAACTTTTTGGGAGTGCGGATGAGGTCGCGCAGATTGAAAAAAGATACCGCGAGGGCGGACTTGGCTACAAAGAATCAAAAGAAATGCTTGTCGAGAGCATCTGCAGCTTTATTGCGCCGCTTCGCATGCGCAGGGCTATTATTGCACAGGATGAAAGCGCGGTGCGTGCAATTCTCGAAGAAGGCGGACAAAGAGCGCGGGATATCATTCACGTAAAAATGGCCGAAGTGAGGAAACGGGTCGGAGTGTTGTAAAAGAATTCGTTTGAATCTATTAGTCTATTATTATTTTTTATATTTGTCGTATGGAATCAATACAGACCCCTGTAAAAATCGAACAAGAGCCGATTGTTGCGAACCAAACTCCGGTGCCAAAGAACAAACTTAAATTAATCTTAATAACAACCGTCATTCTTGCAGTCGTCGTCGGATACTTTTTCTATAAAAATTATGAGCGTTCATCCGCTGAAAAAGCGGTCATATTGTATGCTTGCGAAAGTGATGTGATCCAAAAAACCACCGCCATTATTTCTTCTGTCCAAAGCGGCGTAACCAAAGAAAATTTTGGCGCTCAAACCATGGAAGACCTTATGGCGAAAGGTATGCGAATGGCGCAGATGGCGCAGCCTGTCGCGGCGGAGATAAAGACGCACCCGGAAATTATGAAATACAGATCTTATTTTAAAACTGTCTTAAAAAAAGAAAAGACTCAAAAAAATAATTTCTATTTGGCTATTGTGAGAAAAATTATGGAAAGTTGCCCGGCAAAAGCAACGAATAGTGCTATGACATCTGAAGCAGTGGCCTTAATCATTGCAAGCGCGGCCAATTAATCCTTCTTTTTTACCGAAGATGATTGGTATGGTTGTTGTCTGGCTAATGCGTTGAAAATAACTCAATACCTCTAACAACTTTTGAACCACAGAACGGAAGACTTGACAAAATAAAATTTTAGAGTATAACATAATCAACAAGATCGTTACACGAGAGGAAAGATCATGACACCGTTGCTGTTTGTTTGGGCCTTGATTGGCTCCGGTATTATCCTGTACGCTGCGAGAGACCTCCGACAGGCTTTCGTTTTGGATGAGGCACCGGATATCCTCGCCGGTATCGGCGAGATTTCGATGGCGGAGTTTCGAAAGGAAATGGAACGTCGTGCGAACTCGGCGTTCTACTATAACCTTGGTCTTCGCCGTGTCGGTGACATTGTGCTGGTCTTGATCGGCATCCTGTTGCCATTCATTATGGCGTGAGCTGGTCCGGCGGGTGAGGCGGGTACCCCCCGCCTCTTTTTTGTGGATTCAGTTGACAAAAAGTATATTTTTGTTTATAATAAAAACTGATAAGTTGTAATTGCACAGGAGAGAGATCATGTGGTTTGGGACATTTGTTGGGTTGGCGCTTTTTTGTGCGGCCCTGATTTGGGCCGGAGCAAAGGTACTCAACCTTGCCGATGAAGAGGTGCGCGCGCAGCAGCATCTTCACTGGAGGAAGTATAAGACCCACCAAGGATTCGAGTGGGAACTCCAAAAAGGGAAAAAGGGAGAATTTCCCGCGCTCGCACGGAAGATCCGCACTTGGCGGGCATTCGGGTGGTTGCTAATTCTGATCGGATTACTGGGGATGGGTCTCCTGGTGAGGTCTATCTTCATCGTTAAGTGAGAACGTTTGCACTGAGAGACGGGGGATACCCGTCTCTTTTTTCTTTTCCTCTTATTTTTTGATATAATAATGGCATTACTCATTTATTTTTTAAAAATATGCCAATCAAAGTTGCCATTAATGGAATGGGCCGAATCGGACGTGCTTTTATCGCCCTTGCTCATGAGCGCCCTGAACTTGAGATAATTGCCGCTAATGACCTTGGCGATCTTGAGAACGTTGCGTATCTCATGAGGTACGATACGGCATATGGACGAAGCGTGTTCGATATTGTCACGAAAGAAGCCGATGGAAAAAAGTTTCTTGTTGTGAACGGAAAGGAAATTCGGATGCTCGCCGAGAAAGAACCGGGGAAACTTCCTTGGAAAGATCTTGGCGTGGATATCGTTATCGAAGCTACTGGATTTTTTGAAAAAGTCGAAGCTGCAAAAGGGCACCTTGACGCCGGAGCAAAAAGAGTCGTTATTACTGCGCCGATGAAAGGTTCTGTGGAAGGAGTCGTGAGTGCCTCCATTCTTACCGGTATCAATGAAGATAAATTCGCCGGATGCCAGATCTCATCGAATGCTTCATGTACGACAAACTCGGTCAGTCCGATGATCCAAATACTCAATGAAGCGATCGGAATCGAAAAAGCCATGCTCTCGACTATCCATGCTTATACCGGCACACAAAGGCTTGTTGATTCTCCTGATGCGAAAGATTGGCGTCGCGGAAGAGCCGGATCGCAGAACATTGTTCCTTCAACGACCGGTGCGGCTATTGCGGTTACCGAAGTTATTACCGAACTCAAAGGCAAGTTCGATGGTTTGGCATTCCGCATACCTGTTATTACCGGTTCGATGTCTGATGTCACTTTTCTTGCAAAACGCAATACCACCGTTGAAGAAGTGAATAAAATATTGAAAGAAGCTGCGGCGACAGAACGTTGGAATAAAGTATTTGCCGTGACGGAAGACCAACTCGTCTCGTCGGATATCATCGGACAACGCATTGCCTCGATCGCTGACCTCGGCCTTACTAAGGTTGTTGATGGAAATCTTGTTAAAGTTTGCGCATGGTATGATAACGAGATGGGCTATACCGGAGCCTTGGTTGAACACGTCGTTAAGATGGCCGCGAGTATAAAATAAACTCATTATGAAAATTTTTATAGCCACTGATCATGCCGGGTTTGATCTGAAGAATGAACTAGTGCTCTTCCTGGAAAAGCTTGGAGCCGAAGTAATAGACGAGGGCGCGCACATTTTGGATGAGGATGATGATTATCCGGATGTTGTTGCGCTTGCTGCTAAGGGGGTTTCGGAAGCAGCTCTTTTGGGCGATCAAGAGGTTCGCGGCATAGTCATCGGCGGTTCCGGTCAGGGCGAGGCAATCGTCGCCAACAAATTTCCCGGAGTGAGGGCTGTCATATATTACGGCGGGTCTCGGGAGATCATTGATCTTTCACGCAAACATAATGATTCGAATGTCCTTTCTCTCGGAGCGCGCTTTATCACACAGGATGAAGCAAAAACGGTTGTCGAGGAATGGATCAATACGCCGTTTTCCGGAGAGGCACGCCACGCGAGACGTATTTCTCGGATCAGAGACATAGAGAAACAAATTAAAGCCTAATACTGGAAACCATGGAAATAATTCCCGCAATAATGCCAAAAAGTCTGGAAGAGATTCGCATCAAAACGGATATAGCATACGCGCATGTCAGAACGATCCATGTTGACGTCATGAATGGAACGATGACGCACGCGGTCTGTTGGCCTTTTAACGAAGGTTCAATAGTAGAATTTGGACAACTCACTTCGGGCGAGAAGGCACTTCCTCACTGGAAAGAAGTTAATTTTGAAGTCGATATCATGATGAAGGATCCGGAGGATTCTATCGCGGAGTGGGTGAATGCCGGTTTTAAGCGGATTATCGTCCACATTGAAGCGGCAAAGCAGTTTGGGTCGATCATTAACGAATGGAAGAACGTTGTCGAAATCGGGGCTGCCATTAATACGGAAACTGACACTGGTGAATTGCATAGGATCATTGTTGATGGCGTTGATTTTGTTCAATTCATGTGCATTCAGGAGATCGGGTTCCAAGGTACCCCCTTCGATGACAGTGTTCTTGACAAAATATCAGCATTTCACAAAGCTTATCCCGAAATGACCATAAGCGCCGACGGCGGGATCAAGGGCGAAAATATACGAGACCTTGCTCGTGTGGGGGTGACGCGCTTTGTGATGGGCTCGGCGGTTTACAATATGGGAGGCGCTGCCGGAGTCGGGAAGGCTATCGATACGTATAAAATGGTCGCGGACACCGCGCTCGCTCTTAGCTAAAAACATATGCAAACTTTGGATGACGCAAAATTAAAAGAACTTCACAAGAAAGCGAATGACATACGCATAAGTGTTATCGAAATGCTCGCTGTGGCTGGCTCTGGTCATACGGCGGGATCCCTTGGAATGGCTGATGTTTTTGCTCTTTTGTATTTTCACGTTTTGAGGCACGATCCGAAAGACCCTTCTTGGAAGGATCGTGATCGTCTCGTGCTTTCGAATGGACACATTTGTCCCGCGCTCTATGCAGCGATGGCGCATGCAGGATATTTCCCCACAGGGTCTTTGCTTACGCTCCGAAAATTCGAGAGCTCTTTCCAAGGGCACCCTCACCGCGAATTCTTGCCATCAATGGAAACAAGCTCCGGTCCGCTCGGCGAAGGGCTGTCGCAAACTCTCGGTATGGCGCTTGCAGAACGGATTGATAAAGGAAATTCGTCGCAAAAATATTTTTATTGCCTGATGGGAGACGGCGAACTCGACGAAGGACAAGTATGGGAAGCGGCGCTTTTGGCGGGGAAAGAAAAGCTCGGCAAGGTTATCGCTATTGTCGATCGCAATAATATTCAGATCGACGGGAGGACAGATGATGTGATGCCGCTTGGTCCGCTTAAAGAAAAATTCGAAGCCTTCAATTGGCACGCAACCGAAGTCGACGGGAACAATATAGGCGAGATGTATCAACGGATCGTCGAAGCGCAAAATGTAACCGACAGGCCGAGCGTTATCATTGCGCATACCATTCCCGGAAAAGGGGTTCCCGAGATCGAACACGATTATAAATGGCACGGCAAAGCGCCGACAAAGGAAGAGGCTGAAAGATTTTTGCGTGTTTTGAATGCCAATATTTCCTAAAAAGAGCCAAATACCTCTATGAAAAAAACAACAAAGATACTTCTTACGGTCCTCGGCATTATTGCCATTGCTTTTTTGCTTTCGCCTGTATGCGTCGAGCTTTCGCCGGCCGATATTCAGAGCTTTAGCACTCCTATTTGGCAAAGGACCGACCGCGACGTTTGGTTTCCCGTTTTTCAGCAAAGGGGCAATCAATGGTACCAATGCAAAACACGTTTAGCGAGGGTATTCTTTTTCTAATAATCTTTTATGACCTTTCTTAATCCGAAAATTTTTGATAAAGACATAGAACATGCGGCAACTCGCGATGGCTTTGGGGCCGGGCTCGTTCTTGCGGCGGATGAGGACAAAAATGTCGTCGGATTATGCGCCGACCTTCTCGAATCCGTGAAAATGGAGGCATTCGCAGAAAAGTATCCCGACCGCTTTATCGAAATGGGCATTTGCGAACAATCTATGGCAAGTGTCGCTTCGGGGATGTCCGCAATGGGAAAGATCCCGTTTGCCGCATCCTATGCCATTTTCAATCCCGGGCGCAATTGGGAACAGATTCGTACTACTGTCTGTTACAACAACGCGAATGTGAAAATTGTCGGGAGCCATAGTGGTGTTACCGTCGGCGAGGACGGCGGCTCGCATCAGTGTTTGGAGGATATCGCTCTTACGCGGGTGCTTCCGCACATGATTGTCATCGTTCCTTGTGATGCGATCGAAGCAAAAAAGGCAACTCTGGCCGCGGCAAAAATAAAAGGCCCGGTCTATCTCCGTTTGACACGATCAAAAACACCTGTCATAACCGACGAAAATGCGCCGTTCGAAATAGGACGTTCACAGGTAGCTTATGAGACTCAAAATGCCCAAGTGGGAATTGTCGCGTGCGGCCCGGTATTGTATAATGCAATAAGAGCTGCCAACGAGCTCTGGAAAACCGGGGTGGCGGTGTCTGTACTCAATCTTTCTACGATAAAACCGCTTGACGAGAAGGGGATTCTCGATTTTACGGAAAAGAGCGGAAGAAAGATCGTTACTGTCGAGGAGCACAGCATCCTTGGCGGAATGGGGTCCGCGGTGTCCGAACTTTTAGCCAAGCATTTGCCCACTCCGATTGAGTTTGTGGGTACGAAAGATGTCTTTGGCCAGTCGGGGGCGCCGTCCGAGCTCATCGAGCATTATGGTCTCGGGGTTTCCTCTATCAAAGACGCGGTTACTCGTGTTATGAGCCGTTAATATAAGAATTCATTTATATACCATGTCATTCAATACTAATCTGCAAAGAACTCTCGTGATGATCGTATTCGTTGGTTTTGGTTTTGCTTCGGCGGTGTTTGCCGAGGAAGCCACAACAACTCCGCCGTCTGCCCCCCAGACCGTGACCTTTACCGTTACTGTCGGCGAGCTTAAGTGTACAGACGGAAAAGGCGTCGCTTCTGTTAATTTTGCAAATGACCCCGAAGCAGGAGGATATTATGAAGTGTTTGGCGAACCTATCACAAAGAATGAGATCGCACTCGGCCGAAGTGTCGAGCTCCCGACAGGAGAATATTCATGGAAGGGTGATACAAACGAAGGCTATACTGCCGTCGGGGCGGTGAGTGGATCGTTCTCTGTCGGGGGGTGTCCAAAAACTTCCGTTAAAGAAACCGATCCCATCCAATCCCAGACCCTAAGAGGGCCTGAAGAAAAAACTCTTGTGTCTGAAGAACCACTGATCAAGCCGGAGGCTCCTGAGAATAAAGATATTCCAAATATCGGCGGTACCGCTACTACTACTGAACCGATTATTGTCCCAAAAACGAGCTCAACGAATAATACAAAAACAGCTGAGATTTTGATCTTTGTGCTCGCAGCCCTTGGTATAGGCATCGCTTTTATCGTTAAAAAACCGACGAGGCCAAAATAGTCCGGCACATAAACGTACAATCAGAAACAGTTCTCTCTCAAAATAAATATTTATACCATAAATGCAAAGCACATTGTTATTAAAACAGTTTTTGCAAAAGGGGATATCTTCTCCCTTTTTGTCGTCTTATGTGCGATGTTCCTCATGTTGTAAACGATATTGCGCCATCCTTATGCGCTTTGTGCGAAGGAAGAGCCTTTTGGCGCCGGCAACGTTGTTTCTAGTCATCGCATTCCTTCCTTTCTCCGCACTTGCTTACGGTCCCGATGTTAAGACCTATGAAATAGAGAAGGTCTCCTCAACCTGCGCAGTTCTTCGCGGTTGGACGGATAGTCGGGGCACAGCTGGTACAGTACGATGGTTTGAGTGGGGAAATAAAGAATTCCATTCCGCTTATGCCACAAGGTGGTACACGATGGTGGGTGCCGGCGATTTTGAGTCGGTCGTGACTACTCTTGATCCCGATACGGACTATTTCTTTAGGGCTGTAGCAGAGAATTCGTTCGGGCGTATATATGGGAATGAAGTTTCTTTCCATACATTCACAAGGGCAGAACAAAGTTCTGTTGTCTCCGAGTGCAAAGATGGTTCTTTGTACACGGTATCGACGAATGCCCCGGTAATAATGCCTGGGAATCCTCAAACAACATCCTCTGTGAGTATTAAAACAATTCCTACTGCTCACACGGAAGCTATTCCCGTTACGAACCCTAAAACAGAATCTACAGGTGCGTCGGTCGTCAAACCTGTCCTTGTTTCAAATCTCGTTCAACCTTCTTTGTATACTGTTCCGCAGTCGGCGGCCACGTTGAATGTTTCCAATATTACCGATACAGGTGTCACATTGAATAGTGTGATTTTTCCTTCGTTAGGCATAAAAACGTATGGATGGTTTGAATGGGGAAAGACTCGAGATCTCGGTTTTGGTTCTGGTGCTATTCTGCTTAAAGATATTTCGGCCGTAAGCATGTCTAAAAATATCAGCGGTCTTTCGCAAGGAACCACTTATTATTTCAGACCCGCGATCCGAAGCACATACGGAACCAGTTATGGTCTTGTATACAGTTTTCGTACGCCCTCGCCGAAAGGTCTCATCGTCGAAACGGTCACTTCGGTTAAGAAAACAACCCCCGTCGTTCAATACTTACCCCCCAGCAAGGTTCCGGCCGCTCGTCCCGTTGCTCAGGTGGTAAGCGCGAATGCGATAGCCCAGGAAGAAAAATACAAAGAAAAAATAGCGGCATTCCAAAAGGAAATGCAGAAGACCATTTCTCTGGCGGAAACGACTCAGGAGAAGATCCAGACCGCACGTGAGATAATGAATACTCCCGAGTTTGCGCCCGAGTCCGCATCGGTCTCGGTTAGTGGCTCTATCTTTTCTCGAGCGCTTGATCCCAAGGCGGCGCTTTTGGCCGAACGGCAGCTTTTTAATGCACGTATATCGGCAGATGTGTTCTTAGATACCGACCAGGATGGGATCTCGAACTACGATGAAACAAATATTTATGGTACTTCTCCTGAAGACTCCGATACGAATAAGGACGGGATCAGCGACGGAGACAGTCTTTTTGTCGGCATCGATCCGGTAAAAAAGAATACCGTTCCGATAATGTATGAAGATCCGCGAGCAGTAAAAACCGCTCTTGCTGCCCCGATCGACGTTTTCAATATTAAAAAAGTGGAAACGATAACAATCGTCGGTGACCGGACACAAACGATCTTGGTTAGCTTTAAGGGTATAGGACCTAAGAATGCCTATGTGGCGCTTTATATTTTCAGCTCTCCTGTGGTAGTGGTGGTTAGGACAGACAGTGAAGGGAATTGGGAATATACCATGGATCGGGAGATCACAGACGGTTCGCATGAAATATATCTTGCAATGACCGATAGTGGCGGAAAGATTCTCGTCAATAGCCTCCCCATTCCGTTCGTAAAAACAGCGAATGCTATTACTTTCGGTCTGTCGGAAAACGATGCCGCATCGCCAGCGGGATTTTTCTCTTGGAATACTCTTTGGTTCTTCGTTGCAATTATCTCCGGTGTTATTGTCATGTCGTTCATCACCATCAGTTTGATATTAAAAAGGAAAGGGCCTGAAGAAATAAATTTTAAGTCATGATCAAGCTCCTCAAAGAACATATTTTACGCGGCATTGACCTTGCACGCGCAAACCTTCAGATCATCTACACATTGTTTTTGATGATATGTATTCCGTGCGCTTTTCTTTTGAGTGGACAGCAGTTTTTGGAGTCTTCGAACCTTAATCAGGAACGACTTGAAAGACAAAGTATCTCTCTCCTTCAAGATACCATTGCGGCGATCTCCCCCGACAAGATCAACGATAACGCATATTTCAGTAACCTTATCAGTTATCTTAAACATGAGAATCCTGTTATTACCGAATTTATCGTCACTCGTCTCGAGGACAATCATCCTGTAGTAATCGCTTCGCTTGACGAGACTCTCGTCGGGAAGATCGACACCATGAATGAAAGTGTTTATAAGGACTTTCAGGGAATGATGAACGGGAAGTCTGTGATCATTCCGGAAATGGTCGATGGTGTGCGCTACTGGAGAGCGTATCGAGGTATCGTTGATCCGAAGGGGAATGTCTCAGGTTTTGTACTCACGATCTTTTCGATGAGGGATATCGACGCTGTGGCGGCGGAAGGGGTGTATAGAGCATATGTGTTTTTGGCTTTTATCGTCATTCTCATCTTTGTTCTCTTGGTTCGTCAGGCGCGTATAATCGATTATGCGGTGCTGTATCGCCGTTTGTCCGAAGTTAATCAAATGAAGGATGATTTCCTGTCTATGGCCGCACATGAATTGCGCACACCGCTCACTATTATTCGTGGGTATGTGGAATTGCTCTCGGATATGAAAGGCTTGGACGAAAAGAATGCGGAAAATTTACGTCGTATCAATATCTCTACTACTCAGTTGAACACTTTGGTGAGCGATATCTTGGATGTATCGCGTCTTGAGCAAGAGAGAATGAAATTCGAATTTGTGAATACAGATGTTAATGACGCTGTGAAAACGCTCGTTGACTCGTTCGATGTTGTGGCAAAAGATAAAGAACTTGGTCTTGCTTTTGAACCCGGCATCAGTATTCCGGAAATAATCGTCGATAAAGACCGACTTCGCCAGGTATTGGTCAATCTTGTCGGCAATGCCATTAAATATACGGCAAAAGGAAATGTTACCGTTAAAACTTCTTTTGACCCGATAAACAAAAGAGTATCCATTCGTGTCAGCGATACAGGCTTCGGGATCTCGGCAGATGACCAAAAGCATCTTTTTGAAAAATTCTTACGCATCAAAACAGTCGAGACACAAGGGATACAGGGAACCGGACTTGGCCTTTGGATCACTCGGCGTATAGTGACCGAGATGAAGGGCGATATCCAGGTTGAATCGATCAAAGACAAGGGTTCGGATTTTATTGTATCTTTCCCCGCTGTCATTAAAAATTAGGTCATGAAAAAAGGCACCTCGTCCAGAGGTGCCTTTGCGTTATCCGCGATCGTCTTTATTTGCGAAGACGCCGAGGGAGCTCGTCAGGAGTGAGATCCGTGGTATCGACGTTGGCGATCCCCCGCCATGCCTGCGCCCGTTCGTACTGGTATTGAGCCAGTGCCATCTCGCCCTGGATCTCTTCCCGCACCACGGGTGCCTCGGGGGACACCACCTTGATCTGCTCGACGATCAGCACGTTACCATGATTTTCGGGATCGAGGTAATATGCCTCCTCTCGATCCGCGTCTTCAACGGATACTGTCTCGTCCACACCGCCGCGCTTCTTGGCGACAGTGACCCACTTTCCCTGTGAGAAGAACGAGCGGACCCGTCCGACCAGCTCGACCTCTTGCAGGACGAGGACTCGTCCTGCGACGTCCGTCTTGTAACCCTTCGCGTTCCTCAGAACGCGAGTATGGGTCACACGAACGAGCCAGCGCTCGCCTCGGCGGATCATTTCAGATTCCGCCGTCGAGAGTTGGAGGAGGTGAGTGCTGTCTTTACCATGCACTCGAGGGTCGTTCTTCACGACGATCGGGCGGAGCCCGAGCTTCTTGTCGTGGTAGCCGGCCTCAACGACCAGCTTCTCTTCACTCGGCGTTGCGACGGCGACGTCGCGTTCGGTCTTGGCGTTCATTCTGTTCTCTCTTGTCTATGTGAAGGAAACCCTTTCGATTGGTACTCTACCATATAATTGACGTGTTGGCAATAGGCTTGAGTCGGTAACAAAAATACCCCGTAATATCGGGGTATTTTTGCGTGTTTCGAGAGGATCCCTATTCTTTCTTGTCAGCTGCTGTTTTGTATGACAGCGCCATTTTTTGATCTTTCGGGTCAAAATGGGTGATCTTGAAAGAGTATGTTTTTCCGAGCTCAAGCGTTTGATGAAGCTTTTCTTCGGTGCCAAATTCGGACATATGTACGAGTCCGGCAACTCCTTCTTCAATGCTCGCGAGAGCGCCATATTTATTGTATTTGATGATGACTCCTTTGACCTCGTCTCCCTTTTTGTATCGCTCCTTGGCGACAACCCACGGATTATCTTTGAGAGCTTTGATAGAAAGAGATATCTTTCCGTTCGCGATCTCGATAACCTTTGCGCGTACTTTTTCTCCGACATGGAACATTTTGCGCGGATCATCGACGAGCCCCCAATCGAGCTCCGAGATGTGAACGAGCCCTTCCAATCCTTCCTCAAGTTTTACGAAGACTCCGAAATCAACAATGCCTGTTATCTCACCCTGTGCCTCGTCGCCGACCTTGTATTTTTCAACGATAATGCCACGTTCCTTTTGGTCGTTGCCTTTTTCGGTGAAAATAAGTTTTCCTTCCTTCGGAACTGCTGTCAGAATGGAGACCGAGATCTTCTGTCCGACAAGGTGTTTCAATTCTTCCATGATCTTTACCTTGTCGCCGTCCTCAACGCGCGGATAGTGTTCCTGTCCGAGCTGAGAAGCTGGGAGGAAGCCCTGCAATCCTTTCCAGTCGATGATAAGTCCGCCTTTGTTCGCGTCCTTTACCTGGACCTTGAAAACTGTCTTGTTCTTTAAAAGATCCTCGGCTTCGTTCCAGATGATCGCCTGGTGAGCTTCTTTGAGCGAAAGCTCAATGTAGCCGTCCTCGTTCTCTTTTTCAACGATCTTGGCGGTAACAGTATCGCCGATGTTGATCTTTTTAATGATGTCGCGCGCGCTCATGAATTCGCGGCCGTAGATCGTACCTGTGCCGAACGGAGGGATATCGATATAGATAGCCGACTTTTCGATGCCGATGACGGGGCCTTCAACGAGATCGCCCACTTCGGGGAGTTTCGGGAGTTGTTCCCCAAACTTCTCCATGATGCGGGACGGTTCGTCCGGCGACACGAGCGTTAATTTTTCTGCGGAGGAAAGGCCTTTTCTCGGGGCCGGCGCATCGCCGTCCGGGAAGAGTGTGCCTGTTCCTTCTTCGATTATTTCCTCTTCTTCGGGAATAACCACAGTATCTTCATCTTGCATGGTATAAATGCTGTTTCGGTGTCTCTTTTTGCCGTTATCGTAATGTGGCAAATACGAGTGTTATCCCAAAACAGGGTAATAAATCTCAGCCGAAGCTGTCTTTACAAGTATACGGAAAAATTGCGGATTTGCAAGGAGGTGTTCGTTTGTTATATAGTGTTTCAAGTTCTAAGACATAGGGGAAAAGTATGCACTACTGGCGACACGGCGGCGACTTTTTAGCTGACGGCAACGAGCTAATATATCTTGAAAAAGGGCCATCATGGGCAATTTTTTTAAAAACCATTCTCGAATTTGCAGCCGCTCATTTCCCGCGCCGACAAATGTCGTCCTTTCGCGTGACAGCTGACGATGGCGAAAACTTTTTTCTTCCTCCTGTTTTTTGCAATACAAGATGGCTTTTTGGATATTACGTTGTTGCGCCGATCATCAGGCGAATAGACCAGAAAATTAAAACGGAAACGGTAAGGATTTCCGCGGCGCGTTATAGGAAATTCGTGTCGTAGATCTTGCCCCCCCCAATCTTTTTCTTCCCCGCCACAGCGGGGTTTTTCTTTGCATCTGGCCTTGGAAACTGTAGTCACGATTATCGCATATTACTATTCTTGTTAACATTGCAGCAAAAGAGTTTACACTTTAACAATGAACTCTTTTGATTCGCAATATATGTCGTTAAAGGAAACAAAACTTCAAGAAATTATTCAAAAAGTCAAAACGGTCACTGCTGTGGC